>ENA-UOWK01000500-UOWK01000500.1-bioreactor-metagenome-genome-assembly--contig:-NODE-500-length-20498-cov-9.867436_pt1 | contig 20498 bp, 22 predicted proteins | sample MGYA00238157_ERZ761612 | MGnify/ENA primary metagenome ERZ761612 (study PRJEB28901, sample SAMN06268035) | bioreactor metagenome | isolation source: Joint BioEnergy Institute, California, USA | place... | reverse complement strand
GTGGACTGGCGCTGGCGCGTCAGCACCAACCACAACGACCGCGGCGACAAGCTCAACGACCGCTTCCGCATGCGCCGGCAGAGCCAGCTGCGCAACGGCGGCAGCGGCGATTTCCAGATCGACATCGAGAGTGCCGGGGTCAACGACCAGCTGCTGCGCGGCAACGGCCTGGTCAAGCTGCCGGAGAACATCAGCGCGAGCTGGGAATACGAGCGCCCGCGAGAAGGCAACTGGGCGCCCGAGTACGGTGTCGAACTCTTCAGCGGCGGTCTCGCGGGCAACGACCGCTTCGGCCACGCCGGCTGGCTGGGCGGGACCTATTTCGTCAGCGACGCCTTCCGCTTGAACGCGGAAGTGATCGTGATCCGCCGGCCGGACTGGCTGATCTGGCAGGGCGCCGATCGTCCGGATCTGATCGGCACGTTCGACGGCCGCGAGACGCGTTTCAACACCGGCCTGGACTGGACGCTCGATGCGCGACAGGAACTGCGGGTGAAGCTGCAGGCCATCGGCATCGGCGCACGCGCCACCGGCGCCTGGCGTTTCGACCCCGCCGGCCATCCGATCGCGGTCGCCGACGGCATCGACGACTTCAACGTGCGCAACCTGGGCTTCCAGGTGCGCTACCGCTACGAACTGGCGCCGCTGTCGTACCTGTACGTGGTCTATGCGCGCGGCGGTTACGCGCGACAGCCCGGCAGCGACGGCGTCGACGACGCGCTCTACGACAGCCTGTCGCTGCGCGACGACGAGCAGCTGGCGGTGAAGCTGAGTTACCGCTTCACGCTGTAGCGCGCATGCGGTCGCCCGGTGCCGCATGAACGACAGCGCGGCCGGCGACACGGGCATGACCATCGGCACTCCGGTTTGACTACAACTGTAGGCATTCTGCGACGCCCGGCCCCGACAGGTCCGCACGATGCGCGTGTTCGCCTCCACCGTCCTCGCCTGCGTCGCCGCATTCGCGGTCGCCGCGTCGCCGTCCACCTCCGATGCACTGCGCACGATCGCCTCGAAGGCCGAGGCGTCGCATTCCGACGCGGTGCTCGTGCAGCAGGGCACGCGGACGCTGCTCGATACCTCGACCGACACACCGGTCGCGCTGATGTCGGCCACCAAGTCGATCGTCGCGCTCGCCATCGGCCTGCTGATCGACGACGGGCGCCTGGCCTCGCTCGACACGCCCGTCAGCGCGATCTATCCCGAGTGGGCGCAGGGCCGCAAGCGCGCGATCACCGTGCGCATGCTGCTCGACCACACGTCCGGCCTGCAGAACGTCGCCAACGCCGGCGTCGAACTCGAGGGCGCGCCCGACCTGGTGCAGCTGGCGCTCGCGGCCGAGCTCGACAGCGAGCCGGGCGCCGCCTTCGCCTACAACAACAAGGCGACCAACCTGCTGACGGGCATCGTCGGCACGCTGGCCGGCGAGCCGATCGACGCGTACCTGGGCCGGCGGCTGTTCGCACCGCTCGGCATCACCGGTACCACGTGGATGCGCGACGCCGCCGGCACGCCGATGGGCATGGCGGGACTGGCGATGTCGGCGCGCGACCTGGCGAAGATCGGGCGGCTGGTGCTCGATCGCGGTCTCGCGCCGGACGGTACGCGACTGCTCGCCGCCGACTACGTCGACCGGATGCTGGCGCCGGGCGCGCGTTCGCCGGAGGTGGGCCTGCTGTGGTGGCGCAACGCCGCCTGGGAGCGTTTCACGCTGCGCGCGGAGGCGGCCGGACTGCTGGAGGCGAAATCGGTGGCGCCGGACGTCCGCGCGGCGGTCCTCGCGACGGCGGGTCGCACCTTCGACAGCCGCGCCGATCTCGTCGCGAGCCTGGCCCGCTCACTCGGCGCGCAATGGGCCGACCGCTACGGCACCGAAATCACCGCCCGCGGCATTCGCCTGACCGATCTGTTCGAGACCGAACGTGGACCGGTGCGGGCCTTCTCGGCCAACGGCTTTCTCGGCCAGTACCTGGTGATCGTGCCCGAGCGCGATCTCGTCGCCGTGCGCCAGATCGAACGCCGCGACACACACGTCGCCGCCGATGACTATCCGGACTTCGTCGCCGACGTGTTGCGCCTGGCCGACAGCCTGCGCTGAGGCCGGCGGGCATCAGGACCTGCGGCTGACCCAGGCATGGATCAGTCCGGCCTGGAAACACTGCACGGGCGTGGGGAACCCCGCCGCCTGCAACATCGCCACGATCCGGGCCGGCGGCAGCACGGCGACATCGGTGCGATGCGCGTGGCGGATGCGCGCGAGCATCCCCGGTTCGACCTGGGCCGTCGCCATCATCCGCATCCACCCGGCAAGCAGCATCTCGTAGGCGGGCGCGTCGGTGTCGGAGGCGAGATCGGAACTGGCGAGCAGGCCGCCGGGCCGCAGGCGCGCAGCGATGTCGGCGAACAGGCGCGAGCGATCGGCGGGTCCGACGAGGCACTGCGAGACCAGCAAGCAGGTCGCCGCGTCGAACGGCGCCGGGGACGCGAGGGTGTCGAGGCGGTCAGGCCCCATTGACGCGACAGCGCCGTCAGGCGTCGCGACGCAAACGGCCGGGCGCCGCTGTCACGCGGCTTTCACGTCGGGGCCACGCGATGCCGTCCGCGCCCGGATTCGCCCGACGCACGTCGCAAATTCAGCTACGCTCGCCCCTCTTTTTCGTCGCGGCGTCCACCTGCCGCACCGCCTCCGCAGGACTCTTCCCCATGCCCGCTTTCGCCCAGCAGACCCTCGATGCCCTTCGCAGCCGGCAGGACGCCATCATCGATGGCTGGCTGGCCAACCTGGAAGCCGACGTGCCCGACAGCCGTGTGTCGATGCGCGAGCTGACGCCGCAGGCGCGCGAGTTCTGGAAGCTGCTGCTCGACGCGATGCGCACGTCCGATGCCGGTGGGCTGCAATCGCGCGAATGGTCGGACACGCGCAACTTCCTCGAGGATTTCTCCCGCGACCGCGTGCAGCGCGGTTTCACGTCCTCGGAGACGGCCAACCTGATCTTCTCGCTCAAGCGGCCGCTGTTCGAACAGCTGCAGCGCATCTATGCCGATGCACCGGCGCAGATGGGGCACGAGCTTCTCGCGGTGTCGGAGCTGCTCGATGCGCTCGGCCTGCACACGGTCAAGGCCTACCAGCAGACGCGCGAGGACGTGATCCGGCGCCAGCAGGAAGAGATGCTCGAACTCTCCACGCCGGTGGTGAAGCTGTGGGAAGGCGTGCTGGCGCTGCCGATGATCGGCACGCTGGATTCGCAGCGCACCCAGGTGGTGATGGAGTCGTTGCTCCAGCGCATCGTCGAGACCGGGTCGGAGATCGCGATCATCGACATCACCGGCGTGCCCACCGTGGACACGCTGGTCGCGCAGCACCTGCTCAAGACCGTCACCGCGATCCGCCTGATGGGCGCCGACGCGATCATCAGCGGCGTACGGCCGCAGATCGCCCAGACCATCGTGCACCTGGGGCTGGACCTGCAGGGCATCGTCACGAAGGCCAACCTGGCCGACGCGCTGGCGCTGGCGCTCAAGCGCACCGGCCAGATCGTGACGAAGGCCGTCTGAGATGGAGCGCATTCCCATCCTGCAGATGGGCGCCACGCTGCTGGTCACCATCCAGGTCGACATGCACGACCAGCTGGCGCTGCAGCTGCAGGACGATCTGGCCGAGCGCATCCGCGCCACGTCCGCGCGCGGCGTGCTGATCGAGATTTCCGCGCTCGACATCGTGGACTCGTTCATCGGGCGGATGATCGCGACCATCGCCGCGCAGGCGCGGATCATGGACGCGCATACCGTGGTCGTGGGCATGCAGCCGGCGGTGGCGATCACGCTCGTCGAACTCAACCTCACGCTGCCGGGCGTGCGCACCGCGCTCACGGTGGAGCGGGGCATGCGCATGATCCAGCAGCGCGACGACGCGTCTCCATGACCGCCAGCGGCGAGATTGCAGTCCGGACCGAGCAGGACGTCGTACTCGCGCGCCAGGCCGCACGCCAGGCCGCGGTCGCCTGCGGTCTGCGCCTGGTCGACCAGACCAAGCTGATCACCGCGGCCAGCGAGCTGGCGCGCAACGCCGTCGTCTACGGCGGTGGCGGCCGGATGCGCTGGGACGCGGCCAGCAACGGCGCGCGTCGCGGCGTGCTGCTGGAGTTCGTCGACCAGGGCCCCGGCATCGCCGATCTCGAGCAGGCGCTCACCGACGGCTGGACCTCCGGCAAGGGCATGGGCCTGGGCCTGTCGGGCTCGCGCCGGCTGGTCGACGTGTTCGAGATCGACACCGCGCCCGGCCGCGGGACGCGCGTGACGATCACCAAGTGGGCCTGAGCTTCACCGGCCCGGTCACGCGCGTGGTGCCGGTCGAGGAGACCACGCAGGTTGGACAGGTACGACGCGAGGCGCTGGCACTGGCCGCGCAGGCGGGGTTCGATGCGCTCGACGCGGGGCGTGTCGGGCTGGCCGCGACCGAACTGGCGACCAACGTGCTGCGGCACGGTCGCGGCGGACGCGTGCTGCTGTCGCTGGTGCAGGGCAGCGCCGGCGTCGGCGTCGAACTGTGCGCGGTCGATCGCGGGCCGGGCTTTTCGCTCGCGCACTGCCTGCCCGACGGCTATTCGACCGCCGGCAGCCAGGGCCAGGGACTGGGCGCGATCCAGCGCCAGTGCACGGTGCTCGACGCCTGGTCGGACGCTGCCGGCGCCGTCGTGCTGGCGCGCATCTTTGCCGCCGGCGCGGGCAACGGGGACTTGGCCTATGGCGCGATGCGCATACCGATGCGGCACGAGGTGGTCTGCGGCGACGGCTGGACGATCCGCTGGGACGACACGCGCTGCGTGGTGGCGTTGATCGACGGCCTGGGCCATGGCCCGCAGGCCGGCGAGGCGGCGATGCTGGGCCTGTCGGCCGTCGAGGACGCGGAGGGGCCGGGCGCGGATGCCTACCTCGCGCGCATGCACGCACGCATGTCGCGCACCCGCGGTGGCGCCGCGGCGGTGTGCTGCATCGAATCCGACAGCCGACAGGCCGCGTTCGCCGGCGCCGGCAATGTGGGCGCGACGCTCGTCACCGGCGCTGCGGCGCGGCAGCTGCCGTCGCATCCGGGCATCGTCGGCGCCAACTACCGGCCGGCGCCGCCGGTCCGTTTCGAGGCGCGTCCCGGCAGCCTGCTGCTGATGCACAGCGACGGCCTGCAGTCGCGCTGGGATCTGGCGCGCTACGACGGACTGGTCCACCGGCACCCGGCCCTGGTCGTGGCGGTGCTGCACCGCGATTTCGACCGCGGACGTGACGACACCGGCATCGTCGCGCTCCGCCTGGAGGCAGGGAATGACTGAGCACGAGGATCTCGCGGCCGAGCTGCGCCGCCAGCAGGACGAGAATGCGGCGCTGCGCGCCGAACTGGACGAGACCAACCAGGGCGTGCTGGCGCTGTATGCCGAGCTCGACGAGCAGGCCGACCAGTTGCGCGAGGTGTCCGAGCTCAAGAGCCGGTTCCTGTCTTACATGAGCCACGAGTTCCGCACGCCGCTGGGCTCGATCCTCAGCATCACGCGCCTGCTCGAGAGCGGCATGGACGGCCCGCTCAACGACGAGCAGCTCAAGCAGGTGCGCTTCATCAGCGCCGGCGCGATCGAGCTGCGCGACATGGTCGACGACCTGCTGGATCTGGCGAAGATCGAGGCCGGGCGCATTTCCATCTCGCCGGCGTGGTTCGACCTGATGGACCTGTTCTCGGCGCTGCGCGGCATGTTCCGGCCGCTGGTCGAGGGTGCGGGCAGCGTGGACCTGCGCTTCGAGGCGCCGCCCGAACTGCCGATGCTGTTCACCGACGACAAGAAGCTGGCGCAGATCCTGCGCAACTTCATTTCCAACGCGCTCAAGTTCACTCCGGAAGGACGCGTGGTGGTGTCGGCACGTCCGGAAGGCGATGCGCACATCTGCTTCAGCGTGCGCGACACCGGCATCGGCATTCCCGGACACATGCTCGACGCGCTGTTCGAGGACTTCGTCCAGGTCGACTCGCCGATCCAGAAGCGCGTCCGCGGCACGGGCCTGGGCCTGGCGCTGTGCAAGCGCTTCGCCGAACTGCTGGGCGGCCGGGTCGGCGTGGAGAGCACGGTCGGCAAGGGATCGGAGTTCCATGTGATCCTGCCCATCCGGTTCGACGCGGTGGAGCCCGATGCGCACAGCTGACATCCTCGTGGTGGACGACAACGTCACCACGCGTTACTCGGTGCGGCGCGTGCTCGAGCGCTACGGCTACGCCGTCGACGAAGCCGGCACCGGCACCGAGGGCCTGGCGAAGCTCGACCGCAAGCGCTACGACGCCCTGGTGCTGGACGTGAACCTGCCGGACATGAGCGGCTTCGACCTGGTGCGGGCGTTGCGCGCGTCGCCCGCCACCGCGCTGCTCCCGGTGGTCCACGTGTCGGCCGCGGCGATCCAGACCGGTGACCTGATCACCGGCCTCGACGCGGGCGCCGATGCCTACCTGATCCATCCGGTCGACCACGACGTGTTGCTCGCGACGCTGCGCACCCTGCTGCGCGTGCGCCGGACCGAGGAGGCGCTGCTCAGCAGCGAGGCGCGCTTCCGCGAGATCTTCGAGAACATCGGCGCACCGATCGCCGCGGTCTCCGAGGCGCTCGACGTGCGCGACGCCAACCCGGCGTTCGCCAAGCTGCTGGCCGACGCGGGCGTGGATGGATTGCCGGCGCTGTTCGGCCAGCAGCCGGTGACCGGTCTGCAGCAGGCGCTGCGCAACGACGCGAGCTGGCGCGGGCTGTTCACCCTGCACATGCCCGACGGTCCGCGCATCACCGAGTGGCGCGTCACGCCGTACAACGAACACGGCGTCGGCCTGCTGTACGTCGAGGACCAGACCGAGCAGTACGCGCGCGAGCAAGCGCACCGCATCCAGCTCGACTCGACCACGCATGCACTGGCGCTGCAGATCGCCGAGCGCCAGCGCACCGAGATCGAGCTGCAGCAGGCGCGCAAGATGGATTCGCTCGGCAAGCTGACCGGCGGCATCGCGCACGATTTCAACAACATGCTCACCGGCATCATCGGTGCGCTGGACATGATCAACACCTCGCTCGAACGCCAGCGGCTCGATCGCATCCCGCGCTACGTCGAGCTGGGGTTGAACTCCGCGATGCGCGCCGCCGCGCTGACCCAGCGCATGCTGGCATTCGCGCGCAAGCAGTCGCTCGACACCGTGTCCTTCGACATCGGCGCGCGCGCGCGGTCGCTGTCGGACCTGTTCGCGCAGTCCACCGGCGAGAACGTGCGGCTGTCGTTCGAGCTGCCCGACGATCCGCTCTACGTCGTGGCCGACCCGCACCAGCTCGACAACGTGCTGCTCAACCTGGTGATCAATGCCCGCGATGCGCTCGGCGGGCAGGGACACATCACGATCGCCGCGCGCGCGGTGGCGCTGCCCGCGACCGGCGATCTCGCCGCCGGCGACTACGTGCAGGTCCAGGTGACCGACGACGGCCCGGGCATCGCGCCGGACATCGTCAACAAGGTGTTCGAGCCGTTCTTCACCACGAAGCCGATCGGCGCGGGCACCGGCCTGGGGCTGTCGATGACCTACGGTTTCGCCCGCCAGAGCGGAGGTACCGCGCGCGTGCACAGCACCGTGGGCACCGGCACGACGATCGAGCTGCTGTTGCCGCGCGGCCTCGACGCGCCCGTCGCCGAATCGCCGGGCGAGGCGGCCGCGGGCGGTGGCGCCGAGTGCATCCTGCTGGTCGACGACGATGCCTCGGTGCGCGCGATGACGCTCGAGGCACTGGTCGAGGCGGGTTACGACGCCATTGCCTGCGCCGATGGCGATGCCGCGTTGTCGGCGCTGGCCGCGCGCCGCTTCGACCTGCTGCTGACCGACGTCGGACTGCCGGGCATCAGCGGGCGCGAACTGGCCGATCGCGCGCGTGCCCAGCAGCCCGGCATCCGCGTGCTCTTCATCACCGGTTATGCGGAAAACGCCGGCAACCGGCAGGCCTTCCTCGGCGAGGGCATGGACATGCTGGCCAAGCCGTTCAACCTCAATACGTTGCTGCGGACGGTCCGCCAGAACCTCGGCTGACGGCGGACTTCCCCGCGTCAGGGCGCGGGCGTGGGCAGCGGATCGTCGAGGACGCCGGGACCGGGTGCCGCATCGGGGGTGATCGCCGCGATCAGGCCGGCGACCGCGTCGATGCCGGCCTGCAGCGGCCCCTCGCTGTCGGACGTGCTGTCGGCGGCGCACCCATCGGGCGCGCCGTCGCCGGACGCGCTGGCGTCGAGCGCGCAGTCCTCGAGCGCGTAGTCGCCTCGGATGCGCGCCAGCGCGTCCTCGAGCCACGGACGCGTCTGATCCGACACCAGCTGGCGCAGCGCCCCGGCCGAATGGGCGTACGCGGTCGCCAGCCGTCCTGCCGACGCGTCGAGTCGCACGAGCCGGTCGAGCTCTTCCTCGAGCTCGGCAAGGGCGGTGGCAGCGTATTCGCGCGTGTGCATGTGGACTCCCGGTGTCACCGTGACGCGTGGGCATTCTGGTGCCCGCAGCGGTGGCCGGGCGTGTGTCGGTCGTCATCGTCGCATCGGACGTTCAGTCGCCGTGCGGGTGAATGGGCCGCGTCCGCGGCGCGGCGACTCAAGGTGCGCGACGCAGCGTGCGTGCCGTGTCGAGATGGGCCGCGATCGCCTGGCGCGTGTCGCGCAGGTGCCGCCCGACGGCCTCGTGGGTGGCCGCGGGGAGGGCGGCATCGATCCGCGCCAGCGCGTCCTCCTGCAGCGCGATCGTCGCGTCCAGCCAGGCCGTGGCGGACGCCGCAGGACCGGTCCCGGCCGCGCCGCGGTCCGGGGTGCCCGCGGGCGCGCGGTCGGCGGATGCGCCGGGCGTCCTGTCGGCGCTGGCCACGTCTTCAGCCGTGACCGGCGCGCCGGTCACGACCGGCACGCGCGCCGCCTGTGCGGCGTATTCGCCCGGCACCCCGGCCTCCATCAGGCGGCGGGTCGCCTCGAGGTTGCGCGTATGGAAGTCGTGCAATGCGTCGGCAAAATCGCGCAGCGCGCCGTGCGGGATGCGTGCGCGCGCCTCCCCTGCGGCTGCGACGGCGTCGCGGTCGATGCGCTCGATGACCTGCAATGCGGCGCGGTCGGCGTCCGCCAGCGTGGCGGCTGCAGCGGCGTCTTCGCGACCGGACCCGGGCCCGGCTGGCGCCGCCGTCGCGTCCGCCTCGCGGCCGGCGGTGTCCCTGGCGGGATCCTGGTTGTTGCAGGCCGAGACGGCCAGCGCCAATGCGGCGATCAGGGCGATGCGGGTCGTCATGGTGGTGTCCTCGAGCGCGGGGATGCGAGTGTGGGCGGCGACCGTGCGGACCGAAGTGAAGCCGGCACGGGGCGGCGCTGCGCCCGTGCTTGACAGGCACCGGTTCGGCCCTGACGCTCGCCGCCATGCTGATCGATATCGACGCGCTCTCGCTGCGCCAACTCGAGGCCCTGCTGGCTGCGGCCCGGGCGCGCAAGGCGCTGCTCGCGCGCCGCCGCCCGGAGGCGACGGTGCGCGAGGAATTGCGCGCGGCCGCCGCGGCCTTCGGCTACACGATCGACGAACTGTTCGGTGCTTCACCGGCCGGTGCCGCGCGGGTGCGCGCGAAGGGTGGCAAGCGCGGCAAGGTGGCGCCGAAGTACCGTGACCCGCAGAACCGCCGCAACACGTGGTCCGGCCGCGGCCGCATGCCGCGCTGGCTGGCGGCCAAGACCCGGCAGGGCATGCAGGCGGCCGATTTCCTCGTGCCCGGCCTCGCACGGCCGACGCCGAAGGTCGGTGGCGTGGGACGCAGGACCGTCTTCAAGGCCGGTTGAGCGGCGCACCGCGCAATACGTGCGCGGTATCGATGCAGCGTGTTCGCGTGCGCACGCACGTGCAGGACGCGGGCCTTTAAAGTGACGCCATCGCCGGCGCGCGTCGCGCGCGGGATCGGCCGAGGGGACGCGTGGTGGATCTGGACAAGTTGTCGGGCCGAGCGCCCGTGCCCCCGCCCTGCAGGGCATGCGGCGACGACACGACGTTGCCGTTCGAGTTCCGCATGGCCTTCCAGCCGATCGTCGACGCGCGCGACCGGTCGATCTTCGGTTACGAGGCCCTGGTCCGCACACCCGAGGGCGGCGGCGCGGCCGAGGTGATCGCGCAGGTCCAGCCCGACCAGCTCTACCGGTTCGACCAGGCCTGCCGGGTCCGGGCGATCGAAACGGCGGCACGACTCGGCCTGCGCCAGCGCCTGTCGATCAATTTCTTCCCCAACGCGGTCTACGAGCCGGCCACCTGCATCCGGCTGACGCTCGCGGCCGCGCAGACCTACGGCTTTCCCACCGAACACCTGATCTTCGAGACCGCCGAATCGGAGCAGATGCAGGATCGCGCGCACCTGATGCGGATCTTCCGCGACTACCGCAGTCGCGGCTTCCTGACGGCGATCGACGACTTCGGCGCCGGATACGCAGGCCTGGGACTGCTGGCCGACTTCCAGCCCGACCTGCTCAAGTTGGACATCGCGCTGGTACGCGGCGTCGACCGCGATGCGCCGCGCAGCGCGATCGTGCGCGGGATGGTGCAGATCGCCCGGGCACTGGGCTGCACGCTGCTCGCCGAAGGGGTGGAAACGGTCGAGGAGTACCGCCACCTGCGCGCCCTCGGCGTGCCGCTTTACCAGGGGTACCTGTTCGGTCGCCCGTTGCTCGAATCGCTGGGGACGATGTCCAGCGCGGCCTGGGACGCGCTGGACTGAGGCGCCGGGCCGGCGCGCGGTCGGACACCGGCCGGCGCGACGTCGCCGCCACGACGGTCGCACCGAGGCGTCGCCGTTGCTGACCACGGCGTCTCGACGCCGTGCGCACGCCGCGCGCACGGAGGCGCGACATCCACGCGCCTAGGGTCGGTGCCCATGACGGAGGGCGACATGCAGGACGATCTGCTCATGGCGGGCATCGACGATCTGGACCGCGAGCTGGGCCGTCATGGCGACGACCCCGACGGGCGCCTGCGCAAGATCGTCTGCTTCTGCAACACCACCCTGGCCCTGCACCAGGGCCTCGACGTGTCGGCGCGCGACGCCGTCGACGCGAAGCTGCGCGAGGTGGCGCGTCGGCACGGGCTGGCCGACGCCTGCGTGCACGGGGCATCCGCGCCGGTCTGACCGGCGCCCAGCGCCGTCAGCGCGTGCGCGGCAGGCTGATCTCGAACGTCGTCATCCCGTCGTTTGACCTGGCGACGACCCGGCCCCCATGCGCGCGTGCGATCTCGCGCACCAGGAACAGGCCCAGTCCGAGGCTGGCGTGCTCGCCCTGGGATGCGCCGAGCGCACCGCGACGCAGCGGATCGAACATCGCCCGCAGCGTGTCGTCGTCCAGCGGCGCGCCGCGGTTGGACACCGCGACGCGCACCGCCTCGGGCTCGCCGGCGACGGTGATCCGGACAGGTGCGCTGGAGAGTCCGTACTTGGCGGCGTTGGTGGTGAGATTGTGGACGGCCTCGCGTACGCGCGACGCATCGAAGCGGCCGCGCACGTCGCCCGCCACGTCGAGGTGGATCGTCGTGGCCGGCAGCGCGGCGCGCAGCAGCTCGGTCTCCTCGGCCAGCGCCGCGCCCAGATCGCAGTCCTCCGGTTCGATCTTCATGCCTTCGCCGAGCTTGCTGCGGCTGTAGGTCAGCAGATCGTCGAGCAGCCGGGTCATGCGCTGGCCGCCGCTGAGGATGCGCTCGACCTGGCGCGCGTACGGCGTGTCACGCGTCTTCTGCGCCAGCGCATCGGCCGAGAACACCACCGCCGTCAGCGGGCCGCGCAGGTCGTGCCCCAGCGTGCCCAGGAAGATCTGCCGCCACGATTCGACCTCGTTCGAGAACTCGGCCAGCGATTCGGCGACGGCTTGGTCGATGGCCTCGTTGAAGCGCACCAGATCCTTGATCGACTCGGTCACCAGGCTCTCGTCGGTGGCCCACAGCCGGAGCACCGACGCGCGCAGCGCACGGTACTCGGCCACCATCTGGTTGATGCCGAAGCCGGCCACCGCACGCGTCCTGCCGTGGTAGGTGGCTGCGGTCTCCGCGTCCGCCCGCATGCGCGCGCGACCTTCGGACTTTTCGATCCGCTCGCCTGCGCTCTGCGGTGTCCGCAGGTCGGCCACCACGGCCTGCAGGATCTGCGGCAGATGGTTGCGCAGTTCCTTCGCACTCAACGGAACGCCGGGCGGGGCCTGGGTTTCGGCGAAGCGCACGGCGTCTTCCAGGATCGCTTCGGCGTTGCGTTCGATGAAGTCGGCGAGTCGCATGGGCATGGCGCTGGCGGGATCAGCCGATCCTATCCGAAGGTGAACCGGTCGTCGGTACGGAAACCGGGGTCGGCGAACGCGGTCGTCCGGTGTCGCAGTCCCTGCGCCGGCCGCGCCCGATGCTGCGCCGATGGACTGGCAGACCGATCCCCTGCTGCGGGAAGAACGTCCCGTCGCGCGACGCGCGGCGCGTGCGATGCCGATGCCCTACGCCTGGACGCCGTGCGCCGGCATGACGCTGCTGACCTGGAACGGCCATGCGGTAGGCGGCGTACATGCCGACGGGCGCTGGTGGCTGCGGTGGCGGCGCCGGCAGCTTGGGGGCGCCGCCGGGTCCGAGCGCCAGGCCCGGCGCTTCATCGCGCGCTGGCTGCACGCGCGTCGTGACCGCGCGCCGCTCCTCGACGAGGACCTGCCGCCGAAGACGCTGGTTCCCCTGCAGGCCTTCCTGCGCGACTACGAGGCGTTCGGCCGCTAGCAGGCTCCCGCCGGGCTGCCTCCCGGCAACGCGCCGGCCGGCCGGGCGGACGCTCCGGGCGGCCCAGCCGATGTCACACCGGTGTCATCGACACCGGCCAACGCGTCGCATCGGGAAGTGAGATGTTAATCACTTGTTCAGTTTAATTTTGCGGATAGCGTCGACGGATCTTGCCGGATCCGGCAAGGGCCCGGTCGAACGGGCGACGTGGCCCCCGTCGCGTCGTGCCCGCCCAGCGCCGGGACGTCCGCGATCGCCTTCCGGCGATCGTCCATCAGCCTTCTGAGGGATGTCCGAATGTCTGCCAAGCCCGTGCGTGGTGTCCGCTTCAAGCGTCTGGCCTTGTCCACTTCCGCCGCCCTCGCCGCGCTGGCCGCTGTGCCCGCGCTTGCGGGCGACGTGCACCTGTCCGGCCTGGAGGCCGCGCAGCCCGGGGGCTTCCAGCAGTTCATCGTGAAGTACCGCGACGGCAGCCTCGGCACCGCCGGCGCGCCCGCGGACGCGAAGCTGGCACGCGCCCTCGATGCCGCGGCCGCGAACGCGCTGGGACGGCAGGGACGTGGCCTGGCGCTGCAGCATCTGCGGCGGATGTCGCTGGGCGCCGACGTGGTCAAGGCCAACCGCGCGCTCGACCGCGCCGAGGCCGAAACCCTGATGCGCCAGCTGGCCGCCGATCCCGACGTCGAGTACGTGGAAGTCGACCAGCGCATGACCATCGCGGCCACGCCCAACGACCCGCGCTTCGGCGAGCAGTGGGGCTTCGGCACCAGCAGCGCCTCGATCAACGTGCAGCCGGCCTGGGACAAGGCGCAGGGCGACGGCGTGGTCGTCGCGGTGATCGACACCGGCATCGTGCCGCACCCCGATCTCGATGCGAACGTGCTGCCGGGCTACGACTTCATCAGCAACGCCACCGCGGCGCGCGATGGCAACGGCCGCGATGCCAACCCGCGTGACGAAGGCGACTGGAGCGCGGCCAACGAGTGCTATTCCGGCTCGCCGGCGTCCAACAGCTCGTGGCACGGCACGCACGTGGCGGGCACGGTGGCGGCGGTGACCAACAACGCGGTGGGCGTGGCCGGCACCGCATACCGTGCCCGGATCGTCCCGGTCCGCGTGCTCGGCAAGTGCGGCGGCATGCTGTCGGACATCGCCGACGGTATCGTCTGGGCGGCGGGCGGCACGGTCGCCAACGTGCCGGCCAATGCGTATCCGGCCGAGGTCATCAACATGTCGCTCGGTGGCGGCGGCACCTGCTCGGCCACCTACCAGAGCGCGATCAACGCCGCCGTCCAGCGCGGCACGACCGTCGTGGTGGCCGCAGGCAACAGCAACGCCAACGCCGCGAACTTCCAGCCCGCCAGTTGCGCGAACGTCATCAACGTCGCGGCGACGACGTCCGCCGGGTCGCGTGCGAGCTTCTCCAACTACGGCACCAGCATCGATGTCTCCGCGCCGGGCCAGGGCATCCTGTCCACGCTCAACACCGGGACCACGACGCCGGGCTCGGCGAGCTACGCGTCCTACAACGGCACCTCGATGGCCTCGCCGCACGTGGCCGGCATCGTCGCGCTGATGCAGTCGGCGGTGACCACCCCGCTCACGCCCGCCCAGGTCGAGACGATCCTCAAGAACACCGCGCGCGCGTTGCCCGGCAGCTGCTCGGGCGGCTGCGGCGCAGGGATCGCCAACGCCGACGCCGCGGTCGTCGCCGCCCAGGGCGGTGGCACGCCCAACCCGCCGGCCGGCAACGTGCTGCAGAACGGCGTGCCGGTGGGCAACCTGTCGGCCTCCAGCGGCGCATCGGTGAACTACACCATCGAAGTGCCGGCCGGACGCAGCACGCTGACGGTGCAGATTTCGGGCGGTACGGGCGATGCGGACCTGTACGTGCGCCAGGGCAGTGCGCCCACCGACACCGTCTACGCCTGTCGCCCCTACCGCAGCGGCAACAGCGAGACCTGCACGATCAATGCGCCGGCAGCCGGCACCTGGCACGTGCGGGTGAAGGCGTACAGCACGTTCTCGGGCGTCACGTTGCGCGGCAGCTACTGAGCCTCGCCGACGCGCGGCCGGCCGGCGCCCGGGCGCCGGCTGGTCTTGGCGGCGCACCCTTGGCGGGCACCGCCGGCGCGGATTAGGATGCAGGCGCGTGGCCGGGACGGCCGACGCAGGCAGGGCGCCCGCAGCGTCCGGATCACGCGGTCATGGAGGACTCGCGATGCTGGGAAAACTCGTGCTGGGCATGGTGCTGGTGATCGGGGGCGTGGTGGCCTACGAACACTCCAAGCGCATCGACGAGGCGCAGGTCCGCGCCTATGCCGAGGCTTCCCTCGCCGCCACGCGCAGCTTCGACAGCGGTTTCGTCTGCGACGCGATGGCGCATGACTTCAGCCTGCACATGATCGAGCACGTCGCCGCACCGGGCGCGCGCATCACGACGCTGCGCGACGAAGGGTGCGAAAACGTGCGCAAGGAATTCGCGATCCTGCGCTCGCTGTCCGAACGCACGGGTGGATTGCTGGTGCTCGATCTCGCCTACGAGATCACCCGGATCGAGATCGCACCGGGCGGACGGCATGCGTTGGTCGAGGCGACCAGCACCGTCAAGCTCGGGCCGCGCCTGCTGGTGCGCATGCGCTCGAAGGAGCGACTGTCGACCCGGTTGTGGCGTGTGCGCTCCCACGGTGGCGAAGGCCACAGCTGGACCTACATCTGAGCGACGGCGGCGCCGCGCGATGCGGCGCCACCGTCGCGGCTTCCGTCACGGCGAGACGTTGCCCTCGATCGAATCGTCGAGCGTGCGGCCGATCGCGGCGCCGATCACCATCTTGGTCGCGGCCACGAAGTCGCCGTGCTTGTTGTCCCAGTAGTAGCCGCCGGTCGGCGCCACCTTGATCACGGTGATGCGTGCATCGTCCTTGCCGTCGGTGAACCAGGTTTTCATGATCGGGTTCCACAGCTGGTCGATCTTCGCGCGGTCCCGGCTGATGCTCGCGTGGCCGTCGAGCGCGAGAAACCCCGAATGCTTCGAGGACTGCAGATACAGGCGCACCGCGGGATCGGCCTGGATTTCCGCGTTCTTGTGGCTGTCGGCGCTGCTGAGGAACCACAGCGCGCCGTCCTCGTCGGCCTGCTGGATCGACATCGGGCGCGTGCCGCCCGTGTCGCTGCCCGACAGCGGCCGGGTGCAGAAGAAGCACGACTGGGCATCGTCGGACATGTCGCGGATGCGGGCGACGGCGGCGGTGCCGCCCAGGTCCTCGCGGTTGTGTTCGGGTTGTTCGCGGTTGATGGAATCCATCGACGGCTCCGTAACGGAAAGGGGAAGGGGACGGGCGTCAGGACGGGCGTCGCGCGCCCGCCGACGGCGTGACGTCGGCGGTGGCATCGGTCGTGTCGTCATCGTCCAGAGCGGCGTCGCCCGACGCCTGCACCGGCGCACTGTCGGCGCGCGTGTCGTCGAGCGGATTGCCGCCGTTACGGTTCTGCAGCGCGCGGTAGGCGAAGTAGCCGATGGCGCCGACGGTGGCGAGTCTGAGAAGTCCCATGTGGGTGTCTCCGGTTGAGAGGAAAGGAAGGGTCCGAGGCTCAGTCGGGCGTGCCGGGCGATGCGTTGTCGTCGGGCACACCGGTCGTGCCGGGCTGCGCGCCGTCGCGACCGGGCGCGCCGGTCTGTCCCGGTTGCGCATCGCCGTGACCGGGATCGCGACCGGGCTGGGTGAGGTCGGTGTCCGGGGCATCGGACGGGCGTGGCGTCTGTGACATTCGCAAAGTTCCGTCTGCGGGGAGATGCGACGCTGCCCGCACCGCCGTGAACCCCGAGCGAGCCTGCTGCATTCATGTGCTGCGTCCGCTGCACCGGACAGGCGGATTTCATGTGTGCGCAGACGGGGTGAGGGCGTCGTTCGCCTCAGCCGTACGCTTCATGCCAGTCGGCATAGGGCGTGTGCTTCGCCAGGTGCCGGGTGTAGTCCGGTGCATCGTCGGTCCACCAGACCGGCCCACGCTCGCCAAGCGCGTGTTTGGCGGCATCGACGTCCCGCCGCGCACGCGCGAGCGCGTCGAGGTCCTGTGCCCGGCGCGCATCCCGGACCGCGCGGCGCGCCTCCATCAGCGCCGCGACGAGGGACTGCCGCGTGTCCGGCGGCAGTGCCGGGTTGCTCGCGCGCCACAGCCGTCCGCGCACGACCAGATACCGGCCGTCGGGGGTCAACGGCGCGGGCACGGGGGACGCGCGGATGGCGGGTGGGGCGACATGGCGTGACCAGCCTTGCCGTCTGCGCGCCGTGCCCGCGTGAAGCACCGCGCCTTGCGCTGTCGCCCGACATGGACAAGCCCGCGGGCACTGGTCAGGATGCGGGCGGGGAACCACATCGGGACGGAACGAGATGACGCGATGGATGCGCGGGCTGCACGTGTGCGCGTGGGTCATGGGGATGTGCGCCACGATGATGGCGGCGAACGCCGCAGCGGAGGTGGACACGCTCGATCTTGCGCCCCATCTGCGGCAGTCGCAGTTCCAGCAGGCGAAGATCTCGCCCGACGGCGACTACTACGCGGTGATCACGCCGCTCGAGGACCGGACCGCGCTCGCGGTCGTGCGCCGCTCGGACAACGTGGCCACGGCCAAGATCGTCGGCCGCCGCGATTCGGTCGTGGCCGACTTCTGGTGGGCCAACGACACCCGCATCGTCGTGTCGCTGGCCAACCGTCAGGGATCGCGCGACACGCCGGTGTCGATCGGCGAGCTGCACGCGGTCGACGCCGACGGACGCAACCCGCGCCTGCTGGCGAGCCCCTACGGCGCGCGCGGGCCGCTCGACGATACCGTGCAGTTGGTCCTCGAGCCCTCGGTGTTCCTGTTCGACACCCTGCCCAGTGATCCGCGCGCGGTGCTGGTCTACTCGGTGCCGCAAGCGGACGATCCCAACATCCGCGTCGAGCGGATGGACATCTACAACGGTCGACGCCTCGCCATCGCCACCGTGCCGGTGCGACGCGCCTCGTTCCTGGCCGATGCCGAGGGCCGCGTGCGCTTCGCGTCGGGCGCGAACACCGACAACGTGCAGAAGCTGTTCTACCGCGATGACGACGACAGCCCGTGGCGGGTGATCCACGAAGCCGCCGCGACCGGGCGCAACGTGCAACCGCTGGGGTTTTCGGTCGACGGCCGCACGGCCTATCTGCAGGTCGAGCAGGCGGACGGCCCCGACGCGATCGTCGGCTGGAACCCGGCCACCGACGTGCGCACCGAACTGCTGCGCGATGCACGCGTCGACCCGTCCGGTATCCTCTACGCGCTCGACGGCCGCACGCCGATCGGGGCGTCGTACGTCAGCGACCGCGTGCGCAACCGGTTCTTCTCCGATGCGGATCCGACCGCACGCCTGTACCGGAGCCTGGATCGCGCATTCGACGGCGACGCGGTGCGCATCACCTCGGCCAGCGGCGACGGCCGGCTGGCGCTGCTGCACCTGTGGAGCGACCGCAACAGCGGCGACTACTTCCTCTTCGACACGGTGGACAAGTCGGGTACCCGGATCTTCGCGCAGCGCGAGTGGTTCCACCCGGCCGACATGCACGCGACGCGCGAGATCGCCTTCGACGCGCGCGACGGTCGCCGCATCCACGGCTACGTCACCGCGCCTGCCGACGCGCAAGGCCCGCAGCCGATGATCCTGCTGCCGCACGGCGGGCCCTACGGCGCGTTCGACAGCCTGGCCTTCGACGACGACGCACAGCTGCTCGCCGCCGCCGGCTACGCGGTGCTGCGGGTCAACTACCGCGGCTCGGGCAACTACGGCCGCGCGCACATGGATGCCGGCGCCCGCGAGTGGGGCGGCGCGATGCAGGACGATCTGACCGACGCCACGCAGTGGGCGATCGCGTCGGGTCTCGCCGATCCCGGGCGCATCTGCATCTACGGGGCGAGCTATGGCGCCTATGCCGCACTGATGGGCGTCGCGCGCGAGCCGGCGCTGTACCGGTGCGCCGTCGGCTACGTGGGCGTCTACGACCTGGAACTCCTGCACCGCGAGGCATCGGCGGGCAGTCGTTCCACGCGCACGTGGGCGGGCGAATGGCTGGGCGCGCGCGGCACGCTGGCCGCCAGCTCGCCGGTCAATCTCGCCGACCGCATCCGCGCGCCGGTGTTCCTGGCCGCGGGCGGCCGCGACGAGCGGGCGCCGATCGCCCACAGCCAGCGCATGCAGCGCGCACTCGAACGCGCGGGCGTGCCGGTGGAGACGCTGTACTTCCCGCACGAAGGGCACGGCTTCTACACCGAGCCGCACCGGCGCGCGTTCTACACGCGGATGCTGGCATTCCTGTCGACCCACCTCGGAGGCGCGGTCGCGCGCTGAGCGGGCTCAGGCGTCCTGCGGCCGGCGCGGCAGATAGACCTTCAGCGCCGTGCCCCGTCCGGGTGCGGAGGCGATCTTCAGGTGGCCGGCCGACTGCTTGACGAAGCCGTACACCTGCGAGAGCCCCAGCCCGGTGCCCTTGCCGACGGGCTTTGTCGTGTAGAACGGCTCGAAGGCGCGGGCCATGACCTCGGGCGTCATGCCGGTGCCGGTATCGGCCACGGTGATCAGGACGTATTCGCCTGCGGGAATCTCGCGCGCGTCGGCGCGGCGGGTGTGACCGACGCAATGGTTTTCGGTCGAGATCGTCAGCTGGCCGCCGTCGGGCATCGCATCGCGTGCGTTGACGGCGAGGTTGAGGATCACGCTTTCGAGCTGGTTCGCATCGACGTGCGCCTGCCACGGTGCATCGGCGAGGCGCATCTCGAGGTGGATGTCCCGGGTCAGCGAGCGCGCGATCAGATCGGACATGTCGACGACCAGGCGGTTGACGTCCACCGCGCCGGGCTGCAGCGGTTGCTGGCGCGCGAACGCGAGCAGCCGTCGCACGAGCTGCGCGGCACGCGTCGCGCCGTCGATGGCGGTGTCGATGTAGCGGCGCGCGCGGGGATCGTCGTCGCCGATGCGCTTGGCCAGCAGGTCGAGCGGGCCGATGATCGTGGCCAGCATGTTGTTGAAGTCGTGGGCGATGCCGCCGGTCAGCTGGCCGACCGCCTCCATCTTCTGGCTCTGCCGCAGCGCTTCCTCCACGCGGGTGCGCTCGGCCACTTCCTCGCGCACGCGAGTCTCCAGCCGTTCGTTGAGTTCCTGCAGGCGCGCATCGGCCGCGCGTCGCGCGGTCACGTCGATCGCCACGCCGAGCACGCGCAGGCAACGGCCACCTTCGAACAGGCCGCGGCCCTTCGCAGCGACCCAGCGCACGACGCCGTCTTCCTTGCCGACCGTGCGGTACTCGACATCGTAGAGCGCGCGTCGCGCCGGATCGGACGCGGCCTGGAACGCGGCGACCGTGGCGTCGCGGTCTTCGGGATGCAGGCCGTCGTAGAAGTCGCGCAGCGAGATCGGGGCCTCGGGAGAAATGCCGAACATCGCGCGGGTGCGCGCGGGCCAGATCAGGACGTCGTGGACGAGATCGACGTCCCAGAAGCCCAGGTCGCCCGCTTCGGTCGCCAGGCGCAGGCGCTCCTCGCTTTCGGCCAGCGCGGCCGCGGCGGCCTTGCTCGCCGACAAATCGAGCATCGCGCCGATCATGCGCAGCGGCGTGCCGTCGTGGCCGCGCAGCACGGTGCCGCGGTCGAGCACCGAGGCGTGACTGCCGTCCGCGCGGCGGAAGCGGTACTCGT
>ENA-UOWK01000499-UOWK01000499.1-bioreactor-metagenome-genome-assembly--contig:-NODE-499-length-20532-cov-14.486253_pt1 | contig 20532 bp, 7 predicted proteins | sample MGYA00238157_ERZ761612 | MGnify/ENA primary metagenome ERZ761612 (study PRJEB28901, sample SAMN06268035) | bioreactor metagenome | isolation source: Joint BioEnergy Institute, California, USA | place... | reverse complement strand
CTGGAAGAAAGCCTGGGCAAGGCCGAAACCGCCATCGACGCGCTGCTCAGCAACTTCCCCAACCGCCTGCTGGGCAGCGCCCTGCGCGTGCTGGTGTTCCCCTTCGGCCGCCGTCACCAGGGCCCGGACGATCATCTCGACGCCCAGGTTGCCGCGATCATCGGCCGCAATGCCGGCGACCCGGCGCTCGAAGAGTTGCTTGAAGGTTGCTTCCGCCCCACCTCGACCGACGATCCGGTCGGCGCCCTGCAACACGCCCTCAACCTGCTGCAGGAAGCCGCGCCCCTGCAGAAGAAGCTGTACAAGGCGGTCAAGGCCGGCCAGGTCAAGGAAACACCCGGGCAGAACGAGATCGAAACGGCGGTCGCCGCCGGCGTACTCAGCGCCGAGGAAGGCCAGCAGTTGCAGCGCGCCGAGCAGGCCCGCCGCGTGGTGATCGATGTCGATGACTTCAGCAAGGAAGAGCTGCTGCCTACCGAGGGCAAGGTCAGGTAGTCGAACTGCAGAGACGACAGCGGGCGCCGTGGACTTTATACTCCGGCGCCCGTTTTACTTTCAGGATCCCGGACATGGCCAGCCCCCATCTCGACCACCACATCGCCCTGCTCAACCACCTGCGCACCATCCTGGTGGCCCTGGGTGAGGCCGAGCAGATCCTCGATGCCAGCCATGCCAATTTCCTCGAGCGCTACGATGAACTGCTCGCCGAACTGCCGGTGGATTTCGAACGCAGCCAGTACCTGGGCCAGGATCTGATCAGCCAGATCTTCCAGCGCTACCCGCAGATCGCCCACCTGGTACCGCGCGACCTGCTGTGGTTCTTTGGCGGCGATTGCCTGCACTTCATGCCGGACGACGAGATCGAGCTGTATCAGCAACTCGAGGAGCGCCGCTTCCATGCCGAGGAAAACGACGAGCCGTTCGACTGGAACCAGGAAAAGCAGCTGCTGGCCATGCCGGCCCCCGGCAGCCGCCACTAAGCGCGAGTAGCTCGCGGCATAGCCACCTCAGTTCGCGACGGCAATGCGGTCCACGCTCTGCGCCGCCTGATAGAGGATCTGCCCAACCAGATCGACCTGCGCGTCGCTGATGATCAACGGCGGCAGGAAGCGAACGGTAGCGCCATGGCGGCCGCCCAGTTCGACGATCAGGCCACGCTCCAGGCAGGCACGCTGTAGCTGGCGCGCCTTGTCGCCATCGGCAGCAGGCTGGCCCAGGCCATCCTGGCTGGCCGGGTCGATGATTTCCATGCCCAGCATCAGGCCACGGCCGCGCACGTCGCCGACCCAGTCGAACTCGGCCTGCAACCCCTGCAGCAGCGTCTGCAAGCGTGCGCCTACGCTGCGTACATGGCTGCAGATGCCTTCGCGCTGAATGAAGCGCAAGGTGGCATCGCCCGCGGCCATGGCCAGTTGATTACCCCGGAAGGTGCCGGCATGGGCGCCAGGCTGCCATTGATCCAGCTCGCCCCGGTAGACCACCACCGACAGCGGCAGACCACCGCCGATGGCCTTCGACAGCGTCACCACATCGGGGGTGATGGCGCTGCGCTCGAAGGCGAACAGATCGCCGGTGCGGCCGATACCGCATTGAATCTCGTCGAGGATCAGGGGAATACCCTGTTCACGGGTGATCGCCCGCAGCCCCTGCAGCCAGCGATCCGGCGCGGCAATCACGCCGCCCTCGCCCTGCACGGTTTCCAGGATCATCGCCGCCGGCTGGGTCACGCCGCTTTCCGGGTCGCTGAGCAGGCTGCGGATGTAGTGCAGGTTGGCGTCGATCGCCTGCTCGCCGCGCAGCCCGAACGGGCAACGGTAGGCATGCGGATAGGGCAGGAACTGGGTGCCCGCCAGCAGCCCACCCAGTGCATTCTTCGGCCCCAGGTTGCCGCTCACCGACAGCGTGCCGAGGGTCATGCCGTGATAGGCGCCATGGAACGCCAGGATGCTCTGCCGCCCGGTTGCCGTACGCGACAACTTGAGCGCCGCCTCAACGGCGTCCGCCCCGGTCGGGCCACAGAACTGGATACGTGCGTCCCTGGCGAAATCCCCCGGCAGCAGCTCGAACACCGTCTCCACGAAGGCATCCTTGATCGGCGTACTCAGATCGAGGGCGTGCAGCGGTATGCCCGAGGCCAGGGTCTTCTGGATCGCCTCCAGGGTCACCGGGTGATTGTGCCCCAGCGCCAGGGTACCGGCACCGGCCAGGCAATCGATGTACACCTGCCCGCGCGAGTCCTCGACGTACACCCCCTGCGCCCGCTTGAGCTCCAGCGGTATGCGCCGCGGGTAGCTGCGCGCATTCGACTCGCGCTGCATTTGCCGCTGCAATGCCGGTGTACTGTCCAGGCAGTAGCGCTGGCTGAGCCCGCTGTGTCGGCGTTGGAGTTCGACCATGGTGTTGGTGATCGGGGTGATTGCATTCATGCGTGCATCCTCGTGTCGCGCGGATAGCGCGTTATCTGGCGACGCTGCCGGAACCCGCCCAGGCAGAACCAGACAACGAGCCTTGAATGAGTTGCAGGTGGTGGCGCGTAGGCCACCACCCTCCCTTCCTTGGCTCCGGCATCCCTCAGAAGTCGTAGCGAGCCGCTACGCCGAGAGTCATCGGGGCACCTACGTCGAGCAGGGTGTCGCCCTGATTGTTGGTGATGTATTGCTCGTCGAACAGATTGCGCACATAGCCACTGAGCGTGAGATCGCCAATCGGGTATTCGGCGTTCAGGTTCACCAGGGTGACGCTGTCGTTGCGACGTACCTTGGTGATTTCCCGTGCGCTGTTGGTATCGAAGTTGGAGATGCTCTGCCCCTGATAAACGACGTCACCACCGATCATCAGGCCATTGCCGAAGGTGTAGTTGGCACCAACGTTGGCCATCTTTTCGGGGGCATTGACGAATTCGTAGCCACTCAGATCCACACCGTCACGCACGAAGGACTTGTAGGTGGTGTCGTTGTAGGCGAAACCTGCATTGACCAGCAGTTGCGAGGTCACCAGGTATTCGGCGGAGAACTCCAGGCCGATCATGCGGCTATCGGCGGCGTTGGAAACCTGGGTGGTGTTGTCGGCAATATTGCGGAACGACACCTGCTGGTCTTTCCAGGTGGTGTGATAGAGGTTGGCGTTGGTGCGCAGGCGACGATCCAGCCAGTTGCCCCGCCAGGCCAGCTCGTAGGTGCTGGTAAACTCGGGATCGTAAGTATCGTGACGGGAACGCGTACGGATGTTCACGCCGCCGCTACGATAGCCACGCTGCCAGGTCAGGCCGAGCACCTGGTTCTCGGTGAGGTCATGACTGATGCCAATTTTCGGCAACAGCACGCTGGAGCTGAGGTCCCTGTCGACGACAGGATCGGGAACGGCAACAAGACGAACCGGGTACTCAATCTTGGTGTTGTTCTTTTCGTGATCCCAACGCAATCCGGTGATCAGTTGCCAGTCATCCACGAATTCCCAGTTGAGCTCACCGAAAACGGCATGACTGTCGATTTTGGTCTCGCCCGTCTGGTTCAGCGCGACCGTTGAGCCGCTGACCAGCTTATCGTCGATCTCACCCTTCGAGCGTCCCAGATAAAGGCCCATAACGCCGTTGACCCGATCCGACGCATAACCTAGGCGCAACTCCTGGCTGCCCAAGGTTTGCTCGTTATGCCGAGGTGCGGTTTGCGTGACGGTCGTGGTGCGGTCGAAATCGAGAATGGAGTCGTACTTGGACCAGGTGCCGGAGGTAACGCTGGTCAGGGTCCAGAAATCATCCAGGCGGTAATCGACCTTGGCCGTGGCGGTGTTCTGGGCCAGCGTATGCAGGGTTTCGGTGTTCTCGTAGAGCTTGTAGTAATCGGGCCTGGCATCACGTGCGGCAACCGCATTGATGCCACTGCGCTGCTTGGTGCGGCTGAAGGTCAGCAGCACGTCCATGTCATCGCTTGGCAGGATGAGGAACTTGCCACGGATATTCGACGAACGTAGCTGATTGGCGTCCATATCCAGAAAATCGTTCTCGATGTAGCCATCGGACGTCTGATAATCGACAGCCAGCCGTCCTGCCACGACACCGTCGATCAAGGAGCCGTTGGCCATGGCCGAGGTTCCGCGCTCGCCATATTTGCCGATATTGCTCCTTACCGAGAACTCGGGATCGAAGGTCGGATCCTTGCTCCGCATGATGATCGCACCAGCCAGGGAATTGCGCCCCTGAGTGGTCGACTGGGCACCCCGATAGATTTCCACCTGCTCCATGTCCCAGAGCGCCATGGGGTTGAGGGTCAGCAGTCTGTTGGCCTGCAGCGCATCGTCGACGTAGACGGAAACCGCGCCGTTCATAGCGGCAGGGCCCTGATCATCGAAACCGCTCACCGGAATGCCGCGGATCCCCCAGTTCTCGTTGCCCGACTGGGCGTAGACACCCGGCGTGCGATCCAGCACTGCCTGCAGATCCTGGTCGCCATGACTGCGCATGTCCTCGGCAGTGGTTACCGCGACGCTGGACAAGGTCTTCTCTTCGCTGCGCTGGATCTTTTCGCCCGTGATCATGACTTCCTTGAGTTGAAGCGCTTGTTCTCCCCTGACTTCCTCAGCCGCCAGCACTGAGGTCGCAGCCATCAAACCGGACGCAACGGCCACTGCCAACGTGTTCTTCTTGAAATTATTCATCTGCCCTTGAGCTCCTTCGCCTGCACTTATCTTTGAAGCGAGTGATCCCCGCTCCGTCGTCCTCCCCAAGCTTCGGCAGCACAAGCCAGAAGCTCACAGGTGCGAAATATTATTGATCGCAAGAAAATTTGCAATCCTTACGATAGTGATTATCATTTGACCCCTGTTTACAAGTAGCCTCATCCGATGCTCCCCAGCACCGGCCTTTGACTAAACCTCTTGATTGGAGGGATGGGCCATGGCCCCTCGTCTACATGGAAGCGCACCGTACAACGTTCTTTTCATCGCCTGCCCTGCGCAATTCATCGCGCCACCTCCTCGTGCGCTCCCCCACTCTCAGCGATCAGAGCCGCTGCAACCTGCTGTAAGGATCATCCGCTCATGAATCAAGCTGCCAACATGCGCTCGGCCGATGCGATCCACTGGCCTCATGAACTCGATAATTGCCTCGTCGCCCCTTTGCTGGATCACAATCCGCTTCCCCTCATGATCACCAGCCAGCAAGGCCAGTCGATCCATACCCTCAGCGACGCGTTACGCACGCTTGCCCAGGAGGCGCTGAGCACCACCGGCGGCGTCCTGTTTCGCAACTTCAAGGTGCCGACGCCGCTGGATTTCAAGCGCTTCGCAGCCAGTTTCGGCATGCCGCTGGGCACCTATGAGTTCGGCTCCACGCCGCGCAGCAAGGTGTTCGCCGGCGTCTATAGCTCCACCGAATACCCGGCTCACCAGAGCATCCCCCTGCACAACGAGCAGTCCTATACCCGCCAATGGCCATCGCGCATCTGGTTCCACTGCATGACGCCGAGCGAGAGCGGCGGGGAAACCCCCATCGCCGATAGCCGCCTGGTGTATCAGGCGATCGACCCGGCCATTCGCGAGGAATTCATCGCCAAGGGCCTGCTTTACGTACGCAACTACAGCAGAGCCCTCGACCTGCCCTGGCAGCAGGTGTTCAACACCGATGAGCGCAGCAAGGTCGAGCAGTACTGCCAGTCCCAGGGTATCGACTGGAGCTGGTCGGACGATGGCGAACTGAGTACACGGCAGTTGTGCCAGGCGGCCGTGCGCCACCCCGTCAGCCAGGAGTGGGTGTGGTTCAATCAGGCGCACCTGTTCCATATCTCCGCCATGGCGCAGGATCTGCGCCAGGCCCTGATCGAGGCGGTCGGCGAAGCGCAACTACCACGCAATGTCTACTTCGGTGATGGCACGCCGATTCCTGATGCCACGCTGCAGGCCATTCGCGCGGTTTACGCCAATACCTGCGTCGCCTTCCCATGGCAGACCGGTGATGTGCTGATGCTCGACAACCTGCTGGTCGCCCATGGCCGCAACCCGTTCAGCGGCGACCGCAAGGTCATCGTGGCGATGGCCTAGGAGCGTACATGGACACTCCACCGCTGCTGCCCCTGAGCGAGCTGGCTGCTCGTTGCGTGCGCCAATCCTTCGCCCAGAGCCGCCTGTGGTTCCTGCATCAACTGGAACCCGAACGCGCCCAGCACAACATCCTGGTGTGCATGGTTCTCCAGGGGGAACACCTGCAGGCGGCCCGCCTCAAGCGCGCGCTCGACGCACTGAGTCTGCGCCACCCGGTATTACGCGCCTGCTACCGCACGGCCGAGGCCGGCCCGGAGCAATGGCTCGCCGCCCCGCCGTCCATCACCCTCGACTATCGCGATCTCAGCGGCCTGGATGCCAGCGAGCGCCGATCCACGATCGAGCGCCTGCTGCACGACCAGCAGAATACCCCCTTCGACCTCGAAGCTGGCCCGGTCATGCGCGCCTGCCTGCTGGATCTCGATGCAGCTTCGCAGGAGCTGATCATCGTCATCCATCACATCGCCTTCGACGGCCGTTCGGGCGAAATCCTCCTGCAGGATCTGGCGCACTACTACGCCAACCAAGAGACCGGCGCACCACTGCCCGGACATCTGCAGTACGCCGATTTCGCGGCCTGGGAACCCGGCTACGTGACCCCGCAACTGATCGAAAGCGAGATCGCCTTCTGGCGCGACCACCTGGCCGGCATGCCGCTGCAATTGGAGTTCGATCGCCGGGTGCGCAGCGAGGGACCAGCACAGGGCGGCCGCTTCGCATTCACCATCCAGGCAGAACGGGTCGAACGGCTCAAACGGGTCTCTCGACGCCTGCGCCTGCCCCTGTTCGTGACGCTTACCGGGCTGTTCCAGCTCTGGCTGCATTACCTCAGTGGTCAGCATCGTTTTCTCGTCGGCACCGATGTGCACGGTCGCGACCTGCCCGCCCTGCAGGACATTTTCGGCTTCTTCGTCAACCAGCTCACACTCAAGTGCGAGCTGGATGATGAGCTGAGTCTTGGCGAGTTGCTGACACGCACCCGCCAGGCCATTCGCATGGCCCATGCGCATCGGCAGTTGCCATTCGATCTGCTGGTGTCCCACCTGGCGCCACAACGCAAGACGGATCGCTCGCCCTTGTTCCAAGCCAAGTTCAACTACCAGCGTGATCGCTTCAGCATCGAGGGCCTCGGTGCAGCGCGCCTCGTCAATACCCGGGTGATCCAGGATCTGGCGGGTTTCGATCTGGTGCTCGACCTGATGCACCGCAACGAAAGCATCGAAGCCACCCTGGAGTATGACCAGCGCCTGTTCAGCAGCGACGAGATCGAGCGTTTCGCCAGCCTTTGGCAGGCCCTGCTAAGCCAGGTCGACGACCTGATCGAGCAACCGCTCGGCGACCTGCGTGCTCGACTGCAGCAATGGGACGATGCCCACCTGCAGCGGCAGCAGCACGCACACCACGACCAAGGACGCGCACGCCTGGGCAATACCCGGCGCCGCGCCATCAGCCTGTAGCGACAAGGAGCCCGCATGACCGCCATACCTCCGTCCGGCAACCGCCCCGTCGCCGGTATCCCCCGCCGCAAACCCATCATGGTCTCGCAGCAAAGCATCGTCCGCGAAGGTCTCCTGGCAGCGGACTGGGATCTGCCCTGGCGGGTCGAACCGAACCTGCCTGGCGTCGACCTGGTGCAATGGGCCACGCAGAACCGCGAACATCTGGAGCAAATGCTGCTGCAGCATGGCGCCATTCTGCTGCGCGGCTTCGACGTACAGAGCACCCAGCACTTCAATGCCGTCATCGACGCCCTGTCGAGCGGCGCCCTGGAATACATGTTCCGTGCCTCACCGCGCACCCGGGTAGGCGGCAATATCTATACCTCGACCGACTACCCGGCCGACCAGGTGATCTTTGCGCACAACGAGCACTCCTACTCGCCACGTTTTCCGTTGCGTCTGTTCTTCTACTGCCACCTGCCTTCGGAAACCGGCGGAGAAACCCCGATCGGTTCGGTACGCCGGGTCAAGTCACTGATCCCGCAGGAGATCGTCGAGACCTTCAGGCGCAAGAAGATTCTCTACGTACGCAACTATGGCGACGGCTTCGGCCTGCCCTGGCAGTCGGTGTTCCAGACCGATGACCGTGCCGAAGTGGAGACCTACTGCGCCTCGGTGGGCATCGAGGTGGAATGGAAGGACGGCAACCGCCTGCGCACCCGTCAGGTCGGCGCCGCCCTGGCGCGCCACCCACGCACTGGCGAGGAGGTCTGGTTCAACCATGGCACCTTCTTCCACGTCAGCACCCTGCCCGCCGCCATCCGCGACTCACTCGGCGCCGGCTTCTCAGCGATGGACCTGCCCACCAACACCTTCTACGGCGACGGCAGCCCCATCGAGCCGGATGTACTGGAAACCCTGCGCGCCGCCTACCAGGGATCGCTGGTGAAGTTCCGTTGGCAACGCGGCGATGTCCTGCTGCTCGACAACATGCTCGCGGTCCATGGCCGGGAACCCTACGGCGGCCCCCGCAAGATCTACACCGGCATGGCCGAAGCCATTGTCGGCAGCGACGTACAGCTCTGATACGTCTGTTCTCCACTTTCGCTCACGAGGAAACGCCATGTCGGCTCTGACAGGTTTTCGCATCTCTCCACAACAGGCCCGGGCCTGGCGCGACGCCCGGCACAACGCAGCGGACAGTAGTGGCTGTTGCCTGGTCGTCGAGGTGGCGCAGGCTCCATCGGCCGCCGAAATCGATGCGCGCCTGCAGGCCATGGCCCTGCGCGAGGAAATCCTGCGCACCACACTGCATGCCGTACCCGGAATGGCCCTGCCGATCCAGGTGATCGAGGAACAGCCACGTGTCACCTTCGCCGCCGAAGATTGGCGCGATGCAGACGCGGCGCAACGCGATGCCCGCCTGAGCAAGAGCACACTGCAAGCGGGCAGCGTACTCTCGGTGCGCTACGTTCGTACCGGGGATGAGCGCTGGTGGCTATGCCTCGAGGGCGCAATCAGCGCCTTGGATCTTTCCAGCCTGGCCCTGATCGCCAACGAACTGCTTGGCGCGGCCCAGGCGGAACGTCTGCAGTACGTCGACTACGCGGAATGGAAGAACGGCCTGCTGGAGGATGAAGCCGACGGCCAGGCCGTGCGCTTCTGGCAACGGATGCGTACGGAGAGCGCGCCCCTTGAATTGCATGGCCTGCAGACGTCCAGCAACGACCAGATGTGCCGGCCGGCATTGCACGCTCTCGCCGGTTTGCCAGCGCACGCCGAATTGCAAGCGCTGGCGTGCCGTGCGGCATTGAGTCTGGACGAGCTGTTGTTCGCCGCCTGGTGCGTGCTGCTGGCTCGGCTGAGCGGGCAGCAACGCATCCAGCTCGGCTGGCATGATTCCGGCCGTGGCGAGGGCCTGGAACAAGCCCTGGGTCTGTTCGAGCAGTGCCTGCCGGTGCAGGTGGAAGTCGATCTGCAAACGCCATTGACGTCCCAGGCCGCCGCCCTGCTCGCCCCCCTTCGCCAGGCCAGAGGCTGGCGCGATCATTACGACAGCGAGCAGCCCTGTGCGCTGTATTTCGCCTGGCGCGAACTCGAAGTACCCGGAAAACTCGGCACGCCGGCCGTCGCCAGCGGTTTCCAGCCATTCTTCGCGCTCGGCCTGGAATGCCATGCGGGCAGCGACGCTACGCTGGAGCTGCGTCTGGCCTATGACCGCACGCGCTTTGATGCCACGGCCATCGCCTGCCTGGAAGAACAGTGGGCCCGGCTGCTGCAGGGGCTGTGTGCGCAAGACTCGGCACTCGGGGCCCTGCCCCTGCTCGGCCCCTGCCAGGAGGAGGGCCTGCTGGCCAGCGCCGTACCGACAGAGGTACGCGATGCAAGCGTGCTCGCGCTGCTCGAAGAACGTGCCCAGGCCAATCCCGATGCCCCGGCACTGGTCGATGGTGGAGGCCTGACCCGCTATGGCGAGCTACTGGCCCAGGTCGACGCCCTGGCTCGGCGCCTGCGCGCCGCGGGCGTACAAAGCGGCGACGTGGTCGGCATCCTCATGCGGCGCGAGCGCCAGGCCATCGTCGCCATGCTGGCCGCCCTGAAGGCCGGCGCGGCCTACGTGCCCCTCGACCCGGCCTATCCCGGCGAACGCCTGAGCTACATGATCGACAACAGCTCGGCGCGCCTGCTGCTCACCACCCAAGCCCTGCAAGACAGCGTCACCAGTAGCGTGCCCCCCCTGCTGCTGGACGCTGCCAGCGAGATGTCTGGCGCCGATGCCGAACCACTGCCGGCTGTCAGCGGCGAGCAGACCGCCTACCTGATCTACACCTCGGGCTCTTCCGGTCAACCCAAGGGCGTGCCGATCAGCCATGCTGCCCTGAGCCGTTCGACCCAGGTGCGCATGGCCTTCTACCCTGAGCCGGTGCAGGCCTACCTGCTGCTTTCGTCACTGTCCTTCGACAGCTCGGTGGCGGGTATCTACTGGACGCTGTGCCAGGGCGGCCTGCTGGTGCTGCCGGCCAGCGGCGAGGAACTGGATCTGGAAGTGCTGGCCGCCCTGATAAAGCGCTATCACGTCAGCCACAGCCTGTCGCTGCCGTCGCTCTACGAGACGCTGCTGGACTACTGCGATGCCGCCACCCTGGCCCACCTGCGCACCTGGATCGTGGCCGGAGAATCCTGCACACCACGGGTGCTCGACAAGCACCGCAACAAAGTGGCGCACGCACGACTGGTCAACGAATACGGGCCGACCGAAGCCACCGTCTGGGCCACCGCCGAGGTACTCAGCGATGCAGCACCCGACGCAGCCACCATCAGCATCGGCCGGCCCATTCCCGGCATGGGCCTGTGGCTGCTGAACGAGCACGGCCAGCCGGCCGCCATCGGTGAGCCCGGCGAGATCCACCTCGGCGGCCCGACCCTGACCAGCGGCTACCTGGGCCTGCCGGAGCAGACCGCCAGCGCCTTCGTGCATTACCCGCACATCGCCGCGGGCCAACGCCTGTACCGCACCGGTGACCTGGCCCGACGCCATGTCGACGGCCGCCTGGACTTCCTCGGGCGCCGTGATCAGCAAATCAAGATCCGCGGCCACCGCGTCGAACGCGGCGAGATCGAGCGCGTGCTGCAGAGCCATTCGGAGGTGCGCGAAGCCGTGGTGATCGCCCAGGTTCACGAAGGCAGCGCCCGCCTGATCGCCTACTTCACCGACCGTCACGGCTATGTCCCCGAGGCCCAGGCGCTGAGCAGTTTCATCAACGATCGCCTGCCGAGCTACATGGTGCCCGCCGCCTTCGTGCACCTCTCGGCGCTGCCGCACACGCCCAACGGCAAGTTCGACCTCAACGCCCTGCCCGATCCGGATGATCTGGTCGCGGCCAGCGCCGCCTATGTGGCCCCACGCGACGAAATGGAAGCAGCGCTGGCCGATATCTGCCAGCAGGTGCTCAAACGCGAACGCATCGGCGTGCAGGACAACTTCTTCCAGATTGGCGGTGACTCGATCCTCAGCCTGCAGATCGTCTCGCGCGCCAACCAACAAGGCATCCGCCTCAGCGCCAAGCAGATATTCGAGAGCGAGACCATCGAGCGCATGGCTCAGGTGGCCACTCTTGGCGCCCCTGAGAGCGAAACACCAGTGACCGCAGCTCCCGAGCATGGCAGGGCAGCCCGCACGGCCGCCGACTTCCCCCTGGCCGACCTCGACGATGCCGCCTTCGGCGACCTGCTCGCGGAACTCAATTCGACCGACTGAACCGGGGCCCTGCCTGGCTGCCCCCTTCACCCATTCAAGTAGCGAAGGTCATCTGGATGACGAACAAGACTGCACACCACCTCGAAGATGTCTACCCACTGTCACCGCTGCAGCAGGGCATGCTGTTCCAGAGCCTGCTGCACCAGGAATCCGGGGTCTACCTGATGCAGGATCGCTACCGTATCGGTGGCGAGCTGTCGGTGGAGGCGTTCCTCGAGGCCTGGCGGCAAGTGATCGGTGCCCACCCGGCACTGCGCACCAGCTTCCTGTGGAAGACCCAGAAGCAACCACTGCAGGTGGTTCATCGCCAGATCGCCGACCCGGTCGAATACATCGATCTCGAAGGCCTCGCCCCCGAGCAGCAGGAGGCCCATATCCAGGCCCTGCTGGAACAGGAGCAGCGCAACGGTTTCAACCTGGCCAAACCACCGCTGATCCGCGTGCGCCTGGTGCGCCTGGGAGCCGGTCGCCACGAAATGGTCCGCAGCTTCCACCACATCCTGATGGACGCCTGGTGCATCTCGCTGATCATGGTCGATTTCGTCGACGCCTACGACGCCCTGCGTCAGGGACGGGCAGTGAACGTGCGCAAGCCGCGTCCGTACCGTGACTACATCGCCTGGCTGCAACAACAAAGCCTGCCCGAAGCGCAGGGCTTCTGGCAGCAGCAATTGCAGGGCCTGGACGCGCCAACACCGCTGGTGATCGAACGCCAGACCCGGCAGAGCCAGTACCGCGAAGCGGTGCTGGTTGACGACACCCTGATCCGTTTCGACGCCCAGCAGACCCGCGAGCTGACGCAATTCTGTCAATCCCGGCGGATCACCCCCAATACCCTGTTCCAGGGCGCCTGGGCCGTGCTGCTGAGCCGCTACAGCGGCCTGCGCGACGTGCTCTTCGGCGTCACCGTGTCCGGTCGCCCGCCGCAACTGGCCGGCGTCGAGGACATGATCGGGCTGTTCATCAACACCCTGCCCCTGCGCGTGCGCATCGACGAGCAGCAAGACCGCACCTCCTGGCTGCAGGCCCTGCAACGCCACAACCTGGCGCTGCGCGAGTTCGAGCACAGCGCCCTGGTGGACATCCAGGGCTGGAGCGATTTCCCGCGCGGCGAGGAGCTGTTCGACAGCATCCTGGTCTACGAGAACGCGCCCATCGACGACAAGCTGTTCAGCGGCGAGCTGAGCTTCAGCCTGGACGACATGGAGCACAGCGTGCACACCCACTACGGTCTCACCGTCGTGGTCATGCCCGGCGAGCGCCTGGCCGTGCGCATCTCCTATGATCGCCGGCGCTTCGCCCGCGACAGCATCGAGCGTCTGCTCGGCCACCTGCGCCAGATCGTCCTTGGCATTCTCGCCGAGCCCACTGCCAGCCTGGCCTCGCTGCAGGTGCTGAGCGCACAGGAGCGCCAGACGCTGCTGCTGGACTGGAACGACACCGCACACAGCTTCCCTCTGGATCGCACCTACGCCAGCCTGTTCGCCGAACAGGTGGCGCGCCAGCCGGACAAGGCCGCCGTGGTCTGCGCGGGCGAGTCGCTCAGCTATGCCGAACTGGATGCCCGCGCCAGCCGCCTCGCTGCTGCGCTGATCGAGGCCGGCGCCGGCCCCGACCGCCCCGTGGCGCTGCTGGCCGAGCGCGGCCTGGCCCATCTCACCGCGCTGATCGCCATTCTCAAGGCAGGTGCCTGCTACCTGCCGCTGGAGGTCAAGCACCCGGCGCAACGCCTCGCGGAAATCCTCGCACTGAGCCAAGCACCGCTGATGCTGGTGGATGACAGCCAGGGGGCGCTGGCCGACGAGCTGTGCAGCCGCCTCGGCAGCGCAGCGCCACAGTGCCTGGCCATCGAAACGCGCTGGCTGCAAGGTGAGGTGCCCAGCCTCGCCCCACGCGGCACGCCGGATGACCTCGCCTACGTGATCTTCACCTCCGGCTCCACCGGCACGCCCAAGGGCGCCCTGGTGGAACAGCGCGGCATGCTCAACAACATGCTCGGCAAAGTGCCGACCCTCGGCCTCGGTGAGCATGACCGCATCGCCCAGACCGCCTCGGTGGCCTTCGACATCTCGGTCTGGCAGCTGCTCGCCGCGCCGCTGGTCGGTGCCACCGTGCATATCCTGCCGGATGCCGTCAGCCATGATCCCGAGCGCCTGCTGCAAGTCCTGCAGGACGAGCGCCTGACCCTGTGGGAAGCGGTGCCAGCGGTGATTCGCGGCGTGCTCGCCGCCAGCACGCCGGCCACCAATCTCGAGAGCCTGCGCTGGCTGCTGCCCACCGGCGAAGCCCTGCCGCCGGCCCTGTGCCGCGACTGGTTCGCCCGCTTCCCTCACGTGCCGTTGATGAATGCCTACGGCCCGGCGGAGTGCGCTGACGACGTGGCGTTCCACGCCATCACCGTCGCGTCCGACGAACAGGCCCAGGCCATGCCCATTGGCCGGCCAACGCCGAACACCGAGCTGTACGTGCTCGACGATGCGCTGCGCCCGGTGCCGGTAGGGGTTCCTGGCGAAATCTGCGTGGCCGGCGCCGGTGTCGGCCGCGGCTACCTGCACGACGCCGAGCGTACCCGCGCCGTGTTCGTCGACCACCCGCTGCGCCCCGGCGCCCGCTTCTACCGCACCGGCGACCTCGGCCGCTACCGTGCCGACGGCGTGATCGAATTCCTCGGCCGCCGCGACCAGCAGGTGAAGATCCGCGGCCATCGCATCGAACTGGGCGAGATCGAGGCCAAGCTGCAGCAGCATCCGGCCGTGAAAGCCGCCGCCGTGGTGGTGCATGCCGATGCCCGTGGCGAGGCGCAACTGGTGGGCTACTGGGTCGCGCATGAAGGCCATGACCTGGGTGCCACGGCGTTGAAACAGGCACTCGACGGCCAGCTACCGACCTACATGGTGCCGCAGCACCTCGTCCAGCTCGACGCCCTGCCCCTCAACGCCAACGGCAAGGTCGACCGCAAACACCTGACACAACGCGAACTGGACTGCAGCGCAGCGGCTGGCGAAGCCACGCTGCCGGCCACTGCCACCGAGCAGGCGCTGCACGGCATCTGGCAGGACATCCTCGCGCTGGAGCACTTCGGCGTCACCGACAGTTTCTTCGCCCTGGGTGGCCACTCGCTGCTGGCCACCCAGGTGCTGTCGCGCATCCGCGCCACCTTCGCTGTCGAGCTACCGCTCAAGGCCCTGTTCGAGTGCCCCAGCGTGCGCCAGTTGGCTCAGACCATCGACCAGCAGAAGCGCCTCCAGAAAGGCGAACAGCCAGGATCCGACGACATCGTGGCGGTGCCGCGGCCCGAGCGTCTGCCGCTGTCCTTCGCCCAGCAGCGCCTGTGGTTCGTCGAACAACTGAACCCCGGCAGTGCCCATTTCAACATTCCCTTCGCCCTGCGCCTGAGCGGTGATCTCGATGTCGAGGCCCTGCGCGCCAGCTTCCAGTGGCTGATCGAACGCCATGAAGTGCTGCGCACCGCCTTCCCCAGCAACGGCGGACAACCCTGCCAACACATCCTCGAAGCATTGACCTTCGAGCTGCCGCTCGCCGATTTCGCAGACGCCAGCGAAGCTGCCATGCAAAGCGAGCTGCAAGCCTGGTTCGCCCAGCCCTTCGACCTGCTGCAGCCACCATTGCTGCGCGCCCGTCTGCTGTACCTGGGCGCACGCGAGCATGTGCTGGCCATCACCCTGCACCACCTGGTGTCCGATGCCTGGTCGGCCACCCTGGCCCTGCGCGAACTGACCCAGCTCTATGCCGCCCTGCACGCCGGCCAGGCGCCGCAACTGGCGCCGCTGCCGATCCAGTACGCCGACTACAGCCTGTGGCAACAGCAGCGCCTGCAACCGGAGGCGCTGCAACCGCACCTGGATTACTGGCAGACGCAACTGGCCCGCGACGATGACAGCGATTACCTGCTGGAGCTGCCGACCGACCGGCCACGTCCGGCCGCCCAGTCGCACCGCAGCGGCCTGCTCGCCACCAGCCTGTCGCCGCAGGCCAGCGAGCGTGCCCGCGCGCTGGCGGCCGGCCTGCAACAATCCACCTACAGCCTGGTATTCGCCGCCTTCGCCACCTTCCTGCACCGCATGAGCGGTCAGGACGACCTGATCCTCGGTACCCCGGTGTCCAATCGCGACCGGGAGCAAACCCAGTCGCTGCTCGGCATCCTGCTCAACAACCTGCCGATCCGCGTGCGTTTCCAGGGCCAGGCGAACTTCGCCGAACTGGCCCGGCAGGTCAGCGAAACCCTGCTCGAGGCCCAGCGTCACCAGGATCTGCCCTTCGAGCGCCTGGTCGACCACCTGGCGTTGCCCCGCCGCCTCAGCCATGCCCCGCTGTTCCAGGTGATGGTCGCCCAGCAACTGCCCATGGAGCGCCGGGTACGCTTCCCCGACCTCGACTTCGAGGTGCTGGACACACCGCTGAGTCATTCGGAATACGACCTCGACCTGCACATCGTCGCGCCAGCGCAGGGCGCCATCGAACTCAACCTGATGTTCGCCCTCGACCTGTTCGAGCCGGCCACCGCCGAGCGCTGGCTGCAACGCTTCGTACAGCTGTTCGAGAGCATGCTGGAAGCACCCGAGCGTCCGCTGGGCGAGCATCGCCTGCTCGACGAACGGGAATGGCAGCGCACCCTGCACGAATGGAATGACAGTGCCTGCGAACGGCCATCCATGCCGAGTATCCTCGATGCCTTCGAGGCGCAGGTGGCACGTTCGCCGCAGGCAGTGGCGGTGCAACAGCGCGCACTCAGCCTCAGCTACGCCGAGCTCGATGCCCAGGCCAACCGCCTGGCCCACCAGCTGCGTGGGCAAGGCATAGGTAGCGGCCACTGGGTCGCCCTGTGCCTGGACAAGACCCCGGAGCTGGCGGTGGCCATACTCGCGGTGCTCAAGTGTGGCGCAGCCTACGTGCCAATCGACAGCGCCTATCCGGTAGAGCGTATCCGCTACATCCTCGAGGACTGCGCAAGCAGCCTGTTGCTCACCGATGCCGAGCTGGCGGTCCGCCACGCCGACCTGCCGGTACGCCAACTGGTGCTGGAGCACCTGCAAGCGGAGCTGGCCCGGCAACCGAGCAGCGCCCCCGCACGCGACCTCGACGGCGCTGCGCCCTTCTATGCCATCTACACCTCCGGCTCCACTGGCCAACCCAAGGGCGCGGTGGTCACCCATGGCGGGGTACGCAACCTGCAGCACTGGTACCTGCGCACGCTGGGCTGGCGCCAGGGCGACAGGGTGCTGCTGGCCAGTGCCACCGGCTTCGACCTGACCCAGAAGAATATCTTCGCCCCCCTGCTGTCCGGCGCCACGCTGGTCATGCCCAGCGCCCAGGGTTACGAGCCGCAGGCGCTGCTGCAGGACATCCGCGAGCAGCGCATCACCCTGCTCAACGGCGCCCCCAGCGCCTTCTACCCGCTGCTGGACCTCGCCGCAGCCGAGCACTGGCGCGACCTGGCCAGCCTGCGTGCACTGGTGCTGGGTGGCGAGCCGATCCGCCTGGAGCGCCTGCGCCCCTGGCTCGACAGCGGCAATGGTCACTGCCGTGTGCTCAACAGTTACGGCCCCACCGAATGCACTGACGTGGTCGCCTGGCACGAAGTGGACGGCGAGGCGCTGGATGCCGCGCTGCCCATTGGCCGCCCGGTGGACAACACCCAGCTTTATGTCCTCGACCGCTACGACCAGCCGCTACCGGCGGGCGTGCCGGGTGAGATTTGCGTGGCCGGCGCCGGCGTCGGCCCAGGTTACCTGCGCCGTGAGGCGCTGACCGCTGCCGCCTTCGTCGCCAACCCCTTCGGCCCAGGCCGCTTGTACCGCACTGGCGACCTGGGTCGTTACCTGGCCAATGGCGAACTCGAATTCCTCGGCCGCAAGGACTTCCAGATCAAGCTGCGCGGCCTGCGCATCGAACCTGGAGAGATCGAACAGGCGTTGCTGCGCCTGGACGGCGTGCGCGACAGCCTGGTGCTGGTGCGTGACGAACGCCTGCTGGCCTATGTGCTCACCGATGGCGGCGCGCCAGCACAGGCTGACTGGCGTGAACGGCTGGCACGCTTCATCCCCACCTACATGCTGCCCCAGGCATTGCTGGCCCTGGCCGAGTGGCCACTGAGCGCAAACGGCAAGATCGACCGCCGCGCCCTGCCACGGCCCGAAGCCGAGCACGAGGCGCTGCTGCAGGCGCCCCAGGGCGAGCACGAGCAACGCCTGGCTGTGCTGTGGGCCGAGACCCTGCAAGTGCCTGTGGAGCAGATCGGCCGGCAGTCCAACTTCTTCCACCTGGGCGGGCACTCCCTGCTCGCCACCGTGCTGCTGACCCGTATCGCCGAGGCCTTCGCCAGCGCGCCGAGACTGCGCGACCTGTTCGAGCGGGCCACCCTGGCCGAGCAGGCCCAGTTGATCACGGCCGCGAGCGAGCAGCCGGCCTCGACCTTGCCGATATTGCAGGCCGGGCCGCATCCGCAGCGCCTGCCGCTGTCGTTCGAGCAACAGCGCCTGTGGTTCCTCGAGCAATTGGCGCCCGGCTCGGGCGAGTACAGCATCAACACGGCGCTGACCCTCACCGGCGAGCTCGATGTCGAGGCCTTGCGCCAGGCCTTCGAGATTCTGGTCGAACGCCACGCCATCCTGCGCAGCCGCCTGCTGGACGACGACCAGGGCGGCCAGTTGCTGATCGATGCGCCAAGCCATTTCGAGCTGGCCGTGGAGGACCATGCGGGCACTGCGGCCGACTGGGCCAAGTACCAGCGCCAGGCCGCCGAGGCCGAGTCCGCACGCGCCTTCGACCTGACCCACGAACATCCGTTGCGGGTGCGCCTGGTACGGCATGCCGGCGCCAACCAGGCCCTGCTGCTGCTCGGCCTGCACCACTGCGCCGCCGACGGCTGGTCGGTGCAGGTGCTGCTCGACGAACTGGCTGCCAGCTACCACGCCGCACAGCAAGGCCGGCGCGCAGAGCTGCCGGCATTGCCGGTGCAATACGTCGACTATGCCCTGTGGCAACGCAGCGAGGCGCGTCAGCAGGTCTATCGCCGGCAGCTGGAGTACTGGCAGAACCGCCTGGAGAACGGCGACTACCGTCTCGAACTGCCCACCGACCTGCCGCGCCCGGCGCACCTGGACAACCGCGCCGGCACCTGCTTCGCCCAGGTACCGGCAGCCCTGGCCGAGCGCCTGCGGCGCTTTGCCCGCGAGCGCGACGTAACGCCGTTCGTGCTGCTGCTGGCCGGCCTCAAGCTGTTCCTCGGTCGCTACAGCGGGCAGCAGGACCTGCGCATCGGCACGCCGGTGGCCAACCGCCGCCTGCAAGCCGTGCAGCCCTTGATCGGCTGCTTCGTCAATACCCTGGTGATCCGCTCCGAGCTCACCCCCACGCAGCGCTTCGGCGACTACCTGGCCCAGCTCAGGCAGACCGTGCTGGACGCTCAGGAACATCAGGACGTGCCCTTCGAGCAGGTGGTCGAACACCTGGCGCCGGAACGCGACCTGGCGCACACGCCGCTGTTCCAGGTGGCCTTCGTCATGCAGAACAGCACACGCGCCTCGCTCGACTGGCCAGGCCTGCGCCTGCAGCCACTGGACATCCGCTCGCCTGCGGCCAAGTTCGATCAGAACTGGGAAGTGCACGACGACGGCGAACACCTCTCGGTGATGCTGGAATACCGTGCCAGCCTGTTCCATGAATCGACCATGCAGGCCTGGCTGGGCCAGTGGCTGGCCTTCCTGGAACAGTTGCCGCAAGCCGTGGATACGCCGCTCGCCCAACTCACGCCGTTGAGCGAAGCGGATCGCCAGCGCCAGTTGCAGCACTGGAACGACACCACGCGCCACTACCCCGGCCTTGCGACCCTGAGCGAGGCTCTGGCCCGCCAGGCACAGAACAGCCCGGAGGCGCCAGCGCTGGTCTACGAGGGCGAAACCCTCAGCTACGCCGCCCTGCACCAGCGCGCCGACCAGTTGGCACAGGCCCTGGTTGCCCAGGGCATCGGCCGCGAACAGGTGGTCGCCGTATGCATGGAGCGCAACATCGACCTGGTGGTGGCCCTGCTGGGCATCGTCAAGGCCGGCGCCGCCTACCTGCCGCTGGATCCGCACCTGCCAACAACGCGGTTGGCCTTCCTGCTGGAAGATGCCGCCTGCCCGCTGGTGCTGACCCACGCCACCTGGCGCGAGCGCCTGCCCGAGCAGGTTGCGGCCTGGTGCCTGGAGCAACCGCTGCCGGTGCATGCCGCAACGGCGCAGCCACCGGCCAACCAGCCCGGCGACCTGCTGTACGTGCTCTACACCTCCGGCTCCACCGGCCAGCCCAAGGGTGTGCTCAACGAACACGGCGCCCTGATGAACCGCCTGCACTGGATGCAGGACACCTTCGCCATCGGCACGGGTGACCGCGTGCTGCAGAAGACCCCTTACGGCTTCGACGTGTCGGTGTGGGAGTTCTTCTGGCCGCTGATCACCGGCGCCTGCCTGGTGCTGGCACGCCCCGGCGGCCATCAGGACAGTGGTTACCTGATGGAGCTGATCCAGCGCGAGCGCATCACCACCCTGCATTTCGTGCCCTCGATGCTGCAGGCTTTCGTCAGCGAGCCAGGCCTGGAAAGCTGCACCTCGTTGCGTCAGGTCTTCGCCAGTGGCGAGGCCCTGCCCCTGGCCCTGCAGCAGCGCTTCCAGGCGCGTCATCCGGCACGCCTGATCAACCTGTACGGCCCCACCGAGGCGGCCATCGACGTCAGTTGCTGGATCTGCGACCCGGCCTCGACCCTGGGCTTCGTACCGATCGGCAAACCCATCGCCAACCTCA
>ENA-UOWK01000495-UOWK01000495.1-bioreactor-metagenome-genome-assembly--contig:-NODE-495-length-20853-cov-18.428166_pt1 | contig 20853 bp, 21 predicted proteins | sample MGYA00238157_ERZ761612 | MGnify/ENA primary metagenome ERZ761612 (study PRJEB28901, sample SAMN06268035) | bioreactor metagenome | isolation source: Joint BioEnergy Institute, California, USA... | reverse complement strand
GCTTCTCAGGCTTCGCTGTAGATCAGCGGCACCCGCCGCACATTGCAAAACAGCTGATAGGGAATGCTGCCGGCGGCCATGGCGACATCGCTGGCCAGCACGCCGCGGCCCCAGAACTCGACGCGGCTGCCCAGGCCGGCGCCCGGCAGATCGCTGAGGTCGACGGTGAGCATGTCCATGGAAACACGGCCGATGATGCGCGACGGCTGGCCGTCGATCAGCACCGGCGTGCCGGTCGGCGCATGGCGCGGGTAACCGTCGGCATAGCCCATGGCGACCACGCCGACCCGCGTAGGGCGCTCGCTGACGAAGCGCGCGCCGTAGCCGACCGGCTCGCCGGCCGGCAAATCACGCACGCTGATGACCTTGGACTCCAGGGTCATCACCGGCTGCAACCGCGCGGCGACTTCCTGAGCCTGCTCGAACGGCGTGGCGCCGTAGAGCATGATGCCGGGGCGCGACCAGTCGCTGGGGATGCTCGGCCAGCCCAGCAGCGCCGGCGAATTGCGCAGGCTGATCTCGGCGGCCAGGCCGTCGCGCGCCTGCTGGAACACCGCCAGCTGCTCATCGCTGCGCGGGCAGTCGAGCTCGTCGGCGCGGGAGAAGTGGCTCATCAGCACGATCTTCGCCACCTTGCCGCTGGCCAGCAGGCGCCGGTAGGCGGCCTGGTAATCGGCCGGGTGGAAGCCGACCCGGTGCATGCCGCTGTCGAGCTTGAGCCAGACATTCAGCGGGCGCTTCAGCGCTGCCTGTTCGATGGCCTCGAGCTGCCACTGGGCATGCACCACTGTCCACAGGTCATGCTGCTCGATCAGCGCCAGTTCGCTGGCCTCGAAAAAGCCTTCGAGCAGCAGGATCGGCGCGCCGATGCCCGCCGCGCGCAGTTGCAGGGCCTCTTCGATACAGGCCACCGCGAAACCATCGGCCTCATCCTCCAGCGCCTGGGCGCAACGCACTGCGCCATGCCCGTAGGCATCGGCCTTGACCACCGCCAGCGCACGGGCGCCAGCCAGCTCACGGGCCAGTTGGTAGTTGTGACGCAGGGCTTGCAGATCGATCAGGGCACGGGCGGGACGCATGGTTATCTCGAAGGGCGTAAGAAGACATACAACAGTTGAGGCGCTAGACAGAGTTCTATCTGTGGAAGCGGGCGGGGCCGCCTAGGCCATGCCCGCGATTTTCGCGGGCATGGCCCGCTCCCACAAAAGCGAACCGAGTTACGCTCAAGCCTTGATGACAGCCGGACAATCTCAGAGGGTCGCTAGCTAACCATTAAGGCAGCGCCGCGATCACCGTCATTTCCACCAGCACATCCGGCGAATACAGCTTGGCTTCGACACAGGCACGGGCCGGCGAGTGGCCAGCCGGCACCCAGGCATCCCAGACCTTGTTCAGGCCCTCGCGATCATCGATATCCTTGAGGAAGATGGTGATCGACAGGATGCGCGTCTTGTCGGTGCCCGCCTCGGCCAGGAAGGCGTCGATGCTGTCCAGGGTCGCTTTGGTCTGCGCCTCGATGCCTTCGCTGTGGTTTTCATCCAGCTGGCCAGCCAGGTAGACGGTGCCGTTGTGAATGACGATTTCGCTCAGGCGCGGCTCAGTTCGCAGGCGCTGTATGGACATGGTTGTTCAACTCCTTGGGGCTACCGTAACGGGAAATATCCAGGCCTTCGCTGCTGATCTGCGGGCGCTTCCTGGCGATCAGGTCGGCCAGCAGGCGACCGGAGCCGCAGGCCATGGTCCAGCCTAGGGTACCGTGTCCGGTGTTCAGAAACAGGTTTCGATAGGGGGTGGCGCCAACGATCGGCGTGCCATCCGGGGTGGCCGGGCGCAGGCCGGTCCAGAACTCTGCCTGGCTCAGGTCGCCGCCCTGGGGATACAGGTCACCGACGATCATCTCCAGGGTTTCGCGACGGCGCGGGTTGAGGCTCAGGTCGAACCCGGCGATCTCGGCCATGCCACCGACGCGGATGCGCTGATCGAAACGGGTGATGGCGACCTTGTAGGTCTCGTCGAGAATGGTCGAGGTCGGCGCCATGTCCGGGTTGGTGATCGGCACGGTCAGCGAATAGCCCTTGAGCGGATACACCGGCGCGCGGATGCCCAGCGGCTTGAGCAGTTGCGGGCTGTAGCTGCCCAGGGCCAGCACGTAGCGGTCGGCGGTTTCCAGCTTGCCGTCGATCCACACGCCATTGACGCGGTCACCGGCAACGTCGAGGCGCTGGATGTTCTGCCCGAAGCGGAACTGCACGCCCAGCGCGGCGGCCATCTCGGCCAGCTTGCGGGTGAACAGCTGGCAGTCGCCGGTCTGGTCATTGGGCAGGCGCAGGGCACCGGCGAGCTTGTCGGTGACGCTGGCCAGGGCCGGTTCGACCTTGGCGATGCCGGCGCGGTCGAGCAGCTCATAGGGCACGCCGGACTGCTCGAGCACCGAGATGTCCTTGGCGGCGTTGTCCAGCTGCGCCTGGGTGCGGAACAGCTGGGTGGTGCCGAGCTGGCGCGCTTCGTAGCCGATGCCGGTTTCCGCGCGCAGTTCGTCGAGGCAGTCACGGCTGTACTCGGACAGGCGCACCATGCGCTCCTTGTTCACCGCATAACGGCTGGCGGTGCAGTTGCGCAGCATCTGCGCCATCCACAGGTACTGGTCGATATCGCCGGTCAGCTTGATCGCCAGCGGCGCGTGCTTCTGCAGCAGCCACTTGATGGCCTTCAACGGAATGCCAGGGGCCGCCCAGGGCGAGGCATAACCCGGCGACACCTGGCCGGCGTTGGCGAAGCTGGTTTCCATGGCCGGGCCGTCCTGGCGATCCACGACCACCACCTCGAAACCCTGGCGGGCCAGGTAATACGCACTGGCCGTACCGATCACACCGCTACCAAGCACCAGAACCCGCATGTTGTTCTCCTCGCCGCGACGATGCACTGGCGTATTACGATTTGAGAAGTCGATGCGTACAGTATAGAAAGTGAATGGCAGTGCTTTTCACTGTATACACCCGTATATTCGAAGGGAATTCTGGCTTTAACAGCCTTTCACGGAGGGGTGCCGAGCATGCGTACGCAACATCAGAGCCGCCGCGAGCTGGACAAGATCGACCGCAACATCCTGCGCATCCTCCAGGAGGACGGCCGCATCTCCTTCACCGAGCTGGGCGAACGGGTCGGCCTGTCGACCACGCCGTGCACGGAACGGGTTCGCCGCCTGGAGCGTGAAGGCATCATCATGGGCTACCACGCCCGCCTCAATCCGCAGAATCTCAAGGCCAGCCTGCTGGTATTCGTGGAGATCAGCCTGGACTACAAGTCCGGCGACACCTTCGAGGACTTCCGCCGCGCCGTGCTCAAGCTGCCCCACGTACTGGAGTGCCACCTGGTGTCCGGCGACTTCGACTACCTGGTGAAGGCACGCATCAACGAGATGGCCAGCTACCGCAAGCTGCTCGGCGACATCCTGCTCAAGCTGCCCCATGTGCGCGAGTCGAAGAGCTACATCGTGATGGAAGAAGTGAAGGAGAGCCTGGCGCTGCCGGTGCCGGAGTAATCGGCTAGACGAGCACCTGGCGGGTGCTGGCGATCAACTGGTGCACCTGGTGCTCCACATGCGCCTCGATCGGCTGCTCGGGGCCGCGGCCGTGGGGGCATGGCAGATTCGGCGTGGTGCCGAACAGCCGGCAGATCAGCGGGCGCTGGTCATACACCTGACAGCCCTGGGGCCCGAGATGCACGCAGTTGTACTCGGCCAGGGCTGCTTCCTGCTCGGCGGCGGTCTTGCGCGGCAGGCGCGACATTTCCTGCGAAGACGCGGTCACCGGGCCACAGCAATCGTGGCAGCCGGGCACGCAGTCGAAGCGCGGAATCTGGCGGCGCAGCAGGTCGATCTTGCGGCTGGTACAACTCATGGCAATGGCTCTGGAACGGCAGGCGAGCATGGTACAGGCGGGCCCGGGCGGCGCAAAGCTCGGCCTGCCAAGCTGATCGCCGGTTGGCTCACAGCGGATTCCGCGCTTATGCTTCGTCAATTTTTAGCCACACAGAACTCAGGATTTCGCACATGACCGCCCGTGCCCACCCGCCGGTTCATAGCGCCGAGCATGCGCCCTCCTATTACGCCGCCAGCGTCAACCAGGCCCTCGACTTGCCGGCCCTGCAAGGTGAGCAGCGTGCCGACGTGTGCATCGTCGGCGGTGGCTTCTCGGGCCTCAACACGGCCATCGAGCTGGCGCACAAAGGCCTCTCGGTGGTGCTCGTGGAAGCCCATCGCATCGGTTGGGGTGCCAGCGGGCGCAATGGCGGGCAGCTGATTCGCGGGGTCGGCCATGGCGTCGAGCAGTTCGAGCCGGTGATCGGCAAGGACGGTGTGCGCGAGCTCAAACTGATGGGCCTGGAGGCGGTGGAGCTCGTACGGCGGCGGGTCGCGCAATTCGACATCGCCTGCGACCTGACCTGGGGTTACTGCGACCTGGCCAACAAGCCACGTGACCTGGCCGGCTTCGCCGAGGATGCCGCCGAGCTGCAGAGCCTCGGCTATCGCCACGAACTGCGCCTGCTGCAACCGGAACAGATGCACGAGGTGGTCGGCTCGCAGCGCTATGTCGGCGGCATGATCGACATGGGCTCGGGCCACTTGCACCCGCTAAACCTGGCGCTGGGCGAAGCGGCTGCGGCGCAGAGCCTTGGCGTGCGCCTGTTCGAACACTCACCCGCCACACGCATCGACTACGGCAGCGAAATCCGCGTGCACACCGCCCAGGGCGTGGTGCGTGCCGGGCAACTGGTGCTGGCCTGCAATGCCTATATCCGCGACCTTAACCCGAGCCTGGGCGGCAAGGTGCTGCCGGCGGGGAGCTACATCATCGCCACCGAGCCACTGGGCGAGGAGCAGGCCAGCGCACTGATCCCGCAGAATATGGCGCTCTGCGACCAGCGGGTGGCGGTCGACTATTACCGCCTGTCCGCCGACCGCCGCCTGCTGTTCGGCGGCGCCTGTCGCTACTCCGGCACCGACCCGGCGGATATCGCCGCCTACATGCGCCCGAAGATGCTCGCCGTATTCCCGCAGTTGCAGCACGTGCGCATCGAGTACCAGTGGGGCGGGATGATCGGCATCGGCGCCAACCGCCTGCCGCAGGTTGGCCGGCTCAAGGACCAGCCCAACGTGTTCTACGCCCAGGCCTATGCGGGGCACGGCGTGAATGCCACGCACCTGGCCGGCAAGCTGCTCGCCGAGGCCATTGCCGGGCAAGCCGGCGGCGGCTTCGAGCTGTTCGCCAAGGTGCCGCACATGACCTTCCCCGGCGGCCGCCATCTGCGCTCACCCTTGCTGGCGCTGGGCATGCTCTGGCACCGCCTCAAGGAACTGACCTGACTGTGTCCGTGCGCAGCCCGTAGCCTGCGGTTGAGCGCAGCGCTACCTGTCTCGAGTCAAAGTTTCCAGAACGGCAGCCTGGCTTCACGGCGTGCCTGCTCGCGGCTCAGGCCGATGTCACGCAACTGCGCATCGCTGAGTTCGAGCAAGGCGCGCCGGGTGGTCAGGCGGCGCAGGAAGCATTGCCAACGGTGCGTCATCGCCATACGCGCCGGCACGCCCGACAGACGCAGCCCTGCACCGCTCGCCAGCTCGCTGCCTTTCAAGGTCAATCGCACATCGCTCAGCCCGTTCATGTCGCTCTCCTGCGCCCTGGGGGTATGGGAGATCATGATGGCGACTGCGGAAAAAGCATGACAGATGCAAAGAATCGGAATTAAATCCATACAGATCCCGCCGATTGCCAACTGAATGGTCGATTGCAGGGCAATCTGTATGGCTCCGCCAGCAATTTCCCAGACAGGTGCGCGAACATGACCCTCTACACCAACCTCGCCGATCTGCTTGGTGAACGCATCGAGCAGGGCCTGTACCGGCCGGGTGACCGGCTGCCCTCGGTGCGCGCCCTGAGCCAGGAACATGGGGTCAGCCTGAGCACCGTGCAGCAGGCCTACCGGCACCTGGAAGACCGCGGCCTGGCCCTGCCGAAAGCGAAGTCCGGCTATTTCGTGCCGCCAGGGCGCGACAAGCCGGCGCTGCCCAGGGTCAGCCGGGCACCGCAACGGCCCGTGGAGGTCTCGCAGTGGGATCAGGTGCTGGAGCAGATCGCCCCGCAGCCGCGGCCCGACTTCGTGCAGCTGGGCCGCGGGCGCCCGGATATCGACAGCCCGACGCTCAAGCCGCTGTTGCGCGCGCTGTCACGGCTGAGTCGCAAGCAGGAGCTGCACACCCTCACCTACGGCAGTATCCATGGCGACCCGCGCCTGCGTGAACAGATTGCCCGCCTGACCCTGGATTCCGGCTGCCAGCTGTCCTATGAGGACATCGTCATCACCACCGGCTGCCACGAGGCGCTGTCGGCCGCGATCCGGGCGATCTGCGTGCCGGGCGATATCGTCGCCGTCGACTCGCCGAGCTTTCATGGCGTCATGCAGGCCCTCAAGGGCTTCGGCATGAAGGCCCTGGAGCTGCCCACCGACCCGCTGACCGGGATCAGTATCGAAGCCCTGGAGCTGGCCCTCGAGCAGTGGCCGATCAAGGCCATTCAGCTCACGCCCAACTGCAACAACCCGCTGGGCTACATCATGCCGGAGGCCAACAAGCGCGCCCTGCTGGCCCTGGCCCAGCGCCACGACGTGGCGATCATCGAGGACGACGTGTACGGCGAGCTGGCCTTTCACTACCCGCGCCCGCGCACCATCAAGTCCTACGATGACGACGGCCGGGTGCTCTTGTGCAGCTCGTTTTCCAAGACCCTGGCACCCGGTTTTCGGGTCGGCTGGATCGCCCCGGGGCGCTACCTCAACCAGGTGCTGCACATGAAGTACATGGGCACCGGCACCACCGCGCAGCTGCCGCAACTGGCACTGGCCGAATACATCGAGGGCGGCCATTACGAGCCGCACCTGCGCCGCATGCGTGGGCAATACGCGCGCAACCTGGAGCAGATGAGCGACTGGGTGAGCCGTTACTTCCCGCCGTCGGTGCGGGTCAGCCGCCCGCAAGGCAGCTTCATGCTCTGGGTGGAGATGCCCGAAGGCTTCGACAGCCAGCGCCTGAACCGCGAACTGGCCGCCGACAAGATCCAGATCGCCCCGGGCAGCATCTTTTCCGCCGCCGGCAAATACCGCAATTGCCTGCGCATGAACTACGCCTCGCGCCCCAGCCCGACTATCGAAGCCGCGGTGCGCAAGGTCGGTGAAACCGTGGCGGCCATGCTCGCAGCGTTGCCAGCGCCGAGAGACTGAATTTTTCCCAGCGCAGCGTCGTCCTATCAGCACATCCGGACAGCCGATTGGAGGCTGCAACTGTGCCCTTGCGCGTGCTCTTTATCGCTCTGCTGATGCTCGGCGGCTGTACCAACCAGGTGCCTATCATCCCCAGCCAGGCGCTGCCCGCCGCCGACTCCTCGTTTGGCGCAGCCCTGCAGCGGCGCGCCGCCGAACACCAGGGCCATTCCGGCTTTCGCCTGCTGCCGGCCAGCAACGAGGCCTTCGCCGCCCGCGCCGAGCTGATCCGCGCGGCGCAGCACAGCCTCGACCTGCAGTACTACATCGTGCATGACGGCCTGAGCACCCGCGCCCTGGTCAAGGAACTGCTGCAGGCCGCCGACCGCGGCGTGCGCATCCGCATCCTGCTCGATGACACCACCAGCGACGGCGAGGACTACAGGATCGCCCTGCTCGCTGCCCACCCGAATATCCAGGTTCGCGTGTTCAACCCGCTGCACCTGGGCCGCCTGAACGGCGTCACCCGGGTGATCGGTCGCGGCCTGAACCTCTCCCAGCAGCACCGGCGCATGCACAACAAGCTGTGGCTGGCCGACAGCGCGGCAGCCATCGTCGGCGGGCGCAACCTGGGTGACGAGTATTTCGACGCCGAGCCGAACATGAACTTCACCGACATCGACATGCTGTCGGTCGGGCCGGTGGCCAGGGATCTGGCAGAGAGTTTCGATCAATACTGGAACAGCCGGCTGAGCAAGCCCATCGATGAATTTGTCTGGCGCCAGCCCTCGCAGAAGGATCTGGACAAAGCCCGCAGGGGTCTGCGCGACTACCTGGACAGCGCTCGCGTCGAGCAGCCGGAGCTCTACGAGCGCCTGCTCGCCTACCAGCACAGCCCCAAGCTCGAGGTGTGGCTCGACGAGCTGATCTGGGCGCCGGGCGTCGCCCTGTGGGATGCGCCGAGCAAGGTGCTGGCCAGCGGCGAGCCCGACCCGCACTTGCTGCTCACCACCCAGCTGGCGCCGCACCTGCAGGGCGCCAAGAGCGATCTGGTGATGGTCTCCGCCTACTTCGTGCCCGCGCCAGCCGGCCTGCAATACCTGATCGGCCTGGCCGACGATGGCGTGGATATCCGTTTGCTCACCAATGCCCTGGAAGCCACCGACGTGCCGGCCGTGCACGGTGGTTACGCGCCCTACCGGCAGGAAATGCTCGAGCACGGCATGCGCCTGTTCGAGCTGCGCAGCCAGCCGGGCGCAGACTCGCCACCGGCCTACAGCTTCAGCGGCAGTTCCAACTCCAGCCTGCACAGCAAGGCCATCGTCATCGACAAGCAGAAATCCTTCGTCGGTTCGTTCAACGTCGACCCACGCTCGGTGCTGTGGAATACCGAGGTTGGCGTGCTGGTCGACAGCCCGCAGCTGGCCGCCTACCTGCGCGAGCTGGCGTTGCAGGGCATGAAGCCCTCGGTAAGTTACGAGGTGCGCCTGCAGCCCGATGGCAACGGCACGCGCATGGTCTGGGTCGGTGAGGACGATGGCCAGGAATTCGTCCTCACCGAGGAGCCCGGCAGCCGCTGGCGACGCTTCAATGCCTGGTTCGCCCGGGCCATCGGCCTGGAGAAAATGCTATAGCGCTACCTGTTCGTCGAAGGCATGGGGCCGCCAGGCCAGCCAGATGAACGCCACGGCCCCCGCTGCCATCAACAGCGGCAGCGCATGCCCGCTGACCCACTGGCTCACCGCGCCGGTGGCCAGCGGCCCGATCAGGCAACCGATACCCCAGAGTTGCGCCACATGGGCGTTGGCGCGCACCAATTGGTCGTCGCGAAAGCGCTCGCCGATCAGGATCAGCGACAGGGTGAACAGGCCACCCGCGCTGGCACCGAACAGCACCAGCACCGGCCAGATCAGCGGGGTGTGCAGCAGCAGCGGAATGCCCAGGCTGGAGAACAGCAGCACCACCCCGCACAGGCGGAACAGGGTGACCCGCGAAAGGCGGTCGGCGAGCAAGCCGATGGGCAGCTGCAGCAGCGCATCACCCACCACCACCACGCTGGCCATGAACAATGCCACTTCCTGGGTGAAGCCCTGGCGCAGGCCGTAGATCGGCAGCAGGGTGAGCATCATCGCCTCGAACGCGGCGAACAGCATCACCGCCCAGGCGATGGCCGGCATGCGCTGGCAGAACACCAGCAGGCCGCGCCCGGAGGCGCTGTGCGCATCGACCTTGGGCGCGCCTGTGCGACCGATCAGCATCAGCGAGCCGCCAATCAGCAGCGTCACGCCAAACCAGAATCCCAGGTCGGTCTCGGTGCCCAGCACGCTGAGCAGCAGCGGCCCGCACAGCTGGCTGAGCGCATAGCCGGTGCCGTACAACGCCACCAGGCGACCGCGCCACTTTTCCACCGCCAACTGGTTGATCCAGCTTTCGCCGAGGATGAACACCACGGTCAGGGTCATCCCCAGCAGCAGGCGCAGCAGGATCCACACCGGGTAGCTTTGCAGCAGCGCCAGCCCGCTGACCGACAGCGCACCGGCCAGCAGGCACAGCTGCATCAGTCGCGGCGTCGGGCAGCGCGCCGCCAGCCCGCCGGCCAGCGAGGCGCCCAGCAGCACGCCAATGGCCGGCGTGGCCGCCATGATGCCGATGGCGAACGAGCCGTAGCCCCAGCTCTCCAGGCGCAGCGACACCAGTGGCATGGTCACGCCCATGGCCAGGCCGATGCTGATCACCGCCGCGCATACCGCGAAGTAGGTTGCCCAACGCATTACTGACTCCCCAACGAAGCACAGCGGCCGGGCTCTGGGAGCCCGGCCGCTGGTCTGCTCAGGCGCGCTGGCTGGCGCGCCTCATCCTTGCAGGATCAGAGTTTGATCCAGGTGGCTTTCAGTTCGGTGTACTTGTCGAAGGCGTGCAGCGACTTGTCACGACCGTTGCCCGACTGCTTGAAGCCGCCGAACGGCGCGGTCATGTCGCCGCCGTCGTACTGGTTGACCCACACGCTGCCGGCGCGCAGGGCGCGGGCGGTCAGGTGCGCCTTGGAGATGTCCGCCGTCCACACCGCTGCGGCCAGGCCGTATACGGTGTCGTTGGCGATCTGCACGGCCTGCTCGGCGCTGTCGAAACCGATCACCGAGAGCACCGGGCCGAAGATTTCCTCGCGGGCGATGGTCATGGCATTGGTCACGCCGTCGAAGATGGTCGGCTCCACATAAGTGCCGCCGCTCTCCTCCAGGGTGCGCTTGCCGCCGACCAGCAGCTTGGCGCCATCCTTGTGGCCGGCCTCGATGTAACGCAGCACGGTGTTCATCTGCTGGGTGTCGACCAGCGCACCGACGTTGGTGTCCGGGTCCAGCGGGTTGCCGGCCTTCCAGCCTTGCAGCGCCTCGACCACCATCGGCAGGAAGCGCTCCTTGATCGAGTTTTCCACCAGCAGGCGCGAGCCGGCGGTGCACACCTCGCCCTGGTTGAAGGCGATGGCGCTGGCCGCGGACTCGGCGGCCGCCTTGAGATCCGGCGCATCGGCGAAGACGATGTTGGGGCTCTTGCCGCCGGCCTCCAGCCACACGCGTTTCATGTTCGATTCGCCGGCGTAGATCATCAGCTGCTTGGCGATCTTGGTCGAACCGGTGAACACCAGGGTGTCGACGTCCATGTGCAGCGCCAGTGCCTTGCCCACGGTGTGGCCGTGGCCGGGCAACACGTTGAACACGCCCGCCGGAATGCCGGCTTCGACGGCCAGGGCGGCCACCCGAATGGCGGTCAGCGGCGATTTCTCGGACGGCTTGAGGATCACCGAGTTACCGGTGGCCAGGGCCGGGCCGAGCTTCCAGCTGGACATCAGCAGCGGGAAGTTCCACGGCACGATGGCCGCCACCACGCCGACCGGCTCGCGGGTCACCAGGCCGAGCTGGTCATGGGGCGTCGGCGCGACTTCGTCGTAAACCTTGTCGATCGCCTCGGCGCTCCAGCGGATGGCGTTGGCCGCGGCGGGAATGTCGATGCCCAGGGAGTCGCTGATCGGTTTGCCCATGTCGAGGGTTTCCAGCAATGCCAGTTCCTCGGCGTTGGCCATCAACAACTCGGCGAAGCGGATCATCTTGGCCTTGCGCTTGGCCGGGGCGATACGCGACCACACACCGGAGTCGAAGGCGGCCCGCGCCGACTTGACCGCCAGATCGGCGTCCGCCAGGTCGCAACTGGCGACCTGGCCGAGCACCCGACCATCGACCGGGCTGATGCACTCGAAGGTTTCACCGCTCTGCGCAGCCTGGTATTCACCCTGCACGTAGGCGCGGGTCTCGATCTTCAGAGCCTTGGCACGTTGCTCCCAGTCGGTACGGGTCAAACCGGTCATCTGATCATCCTCTTTGTCAGTGAAGGCGCTGGGCGCCTGGTGGCCGCTATAGGGCACCTCTAAAAACTACCTGCGTTGCCATCGCGGCGTTAAAAACAGGCTCGGATGCGAGTCCAATCAAAATGCTCATTTACAACACGTAAACTCCGCTTTTTCACCTGTTTTTGCCTTGCGCTGGCTGCCTCGCCTAGGTTTTTTGAGGTGCCCTACGGCCAAAAACTGCGAACCACACTAAACCAGCGCTCGCAGGATTTTCAATATTCTTGACAGTTAGTGGCTAAACGCCCTTGCTGCGTTCGTTTTTTTAAACATAGACTCGAACAACTCGTTACGCCGCGCCGCCCCCGACCTGCAACGGCCGTGGCAGGATCGACGTACGTTCACGTTGACCAGGAAAGCGCATATGAATATCCAGCAGATCGTCGATTTCGCCCAGGGCGCAGGCAGCACCGAGAGCTACCGCCCGGCGGCCGAAAAGATCCTCAAGGGTGACCCGCAGCAGCAGGTGCGTAACCACTACGCCAGCCCGTGCGGGCAGTTCAATACGGGCATCTGGGAGGGCGCGGTCGGCCAGTGGACGGTCAGCTACACCGAGCACGAGTATTGCGAAATCCTCCAGGGCGTATCGGTACTGCGTGACAACGATGGCAACGCCAAGACCGTGCGCGCCGGTGACCGCTTCGTGATTCCGGCCGGCTTCGCCGGCACCTGGGAAGTGCTGGAGCCCTGCCGCAAGGTCTATGTGATCTTCGAGCAGGCCTGACCGAGCACGGGTACGCCCGAAGCCGGCCACACATGACCGGCTTCGGGCAAACCTTCAGCTGGCGATCTGCTCGGCCGGCGAGACGATGCTGCTCTTGCCCCGCGAGCGCCCGGAGCTCAGGTAATCGGCGATGGATTCCTGGGTGACTTCACCGAGAAAGTCGTTGTCGGCGCTGAGCACCGGCAGCCACGAGCGGTTGAACTCGTACATGCGCGACAGCAGGATGCGCAGGTGTTCATCGTGGGCGGCGGTGGCGTTGAACGGCTGCACGAAGGGTTGCACCGAGCCGCCCTGGCCGCGCATGTCGCGACGGCGAACGTAGCCCAGGGCCTTCTTGTTGGCATCGGTGACCACCAGGTGGCGGCGGTCATGCTCTTCCATCAGTTCCACGGCATCGGCGATGCTGGTTTCGGCCAGGACCGAGGGCGCATCGTCGGCGGCGTCTTCGGCGCGGATCAGCAGCAGGCGCTTGAGGGTGCTGTCCTGGCCGACGAAGCCGCTGACGAAATCGTCCGCCGGGTGCGCCAGCAGGGTGTCCGGGTGGTCGAACTGGAGCAGCGTGCCGTCCTTGAAGATGGCGATCTTGTCGCCCAGCTTGATGGCCTCGTCGATGTCGTGGCTGACCATGATCACGGTCTTGTTCAGCGCCCGCTGCATCTGGAAGAACTCGTTCTGGATGGCGTCGCGGTTGACCGGGTCGACCGCACCGAAGGGTTCGTCCATCAGCAATACCGGCGCGTCGGCAGCCAGGGCGCGGATCACCCCGATACGCTGCTGCTGGCCGCCGGACAGTTCGCGCGGGTAACGCGACAGGTACTGCTTGGGCTCCAGCTGCACCATGCTCATCAGTTCCATGGCCCGCTCGTGGCAGCGCTTCTTGTCCCAGCCGAGCAGCTTGGGCACCACGGTGATGTTTTCCTCGATGGTCATGTTGGGGAACAGACCGATCTGCTGGATCACGTAGCCGATGTTGCGGCGCAGGGTCACTTCGTCGATGCCGGTGGTGTCCTCGCCATTGATCAGCACCCGCCCGGAGGTCGGCGTGATCAGCCGGTTGATCATCTTCAGGGTGGTGCTCTTGCCGCAGCCGGAGGGGCCGAGGAATACGCAGATATGGCCTTCGTCGACGGTCAGGCTGACTTCGTTGACAGCCACTACGTCCTTGCCTTTCTGCTGGAATCTCTTGGTCAATTTATCGAGCTGAATCATCTTCGAGTCCTCAGTGGGCGGCTTTCAGGCCACGGGGAGTGAGCGTTTTCTGCAGCCACTGCAAAAACAGGTCGGCGACGATGGCGAGCAGGCTCACCAGCACGGCGCCAACGAACAGGGTGGCCATGTCGCTGCGGCTGATGGCGGTGAGAATCAGCACGCCAAGGCCGCCGGCGCCGATGGTGGCGGCGATGGTCATCACGCCGATGTTCATCACCACGGCGGTGCGCACCCCGGCCAGGATCACCGGTACGGCAATCGGCAGGTCGACCATGCGCAGGCGCTGCCAGAAGCTCATGCCAATGCCCTTGCCGGCTTCGCGAATGCCCGGTTCGACGCTGGTCAGTGCCAGGTAGGTGTTGCGCAGGATCGGCAACAGCGAATACAGGAACACCGCGGTCACCGCCGGCAACGGGCCGAGGCCCTGGCCGAATTGCGAGTAGAAGGGCAGCAGCAGGCCGAACAGGGCGATGGCCGGCAGGGTCAGCACCACGGTGGCCAGGCCCTGCAGCGGCCCGGCGAGCCAGGGGAAGCGGGTCATCAGGATGCCCAGCGGCACGCCGATGAGGATCGCCAGGCCCACGGCGATGCCCACCAGGGCGACGTGTTCACCGGTCAGGCTGGCGACTTGCGCCCAGTCGATATGCTGGAAAGCGGTCATGAAATCCATGTCAGTTGCCCTCCCCGATCAGTTTTTCCTGACGCAGGAAATCGGCCGCTACTGCCGCAGGCGTTTCGCGATCCACGTCGACGCGCGCATTCAGCCGCCGCATGGTGGCATCGTCCAGGCGCTCGGCGAGTGGCTTGAGCAGCGCTTCCAGCTCCGGGTGCTGCTTGAGGTAGTCGGCGTTGACCACGGGTGCGGCGGTGTAATCCGGGAAGTACTTGCGGTCATCCTCGAGCAGGCGCAGGCCGAAGGAGTCCAGGCGGCCATCGGTGGTGTACACCAGGCCGACGAACACCTGGTCGTTGCGCAGCGCCGTATACACCAGGCCCGGATCCATCTGGCGGATCTCGTTACGGGTGAAGCTCAGGCCGTACTCCTTGACCAACCCGTCGAGGCCGTCTGAGCGGTTGGCGAACTCGATATCCAGGGCCAACAGGCGGCTACCTTTGCCGGGCTTTTTCAGGGCCCCGGCCAGGTCACTGATGGTGTGGATGTCGGGATTTTCCTCAGCGACCTTTTCCGGCAGCGCCAGCGCATAGGTGTTGTTGAACCGCGACGGCGCCAGCCAGATCGCCCCGCTCTTGGCGTCCAGCTCCTTGACGCGCTGGTAGGCAGCCTCCTTGTCGAGGCGCTCGGTGACCTTGTTGTAGGCCACCAGCGAGGTGCCGGTGTACTCCCAGGTCAGGTCCAGCTGGCCGCTCTTCATGGCGTTCCAGGCGATGGTGCTGCCCAGGTTGCCGACGATGCGCGCCTGGTAGCCGTGGGGCCGCAGGTATTGGGCCGTGAGTTCGGAAAGGATCACCTGCTCGGTGAACACCTTGGCACCGATACGAATTTCCGCGGCCTGGCTGGTCGCCGCCAGCAGCAGGCCGAAGCACAAAACGAAAAACTTCATCATGGTTTCCTTCAACGGGCCACCCCACGCTCGAACCAGAAGCGGCTGGTGGCGGCCACCAGGCCATCGAGCAGCAGCGCCAGCAAGGCCGTGGCGGCGGCGCCGAGAATCAGCAGCGGCTGGTTTTCCAGGGCGATGGCGGGGAAGATCAGGCTGCCGAGGCTGTTGGCGCCGATCAGAAACACCAGCGGTGCGGTACCGACGTTCAGCGCCAGCGCCACGCGGATGCCACCGACGATGATCGGCACCGCATTGGGCAGTTCCACCCGCCAGAGCGCCTGGCGCGGCGTCATGCCGATGCCGGTGGCGGCCTCCTTGAGCGAACCCGGCACGTTGCGCAGCCCTTCGTAGGTGTTGCGCACGATGGGCAGCAGCGAGGCGAGAAACAGCGCGAGGATCGCCGGACCATTGCCAATGCCGACCACCGACAGGGCAATGGCCAGCACCGCCAGCGGCGGTACCGTGTTGCCGACGTTGAATACCTGCATGAAGCGTTCGGCGCTGTGCTCGCGGCCGGGCCGGCTGAGCAGGATGCCGGCCGGAATGCCGACCGCCAGGGCCGCCAGCATCGACACGAACACCAGGTACAGGTGCGCCTGCAGGTAGTAGATGAGGTCTTCGCGGTGCTGTGCGAGCACCGCCGGGGTGATCCAGTGGACCAGCAAGGCCAGTACTGCGACCAGCGCAACAGCGCCCAGCAGCACCTTGCCGAAGCTTTTCAGCATATGTCGACTCCAGTTAACGACCGCCGTTGGCGGGTCGAGCTGGCCGGATGCATTGCGCATCGGCCGTCCAATGCCGGCGGCTGGAGCATCTTGCGACGATGCCCTTGATGCCAGGACGCACGCGCCCTGCAGCCTTCCGACCCATGGTTACTCGACCCTGGCGCGCCGCTTCGGTTCCGAATTTCTGCCATCGTTCTGCCATGGATCGCCGGCCATCTACCGCCACACATCCGGTTACAAGCCAGGTATCATCGGGCCTCCAGGATCGCCGGGAAGGCGAACATCAGCCGCCAAAGGAGACCCCGTGCTCGACCTCGTCGCCGCCTTCATCGTCCTCACCACCCTGCTCACCTACGTCAACTACCGCTTCATTCGCCTGCCGCCGACCATCGGTGTGATGGCCACCGCGCTGATCTTCTCGCTGGTCGTTCAGGGCCTGAGCCAGCTCGGCTATCCGCTGATCGAGCTCGAGGCGCAGGAGATCATCCGCCGCATCGATTTCTCCGACATCCTGATGACCTGGTTCCTGCCGGCCCTGCTGTTCGCCGGCGCCCTGCACGTGGACCTGCACGACCTGCGCAGCTACAAGTGGCCCATCGGCCTGCTGGCCACCGTCGGCGTGCTGATCGCCACCAGCGTGATCGGCTCCCTGGCGTACTACATCTTCGCCCTGTTCGGCTGGCACGTGGACTTCATCTACTGCCTGCTGTTCGGCGCGCTGATCTCCCCCACCGACCCGATTGCGGTGATGGGCATCCTCAAGTCGGCCGGCGCGCCCAAGCCGCTGGCCACCACCATCGTCGGCGAGTCGCTGTTCAACGACGGCACCGCGGTGGTGGTGTTCACCATCCTGCTCGGCATCCTGCAGCTGGGCAGCACGCCGGATGCGGGCACCATCGGTATGCTGTTTCTTCACGAGGCGGTGGGCGGCGTGCTGGTCGGCGCCGCACTGGGCTATGGCGTGCTGCTGATGCTGCGCAGCATCGACCAGTACCAGGTGGAGGTGATGCTGACCCTGGCGCTGGTATTCGGCGGTGCGGCACTGGCATCACGCCTGCACGTCTCGGGGCCGATCGCCATGGTGGTGGCCGGCCTGATCATCGGCAACCTGGGCCGCAAGCACGCCATGTCGGATGAAACGCGCCGCTACGTGGACGGTTTCTGGGAGCTGATCGACGAGATCCTCAACGCCTTGCTGTTCGCCCTGATCGGCCTGGAGTTGCTGCTGCTGCCGTTCTCCTGGCTGCACATCATCGCCGCCTTCGTGCTCGGCGGCGCGGTGCTGGTGGCACGCCTGCTGACAGTGGCCCCGGCGGTGCTGGTGATGCGCCGCCGCGCCGACGGCCGCCGGCAGGTGCCCCACGGGGCGATCCGCATCCTCACCTGGGGCGGGCTGCGTGGCGGCGTGTCGGTGGCGCTGGCCCTGTCACTGCCGCTGGGCGAGGAGCGCGACCTGTTGCTGAGCCTCACTTACATCGTGGTGCTCACCTCGATCCTGCTGCAGGGGCTGTCCATCGGCCCGCTGGTCAGCCGGCTCTACCGCGACCAGCCCAAGGCTGCGGTCGACGCTCAGCACTGAAGGCGCGGCGCGGCAGGGTTTTACAGGCGGGACTCGAGCACCAGCAGATTGTTCTCGACCCGCCAACCGATGCGATTGAGAAAGCTCATGCCCAGCAGTGCCTCGGTGGGCGAGGCGCCTTCGAGCACCACCGCCTCGACGCCGAGCACCTGCAGCGAACCAACGCTGACCTTGTCGAGCATCACCCGCCAGCCCTTGGCCGTGCCACTGGCGGTGCTGACCTGAATCGGCTGACCGCTGGTGCGGTAGTCGATACCCAGGCGGCGAGCATGGTTTTCATTGAGGGCCACCGAGGTGGCCCCGGTATCGACCAGGAACTGCTGGGCGCGGCCGTTGATCGCCCCCTCGGCCCAGTAGTGGCCGCCATTGCTGCGGGCGATGCTGAGGCTCTGTTTCTGCGGCGGCGCGAAACCTTCGGTGTTGTATTCGCGGCTCAGGCCGTAGCTGCGCTCGACACCCTCCACACGCAACACCGCGCCGCGGCTGTCGACGCTGACCACCTGCACGCCACCGGGCCCGGTCTGGCCGACACGCACCAGCTTGCGCTGGCCATCGACCGACAGCACCGCCGCGCCGGGAAACAGCCCGACCACCTGAACAGCCGGCGCCGCCAGCAGCAGCGGGGCCGCCAACAGGCCTGCCATGATCATCATCACTCGACGCATCCGTGCCTCTCCCGGCTATTCGAAGGGGTAATGCTCGCCCCAGCGCTCGAAGACCTCGCGCAGCTCACCCTGCTCGACGAGCTCGGCCATGCGCTGGTCGAACAGTTTGGCCAGCACGCGCCCGCGCGGCGTGTCGGAAAAGCCGATGTACAGGGGCAGCCGCAACAGGTCGGTAACCCGGTATTTGCCGCGGTCCGCGGCGCCGGCGAGCACCTGCTCGACCTCGGGGCGGGCATCGATGTAGTAATCGGCATGGCCCTGGTCGAGCATCGACAGGATGCCGCTGCGGCGTTGCAATTCGTTGTAGTGGGTGAGCCCGGGGATATAACGCTGGTACTCGTAGCCACGCATCCAGACCAGGCGCGAGCGGCGCAGCTCAGCCTGATCCGGCTCGGGCTTGGCGGCCACGCTCAGGGCGCTGATCAGGTCGGAGTCGTAATGCCAGGTCGGGTACACCACGCCACCGCTGACCTCGTTCTGGTAGGAAGCCACCCAGGCATCGGCTTCGCCGCGTTTCACCAGGCCGATGGACCGCGTGTAGGGCACGATCTGCATCTCCAGCTTGACGCCGGCTGGCTCGAACACCTTGCGCAGCACGTCCCAGGACAGGCCCGTGCCATCGGCGTTGATACGATCGAGCCAGACGTCACTGGCCAGGCGGATGGACGGCGGCACGTCACTGCTCGCCTGGGCGCAAACGCCGATCGCCAACAACAGAGCCAGCCACACACCGCGCATCATCTGCCTCCTGATCAGGCAAAACCGAGGCCGGCGGCCAGACCATTGGCCCAGCCCCAGACCAGCAGTTGCATGGCCAGCCAGGCAAAGACCCCGGCCACCACGTCATCGAGCATGATGCCGAAACCACCGTGCACATGGCGATCGATCCAGCGAATCGGCCAGGGCTTGAGAATGTCGAAGAAGCGGAACATCAGAAAGCCCACCAGTATCCAGCCCCAGCCTTCGGGCACCAGCCACAGGGTGATCCACATGCCGACCATCTCGTCCCAGACGATGCCTTCGTGGTCATGCACGCGCAGGTCTTCGGCGACCTTGCCGCACAGCCAGGTGCCGAACAGCATGGTGATGCCGAGCATCAGCCAGTAGCCCCAATCCGGCAGCATCTGCCAGAGCGGGATGAACGGCACGGCGGCCAGCGAACCCCAGGTGCCTGGTGCCTTGGCGATGGTGCCGGTGCCGAAGCCGAAGGCCAGGAAATGCCACGGGTTGCGCCATACCGAAGGTGGTACGAACTCGGCGGGGACTTGCTTGGGATGATCAGTCACGGTGCGTTCCGAAATGTTGGTAGCCACTGTGGCGTGGCTCGATGGCGCGGCCTTCGGCGTCCAACAGGTGCACGCCCTGTCCGGCCTCGACCCGACCGATCACCTGTACAGGCTGGCCCATGGCGCGTAGCGCGTCCAGTTTCTCGGCAGGCAGGGTAAAGGCAAGCACGTAGTCATCGCCACCCCCAAGCGCCAATTGACGTGCGCTTTGCTCACCCATGCAGGCCAGCAAAGCAGCTGACAGCGGCAGACGCTGCTGCTCGACGAGCAGCGCCACGCCGGACGCCCGGGCGATGTGACCGCAATCGGCGAGCAGGCCATCGGAGACATCCAGCGCCGCCGTGGCGAGGCCGCGCAGGGCCTGGCCAAGCTGCAGCTGCGGCGCCGGCGACCAGTAATGGGCCAGCAACTCGGCGCTCCCCGGCTGCTCGGCCCGCTCGCCGAGCACGAACGGCAACGCACCGGCAGCATTGCCCAGCGCGCCGCCGACACACAGCAGGTCGCCCGGCCGCGCGCCGGCGCGGGTCAGCGCCTGGCCAGCCGGCACGCGGCCGAATACGGTAAGGGTCAGGCTCAGGGGCCCGCGGGTGGTGTCGCCGCCCACCAGGCCCACGCCGCACTGGCGCGCCATGCGTTCCAGGCCGGCGGTGAAATCGGCCAGCCAGGCGGGGCAAACCTCGGGAAGGGTCAGCGCCAGGGTGAACGCCAGGGGCGTCGCGCCCATGGCGGCCAGGTCACTGACTGCAACGGCCAGGGCGCGCTGGCCGAGCAGCTCACCCGGCGCGCCGGCCGGAAAATGCACACCGGCCACCAGGGTGTCGGTGGACACCGCCAGTTGCTCACCCGCCGGCACCTGCAGCAGGGCGCAGTCGTCACCGATTCCCAGCACCACCCCATCGGCCGCCTGCGCACAGGCGGCAGCGGCGAAGTAGTGACGAATCAGCTCGAACTCGCCCAAGGCACTCAGCGCTTGCTGTTGAAGTCGCGAACTTCGTCGGCGCGCAGGGTCGGCGCCAGCTTGTCGAGCACGCCGTTGACGAACTTGTGGCCGTCGGTGGCGCCGAACACCTTGGCCAGTTCGATGCCTTCGTTGATCACCACGCGGTACGGCACGTCGATGCGGTTACGCAGCTCGTAGGTGGACAGGCGCAGGATGGACAGCTCCACCGGGTCGATCTCGTCCAGCGGACGATCGAGCAGCGGCTCGAACAGGGCGTCGATTTCCGTCTTCTGGCGCGGCACGCCATGGAGGATCTCGTGGAAGTAGGCGCCATCGACCGCGCTGAAGTCGTTGTCGACGCGAAACTGCGCTTCGATCTCGTTCAGCGCCTGCCCGGCGATGTGCCAGGAGTACAGCGCCTGCATGGCCAGGGTACGCGCCTGACGGCGAGCCAGCAGCTTGGGGCTCGGGCCTTTTTTCACCGGCTTCTTGTCGTTCTGGCTCACTTGGCCT
>ENA-UOWK01000486-UOWK01000486.1-bioreactor-metagenome-genome-assembly--contig:-NODE-486-length-21333-cov-32.895197_pt1 | contig 21333 bp, 21 predicted proteins | sample MGYA00238157_ERZ761612 | MGnify/ENA primary metagenome ERZ761612 (study PRJEB28901, sample SAMN06268035) | bioreactor metagenome | isolation source: Joint BioEnergy Institute, California, USA... | reverse complement strand
GCAAAACTGGGTGTAAGCTTCCGCTTCTAAGCTGTAGCTGCTAAGCCTAATAAAAAAACGAGCTTCGGCTCGTTTTTTTATTTATTAGAAGCTATTGAAAGTGATAGCCCAACTTCATACCGACCACCCAAACATCGTTATCATCTACTGCAGATAAGCCTACGAACTGGGGTATAGCAGCGTTTGTATCTGTTTTAGGCTTTTGGAATTTTAAATAATACAGTCCTGTAGCAATATCCCAGTGTTTTTGAAAATTCTGAAAATAGCCCAAACCCACTCCCCAATAACCATCACTCGGATTCAAGGTAGAAGCTGGATTTCCCGTACCTGAGTCCCATAGAATTTCAAAAGAATTAATCATAGAAGAAGGCCATTGATGGGCGATTCCAAATTTAGCCGACCATTGATCCTCCTGATAATCGATCATCTTGATATCTTTCACTTCAGGAAACTCCAAGGCGGCATAATCAATCACTGTACCGAATTTCGGCGGTTGAATGACAAAATCTTGCCAATTTACCCAGCGTAAACTCGCATACAAAATATTCTGAGGGGGAAGTCCGGTCTGAATATCTAAATTAATAGATTGAGGTGTTTGTACTTTCGTAAAGCTTGACGACGTAGGTATACCGACTGTAATTGATTCTGTGGTTTCCAGTTGATGGTTTATGGCTGAACGATAAGTTAACGCTGTTCTAAAGAAATACTCAGGAATTTGATAGCTTATTCCAGCGAGCCAACCCCAGGCAGCATTTTGTTCAAGCTGAACGTGATAACCATTAAAGACCGAAAAAGATTCACCTACCAAACTTAGATTACCTTCTAAGGTCTGATAACTCAGTCCTGCATAGAGATTCCAGTTTGGATCAGGCTGATATCCAAGAATGGAAGTCAGATTATGACTATCAAACTCAATATCGGCTGTTTCAATCTCTGTAGGCTCACCTGCAAAAACTGGACTATATTGATATGCAACATCGACATAGAAGGGCTGATCGTAAATAAAACCCCAGGAGATCTGAGGATGAAGCTGTAGTTTTAATGCAGCATTAATAACCAGCTGATTATTCGCAAGCTGACCCGTAGAAAAATCTTGAATACCTAATTGTTCTAATACTTCGGTATGCTGTACTTGACCGCTAACATTAGGATTCGTCCAGGCAAATGAGACTTCGGCATAATGATCCTTTTCAAAAAAGGACTGGATGGTTTGATTAGATTGCTCAAAAGCGGCAGCAAAACTTGTCCCGGAAAAAATCAGTCCACATCCCAAGAGGGAAAATTTGTAGCTCATCATTAATATAATTTATTTATTGAATTATACTGTGATTATGCTTGATTTTTAATGAAATAATCTACTGTTAAAATTAAAAAAAGAGGCAATACGCCTCTTCAATTTAGAAAGTACAATCCATATTATTCATCTGGATAAGCGACTTTTTTCAGTGCCTTGATATCTGCATCTGGTGAGCATAAAGAAATAAACTCATAACCATAACCACGTAATAAGTGGCCTTTACGTACTGCAATCCAGGTAGTATTTACCCCAAAAATATCGGTTTTAATCTGTTTCAGACGATAGTCACGTTCTGGATCATAAGCCAGATCATTGACAATGCCGACACCCATGTTGAGCTCGACATAAGTTTTAATCACATCGGCATCCAGAGCTGACATGACAATATCCACATCTACACCGGCTTCTTCAAAGGCTGAGTCGATTTTAGAACGGCCAGTAAAACCACCGTGATAAGTAATAATCGGATAGCCAGCGAGGTCTTCAATACGTACCTGTTCTTTGCTATTTAGCGGGTGATTTTGCGGCGTAATAATACTGTGCTGCCAGTTATAATAAGGCACACTCGCCAGATTTTCTTCAGTCGTTAAGGCTTCAGTCGCAATCCCGATATCTGCTTCACCCTGAAGAAGCATTTCAGTAATTTCCATTGGACTGGCTTGTTGCAAAATCAGATGAACTTTCGGAAATTCTTTTTTGAACTGATTCACGATCGGCGGTAATACATAACGTGCTTGGGTATGCGTCGTTGCAATCGTTAATGTACCTTCATCGACCTTGTTAAAGTCATCTGCAAGACGTTTGATATTGTCTGCATCAACCAGCATACGTTCTACAATACCAAGAAGTGCCTGACCTGGTTCAGTCAGTCCTAATAGGCGTTTACCTTTACGGATAAACAACTGTACACCAAGTTCATCTTCCAAGTCTTTAATATGCTTACTGACACCTGACTGCGAAGTGTAAAGCGCGGCTGAAGCTTCAGTTAAGTTAAAATTCTGTCTAACAGTTTCTCGAATAATTCTTAATTGTTGGAAATTCATAATTCTTTACCCTATAAGAGGATGGGGCATTTAAAAGCCCCATCTTGCAGTCTTACGCGACCTGGTTTTCAAATAAATGCAGATTTAATGCACTCAACCAAACAGTTTGATCCGGACGGAATTGATGAGCGCGGGCTTCTTCTGGTGTCAGTGAAATTTCAATCAGATTGCCTTGGCGGTCATTCAATTCTGCAACGACTTTTCCTGCAATCCAGAGTTCACGAATAAACGTGGCCTGAATCGCATTCTCTTGTGGTTGTGCATGAATACGCAGTTCATCCGGGCGAGCGAAGACAATGACATTACCCTGAGCTGCCTGTTTGGCGGCATCGAACTGGATACGGTCTTCACCTAGCTGAATGATGCCGCCATTATTCTGGCCTTCGAAGCGGTTGGCTTGTCCCAGGAAGTCAAACACGAATGGTGTTTTCGGTGTTTCATACACTTCACGTGGTGAACCGATCTGTTCTACATTGCCTTTGTTCATCACCACGATCTGATCAGCAACTTCTAAGGCTTCTTCCTGATCGTGAGTGACGAAAATTGAAGTAATGTGCAGTTCATCATGCAGGGTACGTAACCAGCGACGCAGTTCTTTACGGACTTTGGCATCTAGTGCGCCGAACGGTTCATCCAGTAACAGTACACGTGGCTCAACGGCTAGTGCACGAGCCAAAGCAATACGTTGACGCTGACCACCAGAAAGCTGAGCCGGATAACGGTCTGCCAGGAAGCCAAGTTGTACCAGATCAAGCAAGCGGGTCACACGTTTTTTAATTTCTGCTTCCGATGGACGAGTAGAGCGTGGACGGACACGCAGACCAAAAGCCACGTTATCGAATACGGTCATATGACGGAACAGGGCATAGTGCTGGAATACAAAACCCACTTCACGTTCACGGACATGAACATTGGTTGCATCCTGACCTTCCAGAATCACCTGACCACCGTCAGCAGATTCCAGACCTGCAATAATACGCAATAGGGTAGTTTTACCGCAGCCTGAAGGACCGAGCAGGGCAACCAGCTGACCATCCGGGAAATCCAGGGAAATGTTTTTCAGTGCATGGAATGCACCAAAGTGTTTTTCAATATTTTTAACTTGAATACTCATGTGGGCATTCCTTAAGAAACTGTTGAATCGTCATTACGTTTGTCTTGTTTTTCCTGGCGCAGTTCAACCCAGGTTTTCAGAACCAGAGTCACAATTGCGAGGAGAGCCAGGAGCGATGACACGGCAAACGCAGCACTAAAGGTATATTCGTTATATAGAATTTCGACGTGTAGCGGCAAAGTATTGGTTTCACCACGAATATGGCCAGAAACCACTGATACTGCACCGAACTCACCCATGGCGCGGGCATTACACAGAATTACGCCGTAAATCAGACCCCATTTGATATTTGGCAGGGTCACTTTCCAGAAGGTTTGCCAGCCAGATGCACCGAGTACAATCGCAGCTTCTTCTTCTTCAGTACCTTGCGCTTCCATTAAAGGGATCAGCTCACGTGCTACAAAAGGTACGGTAATGAAGATCGTTGCCAGAACAATCGCAGGAACGGCGTAAAGGATCTTGATGTCATTATCCATCAACCAGCCACCCATCCAGCCTTGAGTACCGAAAATCAATACCAGCATCAAACCTGCAATAACAGGTGATACCGAGAAAGGCATATCGATAATGGTGGTTAAAATTGACTTACCAGGGAAGTTAAACTTCGCCACTGACCAGGCTGCAGCTACGCCGAATACTACATTCATCGGTACTGCGATCACAGCCGTTAGTAAAGTCAGTTTGACCGCAGATAAAGTATCTGGATGAACAAGGGCTTGCGTATATACGCCAACCCCTTGTTTAAATGCTTCAACAAAGACCAGAACCAAAGGCAGGATCAGGCAGCTTAAAAAGAAGATCAGTGCAATCGCAATCAGGGTATAACGTACCCAGGTCGGCTCACGAGTCGCATCGCGGGATTGCAATTTTTCAGCCAGCGCATTGCTGTTGGTATTTAAACTCATCGTGCAGTTCTCCCGGTACGGCGGCTCGCCCAAGCTTGCAATAAGTTAATCAGGAAGAGCATTACAAAGGAAATGAGCAGCATCACTACAGCAATTGTGGTCGCACCGGCATAGTCATATTCTTCCAGACGGGAAATAATCATTAAGGGTGCAATTTCAGTTTCAAAGGGCTGATTACCGGCAATGAAAATGACCGAGCCATATTCACCGACACCACGTGCAAAGGCCAAAGCAAAACCTGTGATCAGTGCTGGCAGCAGAATCGGGAAAATGACTTTGGTGACAATCTGAAAACGGTTTGCACCGAGTGCAGAAGCCGCTTCTTCCAGTTCAGTTTCTAAATCAGAAAGAACCGGCTGTACCGTACGGACCACAAAAGGAATACCGATAAAGATCAAAGCCAGGGTAATACCGATCGGGGTATAAGCCACCTTGATGCCAATTGGATCTAAATACTGACCAATCCAGCCAGTCGGTGCATATAAAGAAGTCAGAGCAATACCGGCAACTGCGGTTGGCAGGGCAAAAGGCAGATCGACCAGTGCATCGACAATACGTTTGCCCGGAAAGCTATAACGCACCAGACACCATGCCAGTAACAGGCCAAAAACTACATTAATCAAAGCAGCAATAATGGCTGAACTAAAGCTTAGCTGTAATGATTTCAAGATACGTTCAGAGCTCAGGATTTCCCATAAGCCTTCCCAGCCAATGCCGAGTGATTTAATAAAAACGGCAGATAGCGGGATCAGAACGATTAATGACAAATACGCTAGGGTAAAGCCTAGAGAAAGACCAAATCCTGGCAGCACTCGGGATCGCTGCGACATGATTACTCCTCAAAAGAGAGAATGCTGGTTAAAGTTAACCAGCGAAAATTAGAAAATAGAATCGGCACAAGCATAATTTGCAGGGACTAAAATGCAAATTTAAAATAATACTTGCTCTCATCAACTTTGCTGATATGGTGCATAGCCTTTTCTGAAATCAAATATTGTTCAATTTCAGGGAAAGGACCAAAACCGGAAGCAACATTGACATGGCCTACAGCTCCCAGATTAATCGGTTTGATCTTCCAGGCTTTCGCCAGAACCTGAGCATCTTCAAAACTCAGCCAAGGATCATTTTCACTGATCAGCAAAGTCGTTGGAGCCTGAATCTTGAGCTGCTGAAAATAGGCGCTGTAATCCATCTGGCTATCACGGGCAAAACCATTTTCCCCAAAACGTGCCGGATTGGCAGGTGCAACCAGAACCAGATTTTTGACTTTAGTATTCAGTTCAGGATGCTGGGCCAGTGCTGCCACGCTGGTCAAACAGCCAAAGCTATGTGCCACAATTTGTACATCATCTGGAATGGCTTGCAGGGTTTTAACAAATTCTGCGACCCATACATCCAGTACCGGATGATTCCAGTCTTTTTGCTGCACACGGGAGCAACGCATGAGCCGGTGTTGCAGGCAGGTTTGCCAGTGATTGTATTCACTGCCACCTACACCGGGAACAATAAGCGTATGAGTCATGTCGATGCTCCTGTATGAAATCAGCTTAAATTATTTTTTTGCGCTGTTAGCTTTAACGATCTGGTCAAAAACACCACCATTTTCAAAGTGGGCTTTCTGTACTTTATCCCAGCCACCAAACTCCTGATCAATAGTCACCAGTTTTAATGGCTTAAAGACTTGGCTATATTTCGCCAGCACTTTTTCATTACGTGGGCGATAGAAGTTACGTGCTGAGATTTCCTGACCCAGTGGTGAGTACAGGAAGTTTAAATAACCTTGGGCCAGGTATTTGTTGCCTTTTTTATTGGCATTCTTTTCAACAATCGCCACGGGTGGCTCAGCCAGAATTGACAGGGAAGGAGTCACAATTTCAAACTTGCCCGGTTGTTCACGAAGGGCTAAATGTGCTTCATTTTCCCAAGCCAGTAATACGTCACCGATGCCACGTTCAGCAAAAGTGGTGGTTGAACCACGCGCACCTGAATCAAGTACTTTGGTTTGTTTATAGATTTTACGAACAAATTCTTGTGCAGTTTTGTCGTTACCGCCCGGTAAGTGTTTGGCATATGCCCAAGCTGCTAAATAGTTCCAGCGTGCACCGCCTGAAGTTTTAGGATTTGGTGTGATAATCGCTACACCCGGTTTTACCAGATCACCCCAATCCTTGATGCCCTTTGGATTGCCTTTACGTACCAGGAATACAATAGTAGAAGTATATGGTGTTGAGTTTTGTGGTAATTTTTTCTGCCAGTCTGCAGGTAACAGTTTGGCTTTTTCGACCAGTACATCAATGTCAGCGGCTAATGCCAAAGTTACGACATCGGCATCCAGACCATCAATCACGGCACGCGCCTGTTTACCTGAACCACCATGTGACTGTTTAAAGTTGATGCTTTGGCCAGTACGGCTTTTCCAGTATTTACCAAATTCTTTGTTGACGTCTTCATAGAGTTCACGCGTCGGATCATAAGAGACATTCAGAAAGTCGCGCGCTGCAGCAGAAAACGAAGTTGCTGAAATAACAGCAGCCAGAACCCCTAGTTTTAGTTTTGTTGAAATGCTCATGTGAACCTCAAACTCTTACACGTTTTGTAACATGAGTGAAGAATAAACCTATTCTTTATGCATAAAAAATAATTAAAAATGAATTTTATATGAAAATATAAGATAAAAGATTTTATAAGTATTTGAAACAACAATGGCCTTATTCAATAAGGCCATTGCATAGACATTTATTATTACGATTTTGTGCTATTTGCCTTTACGATCTGGTCAAAGATACCGCCATTGGCAAAGTGTTTTTTCTGTACCTTGTCCCAGCCACCAAACTCTTTATCAATAGTCACCAGCTTCAGCGATTTAAAGACATTGCTGTATTGTTTTAATACTGCCGCATTACGTGGGCGATAGAAATTCTTTGCAGCAACCGTTTGACCCGCAGGTGAGTACAGGTAGTTCAAATAAGCTTTAGCCAGATTTTCATTACCATCTTTTTTGGCATTCTTTTCAACGATTGCTACTGGTGGTTCAGCCAGAATCGACAAAGAAGGGGTGATGATTTCAAACTTGCCAGGCTGTTCACGAATCGCTAAATGCGCTTCATTTTCCCAAGCCAGCAATACATCACCGATACCACGTTCAGCGAAAGTCGTGGTTGAACCACGTGCACCTGAGTCGAGTACTTTAGTTTGTTTGTAGATCTGGCGAACAAAGTCTTGAGCTTTAGTATCATTGCCGCCTGGCTGATGTTTCGCCCAGGCCCAAGCTGCTAAATAGTTCCAGCGCGCGCCACCAGAAGTTTTCGGATTTGGCGTAATGATTTCTACGCCCGGTTTCACCAGATCGCCCCAGTCTTTAATGCCTTTAGGGTTGCCTTTTTTCACCAGGAAAACGATGGTTGAGGTATAAGGTGTCGAGTTTTGTGGGAATTTTTTCTGCCAGTCTTTAGGTAGCAGGCCGCGTGCTGCAATCTCATCAATATCTGCAGCTAGGGCCAAAGTCACGACGTCCGCATCCAGACCATCAATGACAGCACGTGCCTGTTTGCCTGAACCGCCATGTGACTGTTTAAAGTTCACATCCTGACCAGTAGATTTTTTCCAGTAAGCACTGAATTCTTTATTAAAGTTATCGTACAATTCGCGAGTTGGGTCATAAGACACGTTCAGGAAGTCTTTTGCAGATACGCTAAAAGCGGTTGCTGAAATAAGTGCTGCCAATACCCCAATTTTTAATTTACGGATGTTCATATTTGCCTCAAATGTTTCTTTGTTTTGTTGGATGGGGCAAGAATAGCTGGAGATTTTTTGCATAAAAAATAATTAAAAACGAATTTTATGTGAGTAAAACAGATATATAGACAGAGCTTATATTTCATCGCTCTATCCGTCACCAGAGAGGCCTTAAAAGCATGCTGTATTTAAAAAATGCTCAACCCGTCAAAGATATAGATGTGCTGGATCGTGCCTTTCATTATGGTGATGGTTGCTTTACTACCGCGCGCATCCGTCGAAACCGGATCGAGTTAGCAGACCGTCATCTAGCCCGTTTAAGGATGAGCCAGCAAAAATTAAGTTTGCAGGCTGATCTGGACCTGATTGAAAAAAGTTTGCAAGCGTTATTGAAATCAGAAGATGAATTGAACGGAACCTTAAAGATTGTACTGAGTCGTGGTATAGGACAGCGTGGTTATAGCCTGCCAGACCATCCGGCAGATCTTTGGGTGTTCTATTATCCGAAAACTGTACAGGACTTCAGTTATGAGCATATTCAGACGGGTGTATTGCAACAGGCCATTGGCCTCAGTATGCCGAATCTGGTGGGGCTGAAAACCTTAAACCGTCTGGAACAGGTTTTGCTTAAACAGGAAGCGGATCAGCATGGCTGGCCGGAAGCACTGGTAACTGATGTGCAGGGTACAATTGTTGAAGGGGTGAGCAGTAATTGCTTCATTCGTATAAACAATACATGGATTACACCAGAACTTCGTTATAATGGCGTCTTCGGTGTGATGCGTGCAGAAATTTTGCAACGTATGCAGGATCAGGGCATTATCTGTCAGCAGCGTGATGTGGAAATGGATGAAATTCCCCATATCGACAGCCTGTTTTTCTGCAATGCGCTCAGTCCGATGAAAATTGCCACTCAATTTGAGCAGCGTGCTTTAAATGTAGATGCTTGTATTGAACTTTTTAACCGTCTTCGATTGAATCAGATGCCTTATTAATATGTCAGCTTCCAAGTCTAAAACCAAAAAGAAAAATAATGCCAAACGCCCTGGTTTCATGAAAGGGATAGTTCTATTTCTAATCGGGATACTCCTGGTTCTAGGGTTGATCCTGAAAGCTAGCCTATGGAAAGATTATCCTGTAGAAGGTCAAAAACAGTTACTGGCAATTAGTAACGGTGAAACCTATTCTGGATTTATTGATCGGCTGGCCAAAGAAAATCATGTCAGCTTTCCGATTATTTTAAAGCTGTATCAGCGCATCATGATTCATGACACCATGAAGGCGGGTGTTTATGAAATTCCTCAAGGTATGAGTATCCGTGCAGTGCTGGACATGATTTCCAATGCAGAAAATGCTCAGATGAACCGGATTCTGGTGATTGAAGGCACGACCTTTAAACAGCTGATTGATGCCTTAAAGAAAGATGATCTGGTGACTAAAGAAGTGGTGAATTTGCCAACCGATCAATTGCTCAAAGAACTCAATATTCCATTTAATCATCCTGAAGGTCTGTTTGCTCCAGATACCTATTTCTTTGCCAAAGGTGAAACGGATCGCAAGATTCTGACCGATCTTTATCAGCGCCAGATGAAGTCTCTGGATCAGGCTTGGGAAAAACGTGCTTCAGATCTGCCATATCAGAATAAATATGAAGCGCTAATCATGGCATCGATCATTGAAAAAGAAACCAGTCTGGATAGCGAGTTACAACAGGTATCTGGTGTATTTGTGCGCCGTTTGAAAATCGGCATGCGTCTACAGACAGATCCAACCGTGATTTATGGTATGGGTGAGAATTACAAAGGTAATATCACTCGTCAGGATCTACGCACTCCAACACCTTATAACACCTATACCATGGCTGGCTTACCACCAACACCGATTGCCTTGCCAAGCAAGAAAGCCATTGAAGCAGCGATGCATCCGGACAATTCACAAAATATTTATTTTGTTGCAACGGGTAATGGTGGGCATAAATTCAGCAGCAGTCTGCAAGACCACAATAGAGCAGTGCAAGAGTATCTTTCTGTTTTACGTTCAAAAAATAAGGAATGAGCATGTTTATCAGCTTTGAAGGCACTGAGGGTGTAGGGAAAACCACACTCATTCGTCGTATCTATGATGATTTTATTGCTCAAGGTAAAGAGGTCGTGTTGACCCGCGAGCCGGGTGGCACACCAATGGCAGAACAGATCCGTTCGCTGTTGTTGGCCGTAAACCACGAAGAAGCGATGTGCCATGATACAGAGTTATTGCTGATGTATGCGGCACGTGCCCAGCATCTGGCACAAGTGATTTTACCCGCTTTAAATGCTGGAAAAATTGTCTTATGTGATCGCTTCAGTGATGCCAGTTTTGCCTATCAATGTGCAGGACGTGGACTCAGTGAAGACAAGCTGAATCTGTTAAATCAAAATTTTGTGGAACGTATGCCAGATATTACGTTCTGGCTGGATGCACCGATTGAACTGGGTATGAATCGCGCTCGTGCCCGAGGTGCGCTGGATCGGTTTGAGCAAGAGAAAGTTACTTTCTTTGAGAAAGTTCGCGCTGGATATGCAACACTATGCCAGCGTCATCCAGAGCGGATTAAATGTCTGGATGCAACTCAAACACCGGATCAGGTGTTTGAACAGGCGCTGTCTTATTTAAAATAATTTTATTCTAAAGATATTTTTGGCATACTTTTCTCTAGTTATTTCAAGGAAGAATCTCTATATTGGAATAAATCAGGAAGATAAAACATGATGAAAAGTACAAGAGAAGAAATCATCCAGTTTTTACAGCAGGAATTTCCGCAGAGCCTGGAAAAGTGCCAGATCGAAGCTGTAGTGCCTCAGGGTGCAACCGTACTGTATCGAGTGAGTGAGCAGGAATTACGTCCCGGCGGCACGGTGTCTGGACCCACCATGATGACCTTGGCTGATCTCGCTTTATATATCGCGATCCTTGGTGAGATTGGACTGGTTGGCCTGGCAGTGACCACGAACTTGAATATTAATTTTCTGCGTAAACCTTCAGGCGGAGTCGATCTGCGAGGGGAAAGTAAATTGATGAAAGTGGGGAAGGCGCTCATTGTGGGAGAAGTCTGGATTTATTCGATTGATCAGGAAGAGCCGGTTGCCCATGTGACAGCGACCTATTCGGTTCCACCACGTAAAGAACCCATACACTCCTTAAAATGCTGATTAACTCATACAAATCATATGCTTTATTTAAATAACCTGATTATTCTAAAAACTTAAAAAAATCACAACCAAAGAAAAGGCAGATAACATTTAAAAATATGATCTGCCTTATTTATATCTTTAAGCATTCACCAAAGGAGTTTCTACTTCAAAACTTGGTGGAATCAGTACAGTTTTACGTAGCTCAGGCAGCAATTCTGGATAATCCAGGGTGAAATGCAGGCCACGGGATTCTTTACGTTGCATGGCACAACGCACAATCATCTCTGAAACGAGTACCAGATTACGCAGCTCGATCAAGTTTTTGCTCACCTGATAATCCTGATAGTACTCGGTAATTTCTTTCTTCAACATCTCAATCCGGTGCAGGGCACGTTCCAGACGTTTAGTGGTACGCACAATACCGACATAGTTCCACATGGTCTGACGCAGCTCATCCCAGTTTTGCAGAATAACTACATCTTCATCAGGATTAGTGACCTGAGAATCATCCCATTCTGGTACTTCAGGGATAGCTTGATCTGCCTTGAAATTTTCCTGAATATGTTTGGCAGCACTCATGCCATATACAAAACATTCTAAAAGTGAGTTGCTGGCCATGCGGTTAGCACCATGTAAGCCAGTATAAGAAGTTTCACCAATGGCATAGAGTCCGGCAATATCGGTCTGACTGTTTTCATCTACGACCACACCGCCACAGGTATAATGCGCAGCAGGAACCACAGGAATCATTTCCTTGGTGATGTCGATGCCAAGCTCTAGCAGACGTGCATACAGGGTCGGGAAATGTTCCTTGATGAAGCCTTCATCTTTATGGGTAATGTCCAGCCAGACATGACGAATGCCCAGACGTTTAATCTCATAGTCAATCGCGCGTGCCACAATATCACGTGGTGCCAGTTCAGCACGCTCATCAAAGCGCAGCATAAAGCGCTCACCATCAGGAAGGCGTAAATAGGCGCCTTCACCACGCATAGCTTCTGTAATCAGGAATGAACGGGCTTGTGGATGATATAAACAGGTCGGATGGAACTGGTTGAATTCCATATTGGCAACCCGGCAACCGGCACGATAAGCCATCGCAATCCCATCACCGGTCGCGATATCAGGGTTCGAGGTATAAAGATAGGCTTTCATCGCACCGCCACAAGCCAGGGCAGTAAATGGTGCTAAGAAAGTATGGACTTGTGCACTTGCTTCATTGAGTGCATATAAACCTAAAGCGCGATTTTCACCATCTAAGCCCAGTTTTTGTGAGCAGATCAGGTCGATCGCAATGTAATTTTCAAAGATGGTAATATTTTCTTTTTCCTGAGCGCGCTGTACCAACGTGGTAGAAATGGCACGCCCAGTCGCATCAGCTGCGTGAATGATTCGGCGCTGTGAATGGCCGCCTTCACGGGTCAAATGTAATTGTTCCTGCTCATCCAGGGTAAATTGGACGCCGTGTTTCAGCAGAAAATCCACCGAAGGCTTACCACCTTCAACCGTCTGCTTCACCGCATCCATTTCACACAGATGTACACCTGCAATCATGGTGTCATCAATATGCTGTTCAATCGAGTCTGTCTCATCCAGTACTGCTGCAACGCCGCCTTGTGCATAATAGGTACTGGCATCGGTCAGGGTGGATTTGGCAAGAACTGCAATATTAAAATGTTCAGGCAAAGAAAGTGCTAGACTAAGACCGGCACCACCACTGCCCACAATGATCACGTCAAAATGATGGGTAAGGGGAAAATTAGACATGTCCATCAGCTAATTGAAAAAAGTCCGTTAATCAGAGCGCTTTTTTGTACAAAAGGCAAGCGTTTAAGTGCTCATTTATTGATGAAAAAAATTAATAAAAGCTTTAACTTAATGCTTTAGAAAAATTAAAGGTTGCCAACATTCAAGCTTTCGAACATATTGTTACTTAAAATATATGAAGTTTGTGATAAAACCTATTTACATAAATTTATCAACAATTTGGGTGAATAATTTATATGAAAATTCTGGATTTAAAAAAAGGATTATTTGCAGCGACTGTTACCATGAGTGCTGCTCAGTTACAGGCAGTAACACCCGTCGATTTTTCTAACCTGGTTGATCAGGTCAGTCCGGCAGTTGTCAGTGTGAGTGTTGTCAAGAAAATGAGCGAAGAAGAGCTCTTGCAACAACAGGTTCCTGAAATTTTACGCCGTTTCTTTGGTAATCAGGTGATTATTCCGCAGCCACGTGTACCGCAGGAAAAAACCGGATATGGGAGTGCCTTCTTCATTAGTAAGGATGGCTATCTGCTGACCAACCACCACGTAGTTGAAGATGCGTCTAAAGTGACAATTACCTTGAATGATCGTCGGGAAATTGATGCGACAGTCGTGGGAAGCGACGAGCGTACCGACGTCGCTTTGTTGAAAGTCAATGGTTCAGGTTTCCCGGAACTGCGTACTGGTGATGTCGATAAATTACGTGTAGGTGAACCCGTATTAGCAATCGGTTCACCTTTTGGTTTTGACTACTCCGCTTCTGCCGGGATTGTCAGTGCCAAGATGCGTAATATGATGGGCGAAACCGCAGTCCCATTTATTCAGACTGATGTGGCCCTGAATCCAGGTAACTCGGGTGGACCGCTATTTAACCAGCGCGGTGAAGTGGTTGGGGTGAACTCACGAATCTTCAGTGGTACTGGCGGTTATATGGGCCTGTCATTTTCGATTCCCATTGATGTCGCTATGGAAGTGGCTGACCAGCTGAAACGTGATGGTAAAGTGACCCGTTCTTATCTGGGTGTAAGCCTGCAAGATATCGACCGTACTTTGGCTGAATCTTATAAATTATCTAAGCCAGAAGGTTCTTTAATTACCCAGGTGGCACCAAACTCGCCAGCGGCTAAAGCGGGTCTGCAAGCCGGTGATGTGATTTTAAAATACAATGGTACTGATATTTCACGCACTAGCCAGTTGCTGAACTATTTGAACCGTTCTGCGCCTAAACAGCAGATCCAGTTAGAAGTATTACGTGATGATAAACGTCGTAGTATCAATGCAACACTAACGACTGCACCAGATGAAACGCCAGCCAAAGCAGGTAACCAGGCTCAGCCAAATAAAGGTCCGGTATTAGGCGTTACTATTCGGGAATTAAGCCCGGCTGAAAAAGAGCGTTTAGAGATTAAGGGTGGTGTAGTGATTCAGGACGTCCGTAGAGACGGGATCGCAGCTCAGGCACGGATTATGCCAAATGATGTCGTGACTCAAATCAATGGTAAAGCAATCTTGAACAGTAACCAGTTTGTGGAAGCTGTGGCAGATCTAAAAAAAGGCAGTGTTGCCCGTGTCGGTCTGATTCGTCAGGGTCAACGTGCCATTGTCGGGATGCGCATTTCATAAAATAAATGAATCTTCAATAAAAGACCGCTTGTATAGGCGGTTTTTTATTTTTCGCAATTTACCCGAGGCATAATTTCTGTAGACTCTGTATATAGAAAAAATTGCGATAAAGGATTAGAGAAAAGTGACCGGTATTTTTGACCAAGTTTTGAAGGTACAACCTGAACATATTGATCGTCTAGGACATGTGAATAACGTAGTTTATGTGCAGTGGATGCAGGATGTGGCCTCGGCGCATATCGAGCAATTAGGACTCGGTTTAAATGAGTATCTGCAACTTAAACATGCCATGGTTGCAGTTGAACATCATGTCCAGTATCGCAAGGCGGCATTTGAAGGGGATGAGCTGATTCTACGAACTTGGTTAAGTGATCTAAATGCCTTGTATTCATTCAGACAGTATGCATTTTATCGTCCGCAGGATCAGAATGTCCTATTTACCGGTAGCACGCAGTGGGCCTGTATCGAAATTGCGTCGGGTCGACCGAAGCGTATGTCGCCAAGTTTTACCCAAGCTTATCAGCCCCTCTCAGACAGTATTAACCCTTATGATTTTTCTACTTTATATTTGAGTGAAGAAGCAAAGGCGATAAGAGAAGAATCAATCTAATAAGGTGATGATATCGAGATTGAATAGAGGTTAGCTACCAAATAGGAAGCAGCCCATTTAACAATCTGTTTTCTTGGAAAAAAGCTGAGGAAAAGAAAATAAAAAATAAAGCAGTTACGTATTTAAGATAAGCGAGAGAGAAGAAAGATAATTCTTTTTCTGTATCTCCATTCTGCTATAATCCTCGGCAATTTCTATTCGGCTTTTGTTATGCAATGACTTTTTAAATTGCATGGCGCGTTTTTTTCTCAAGGTAGCCCATGGCGCAAGCTAAAAAATCTGTTGATATTAAAAACATTCGTAACTTCTCGATTATTGCGCATATTGACCACGGTAAATCGACTCTGGCAGATCGTTTTATTCAAACTTGTGGTGGTTTGCAGGATCGTGAAATGCAGGCTCAAGTTCTTGATTCTATGGAACTTGAACGCGAACGTGGGATTACCATCAAAGCGGCTTCGGTCACCTTGTACTATACCCATCCAAATGGCCAAGAGTATCAGTTGAACTTCATTGATACCCCGGGACACGTGGATTTCTCTTATGAAGTTTCACGTTCTTTGGCGGCCTGTGAAGGTGCACTACTGGTGGTAGATGCAGCACAAGGTGTAGAAGCGCAGTCTGTTGCAAACTGCTATACCGCCATTGAGCAGGGTCTGGAAGTTTTACCAGTACTGAACAAGATTGACTTGCCACAAGCTGAACCCGAACGTGTAATTCAGGAAATTGAAGATATTATCGGGATTGAAGCGACTGAAGCACCGACCTGTTCAGCAAAAACTGGCCTAGGTATTGAAGGTGTGCTTGAAACGCTGGTGAATGTCATTCCTGCACCAACAGGTGAACGTGATGCACCGCTGCAAGCGTTGATTATTGACTCATGGTTCGATAACTACCTGGGCGTAGTATCTCTGGTTCGTGTGAAACAGGGTCGTGTTCGCAAAGGCGACAAGATGCTGGTGAAATCGACTGGTCAGACACATATCATCACTTCAGTCGGTATTTTCAATCCGAAGCATACTGAAACCGATATCCTTGAAGCGGGTGAAGTTGGTTTCGTGATTGCCGGTATTAAAGACATTTTTGGCGCACCAGTGGGTGATACCATTACACTGGCAACTACTCCAGAAGTTCCAACATTACCTGGTTTCAAAAAAGTAAAACCACAGGTATATGCGGGCCTGTTCCCAATCGATTCCAGTGATTTTGAACCTTTCCGTGAAGCATTGCATAAACTGCAAATCAATGACTCTGCGCTGTTCTTTGAACCAGAAAGTTCTGATGCTCTAGGCTTCGGTTTCCGCTGTGGCTTCTTAGGTATGCTGCACATGGAGATCGTACAGGAGCGTCTAGAACGTGAATACGATCTGGATTTGATCTCTTCAGCACCAACGGTAATTTATGAAGCAGTGATGAAAAATGGCAATACCATTTACATCGATAGCCCGTCAAAAATGCCAGATGGTTCAACTGTTGAAGACCTGCGTGAACCAATTGCAGAATGTCATATCCTCGTGCCACAGGAATACCTGGGTAATGTCATGACCCTATGTATTGAGCGCCGTGGTGTACAGAAAGACATGAAGTTCATGGCGAATCAGGTATCCGTTACTTTTGAAATTCCAATGGCCGAAGTGGTGATGGATTTCTTTGATAAATTGAAATCTTGTTCACGTGGTTTTGCGTCACTAGATTACAACTTTGTGCGTTTTGAAAGTTCATCACTGGTGAAAGTGGATGTCCTGATCAATGGTGAAAAAGTCGATGCTTTAGCAATGATTTGCCATCGCCAGGATGCACGTCACCGTGGAATTGCACTGGTTGAAAAAATGAAAGACCTGATTCCTCGTCAGATGTTTGATGTGGCAATTCAGGCGGCTATTGGTGCGCAAATTATTGCCCGTTCTACTGTAAAAGCAATGCGTAAAAACGTATTGGCAAAATGTTATGGTGGTGACGTATCACGTAAGAAGAAACTTCTTGCAAAACAGAAAGAAGGTAAGAAACGTATGAAACAGGTGGGTAGTGTTGAAATTCCACAAGAAGCGTTCTTAGCTGTACTGAAAGTCGAACGCTAATACTATAAGGATAATAAGCCCATGGATTTTGATTTTAATTTGATTCTTGTTCCTGCGACCTTATTTTTCGTCGCGGTCTGGTTGCTGGATAAGTTTGTTCTGAAACAACGACAGACCAAAGGCAAGGGCAATGAAAACTTCATTATTACCTGGGCTTATGATTTCTGGCCGGTTTTGGCCGTCGTTTTAGTATTGCGTTCTTTCCTGTACGAACCTTTCAATATTCCATCAGATTCTATGGTTCCAACACTGGAAACCGGTGATTTTATCCTGGTCAATAAGTTTGACTATGGTGTGAAATTACCGATTGTAAATACAAAAATTCTGGATACAGGTAGTCCGGAACGTGGTGATGTCGTGGTCTTCCGTTATCCGCCACAACCAACGATTAGCTATATTAAACGTGTAATTGGTTTGCCAGGTGATCATATTGTTTATGATCATGGTCAGTTAACCATTAATGGTGAAAAAGTAGCAAAAGTTCCAGTAGAATTCAGTCGTGAAAAAGATCGCCTGGATACGCCAAATTCGATTTATCATAAAGAAACCATTGGCGAACATACTTTCACTATGCGTGAGCTGGAAGGAGTCAATGTAGCTCGTCAGGCTCCATTCCTTAACTATATAGAAAATGGTAAGTTTTCAGCGGAAAATGGTTTATATTGGGAAGTGAAAGTTCCAGAAGGTCATTACTTTGCGATGGGGGATAATCGCGATCAAAGTGCTGACAGTCGTTTCTGGGGCTTTGTTCCGGAAGAAAACTTAACAGGTCGCGCATTCTATATCTGGATGCATAAAGAACCTGGCTTTAAACTGCCATCGTTTAGTCGAAACGGAATAATCGATTAATTATTTCAGTCAGGAAAATAAAAAATGAAACATCAACAAGGTGCTTCGTATATTGGAATTTTATTTGCAATCGTGGGGTTTGCTTTTCTTGCCAAAGTGGCGATTGCAGTTTGGGGGCCATACTTTGATGATCGTATGGTGGACAATCAGATTGAGGAACTTTTAAAGAGTTCTCCGGCAAATATTGCGCCAGAAAAATTTCGTCAACAGATGGGTCAGCGTTTAGAAATGAACAATATTCGCGATCTGAAATTTGATGAAATTGCCAAGGTAACCAACACTGATGGTTTACAGGTGCACAAGAATTATGAAATTCGCAAGAATTTTATATTGAATATCGATTTAGTGATGAAGTTTGAGAAAGATTTTGATCAAAGCACAGTCAAAACTAAATGATGAGCGTCTTGCCAAACGGATCGGCTATCAGTTTAAACAAGCTGATCTGTTAAAACTGGCATTGACCCATCGTTCAGTCAGTCATAAACACAACTATGAACGCCTAGAATTTCTAGGCGATTCTCTTTTAGGGATGATCATAGCCAATTATCTCTTTACTGCTTACCCGCAGGAAAATGAGGGCCGTCTGACGCGTATGCGTGCGACTCTTGTCCGACAGGAAGCGCTAGGGAAAATTGCCAATGATCTAAAATTGAGTCAGAACCTGATTCTCAGTACGGGTGAGCTGAAATCGGGTGGTCATCATCGTGAGTCTATACTTGCGGATACGGTCGAAGCCATCATTGGTGCGATCTATGTGGATTGCGGTGATCTCACTGTATTACAGGCAATTGTGCTAAAATGGTACGAGCCGTATTTAGACAATATAGAGCCAACTGACCAGCTGAAAGACCCTAAATCACGCCTACAGGAATATTTACAAGCACGTAAAAAACCTCTCCCAGTTTACGAGGTTGTAGATATTCAGGGTGATGCCCCGAACCAGCATTTCAAAGTGGAATGCCAGGTAGAAGGCTTGCCGGTCATGGCCGGTGAAGGTTCAAGCCGACGATTCGCTGAACAGGCGGTTGCGGCAGATATTTTAAAACATTTGGAGCATAAGTCTTAATGACTACTCATTCCGATCACATTGATGCTGATCACGAGTCGCAAAGCGACAGCAATGACTTGATTAGTCAATTTTTCAGTGCACAGGGTACTGAAATTCCTTCTGATTATCGTAGCGGTTTCGTGGCGATTGTCGGACGTCCAAACGTGGGTAAATCAACCTTGATGAACCACTTACTGGGCCAGAAACTTTCAATTACTTCACGTAAACCACAAACCACACGTCATAAAATCGTAGGGATTGATTCACGTGAAAAGTCTCAGGCGGTATTTGTTGATACACCGGGGATGCATAAGAAAGAAGTGCGTGCCATCAATAAAATGATGAACCGAGCTGCGCACTCTGCATTGCGTGACGTGAACTTGGTGCTGTTTGTAGTTGATGCACAAAAATGGACCCAGAACGATGAGCTTGTTCTGGAGAAATTAAAAAATGCGGATATGCCAGTCATTCTGGTGATCAACAAGCTGGACACGTTCGAGAACAAGAATGAGGCCTTACCGCTGATTCGTGAACGTGCCAAACTGATGAACTTTGCTGAAATCGTACCGGTGTCTGCACTTCGTGGTGCCAACCTCGAACACTTACGCGATACGATTGCCAAGTATCTGCCATTCCAGCCACCACTGTATTCACTGGATCAGCTTACCGATCGTTCAGAGCGTTTCCTGGCCTCTGAAATTATCCGTGAAAAGATCATGCGTCAGTTAGGTGAAGAACTGCCATACGATTTAACTGTTCAGATCGAATCTTTCAAAACTGAAGAGCCGACCCTGAATGAAAAAACAGGTCGTATGAAGCCGGCATGTACTTATATTGATGCCACTATTTTCGTTGATCGTGCTGGCCAAAAGGCTATTGTGATTGGTGAAAAAGGTTCCAAGCTGAAAAAAATCGGTATGGACGCACGTGTCGATATGGAAAAAATGTTCGAGCAGAAAATCATGCTAACGCTTTGGGTGAAAGTCAAAGGCGGCTGGTCTGATGATGAGCGGGCATTGAAAAGTCTAGGTTATAGCGACATTTAAATTGGATAGGAACGGATCATGATGAAATTTCTGGCAGTTGTTGCATGTGTTTTATTTTTGCAGGGCTGTATTCATAAAGTAGTGACCGTTCCTGCCAAAGTTGCCTATAAAACCACAAAGTACGCGGTCAAAGGGACCGCGGCTGTTGTGGGTGCCGCCATTCCTGATGGGGATGACGAAGAAGACGAGAAAAACTCAAAAAAGAATAAAGATTAAAGAAGCAGCCTATGCGTAATGAAGTGCTGCATGGATACCTGATTCATCATCGTAAATATCGCGATCGCAGTCATATTGTGCATTTATTTACCCAGGAATATGGCCGTATCGACGGGATACTGAGACAAAATCCTCCACCCCAATATCAACCCATCAGCTTGTTAGCTTCAGGCAAATCTGAACTGAAAAACTTCACCAAATTAGAAATTGTTAATCAGCCGATCTTTTTTTTCGGCGATGCCTTCTTTTCTGGCTTTTATCTGAATGAAATCCTGTTGCGTTTATGTCCGCTTGAAGTGCAAATGCCGCTGACCTTTGCCAAATATGGCGAAACGTTGAATGCCTTGCAAAAACTCTCCGATCAGGAAAATCCCAATACTTATTTAAAACAGGTTCTGCGTCAGTTTGAACATATCTTATTAGAAGAACTGGGCTATGAACTGGATTTTTCAGTCGATGCCAATCAGGCACAAATCAATCCCGTGCAACATTACTATTTTCAGTTGAATGAAGGTTTTATGCCTTCGGCCAAGGCCTTGCGCTCAACCATGTCAGGTCAGCAGATTTTAACAATGCAGCACTATGAAAATGGTAGGGATTTTAATCCAGAACAGTTACAATTACTGACGAAGCTATATCGACAGGTGATCACTGCTTTGCTCGGTGACCGACCACTGAAAAGTCGACAATTGTGGATCCAAAATTCTCAATCTCAATCGTAGTTAGGAAAATAGTATGGCTGCATTACTTGGTGTCAATATTGACCATGTCGCAACTTTAAGACAAGCACGTGGTACGACGTACCCAGACCCAGTCAATGCTGCATTGATCTG
>ENA-UOWK01000483-UOWK01000483.1-bioreactor-metagenome-genome-assembly--contig:-NODE-483-length-21463-cov-24.948337_pt1 | contig 21463 bp, 18 predicted proteins | sample MGYA00238157_ERZ761612 | MGnify/ENA primary metagenome ERZ761612 (study PRJEB28901, sample SAMN06268035) | bioreactor metagenome | isolation source: Joint BioEnergy Institute, California, USA... | reverse complement strand
TGGCGGCCACCGGCATCCACTGGACCTTCTCCCCCGTCCTCTGCATCGCGCGCGATCTCCGCTGGGGTCGCGTGGGCGAGACATTCGGCGAAGATCCGTTCCTCATCGGGGAGCTCGCCTCGGCGATGGTGCGCGGGTATCAGGGCGACGGCCTCGACGATCCCGACGCGATCCTCGCGACCGCGAAGCACTTCGCGGGGTATTCCGAGACCCAGGGCGGTCGCGATGCGAGCGAGGCGGACATCTCGCGCCGGAAGCTCCGCTCGTGGTTCCTGCCGCCGTTCGAACGCGTTGCCCGGGAGGGATGCCGCACCTTCATGCTCGGCTACCAGACCACCGACGGCGTGCCGATCACGGTGAACGACTGGCTGCTCAGCGACGTCCTTCGTGGCGAATGGGGCTACACGGGCACACTCATCACCGACTGGGACAACGTCGGCCGCATGGTGTGGGAGCAGAAGGTGCAGCCCGACTATGCCAGCGCCGCCGCGGCGGCCGTGAAGGCCGGCAACGACATGGTCATGACGACGCCCGGCTTCTACGCCGGCGCCCTCGAGGCCGTCGAGCGCGGGATGCTGGCAGAGGCCGACATCGATCAGGCCGTCTCGCGAATCCTGTCGCTGAAGTTCCGCTTCGGCCTCTTCGAGAACCCGCGTCTGCCCGACCGGGAGCGCATCGCGAGCGTCATCGCCCAGAGCGAGCACTCGGACCTCAACCTCGAGGTCGCGCGGCGCTCCCTCGTCCTCCTCCGCAACGACGGCACGCTCCCGGTGGCGCCCGCGACGCAGCGGATCGCCGTCGTCGGTCCGCTCGCCGACGACGCGCAGACGCAGCTCGGCGACTGGGCGGGCTCGTCCGGACAGGTCGATTGGATGCCGCAGGGCCACCCGCGCGCGCAGATCACGACAATCCTCGACGGGCTGCGCGAACGCTCGAGCGCGGCGGTCGAGTACGCGCGGGGAGCGGAGATCCTCCGCCTGACCGACGACCCCGCAGGCGTCTTCCCCGACGGGCAGCCGCGACCGCCGATCGTCGCACCGAGCGAACCGGACGCCGAGCAGATCGCCGAGGCCGTCGCCCTCGCCGAGCGCTCGGACGTCGTCGTGGCCGTCGTCGGCGACCGCATCGAGCTCGTCGGCGAGGGCCGGTCCACCGCCACGCTCGACCTCATCGGCGGGCAGCGGGCTCTGCTCGACGCCCTGGCCGCGACGGGCACACCGCTCGTCGTCATCATGATGGCGTCGAAGCCGTTGATCCTGCCGGAGTCGGTCCGCGAGGCATCCGTCGTCTGGGTCGCCAACCCCGGCATGCAGGGCGGACGTGCGATCGCGGAGCTGCTGCTCGGCGAGATCGAGCCGTCGGGGCGCCTGCCGATCTCGTTCGCGCGGCATGCCGGTCAGCAGCCGACGTATTACAACCAGATCCGCGGCCAGCACGGCGACCGATACGCCGATCTCACGCAGGAGCCCGCATTCGCCTTCGGCGACGGCCTGTCGTACACGACCGTCGAGTACGGCGACGCAGAGGTCCTGACGCCCGTCGTCTCGGCCGGTGACACGATCCGCGCGCGGATCACGCTCCGGAACACCGGCGAACGCGCCGCGCACGAGGTCGTCCAAATCTACGTGCGCGACACGGTGACGTCGGTCAGCTGGGCCGACAAGGAGCTGAAGGCGTATCGTCACGTCGACGTCGCGGCGGGCGGCACCGCCACGGTCGAGATCGAGCTGGCGGCGTCCTCATGCACGATCGTGGATGCGGCGGGCCGCCGCATCGTGGAACCCGGGGAGTTCGAACTCCTCATCGGGCCGTCGTCCCGCGACGAGGTGCTGCGGGCGGTCTCGTTCGAGATCCGCTGACACGACGGAATCAGCGAGGGGCGGGTGTCGTGGTGTCACCCGCCCCTCGCTATCGTCAAGGCATGCGTGCCATCCCCGCCGACCTCGATCCGGACGTCGTCGCCGAGATCGACCGTCGACTCGCTGCGGTGTCGCGCGACCACGACGTCCGCATCCCCTGGGCGATCGAAAGCGGCAGCCGCGCGTGGGGGTTCCCCTCACCCGACAGCGACTACGACTGCCGATTCATCTTCGTGCGGCCACGTGAGCGCTACCTGTCCCTCTTCCCGGAGCGCGACGTGATCGAAACCCCGCTCGACGCCGTCTTCGATGTCAACGGCTGGGATCTCGCCAAGTCGGTGCGACTGATCGCGAAGGGGAACGCGACGGCCGTCGAATGGCTCCGCTCCCCCATCGTCTACGCGGGCGATCCGGCGTTCCGCGACGGCCTGCTCGATCTCGCCGACCGGATCGTCGAGCGCGGGTCCATCGGTCGCCATTATCTGCACGTCGCCCGTCAGCAGCAAGCGGGTACACGCTCGCTCAAGCGGTTCTTCTACGTCCTCCGTCCCGCTGCCGCCCTCAGATGGCTCGAGGTCCATCCGGCGCAGGCGGTCCCCCCGATGGACCTCCCGACCCTCGTCGAGGAGGGGGACCTCGACGACGACGTGCGGATCGCGGTGCACGACCTCATCGCGCTCAAGGCGCAGACCCGCGAGCTCGGCACCGGGACTCCGCCGGCGGTCCTCGAGCGCTTCGTCACCGCGCAACTCGACCGGGCCGAACAGTACGAGAGCGTCGCCCCGGTCCGGGAGACCGACGACGTGCGAGCGATGGCCGACGAGTACTTCGTCTCGCTGCTCGGTTCTCCTTGAGGCCGGTCATCGTGATGCCCTGCACGAAGTAGCGCTGCAGGAAGAGGAACAACAGCAGGATCGGCGTGACCACGAGCACGGAACCCACCTGCTCGAGATCCCGGCACCGCGTGAGGATGCCGCCGAGGAGCGCCGCTCTCCGGCTAGCCCTGAGTGAGCACCTCGGGTGAGGCGTCGTCGGACCCGTCCGACAGTTCGACGCGCGTCCACGGGACCGGTGCCTCCGCGAACACCGGCTCCAGCACGCGCCACATCTCGTCGGCGTCGTCGCCGTAGAAGAACACGTCGTAACCGCCGAGGCCCGCGCCACTGCCGTCCGTCTGACCGACACCGGCGTCGAGCAGCGCCTGGTCGGCGGCGAGCTCGGTCTCGAAGAGCGCGTTCATGAGGTCGACGTCGAACTCGCCTTCGGGCACCTCGAAGGAGACGATGACCCAGTCGTACTCGTCGGCTGTATCGATCTCCTCCTCGAGCTCAGCGGACGCGTCGGGTTCGGTCCGGCCGGTCACGTCCGAGAGCTGCATCTGGAGTAACGACATCGGCGAGCACGCGCTCAGCGCCACGCCCGCCGCCAGGAGCAGCATCGCGGCGGGCAGGGTGAGCGCGCGAGAGACCATGCCGCGATCGTATCGGCCACGGAGGCTCTCGCCCTCACCCCGGAGCGAGGCGGTACAGCACCTCGGGACGACCCCGCTTGCCGTAGCGGTGCGACACCGCGATCACGCCGGACTCCGCCAGGTGGGCGAGGTAGCGATGCGCGGTTGCCCGCGACATCTCGCAGGCTGCGGCGACCTCGGCGACGGAACGCCCGGCCCCGGCATCGAGCGCGGCCAGCACACGCTCCAGCGTCGGGGCGGCGAGTCCCTTCGGCAACGCCCGAGCCCCGCCGGCCGACGCCGCGACGGTGCGGATGCCGCCGGTCGCCAGCAGGCGGTCGATCTCCGTCTGTGCGAGGGGACGCTCACGCCCGGCGTCCGCTCTCGCGTCGCGCTCCTCGCGATACCGCTCGAGCCGCTCCCGCAGCGCGGGCTCGGTGAACGGCTTCACGAGATAGCCGACGACCCGACCGGCGAGCGCCTGACGGACGGTCGTCTGGTCCTGGGACGAGCTGATGACGAGGACGTCGGGACCGCCTCGCGCGACCGTCCGCAGCCGGTGCAGCACCTCGACGCCGCTGATGTCGGGCAGCCGCATGTCGAGGAGGACGAGGTCGACCCCCGAGGCTCCCTGCTCCAGAGCCTCGCGCCCCGTGCCGGCCGCGCCCGCCACGACGAACCCGGCCACGCCGTCGACGAACCGGCAGTGCAGCGCGCGGGCGCCGCGGTCGTCATCCACGACCAGCACGCGGATCGCCTGCCCGATCACACCCGCTCCATCTCGAACGCGAAGCGCGCCCCGCCCAGCGCGGACGCTCCGACCTCGATCGTGCCGCCGCGGGATGTCACCGTGCGCCGTACGGTATCGAGGCCGTACCCCCGGCCGAACCCGGTGGTGTCCGCTTTCGTCGAGAACCCCTGACCGAAGATCCGACCGATCACCGCCGGATCCACTCCGGGACCGTCGTCATCGACGGCGCCGATGAGGCGACCGTCGACGTCGCGCAGGACGCAGCGCACCCGCCGAGCCCCCGCCTCGCCCGCGTTGCGGCACAGGTTCGCGACGACCGACACGGCGCCGTCGTCGAGGTCCCCGTCGAGCGAGAGGTCGAACTCCGCCTGGGCACCGAAGTCGAGGAGCTCGGCGCGCACGGCGTGCACGGTTGCGGCGGCGACCGGCTCCCCCGCATCGTCGGGCCCGGCAGCGGAGCGGACCGGAGCGACCTCCTCGATGTAGCCGAGCGCCTCGGCGGTGTCGCCGCGCGAGACGAGCCCGTGGACGACGTGCAGTCGCGTACCGAACTCGTGCGCCTGCTCGCGGAGGGCCGCGGTCGTCCGCCGCATCTGCGCGTTCTCCGCCAGGGCGGCATCCGTCCGGCGGAAACGACGCTCGACCGCCGCGGTCAGTGCGGAACTCGCGAGCGACGCCACCACGAGCGCGCCGATCCCCCACGGCAGGAGCGCGGCGAGTGCGGCATCCCGGTCGGCGGCGATGCTCGACTCGAGCACGCCGACGGCGACCATGCCGACGACGACACCCCCGTCATCCCGCACCGGCACCTTCGCGCGCAACGACGGACCCGACGCTCCCCGCTCCGTGCCGAGGAAGGTCTCGCCCTCGAGCACGGGGCCGTTCGTGGTCTCGACCTGCACGCCGCGCTCCGACGCGAGCGGATGAGTGATGCGGACCCCTTCGTCATCGGTGATGACGACGTAGTAGACGCCGGCGGACTCCGCGACGAGTTCGGCGAGCGGCTGCAACGCCGACGTCGCGGCAGCGAGGTCGGCGGCGTCGGCGAGATCCTCCGGCCGACCGGCATCCGTCACGGTCGACAGGGTCGTCCGCACGTCGGCGAGGTCGGCGAGGCTCTGCGCGACGTCCATGACACGCTCGGCCGTCGCGTCGCGGATCGTGCGCTCCTGCACCGTCATCGCGACCGCGACCGTCCCCGACAGGGCGGCGAGCGTCACGACGGAGGGCAGGACGAGCAGCACGAGCCGAAGCGCGCGGGGCCGCCGCGGAGACGCCATCGTTCACCACTCCCGTCTGTGCACGGTGCGTGAGCGTTTAAGAGAACAAAAGCCGGAGGATGCCGCTGCAGCACCGCGCGCTGTCATCCTATTTCGATCTCGCGGAGACGACGATGTCCGCGCGAATGGAGCAATGATGACCCAGACAGATACCCCTGCACCGCCGCCGAGCAGGCGACGGACCGTGATCGGCCGCGTGGTCGGCGGGGTGATCGCCGCCGCCGCGATCGGAACCGCGGCTGCCGGCTCGATCGCCTCGGCGAGCACCGGCAACGACATCAACGCGTCGATGACGATCGTCGCCCCCGCCGCCGCCGGCGGCGGCTGGGACGGCGTCGCCCGTGAACTGCAGCAGGCGCAGAAGGCCAACGGCCTGGTGAACAACGTGCAGGTCGTGAACATGCCGGGCGCCGGCGGCACGATCGCCCTCGGCAACGTCTCGGTCCTCGAAGGCCAGCCGAACAACATGCTCGTCGGCGGCACGGGTCTGCTCGCCGCCACGATCCAGTTCAACTCCGCCGCGACACTCGACGACGTCACCCCGCTCGCAGTGGTCGTCGAGGAGTACGACGTCATCGTCGTCCCCGCCGACTCCCCCTATGAGACGCTCGACGACCTCGTGGAAGGCTGGAAGAAGGACCCGAAGGCACTCCCGTGGACAGGCGGCGGCTCGTTCGACCAGCTCGTCGTCACCGACCTCGCCCTCGCTGCGGGGATCGAGCCGGTCGACACCACGTACATCTCTTCCGACGGCGGTGGCGAGGCGATCCAAGCGCTCCTCAACGGCACGGCGAAGGCCGCTGCCGGCGGATACCCCGACAACATCGACCAGATCGAGGCCGGTCGCCTCCGCGCCCTCGCCCTGGTCGCCAAGGAGCCGGTCGACGGCATCGACATCCCGACCGCCGCTGAGCAGGGGTACGACGTCTCGCTCACGAACTGGCGCTCGCTCTCCGCGCCGTCCGGTCTCGAGGACAGTGAGCGCGAGGCGCTCACGCAGCTCGTCCTCGACAGTGTCGCGACCCCCGAGTGGGCCGACGCGATGGACCGCTACTACTGGACCGAACGCATCATCACGGGCGACGAGCTCGACGCGTTCCTGAAGGACGAGGAGACGCGCATCCGCGCCCTGTACGAGGAGATGGGCCTGTGACCTTCCCCGCCAACCCCACCTCGGCATCCGCCGTCGTCGGCCAGCGCCTGCGGCTGGTCTCCGGCCCCGGTGCCGCGGCCCTGCTCAAGGGCCTCACCATGCCGGTGATCCTCGTCGCCTTCGCGACGTACCTCGTCGTCGGCATCGTCACGATGCGGGTCCCCGAGGGCACGGCGTTCCCCGGGCCGCAGTTCTTCCCCGGCATCATCGCGGCCGGCCTCTACATCTTCGCCGCCGTCCTCGCCGTCGGTGCGATCCGCGAGATCCGCGCGACGCCGGATGCGCTCACCGCCGAGATCGAAGCGGCACGCGCCGAGGCTGCGGGTGAGGAGCCCCCGGCGAAGCCCGTCCGCGTCGACATCCGCTCGTTCGCGTGGGTCGTCGTCTCCTTCCTCGCTTTCGCCTTCCTGCTCGAGTTCCTCGGGTGGATCATCGCGGCGGGCCTGCTGTTCTGGTGCGTCGCGAGGGCGTTCGGAGCCACGCGGTGGCTCATGAGCCTCGTCGTCGGGCTCACGCTGAGCTCGCTCGCCTACATCGGTTTCGACATGGCCCTCGGGATGCCCCTCCCGTCCGGCATCCTCGGAGGTTTCTGACATGGACGTCCTGACACTTCTCGGCGAAGGCTTCGCCGGCGCACTCACCCCCGCGAACCTGCTGTGGGTCCTGATCGGATGCCTCCTCGGCACCGCCGTGGGAGTCCTCCCCGGTCTGGGTTCCTCCATGGCCGTCGCACTCCTCCTGCCCGTCACCTTCTCACTCGACCCCACGGCCGCGTTCATCATGTTCGCGGGCGTGTACTTCGGCGGCCTGTTCGGCGATTCGACGATGGGCATCCTGATGAACACGCCGGGACAGGCATCCGCCATCGCCTCGACGTTCGAGGGACACAAGATGGCGCTGAACGGTCGCGCCGCGCAGGCGCTCGCCACCGCCGCCATCGGCGCCTTCATCGGCGGCATGGTCGCCTCGGTCGTCGTCGTGTTCGTCGCCCCGGCCCTCGCCGACTTCTCGAGCCGCTTCGGCCCTGCGGAGTTCTTCGCCCTCGCCGTGTTCGCCTTCGCGGCCACTTCGTCGGTCGTCGCCGACAGCGCCATCAAGGGTCTGACGTCGCTGTTCATCGGCCTCGGCATCGCCGTCATCGGCATCGACGGCGTCTCGGGCGCCCCCCGGTTCACGCTCGACTCGCCGAACCTGTTCGACGGCATCTCGCTCGTGACCGTGACGGTCGCCATCCTGGCTCTCGGCGAGGTCATCTACGTCGCCTGCCTCGAACGTCATATGACGAACAAGGCGCTCATCAAGCCCACGGGTCGCCCCTGGCTCAGCCGTCGAGAGCTCAAGGAGGCCGCTCCCGCCTGGCTGCGCGGCACGGCCATCGGCCTGCCGTTCGGCGTGGTCCCGGCGGGCGGGTCGGAGATTCCGACCTTCCTGGCCTACGGCCTCGAGAAGCGCCTCGACAAGCGACGGAAGAACCCCATGTTCGGCAAGGGCGCGATTCGCGGACTGGCCGCGCCCGAGGCCGCCGGCAACTCGACCACCGGCATGGCGATGGGCGCCCTGCTGGCCCTCGGCCTCCCGATCTCGGCGACCGCCGCGATCATGCTCGCCGCCTTCCGGCAGTACGGTCTGCAGCCCGGACCCCTGCTGTTCGACCGCGCTCCCGACCTCGTCTGGGCGCTGCTGGCGAGCTTCTTCATCGCGATGGTCGTGCTCCTCATCCTGAACCTGCCCTTCGCGATGCTGTGGGCGAAGCTCCTGCTGATCCCCCGCCCGTACCTGTACGCCGGCATCACGGTCTTCTGCGGCCTCGGGATCTACGCCACCTCGGGCTCGACCTTCGACCTGGTGATGCTGCTGGGCATCGGTCTGCTCGGGTTCCTCATGCGGGCCCTCGACTTCCCGCTCGCTCCGCTCATCATCGGCATGGTCCTCGGGCCCCTGGCCGAGACGAGCCTGCGGGATGCCGCGATGAGCACCAACGGCGACTTCACCGTCCTCGTGCACGGCCCGATCTCGATCACCCTGTACGCACTGCTGGCGGCGGTCCTCGTGTTCTCGATCCGGAGCAAGATCGTCGCCGGGAAGCGCGCCGAGGCGGAGGACAAGGAGCTCGTCGACGCCTGACCCGAACACGACGAAGGCCCCGGCGCGCGATGCGCCGGGGCCTTCGTCATGGGGTCGTCAGGGCGTCGGCATCCCGCCGTTGACGTTGAGCGTCTCGCCGAGGACGTAGCTCGACTCGGGCGAGGCGAGGAACACGTACGCCGGGGCGAGCTCGGCCGGCTGGCCCATGCGCCCGAGCGGAGTGTCCTCGCCGAACTGCTCGAGCTTCTCGGGCGGCTGACCGTCGGTGACCTGCAGCGGCGTCCAGACGGGTCCCGGGGCGACCGCGTTGACGCGGATGCCCTTCGGTGCCAACTGCTGCGCCAGCGCCTTCGTGAAGGCATTGATCGTGGCCTTCGTCGACGCGTAATCGACGAGGGTCTCCGACGGCGAGTAGGCCTGGATGGACGTGGTGTTGATGATCGTCGATCCCGCCGGGAGGTGGGGCACCGCCGCCTTCGTGATCCAGAACATCGCGTCGACGTTCGTGGTGAACGTGTCGTCGAACTGCTGGTCGTCGAGCTCGGTGATGTCCTTGCTGTAGATCTGCTTGCCGCCGTTGTTGACGAGGATGTCCAGGCCGCCGAGGCCCTCGACCGCCTGAGCGACGAGCCCCACGCAGTAGTCCTTGTCCTTCAGGTCGCCCGGCAGGGTGAGGACGGTCGCACCGGCCTCGCGGAGGATGCCGGCGATCCGCTGCGCGTCCTCCTCCTCGTCGGGCAGATACGACAGGGCGACGTCGGCTCCCTCGCGGGCGAAGGCAATCGCCGTCGCGGCGCCGATACCGGAGTCGCCGCCGGTGATGAGCGCCTTGCGTCCGGTCAGCCGGCCGGTGCCCCGGTAGGTGTCCTCACCGAGATCGGCCTGCGGAGCGAGGTCGGCGTCGAGGCCGGGCTCCTTCTGGTGGCCCTTCTGCGGTTCGATCTCCGAGTAGAGCTCCACCGGATTCGTGAACGTGTACTGGTCGCGTGCCATCGTGCTCTCCTTCTTCGTGGTGGTCTGGGGTGGTCGTCAGCGGCCGTCGGCGTCGTCGCCGACCAGCTCGCGGATCGTCAGGGCGGCGCGGATGAGCGCCAGGTGGCTGAGCGCCTGCGGCAGGTTCCCGAGGAAGGCGCCGTCCTCGGGATCGATCATCTCGGCGTACATGCCGACGTCGTTGCCCGCGGCGACGAGCTCGGTCATCGCGGCGATGCCCTCGTCGTGGCGTCCGACGCACACGAGCGCGGCCGCGCGCCAGAAGCTGCAGGCCACGAAGGTCGCCTCCTCGTCGCGCATGCCCGTGTAACGGAACAGGTGCGGTCCCTCGCCGAGCTCGCCCGTCAGCGCGTCGATCGTGCGCGACATCCGCTCCCCTCGGTCGAAGCCGCTGAGCGAGTGCAGCAGGACGGAGGCGTCGAGGTCGCGGCTGCCCTGCGCCATGACGTACGCGCCGCGGGACTCCGACCAGCCGTGCTCGTCGACCCAGGTGCGGACGAGCGCCGCCTCGGCAGCCCACCGCTCGCTGCTGCCAGGGATCTGGCCGAGCTCGGCGAGAGCGACGGCGTCGTTGAGCGCCTGCCAGCATCCCATCTTCGACGAAGTGTAGTGCCGTTCCTCGGGGAGCTCCCACATGCCGGAGTCCGGGTTCCGCCACGAGTCGCACACCTTGTCGGCGTACATCGAGAGCATCCGCCCCGTCTCGACGTCCAGGGCGTTCCCGGCCTCGACATATGCGCGGCAGATCGCGAAGAGGTCGCCGTAGACGCCGAGCTGGACCTGCTCCCGCGCGGGGTTCCCCGTGACGACCGGACCGACGCCGCGCCAGCCGGGCACGTCGTACTCGGTGACGTGACCGTCGAGCTCGCCGTCGAGGGTGTACATGACGTGGAGCTCGGGACCATGGCGGCGGATGGTCCGCAGCAGCCACGAGATCGCGGCATGGGTCTCCTCACGGAGCCCGAAGCCGATGAGCGCGTCGACCGTGTACGCGAGGTCGCGCACCCACGCGAGCCGGTAGTCCCAGTTCTTGCCGCCGGTGAGGTCCTCCGGGAGCGACGTGGTCGCTGCGGCGGCGATAGCGCCGGTCGGGCTGTGGATCAGCATCTTGAGCATGAGCGCACTGCGCTGGACGTCGTTCGCCCAGGGGCCGTCGTACGAGAACTCCCGGGACCACGCGCGCCACGCCTCGATCGTCCGATCGATGCCGCGATCGACGTTGTCGGGGTCGGGGAAGTGGATCGGCTCGTCGTGCGTACCGACGATGATCAGCAGGTGCCGGCTGCCCTGCGACGTCGTGAAGCCGCCCGCGAGTCCCGTCGCGATGCCATCCGCCGAGGCGGCGGGCTCCGGGCCGTAGTCCCGGCCCGTGACGCCGATCGTCGTCAGTCCGGAACGGAGGATGCTGCGCTCGTTCGCGCGATCATGCCAGGGCGCAGCGGTCTTCAGCGAGGTCCCCGGCTGCACGCGCCACCGGAAGGCGACCTCGCCTTCGACGCCGTCGACACGACGCGCGAGCTCCGCCCACGGAAGCCGCCCGGCGACGCCCGTCACGAGCGCATCGGTCACGGTCGCTTTGCCCGACGCGGTCATGAACGTCGTGACGAGGACGTTCGTGCGCGGCAGGTACCGCCGCCGCACCTGGTACTCCTCCACGGGCTCGAGCTCGATGCAGCCGCCGGCGTCGTCGTCGAGCAGCCGCCCGAAGATCGGCAGGTCGTCGATGCCGGGAATCGGCATCCAGTCGATCTGCCCGCGGAGGCCGACCAGGGCGATCGTGCGCCCGTCGCCGATCGGCGCGTAGCTGCGCAGATCCTGACCGGGGGCGGTGTCGTCGAGGTGAGGCACCGCTCCACTCTCGCCGGGGCGGCGAGGGATCGGATGCCGGTTGACACCCCGCCGCCGATGTGTGACGAAACCGGCGGGTCAGGCTGCGGCCTCGGCGCGCTCGGCGAGACCGTCGATCGCGCTGCGGTACTCCTCGAGCATGCGTTCCGCTCCCATGCGGGACCGCGCGGCGAGCGCGGCGGCGCGGTAGTCGGGCCGGCGCGAGATGACCCTCGCCCACGCGGATGCGACCGCCTCCGCATCACGGGGAGTCACGAGCCCGATTCCCGCGACCACCTGAGCCGAATCCCCCACCGCCGTCGTGACCGGGGTGGCCCCGCTCGCGGCGCCCTCGATGAGGCAGAGCGGCGACGCCTCGCCGAAGGCGCTCGTCAGCGCCACGATGTCGGCCGCCCGGTAGACGCGCGGCATGTCGTCCCGGATACCCAGCAGGTGGATGCGGTCGGCGGGCGCCCCCGCCTCCGCGATCGCCGCCACGAGCGCCCGGTTGCCGGCGGTCATCCCCGCGCCGCACATCACGTACTGCGCCCGCGCGTCGCGAGCGGCGTGCACGGCGACCGCGCGCAGGAAGAGCCCCGGATCCTTCATCGCGTCGAAACGGGCCGCGAAGAGGACCACGGGCACGTTCGGCGCGATGCCGAGACGGGTGCGCAGCGGCATCCGTTCGTGCGGTTTCGGACGGTAGCGCGCGAGATCGATGCCGTTGGCGATCACGAACCTGTCGACGGCGGGCGTGAGGAACCGCGAGTAGGCGTCGCTCGTCGATTCGGCGCACGAGATGGTCGAGGTGAGGCGACCGGATGCCGCCAACTCAGCCAGCCAGCGCACCGCGGCGCCCGAGTGCGTCGGGTCCGATCGGTGGAGGCACGCGGCGATGGGCACGTCGGGGAGGAGACCTCGCGCGTCGAGCGCGACCAGGAGGCCGAGCGGTTGCTCTTTCAGCGTCAGGATCGCGTCTGCGCGAGCGACGGCATCCGCGGCCACCTCGAGTTCCGCAGCCGTGAAGCTCTCGGGTGCGGCAGGGACGGCGCCCGCCTCACGGCCGAGATCGGACACCTCGATGCCGGCCTCGCGCAGCCACCGGTACCTCGTGTCGTCCACCATGTGCTGCACCGTGCCCTCACGCCGGGCCCGCGAGGCGACGGAGAGGACGGCGTGCTCGTGCGAACCGTCCACGTGCAGGCCTGTGATCACGTTCGTGTGCAGCACCCGGGCGCCACCGGCGAACAGGCCTTCGTAGAGCGAGAGGATGCGGGGACGACTCATCCCCCCATGGTCGGGCGACGGCGTCAGGGGACGATGAATCCCAGATGACCATCGCGTGAAGATCAACGAGCGGTGGTCACCGCGTTCCACGCCGCGTCGGAGAACACCGTCACCCAGACCGCGAAGACGACGAGGCCGAGCAGCGTCGCGGCGAGCCAGACCCAGAGGGGGGCGAGCCCTCGCCCCGTGCGGCGATGCACGACGACCGAGCGTCCGACGACGTAGACGCCCAGCGTGGCGACGAACGCCAGCGCTGCCCACCCCCAGGCGAACGGCTCATCGACCCCGCGGCGGCGGAGAGCGCGCCGGTCCAGCCACGCGAACACAACGGCGGACGCGACCAGCGCCAGATCGACGGCGAGGAGGAGAGCGACCCCCGCGGTGAGGCCTCCCGACGGCGTGAGTCCCTCGATCCGGGAGAGGGATGCGGCGTCGAAGAACACCCCCGTGTAGAGCGGGAGGACGGACGCGGCGATCGCGAGCCAGATCCAGACCGTGCCCCCGCGCACGCGCGAGGTCCTCGGCGAGGTAGGCGGCTGCGGAGCCGGTGCGGGCGTCGCGGCAGGGGCGGGCGCGGGGTCCTGCGGCGCTACCGTGTCGGTCGCCCAATCGGTGCCGTCCCACCAGCGCAGCTGGCCGGGCTCACCCGGATCCGCGTACCACCCTGCCGGCGCCTGGCGGGTCACGGGGTACCGTGGTGATCGTCGGTCGACACGGCGAGCTCCGCTCCGGCGTGGGCGAGCTCGGCGAGCGCGGCGTCACTGGGCGCGGGCGCGACGCCGGCGATGAGGTCGGTGAGGACGCGGACGCGGCGTCCGTGCGCGATCGCGTCGAGGGCCGACGCACGCACGCAGTGGTCGGTCGCGATCCCGGCGACATCGATCTCGACGACCCCGTGGGCGGTGAGGATGTCGGCCACTGTCCCACCGGCATCCGTCACCCCTTCGAACAGCGAGTAGGCAGGGACCCCCTGCCCTTTCTTCACGTGGTGGGTGACGGCACTCGTGTCGAGGCCCGGGTCGTAGTCGGCGCCGGGAGTGCCGGCTACGCAGTGCACGGGCCAGGAGTCGACGAAATCCGGCGTCGGTGAGAAGTGGCCGCCGTTGTCGCCCTCGCCGTCATGCCAGTCGCGCGAGGCCACGATCACGTCGTAGTCGGCGGCATGCGCGGCCAGATGCGCGGTGATCGCCGCCGCGACCGCGTCACCTCCGTCGACGCCCAGGGCGCCCCCCTCGGTGAAGTCGTTCTGCACATCGACGATGAACAGGGCTCGAGTCATGAGTCGAGAGTACGACGGGCGGGCCCGCGGTGCGCGCAGCCCACACGACTACCCTGACGGAATGGCCTCCCCCGAGCGCACCGCCCCCACGACCGGCCGGATCCTCGCGGCGTTCGGCATCGACGTCGCCCTCGTGGTGATCTTCGCCGCGATCGGACGGGCGAGCCATGACGAGGCGCCGATAGCCGGACTCGCGACGACGGCCGGCCCGTTCGTCGCGGCGCTCGTGGTCGGGTGGATCGCCTCCCTCGCGTGGCGGGCGCCGCGGGCGGTCGTCCGCACCGGCGTCCCCGTCTGGATCGTCACGGCCGCAGGCGGCATGGTCCTCCGCGCTGTGACGGGTCAGGGCGTGCAGCTCGCCTTCGTCATCGTCGCGGCATCCGTCCTGCTGCTCATGCTCGTCGGATGGCGCCTCGTCGCCGCGCTGATCGCACGGCGACGCGCCCGCTGATCAGTCGTCGACGCGCGCGAGCTTCGACGGCCACCAGATCCGCTTGCCGATGTCGTAGGCGAGGGCCGGCACGAGGAGCGAGCGCACGATGAACGTGTCGAGCAGGACGCCGAAGGCGACGATGAAGGCGAGCTGGACCAGGAACAGGATCTGGATGACGCCGAGCGCGGCGAACGTGGCCGCGAGCACCAGTCCGGCCGACGTGATGACCCCGCCCGTCGCGACCAGTCCGCGGAGGATGCCGCGACGCGTCCCGTGGTGGATCGACTCCTCCCGCACGCGAGACATGAGGAAGATGTTGTAGTCGATGCCGAGCGCGACGAGGAAGACGAACCCGTAGAGCGGGACCGCGGGGTCGCCGCCGGGGAACCCGAACACCTCTGTGAAGACGAGCGCGCTGACGCCGAGCGCCGCCGCGAACGACACGATCACGCTGAGGATCAGGAGAACCGGGGCGAGGATCGACCGCAGCAGCAGCATGAGGATGAGCAGCACGACCACGAGGATGACGGGGATGATGACCGTGCGGTCGCGGATCGACGTGTCGTTGGTGTCCAGATCGACGGCGGTCGTCCCGCCCACGACGGCATCGAGCGTCGTCCCGGAGATCGCCGCGCGCAGGTCTCGGACCGTGTCCTCGGCCGCGAGGGAGTCGGCGGCATCCGAGAGGGTCGCGACGAGCATGACGTCGCCGCCGTCGACCGTCGGTGCGGGTGCGGGCGTCCCGGGAGGACCCTGCGCGGTGAGCACCAGCGCACCGCCCTCGACGGCGACATCCGCCTGACCGGAGGGTGCATCGGCGGTCACGATGCCCACCGAGTCGATCCCCGCCTGGTCCGCCACGAGCTCAGCGGCCTCGGCTGCCTCATCCTCGGGCACGATCACGTAGAGCGGGCTTCCCGATCCGGCGGGGAAGTGCTCGGCGAGTACGGCCTGCCCGTCCCGGGCCTGCGAGGCACCGAGGACGAGTTCGCTCGCGGGAACACCGTCGGCCTTCAACTGGGTCACGCCGACGGATGCCGCGAGCAGCACCACCGTGGAGAGGATCCAGACGATCCGCGCGCGACGCGCGACGAAACGCGCGAGTGTCGCCCACAGGCCGCGGGCGGGCTGCGTGAGGTCGGCGGGGAGCTCGGTCATGCCGGACTTGGGGATGAACGGCCAGAAGGCCGCGCGGCCGACGAGCGCGAGAAGCGCCGGGAGGAAGGTGAGAGCCGAGAGCATCGCGAACGCGATCCCGATCGAGGCGATGGGCCCGAGCGCGCGGTTGCTCGCGAGATCGCTGAGGAGCAGGCAGAGAAGCCCCGCGATGACCGTCCCGCCCGACGCGAGGATCGGTTCGACCGACCCCTTCCAGGCGTCCGTCGCGGCATCCCATCTCCGTCGTCCTGCGCCGATCGCCTCGCGGAACCGGGCGACGTACAGAAGGGCGTAGTCGGTCGCGGCGCCGATCACGAGGATGAAGAGGATGCCTTGCACCTGGCCGTTGAGGACGACGATCTCCGCCTTCGCGAGCCACCACACGCTCAGCAGCGCAACGCACAGGGCGAACACCGAGGTCAGCAGGACGAGGATCGGCAGCAGCGGCGATCGGTAGACGATCACGAGGATGACGAAGACGGCGCCGAGCGCCACGAGCAGCAGGAGGCCGTCGATGCCGGTGAACCCCGTCGCGAGGTCGGCGGTGAACCCCGCCGGTCCCGTCACCCAGGCGCTCAGCCCGTCGCGTGCATCGGCGGCGACGAGGTCCCTGACCTCGCCGACGACGTCGGTCACCTCGCCCGACGCGTCGATCGAGACGACGATCTGCGCCGCTTCACCGTCGTCGGACGGGATCGCGGGAGACACCTCCTGGACGCCCTCGAGGTCGCCGATCCTGTCGGCGACGGCCTGGACGTTCTCCAGCTGCGCGGTGTCGAGCGCGCGGTCCGCGTCGAAGACGACGAGCGCGGGGATCGCATCCCCGCCGAGGAAGTCGCCGAGACGCTCCTGCACCTGAGTCGATTCCGCGCTCTGCGGAAGGAAGCTCGATTGGTCGTTCGTCGAGACCTCGTCGACCTTGCCGAAGTACGGGCCGCCGAGGGAGCCACCGGCGAGCCAGATGACGACGAGGACGAGCGGCAGCGCGATGCGCAGCCAGCGGGAAGGCGTCGATGCGGGAGACATATGTCTAGATTATCTAGATATACGCTTTTTCAGCAATACGATCCTCAGGCGGATCCGACCCGGAGGAAGTAAGCGACGAGCGAGAGCGCCGAGGCGAGGAGACCGAGGACCAGTCCCCCAACGGCCAACCCGGTGAGGAGCTTCAGCGCGGGGGGTCGGCGAGTGAACCGCATACGGTCGTGCCAGCCGTGCCGGTACCAGATGTGAGCCGTGTGCTCAGCGTTGACGCGATGGCGATCCTCGTCCGCGATCGGAGCCGAGTTCACCTCGCCGTCGCTGTCGATCCAGCGCACGGTGCGGCCGTCCTCGTCGAGGTACGCCTCTGCGGGAAGCCAGCTGCCGTCGGAGGCCCACACGATGACGGCAGCGACACCGACGGCGACTGCCGCGCCGAATCCGACCCACGTGAAGATCTCGAGAATCGCATCGAGGGCTTGTGTCACCCGTGTGTCCTCTGTTCTGGAGCCACCTAAGGGAATCGAACCCTTGACCTATTCATTACGAGTGAATCGCTCTGCCGTCTGAGCTAAGGTGGCGCGCTTCGCTCGCGCGTTGCACGATCATCGATCCTACAGGGTCCGGAGCCATGCTGCGAACGCGGGCCTCACGGCGCTTCGCAGCGGAGGTCTCCCCCGGGCACCGTGTCGTGCTCGAAGTACGCCACGACGGCGTCGTCGATGCACGCGTTCCCCTTGTTGAAGCCCGTGTGCCCCTCCCCCACGCGAGTGAGCAGGATGCCCGAGCTCAGCTGTTCCGCGAGGGCCGCGGACCACTCGTACGGGGTCGCGGGGTCGTTGGTCGTTCCGATCACGAGGATCGGCGCAGCGCCCTCGGCGTGGATCTCGTCGCGGGTTCCCGTCGGCGGATACGGCCACGCGTCGCACAGGCTGACGTCGGAGGACCAGTACGGCGCGAAGGTCGGCGCCTTCTCCGCGACCTCGTCGTTCGCCCGGGTCACGACGTCCGCCGGGTCGGCGGGATAGTCCATGCAGTTGTACGCCGAGAACGCCTCGGTCGAGTTGTCGAGGTACGTCCCGTCGTACCGGTTGTAATACCGGTCGACGAGCTCGAACATCTCGTCCGGATCGCCCTCGAGGACGCCGGTGAGCGCCGATGACAGGACGGGCCAGTTGCCCTCGCTGTAGAGCGCCGAGACGACGCCGGTGACGAGGGAGTCGGCTCCCAGCATCCGTCCGTCGCTCGCCGCGAGCGGGCTGGCGTCGACCGCTGCCAGCGCGTCACCCATCTGCTGCCGAGCGTTCGCGACCGTTCCGGTGAACGGACAGTCCGACCCCGTGAGGCAGCGAGCGAGGTAGGCGTCGAACGCCGATTGGAACCCCGCCGCCTGTCGGGCGCCGACGATCGCGCTCGGGATCGAGGGGTCGAGCCCGCCGTCGAGGACGACTCGACCGACGTTCTTCGGGAACAGGTCCGCGTACGTCGCGCCGAGGAACGAGCCGTAGGAGTACCCGAGGTAGGAGAGCTTCTCGTCGCCGAGGACCCCGCGCAGCAGGTCGAGGTCGCGCGCGGCGTTCTGCGTCGTGATGAACGGCAGCAGACCATCGCTGTTGACGTCGCAGGCGCGGGCGAAGGACTCCGCCGACGACTGCTGCTCGGACGTCCGCTCAGGCGTGCCCCGGGGCGCCGAGGGGATGTCGAACAGATACCGGTCCATCGCCGCGGGATCGAAGCATCGGACGGCCGTGGACCGCCCGACGCCCCGCGGGTCGAAGCCGACCACGTCGTAGCTGTCGAGGAGTTCGTTGCCGACGGCGAAGCTCGCCGCCTGCTGCACCATGTCGACACCGCTGGCGCCGGGGCCGCCGGGATTCACGAAGAGCGACCCTGTGGCCTCACCGCTCGAGGCGAGGCGGACGATGACCGACAGCCGGATGTCTTCCCCACCGGCATCCGACCAGTTCTCGGGGGCGGTGATGGACGCGCAGTAGTAGTCGCCGTCGTCGACGCCCCGGCAGCTCTTCCAGTCGACCTTCTGCCCGTAATAGCGCTCGAAGCCGGCCGGAGCACCCTGGGTGACCGGGGTGCGGTGCGGCGACGGCGCCGGCGCGGACGACGTCGGCGTGCAGCCTGCGACGAGGGCGATGGCGGCGCCCGCGGCCATCACCGCGGCAGCGGCACGGCGCCACACCCCGCGGGTCACTGTGTTCGTCCCGTCGCGACGGTGATCAGCATGCTCTCGAGGGCGAGGGCCGGGGCCGCGTTGCCTTGGAGGTTGGTCCGGGTGAGCGCGATCGCGTCGAGCACCGTCAGTGTGTGCTGCGGCGTCCAGGCTGTCGCGAGCGAATCGATCTCGGCCGTGAGCTCGCGGTTGATGAGTTCGGTGTCGCGGCCGAACTGGCGCATGAGCGTGTCACGGTAGAGCGACTCGAGGTCGGTGAGCACGCGGTCGATCCCGTCGCGGAGGCTCCGCGTCGCTCGACGCTTCTGCTCGTCTTCGAGCGCACTGACCTGGCTTCGGACGGCGGGAGGCACCGCGCTTCCCGGCGAGACGCCGAGGGTCCGCAGCAACGCTTCGCGCTCGCTCTCGTCGCGCTCGGCCGTCAGCGCCTTGGCGTCCTCGGTCGCGGACTGCACGATCGCGGCCGCGATCTCGACCGCATCGCCGACGCCGCGGACACCCAGCACCCCTCGCAGGGTTCGTTCCCGGCGTTCTCGCGACGCGGAATCCGTCGCCAGTCGCTGCGCCATTCCGATGTGGCGCTGGGCGAGCCTGGCCGACTGCTCGGCGACGGCCTCGTCGACTCCCGTGCGCTGCACGATGAGTCGCGCGACATCGGCGACATCGGGCTCACGCAGCCGGAGGATCCGCACACGAGAGCGGATCGTGGGCAGAAGATCGGCGTCGCTGGGTGCGCAGAGGATCCAGACCGTCTGCTCGGGGGGTTCTTCGAGAGCCTTCAGCAAGACGTTGCTCGTGCGCTCGACCATGCGGTCGGCGTCCTCCATCACCATCACCCGGTAGCGGCCGAGGGACGGCGAGAAGTACGAACGCTCGACGAGCGAACGGGCGTCCTTGATGGAGATGATGACGCCTTCGGTGCGGAGGGCGGCCAGATCGGGATGGGTCCGGGCCATGACCTGGCGCATGGCGTTCTCATCGCCGGGTTCGGCGATGAGCGCCGCCGCGAAGGCGTACGCGAGGGTGGAGCGCCCCGATCCGGGCGGACCGGTGATGAGCCACGCGTGCGCCAGTTGCGAGGGGTCGGATGCCGCGGCCCGCAACTGCGCGACGGCCCCGTCCTGGCCCCAGACCTCGCCCCACGGGAGCGCGCCGACGGTGGTGGAGGTCATGCGGTTCAGCCTACGAGGTGACGGCGACGCTCAGGACGAGCGTGTGGACAGACGCTCCGCCACTCGCTCGCGGATCGCCTCGGCGATGGCGTCGATCGGCTGCGTCGCGTCGACGACGAGGAAGCGGTCCGGTTCGGCGTCCGCCAGTGCGAGGAACGCGGAGCGGACCCGCTCGTGGAACGCGGTCTTCTCGGCTTCGAGCCGGTCGAAGGGCTTGTCGGCGGCATCCAGCCGCTCCCGCGCGGTCGCCGGGTCGACGTCGAGGAGAACGGTGACGTCGGGCAGAGCACCCTCGGCGGCCCACAGCGACAGGTCGCGGATCTCGCCGCCGTCGAGCACCCTCCCGGCGCCCTGGTAGGCGACCGAGCTGTCCAGATAGCGGTCTTGGATGACCACCTCGCCGCGGGCGAGCGCGGGCCGCACGTGCGTCGCGACGTGGTGAGCGCGGTCGGCGGCGTACAGCAGCGCCTCCGCGCGCGGCGCGATGTCCCCGCGGTGGTGCAGCACGATGTCGCGGATCAGCACGCCGACCTCGGTGCCGCCGGGCTCGCGCGTGCGGACGACGCTACGGCCCTGCTTGCGGAGCCACTGCTCCAGCAGGGCCGCCTGCGTCGTCTTACCCGAGCCGTCGCCACCCTCGAGGGTGATCCAGAGCCCGGAGGTCACTTCTTCTTCGCCGCCGGCTTGCGCGCGGCGGGCTTGCGGGTGGTGCGCTTGGGCGCCGGACCCTTCGCCCGCTTGTCCGCCAGCATCTGCACGGCGACCTCGAAGGTGATGTCGTCCGCCGTCTGTCCGCGCGGGATCGTGACGTTCGTCGTCCCGTCGGTGACGTAGGCGCCGAAGCGGCCGTCCTTGATGCGGATCGGCTTGCCGCTGACCGGATCGGCCTCGAACTCCTTGAGGGAGGTCGCGGCGCGGTTCGCGTACTTGGGCTGCGAGTAGATCTCGAGGGCCTGCTCGAGCGTGATGTCGAAGATCATGTCCTCGCTCGCGATACTCCGCGAGTCGGTGCCCTTCTTGATGTAGGGACCGTAGGGGCCGTTCTGAGCCGTGATGACGGCACCCGACTCGGGGTCGGTGCCGACTTCCCGGGGCAGCGACAGGAGCTTCAGCGCCGTCTCGAGATCGACGGTCTCGGGCGACATGCTCTTGAACAGGGACGCGCGCTTGGGCTTGGGCGCGACGGCCTTCTTCGCACCGCGCTTGGGCTTGACCTCCTCGGCGGGCGCCTCATCCTCGGGGAGCACCTCTTCGAGGTACGGACCGAAGCGGCCGTCCTTGATGACGACGTCGCGCCCGTTCTCGGGGTTCTGGCCGAGCACCCGATCGCCGCCGACAGGGGCGTCGATGAGCTCGCGCGCCTTCTCGGGGGTGAGCTCGTCGGGCGCGAGGTCCTCGGGGACGTTGATGCGACGCGGTGTCTCGGGGTCGTCGCCGGGCACCTCGAGGTACGGCCCGTAGCGGCCGAACCGGAGCACGGCGACGTCGCCGATCTTCGTCGAGTTGATCTCGCGCGCGTCGATGTCGCCGAGGTTGTCGACGATGTTGCGCAGGCCCACGTGGCCCTCGG
>ENA-UOWK01000479-UOWK01000479.1-bioreactor-metagenome-genome-assembly--contig:-NODE-479-length-21653-cov-21.851144_pt1 | contig 21653 bp, 19 predicted proteins | sample MGYA00238157_ERZ761612 | MGnify/ENA primary metagenome ERZ761612 (study PRJEB28901, sample SAMN06268035) | bioreactor metagenome | isolation source: Joint BioEnergy Institute, California, USA... | reverse complement strand
AGTACCTGGCTACGAACCAGGCGGTCGGGAGTTCGAATCTCTCCGGGCGCACCACACACGATCAACACAACAAGTTTATGTAATTGGCGCCCGTAGCTCAGTTGGATAGAGTACCTGGCTACGAACCAGGCGGTCGGGAGTTCGAATCTCTCCGGGCGCACCATTACAGAAAACAGCAGACCCCGGTCTGCTGTTTTTTTTTGCCTGCTGCGCCCACCCGCGTTGTCAGTGCAGCGCCTGCCACCACTGATCCAGCAGCCCCGGCCGGCGCAGCCGCTCGCGCCACCAGCGCAGCGCGGCCCCCTCTTCCCCGGTGCGCCAGGCCAGCCAGAAGGTTTCATCCGGCTTGGGCTCTTCCACTTCGCGGATCACCAGTTGCCCGCGCGCCACCGCGGCACGCGCGCACGGCTCGGGCAGGAACCCGAACCCCACCCCGTCGCACTGCAGGCGCAGCTTGCCCAGCATGTCCGGCACGCTGATGGCCTCCTGCCCCATCAGCAGCCCCACCGTGCGTGGCAACAGGCGGCGCGCCGAATCAGCCACTGCCACCGCACAGTGCTCGGCCAGCTGCTCGCGACCCAGCACGCCCGGCAGCCGTGCCAGCGGATGCTGCGGGGCCACGGCGAACACGAACGGCACGCGGCCCATCGGCTCCATCATGTAACCGCCGCCGCTGGGTCCTTCCCCGGCAGCCGCCACCAGCAGGTCGGCGCGGCGGTCCAGCAGCGCTTCCCAGGTGCCCGACAGCGCCTCGCCGACCAGGCGCAGCCGGGTCTGCCCGGCCAGTTCACGGAACGCCATGACGTCGGCCCCCAGAACCCAGGGGGGAATGACCGAATCCACGGCGAGGGTCAGCTCGGCTTCCCACCCGGACGCGACCCGCCGCACCCGCAGCTCCAGCTCACGTGCCGCGCGCAGCAGATACCGGCCCTCGTCCAGCAGCGCCTGCCCGGCCGCGGTGAGCACGGCGCGCGGACCGAGGCGGTCGAACAGGGACACGCCCAGGTCCTGCTCCAGCTTGGCCACGGTGTAGGAGATGGTCGAGGGCACCTTGTGCAGCGCCTTGCCGGCCGCGGTGAACGAGCCGCGGCGGTCGATGGCATCGAGAATCTGCAGGGCGTCCAGGCTGAGCTTGAGCATTCGATTTTTTCGATGATGGCTTGCGAAACTATCCGTTTTTCAAACCCCACTGGCAAGCGGATACTCCTCTGCAACCGGGAAACGGCGCCATGTGAAGTGCGCCCCCCCCTTGCAAACCATCGAACAGGAGATCCGACCATGCAGCAGATCCGCAAGAGCGCATCCCGTGGCCATGCCGACCATGGCTGGCTGTCCTCGCGCCATACCTTCTCCTTCGCCGGCTATCACGACCCCCGTCATGTCAGCTTCGGTCCGCTGCGGGTGATCAACGAAGACACCGTCATCGGCGGCCAGGGCTTCGGCACCCACAGCCACAGCAACATGGAGATCATTTCCTACGTGCTCGGCGGCGCGCTGGAGCACAAGGATTCGATGGGGACCGGCTCGGTGCTGCGCTACGGCGATGTGCAGCGGATGAGCGCCGGCAGCGGGGTCTCGCACAGCGAGTTCAACCATTCCGCCGATGCACCGGTGCACTTCCTGCAGATCTGGATCTTCCCCGACCGCGAGAACATCACTCCCTCCTACCAGGAAACGCACTTCGACCCGGCGTCCAAGCGCGGCCAGCTGCGCCTGATCGCCTCGCCGGACGGTGCGCAGGGCTCGCTGCTGATCCACCAGGACGCGCGCATCTACGCCACGATCCTGGACGGCACGCAGCAGCTGACGCATGCGCTGGCCGCGGGCCGCGGCGCGTATGTCCAGGTGGCCCGTGGCCAGCTGCAGGTCAACGGTGTCACGCTGGAAGCCGGCGACGCGCTGCAGGTGAGCGGGGAATCGGCCGTGCAGCTGTCCGACGGGCAGGACGCCGAAGTGCTGGTGTTCGACCTGCCGTTGTAAGCATCGCAGCTGGCGCAGCGGAATCCGCGCTACAGTGCCGCCCATGTGCACACGGACGCGCCCATGATCGAACGTGATTTCGCCGCCTCCGCGCAGCGCGCAGCCGCTGTCCTGCTCGCACTGGTGCTGCTGTTCGTCGCGGGGTGGTGGGTGCTGCGCAGGCCAGCGCACCCGGACACGATGCCCGGCGTCACGCGTGCGGCGCTCCGCGGCGACCCGGCCGCGTCACCGGTGCCACCCCGCGCGCCCGCCGCGGCGCGCACCGGGCCGGACCGGCCTGCGGCGGCGGTCACCGCACGGATATGGGTGCTGTACCGCGCCGCGCAGGGCGGTGATCCGTCCGCCATGTGGCAGCTCTCCGAAATCGCCCATGACTGCCGGGTGATGGGTTTGCCCGGTAGGTCGTGGCATGTGGGCAGCGAGCAGATGGCGCTGACCCTGTCGCGCCATCAGAGCGCGGCCGTGGCCGGTCTATACCGCCAGGCCGCGGCGCGCCTGCACGCGCAGTGCACCGCGTATGCCGCCACCGGCGACGGGCTGCAGGGACGGGCGGCCTACTGGCGCGATCGCGCCGCCGAGGCCGGTGATCTGTCGGCACGCATCGCCCAGCGGCTCTATGCCCGGGATCGCAACGAGGCGGCACTCGGTCCGCTGCTCGATGAGGTCATCGCCAGCGGACGCGGGGCCCCGCTGTACGAGATCGGCCCCCTGCTGATGGGCCATGCCCTGACGGACACACCGATCGCCGGTTATGAGCAGGTCCGGTTCACTGAGTACGATCAGTACGCGTTGACGGAAATCGCCTGTGAGCGGGGGATGGATTGCCGCCCCGGCTCCCCGGTGATGGACCGGTTGTGCCTGGTCGGGCTGGAATGCCGGCCCGGCGAGACGCTCGGCGACCTGGTGCACCGGTACGCCATGGCGGCCGGCGACCATCAGGCGCTGGACCAGGCACGCGCGCGCATGCGTCTGCTGCTGGAGGGGACACCCCCTCCCTGAGCGTCCACGCTGCGCAGCGGCCGGTCAGCCCTGCCAGCCCAACCCGCCCGGCTCGCTGCTGAAGCCGGCGCCGCGCAGCGCATCGGCCAACGGGCCACGCGCGACCGGGGCGCCATCGATACGCTGCAGCGTGAACCGCTGGCGACGGCCGCGGCGCAGCGCGCCGGCCAGGGCCTGCGTGGCGGCCTGCAGCAGGTCAGCCCCCGGCCCCCGCGTCACCTCAGTGGCCGCGCCGAAGGTGGTCAGTGCCCGTCCCCCCTGCGCCAGATACAGCACCGGCACGCCATCGGCCAGCACCACCAGTGCACCTGCGCGCCGGACCGGGCGGGGCCCGGCATGGGCCGGCCACGGCAGCACCGCGCCATACGGGCTGGCCGGGTCCAGCGCGGACAGTGCGACCACCCCCGCGGGTGCCGCAGCCGCCGGGGGGGTGTCGGCCAGCTCGCGCAGGCGGTCGATGTCTGCACGGTCGGCAAACTGGGCCCCGCCCAATCCGGTCACGAAACGCCCGCGCAGCACCTGGCCGGCCTCTTCCATGCGGCGGTACACCGTCTGCAGCACCGGGAAGCCGCCCGGCACCTGCTCACTCACCGCAGCGGCCCGGGTCACCACCGCGTGCCGTTCCAGCAGGTCCTCGGCCAGCAGCAACGCACGCGCGGTATCCTCCGGCACCGCGTGGTGTGGCAGCAGCGCCCAGCGACCGGGCTGCCCCGCCCAGGCCGCGCCCGCACCGTGGGTGCCTGCCAGGTCCTGCGTCACCGAGGCCGGCAGCGGCATGAACCCGGCCACGCGCCGCCGGGGCAGACGCGCGCGGCGCGGTGGAGTGGCCACCTGCCCCAGCGCCCGCAACGGTGCCCACAGATCGCTGCCCACCTGCCCCTGCCAGACCAGCTGCCAGAGCGCGGCATGGAAGGTGTGTGTGCCGTCCGCCACGCCCGCGGCGCGCAGGTGGTCATGCACCCGCTCGGCCAGCGGCCGCAGGAAGTAGCCCCCGCCCTGCCCCAGCACCTGCACGATCGCCTGCTGCATGGCGCTGCGCGGCGTTTCGGCGGGCGGCAGGGCCCGCGGCGGATCGTCCTGCAGATGCAGCGACACCCAGCCATCGTCCTCGCCCAGCGCGGCATGGCCCCGCCAGTACACCGTGCCGGTGGCCAGCAGCGTATCCAGCAGCGCCGGCGCATAGTCCGGCACGCGGGCAGGGAACACCTGCGTTTCCCAGATGGACGCCGGCAGCGGCAGGCCGCGCAGCTGTTCGATCACCTCCAGCACACCGTCGGTGCCGGCCCGGGCCGTCCGCGCGCTGTCGGCCCCCGCAGCGGCCATCACCCCGTGCCGCTCCAGCAGCAGGCGCGCATACACCGCCCCCGGCACCGGCCGGGTGGCCTCCCGGGCCGCCTGCAGGGCGCGCAGGCGCAAGCGCTGCACCACCTGTGGGTCGATCCACTGCATCGCGCCGTCCGCGTCAGTGCCATCGAAGCGGCCCTGCAGCAGGCGTCCGCGCGCGTGCAGGTGCTGCAGCGCCTGTTCGGCCACCGCCACGCCGATGCCCAGCCGCTGTGCGACCTGCGCACTGCGGAACGGGCCATGGCTGCGCGCATGGCGCAGCAGCAGGTCGCCCAGCGGATCGGCAACGGCGGTCAGGAACGCGGCCGGAATCTCCGCAGGCAGCGCCCATCCCAGCGCGTCGCGCACCCGCGCGGCATCCTCCACCACCACCCACTGCACGCGCCCGGCAACGGGAGCAGCCAGCACCCGCTGCTGCGCCCGCAGCGCCTGCAACAGCGCGGGCAGTTGCTGTGGCTGCTGCAGCCGGGCCGCCAGGGCATGCTCGTCCAGTGGCCCCAGTTCGCGCAGCAGATCCACCACCCCTTCCGCACCGCGCGCATGGCGATCGGCCGGCAGCCGCTGCAGTTCGCGCTCCACCTGGGCGGTCACGACCGGGTCGAGCAGCGTGCCGATATCGGCCGTGCCCAGCAGCTCGCCCAGCAGGCCGCTGTCCACCGACAGCACCTGGGCCCGGCGCTCGGCCGCTGGCGCATCGCCGGCGTACAGGAACTGGGCCACGTAGCCGAACAGCAGCCCCGCCGCGAGCGGTGACGGCTGCGCGGTGCGGGCCTCGTGCAGCTGCGCGGCGCCGCGCTGCAGCTGCCGCATCACGCCGTCCAGTGCCGGCAGGTCATAGACATCCTGCAGACACTCGCGTGCGGTTTCGATCAGGATCGGGAACTGCGGCCACGCCTGCATGGACTGCAGCAGCTGACTGCTGCGCAGCCGCTGCTGCCAGAGCGGCGAACGCCGCCCGGGCGAACGCCGCGGCAGCAGCAGCGCGCGCGCGGCGCATTCGCGGAAGCGCGCCGCGAACAACGCCGAGTGGCCGACCGCGTCGGTGATCGTCTGGCGCAGCGGCTCCGGATCGAACACGAACAGATCGGCCGCGGACAGGTGCCCGTGACTGTCAGGCAGTCGAACCACGATACCGTCGTCGCTGGCCACCACCGCCGCATCGAGTCCCCACTGCTGCTGCAGCCTCGCTGCCACTGCCAGCGCCCAGGGGTCGTGCACGCGCCGGCCATGCGGCGAATGCAGGATCACCCGCCAGTCGCCGAGCTCGTCACGGCACCATTCCACCAGCAGACGCACATCGGTCGGCAGCACGCCCGTGGCGCGGCGCTGGTCGTCCACCAGCGCCAGCAGGTTGTCGACCGCGTAGGCATCCAGCCCGTCGGTGCCCAGCCGCTGCTGCATCGCGCTCCGCGCGTCGGCCGAGTCGGCCGCCTGCTCCAGCTCAGCGGTGAAGCGCCCGATCGCCACGCCCAGCTCGGCCGGCCGCCCCAGGCCTTCGCCGCGCCAGAACGGCAGCCGCGCGGAGCGTCCCGGCGCCGGCGAGACCACGACCTGGTCATGGGTGATCTGTTCGATCCGCCACGACGTGGCGCCCAGCGTGATCACATCGTTGCGCCGCGATTCGTACACCATCTCCTCGTCCAGCTCGCCCACCCGGCGCGTTCCGGCGCCCTCCTCGCCCTGGGCCAGCACCACGCTGTACATGCCGCGATCCGCGATGGTGCCGCCACTGGTCACCGCCAGCTGGCGCGCACCGGGTCGTGCGGTGAGCTCGCCACTGTCGCGGTTCCAGACCAGCCGCGGTCGCAGCCCGGCGAACGCCTCGTCCGGATAGTGCCCGGCCAGCATGCCCAGCACCGCATCGAAAGCGCTGCGCGGCAGTTCGCGATACGGGGCGGCGCGGCGCACGCAGTCGAACCAGTCCTGCGCCGTCCAGGCGCCCATCGCCACCGCGGCCACCGTCTGCTGCGCCAGCACGTCCAGCGGGTTGCGCGGCATCTCGATGGCCTCGATGCGTCCGGCGCGCATGCTGTCCACCACCACCGCGGCATCCAGCAGATCCCGCCGGGTCCGCGGGTAGATGCGCCCGCGCGACACCCCGCCCACGTGGTGTCCCGCCCGCCCGACCCGCTGCAGCGCGCTGGCGATGGACGGCGGCGCGGCGACCTGGATGACCAGATCCACCGGCCCCATGTCGATGCCCAGTTCCAGGCTGGAGGTGGCGACCACGCAGCGCAGCTCGCCGGCTTTGAGCGCCTGTTCGATCTGCGCCCGCTGCTCCTTGGAGACCGAGCCATGATGCGAACGGGCAATGGTCGGTGCCGGCGGGGTGACCCGGTTGACCGGACTGCCGGTGAACGAATCCAGCACCTCGGCGGCGGCAGCGTCCCGCGGCGCATCGCCCTGCTGCTGCCGGGCATACAGTTCGTTGAGCCGCGCGGTGAGCTTTTCGGCGACCCCGCGCGCGTTGACGAAGACCAGCGTCGCGCGGTGCTGCAGCACCTGTTCGAGGATGGCCGCTTCCACGTGCGGCCAGATGCTGCCGCTGCGCCCGCTGTCGCTGTCCGCGGGCGCCGCGGCGGCGGCCAGATCGGCCATGTCCGGTACCGGTACCACCACGCGCACGTCCCGCTGCCGGGACGACGCGGGCTGGACGACCTGCACCGGACGGTCGCCGCCCAGGAATGCGGCGACCTGCTCCACCGGCCGCACCGTGGCCGACAGCCCGATCCGCTGGACCGGGTGCGGCAACAGGTGCTGCAGGCGTTCCAGACTGAGCGCCAGGTGCGAGCCACGCTTGCCGCCCGCCACGGCATGGATCTCATCGATGATGACGGTGTGGACATCGGCCAGCGCGCTGCGCGCCTGCGAGGTCAGCATCAGGTACAGCGATTCAGGCGTGGTGATCAGGATATCCGGCGGGCGACGCACCAGCCGCGCCCGCTCGCTGGGGGTGCTGTCGCCGGTGCGCAGGCCCACGCTCAGCTGCACCGCGGGGTCGCCCCGGCGTGCGCGCGCGGCGGTGATGCCGGCCAGCGGGATCTGCAGGTTGCGTTCGACGTCCGCACCGAGGGCCTTGATCGGCGACAGGTACAGCACCCGCGTGCGGTGGACGGCACGGGCAGACGGCGCCTGCCGCGCCTGCGCGTCGCGCTCGGCGAAGACCTGGTCGATGGCGTGCAGGAACGCGGCCAGGGTCTTGCCGGAGCCGGTGGGTGCGATGACGAGGGTGTGCTGACCGGCCGCGATGGCGGCCCAGGCGTGCTGCTGCACCGGCGTCGCGCCGGCGAAGGTGGCTTCGAACCACGCACGGGTGGCCGGGTGGAAGTCCGGTGGGAGGGGACCTGAGAAATCGGCAGCGCTCATGACGCCCGATGATAGGGGCTCTGGCGTCATCTACGGCGGCGCGTCACGACCAGTTGTCCTCACCCAGATGACAGGCCAGCTCGCGACTCAGCCGGCGGCGCGCGAACACACCCTGCAGTTGCCTGGCCTTCACGGTGGTGGGTCGGAGCCGCACGGCGCCTTCGGCGTCGTGATCCACGCGGTAGCGGCGCGATGCACCACACAGGGTTGCACCGGCGGCAGTGATCGCCACCACGGTGACTTCCAGACAGGCCACGGGCATGTCCGCCCGCACCTGCGGATTTTCCAGGCAGGCGCGCTCGATCAGCGTGGAAAAGCGCCCGATATCGATTTCCTCACCACTGCGCAGCGGCCCCACGTTGGTCGCGATACGCGCATCGGCGGTATCCAGCGGATCATCGTCGGACCAGCGCTCGTTGCGCTCGGGGATGACCGCGCGGACGCGGGTGCCATCAGGCTGGGTCAGGTCCAGGATGATGTCGAGCAGGAAGATCGGTTCCAGTCCCAGATTGGTCACGAAACAATGCGTGCGCATGCCACGGCCCGCACCGGAGGTGATCAGGATCGAGGGACGGCGCTGCCGCCGGTAACTGGAGAGAAACACATTGAGATAGATGATCCAGATCAGCGCCGTGGCCGCGGCCATCAGGGCCGACACCAACGGTGCGTAATCCAGCAGGGTCTGAAGCACGCGGACACTCCTGATTGCACGGGGACGGCGGCCCTTGGCCGCATGCCGTCACTGTGCGCCCCCCTGCGTAAACGCATCGTGCCGGGTGCGTGGAAGGCTCGCCGCCGGCGTCGGCCGCCGCGCGTGCGCCAACAAAAAACGCCCGCAGATCGAGGATCTGCGGGCGTCTTTCTGTATCTGGCGGAGTGAGAGGGATTCGAACCCTCGATAGAGCTTTTGACCCTATACTCCCTTAGCAGGGGAGCCCCTTCAGCCGCTCGGGCATCACTCCGGGGGTTCCCCGCTCAGCGCCGTGGCGTCTCAGCGGGGACGCGAATAATAGCGTTATTCGCGGCCGTACGTAAAGCGTTATTCAGCAGAATTTTCATCCGGGGCAGTGGCGTCATCGCCACGCTGGATGCGCTGGTAGATTTCCTCACGGTGCACGGCCACATCCTTCGGTGCGGTAATGCCGATACGGACCTGGTTTCCCTTCACACCCAGGACGGTGACGCTGACCGAGTCACCGATCATCAAGGTTTCGCCGACGCGGCGGGTCAAAATCAACATTTGTATTTCTCCATGGAACCGTGTGGAAGGGTATCCCCCACCGGCTTGACGCGCCGTCAAGGCCCGCCCCACGACAAAGGGAAAAGATTGCCAATTTTACCGTCAGCCTTCTGGCACCTACAAGGCGCCGGAAGGCGGGGGCAACGGGGGGGTGCGACGGTTTACAGGCGGGGGCGGAGCCAGTCGACCACTGCAGCCAGGGCAGATGCAAGGGCGGGCCCGTCCTCACCACCACCCTGGGCGAGGTCCGGGCGGCCGCCGCCCTTGCCTCCGATCTGACTGGCCACGTGCGCCAACAGTTCCCCGGCCTTGACCTTGCCCGTTGCGCTGCCGTTCACGCCGGCCACCAGGGCGGCCTTGCCGTCCTGTGTTCCGGCCAGCAGCACCACGGTATCGACGAGCTGCTGCTTGAGGCGATCCACCGCGTCACGCAAGGCTTTTGCGTCAAATCCTTCCAGTCGGGCCACCAGGACCTTCACACCGGCCACGTCCACCGCCTGCCCCGCCAGGTCGGCGGTGGCGCCGGCCGCGGCCTTGGCCTTGAGCGATTCCAGTTCGCGCTCCAGCTGCTTCTGCCGCTGGCCCAGCGCCCGGATCTTCTCCACCACGTCGGCGGCGCTGCCACCCAGCAGCTCGGCCGCTTCGGCCAGGCGCGCCTCTTCGGCGGCCACATGGTCCAGTGCGCCCTGCCCGGTGACCGCCTCGATCCGGCGCACGCCGGCCGAGACCCCGCCTTCGGAGGTGATCTTGAACAGCCCGATGTCACCGGTGCGGCCGACATGGGTACCGCCACACAGCTCGGTCGAATAGTCGCCCATCTTCAGCACGCGGACCTGCTCGCCATACTTCTCGCCGAACAGCGCCATGGCGCCGAAGTCCAGCGCCTCCTGCATGCCCATCGAATGGATTTCGGCCGCGTGGTTGGCCCGCACCTGCTCGTTGACCTTGCGCTCGATCACCGCCAGTTCCTCGGCGCTGATCGGCTGGAAGTGGGCGAAATCGAAGCGCAGCCGATCCGGCGCGACCAGCGAGCCCTTCTGCTGGACATGCGTGCCGAGCACCTCGCGCAGGGCCGCGTGCAGCAGATGGGTCGCCGAGTGGTTGAGGATCGTGGCGCGCCGGCGCTGCGGATCCACCTCGCCGGCGAGCACATCACCCACCTTCAGGCTGCCGCCGGACAGCGTACCGACATGGCCATGGAACTGGCCGGCGAACTTCTGCGTATCGCTCACCGCCAGCTGCACGCCGGCGCCGGCCAGCGTGCCCGTATCGCCGACCTGGCCGCCGGATTCGGCGTAGAACGGCGTGCGGTCGGTCAGCACGATGACGTCATCGCCGGCATCGGCCGAGGCGACCGGACGGCCCTGCTTGAGCAGCGCGACCACGCGCAGGCCGTCGGCCTGCAGGCTGTCGTAGCCCAGGAACGTCGTCGGCACCAGGGTGGCGACCAGATCGGCCGGAAGCGTCACGCCACCGCCAAACTTGCCGGCCTCGCGCGCACGACGGCGCTGCGCGTCCATCGCCGCATCGAAGCCCTTTTCATCCACGCTCAGCGCGCGTTCGCGGGCGATATCCTGGGTGAGATCCAGCGGGAAGCCGTAGGTGTCATACAGGCGGAATGCGTCATCGCCGGCGATCACGCCGCCGGTGGCCTTGGCCGCCACGTCCTCGAAGATCTTCATGCCGGCGTCCAGCGTCTCGGCGAAGCGCTCTTCCTCGGCCTGCAGCGCACGGGTCACGGTGTCCACCGCGGCCGGCAGCTCCGGATAGGCCTGACCCATCTGCTCGACCAGGGTCGGCACCAGCCTGCTGAAGAACGGCTGGCGCACGCCCAGCATCCAGCCGTGGCGCAGCGCCCGGCGGATGATCCGGCGCAGCACGTAGCCGCGCCCTTCATTGGACGGCAGAACGCCATCGACGATGAGGAACGAGCACGCGCGGATGTGGTCGGCAATCACGCGCAGCGACTGGTTCTGCAGATCGGCGGTGCCGGTCAGCTCGCTGGCCTTGCGGATCAGCGCCTGGAACAAGTCGATTTCATAATTGGTGTGCACGTGCTGCAGGATCGCCGCCAGGCGCTCCAGGCCCATGCCGGTGTCCACGCACGGCGCCGGCAGCGGCACCAGGGTTCCATCGGGCTGGCGGTCGAACTGCATGAAGACCAGGTTCCAGATTTCGATGAAACGGTCGCCATCCTCGTCCGGCGAGCCCGGGGGGCCGCCAGCGATGTGTGCGCCGTGGTCGTAGAAGATCTCCGTGCAGGGCCCGCACGGGCCGGTGTCGGCCATCTGCCAGAAGTTGTCCGAGGCGTACGGCGCCCCCTTGTTGTCGCCGATGCGCACGATGCGCTCTTCCGGAATGCCGACCATGTCGCGCCACAGCGCATGGGCTTCGTCGTCGGTGTGGTACACCGTGACCAGCAGGCGCTCGGCCGGCAGCTGCCAGACCTGGGTCAGCAGCTCCCATGCCCAGGCGATCGCATCCTTCTTGAAGTAGTCACCGAAGGACCAGTTGCCCAGCATCTCGAAGAAGGTGTGGTGGCGGGCGGTGTAGCCGACCTGGTCCAGATCGTTGTGCTTGCCGCCGGCGCGCAGGCAGCGCTGTACGTCGGCCGCGCGCACGTAGCTGCGCTTTTCCGCGCCCAGGAACACGTCCTTGAACTGCACCATGCCGGAGTTGGTGAACAGCAGGGTCGGGTCGTTGCCCGGCACCAGCGGGGCCGAGGGCACGATGGTGTGGCCCTTGCCCTTGAAGAATTCAAGGAAGTCGCTGCGGATCTGGGAAGTGGTGAATTTGGCAGGTGCGTTCATTGGGGGCTGGCTGTATGCGGGCCGGAGAGCCACCGCCGCCAGCCAGGGGGCCGGGGTCGGGTTTCGGATCTCCGAAACCCTGAAGGGTATCAGGCCTGCGCCCCTCAGTCCTCTGGCTCGTAGCGGGTGGCGCGGCGGATGGTGTCGCCATCGAACCCGCGCCGGGCCAACAGGTCGGCCGCCTTGCGCCGCTGGGCCAGTTCCAGCGGCCCGGCCTCACCGAACCGGCGGCGGACCAGGTCACGGGCGTTGTCCTGGAAGTTGCCGTCGTAGCTCTCCAGCGCGGCGGCGATGGCCGCGCTGTCCAGACCGTGGGTGCCCAGCTCGGCCCGGATATGGATCGGGCCGTAGCCGGTATTGGCGCGGCTGCGCACCAGCAGTTCGGCGAAGCGGCCATCGTCCTGCCAGCCGTCTCCCTTCAAGCGCTCCACCGCCGCCTGGGCTGCCTCCGGCTCAATGCCCTTGGCCACCAGCTTGCGGTTCAGTTCGCGCTCGGAATGCTCACGGCGTACCAGCAGGCCCAGGGCCCGCTGCAGCGGTGTCTGTTCCGGGCGGCGCCGTTTGCGCCCTTCAGCCGGCGTGTCCGCCGGGGAATCGTGGTCCTGCATGGCTGTCCTCCACTGTGCGCCGTCCCTGGCGCCATGCCCGGCGGGCGGGCATGAACCACCGCTGCCGGGCGGGGCGGCGTCACTGACGGCACCACCCTGCCCGACCGCAGTGCTTACTCGTCGTCGCCTTCGTCATCACCCGCTTCGCGCGGGGCTTCGGTCGGCTGGAACTTCTCGCGCAGCTCCGCCTCCAGCTTCGCCGCCACCTGCGGGTTGTCGCGCAGATAGCCACGGGCATTGTCCTTGCCCTGGCCGATGCGCTCGTCACCGTAGCTGTACCAGGCACCGGCCTTGTCCACCAGCTTGGCGTCCACGCCCATGTCGATCAGCTCGCCTTCGCGGCTGATGCCTTCACCGTAGAGGATCTCGGTGATGACCTGCTTGAACGGCGGCGCCAGCTTGTTCTTGACCACCTTGATCTTGGTCTGGTTGCCGATGATCTCGTCACCCTTCTTGATCGCGCCGATACGGCGGATGTCCAGGCGCACCGAGGCATAGAACTTCAACGCGTTGCCGCCGGTGGTCACTTCCGGGCTCTGGCCCGGCATCATCACACCGATCTTCATGCGCAGCTGGTTGATGAACACCACCAGCGTGTTGGAGCGCTTGATGTTGCCGGTGAGCTTGCGCAGTGCCTGGCTCATCAGGCGTGCCTGCAGGCCCGGCAGCTGGTCACCCATCTCGCCTTCGATTTCGGCCTTCGGGGTCAGCGCGGCCACCGAATCGACCACCACGATGTCCACCGAGCCGGAACGCACCAGCATGTCGGCGATTTCCAGGGCCTGTTCGCCGGTATCCGGCTGCGACAGCAGCAGGTCATCCACGTTGACGCCCAGCTTGGCCGCATAGATCGGGTCCAGCGCGTGCTCGGCATCGATGAACGCGGCCGTGCCGCCCAGCTTCTGGCACTGCGCGATGGCCTGCAGGGTCAGGGTGGTCTTGCCCGAGGATTCCGGACCGTAGATCTCCACCACCCGGCCCTTCGGCAGGCCGCCGATGCCCAAGGCGATGTCGAGCATCAGCGAGCCGGTCGGAATGGCCTCGATGGGCTCGACCACGCGGTCGCCCATGCGCATCACCGAGCCCTTGCCGAACTGCTTTTCGATCTGGCCCAGAGCGGCGGCCAGGGCACGCTTCTTGTTCTCGTCCATCGTCTTGGTCCTTGAGGAAGTGGTCATCTGTCTTTGTGGTCAACTCGGGTTCGGGAGGAACTGTAACGGGGCCTCATCGCACAGACTGAGACGCGCGGCGGTGAAGTGGAACATTATCGCCGCTGCCGCCAGTACCTGCCGCATGCAGCTCATCGGTTGGGTCGCAGCAGGCCGCAGTAGAGCCCCTCGATGGCGAAATCCTGGTCGGGCAGCACGTCGATGGGCGCGTAATCGGGGTTGCGCGGCAGCAGGCGGATGCGATCCTTGGCCATCTTCAGCAGCTTGACGGTGATCTCGTCATCGATGCGGGCCACCACGATCTGCCCGGAGCGGGCATCGCGGGTGCGATGCACGCCGATCAGGTCGCCATCGAAAATGCCCTCATCGATCATCGAATCGCCCTGCACCTTGAGCAGGTAGTCCGGCGCCGGCGAGAAGAACACCCGGTCCAGCACCACGAAGTCGTCCGAGCCGATATCCGCGCCGATCGGCAGGCCGGCCGCCACGCGGCCCAGCACCGGCAGGCGCAGCAGGCTGTCGTCCAGGCCGGGGGGAGCCACCTTTTCCACCGCCGGCGCCTGCACCAGGCGGATGCCGCGCGCCTGCCCGGGCACACGCCGGATCGCGCCGGCCTGTTCCAGGGCTTCCAGGTGGTACTGCGCCGCGCGCACGCCCTTGAAGCCGAAGGCACGGGCGATTTCGGTCTGCGACGGCGGTGCGCCGTCGGTTTCAATACGCTCGGCGATCAACTGCAGGATCGCCTGCTGGGTGTCGGTCAGGTCCATGGTTAGTAGTATTACTACTAACGAAGAGGAAAGCAAACGGGTCCGCGTCAGCGGCTGCGTCCACTGCGCCAGATGGAGAACAGGATCCAGACACCGCACACCCCGGCGCCCACGAAGCCGCCGACGCCCAGTGCCAGCAGCCAGCGGCTGGAAAGCCCGCCCACGCTGTGCATGACGATGGATGAGCCGATGATCAGCGCGGCGGTGATGATGCCCACCACCATCCGGTTGGCCGCCTTGTTGACCTGGTCACCGAAGCCGGCCAGCGCCGTGGTCTGCACGTTCACCTGCAGCCGCCCGCGTCGCGCCGCCTGCACCAGCCGGCGCAGGTCGCGCGGCAGGTCACCGGCCAGATCGAGCAGGCTCAGCAGGCTGCGGCGGCCGCGTTTGGCCAGGGCGGCCGGCGCATAGCGCTGCATCACCACGCGCTCCACGAACGGGCGTGCGGCGCTGGCCATGTCGAAGTCGGGGTCCAGCTGGCGCCCCATGCCTTCCAGGGTCAGGAACGCCTTGATCATCAGCGCCAGGTCGGCCGGCAGCACCAGGTTGTAGCTGCGCAGCAGCTGGGTGATGTCGGCCAGCATCAGGCCGATACGCAGGTCCTTCAGCGGCACGCCCCGGTACTGGTCGACGAACTGGCCGATATCCTGCTGCAGCCGCCCTTCGTCCACCGCGATGCCGCCGGCCCAGTCCAGCAGGATGTCGGCCACCGCTTCCGGTTCCTGTTCCACCAGCCCATGCAGCAGCTGCGCGATCTGGAAGCGCCGCGCTTCGGACAGCGCGCCGACCATGCCGAAATCGATCACCCCGATCCGGCCATCGCGCAGGTAGAAGATGTTGCCGGGGTGCGGGTCGGCGTGGAAGCAGCCATCGCGCAGCACCATCTTCAACACGATCTCCGCGCCGCGCCGGGCCAGTGCGGCGCGATCCAGCCCGGCCGCGTCCACGGCCTGCAGGTCACGGCCGGCAATGCCATCGACGAAGTCCTGCACGTTCAGGCTTTCGCAGGTCCACTGCCAGTGCACCGCGGGAATGAGAATCTCCGGGTGCCCCTGGAAATTGCGTGCGATGCGCTCGGCATTGCGGCATTCGGCCGCGAAATCCAGCTCGCGGCGCAGCGAGGTGGTGAACTGGGCCACCACCTCGGCCGGGCGGAAGCGGCGCAGGTCGGGCAGCTGTGCTTCGATGATCTCGGCCAACCGCGCCAGCAGCCGCAGATCGGCCTCGACCACATCGCGGATGCCGGGCCGGCGCACCTTCAGCACCACCTGCCGGCCGTCGTGGAGGCGGGCGCGATGGGCCTGGGCGAGCGAGGCGGCCGCCATCGGCACCTCGTCCAGCCAGGCGAACACCTGCATCGGGTCGGCGCCCAGGTCGCGCTCCAGCTGGGCGCGGATCTGCGCATACGGCAGCGCCGGCACGGCGTTCTGCAGTTCGGAAAACTCGGCAATCCACTCGGCGCTGAACAGATCCACGCGCGTGGCGAGCACCTGACCCAGCTTGACGAACGTCGGGCCCAGCGTCTCCATGACCCGGCGCACCCGCATGGGCGCGGTCAACGGCGCGCGCGGCGGCTCGTCACTCCAGTGCAGCAGCCGGCCGGCCCGTTCCAGCACGTCGGCCAGGCCGATGCGGCGGACCAGATCGCCGAACCCATTGCGGATCAGAACGCCGGCGATCTCCTGCAGGCGTCCCAGATCACGCACCGTTCCCAGTGTTTCCCACATACCCACTCGCTCCTACGGGCCTGCGCCGGGGCGCAGTGGCAGGCGCCAGCATCTCACAGGCGCGACAGCACGCCCTGCAGTGCGGCGGCCACGGTCTGCCGGCGGATCGCTTCGCGGTCACCATCGAACTGGAACAGCTGCGCCTGCGCGTAGCCACCGCGCTGCTTCCAGCCGATCCAGACGCTGCCCACCGGCTTGTCCGGGCTGCCGCCGCCGGGGCCGGCGATGCCGGTGACCGCCACGGCAAAGCCCGCGCCGGAGTTCACCAGCGCGCCGGATACCATTTCCAGCACCGTCTCGCGGCTGACCGCCCCGCTCTGCTCCAGCGTCTGTGCACGCACGCCCAGCAGACGCTGCTTGGATTCGTAGCTGTACACCGCCATGCCGCAGTCGAAAAACGCCGACGAGCCGGCGATATCGGTCATGCACTTGGCGATCCAGCCGCCGCTGCAGCTTTCGGCGCTGACCAGCAGCAGCCCCGCCTGCTGCAGGCGCTCGCCCACACGCAGGGCCAGCGCATGGAGGTCATGATCGGAGGTGGGCAACATGGTGCGGGCCTGCAGGGAGAGGAATGCGCCCGTTGTACCGCACAACGGCCGTACTGTCAGCGCGCGGCAACCGCGGCACGCCCTGCGGGCATGCCGGGGCCACGCGGCATCACCACTCCGGCAGCTTTTCCGGCAGCAGTGCGCGCACCGGCGCACCGTCGTCACTGGCGGCCAGTTTTTCGGCCTCGGCGATGGGAATCTCCACCCGCAGCAGCCAGCCCTCTTCATCGCTGCGCTCATCGCGCACCACTTCCAGCTGGTGCAGACGCGCGCGCAGGCGCCCCGCATCGGGCGGCAGGCGCAGCTCGCCGCTGACGTGCTGCAGGCCCAAGCGCTTGCCCAGCACCGACTGCAGCAGCTCCAGGCCACGCCCATCGCGTGCGGAGATCCACACCCGCTCGCGGCGCGATTCGTCCGGCACGCCGTCCTGGCCGTCGTGGCGAACCTCGGCGCCGTCCACGCGGTCGATCTTGTTGAACACCAGCAGCTGCGGCAGATCGCCGGCACCGACCGCTTCAAGCACCTCGTCCACCTGGGCGATGCGCTCTTCGCGATGCGGATCGGCCGCGTCCACCACATGCAGCAGGAAATCGGCCTCGCGTGCTTCGGACAGGGTGGAGCGGAACGCCGCCACCAGGTCGTGCGGCAGGTCGCGGACGAAGCCCACGGTGTCGGCCAGCACCACATTGCCGCCGGGCAGCGCGATGCGCCGCACGGTCGGGTCCAGCGTGGCGAACAGCTGGTCGGCGGCGTAGGCCTCCGCCCCGGTCAGCGCGTTGAACAGGGTCGACTTGCCGGCGTTGGTATAGCCCACCAGGGCCACGCGCGGCAGCTCGCTGCGCACGCGGGCGCGGCGCATCTGGGTGCGCTGCACCTCGACTTTTTCCAGCCGCTTCTGCAGCTGCTCCACCCGCTTCTGCAGCAGGCGGCGGTCGGTTTCCAGCTGGGTTTCACCCGGTCCGCGCAGGCCGATGGAACCGCCACGCTGGCGCTCCAGGTGGGTCCAGCCGCGGACCAGCCGCGTAGCCAGGTGGCGCAGCTGCGCCAGCTCCACCTGCAGCTTGCCGTCGTGGCTGCGCGCCCGCTGGGCGAAGATGTCCAGGATCAGTCCGGTGCGATCGATCACCCGGCGCTCCAGGAAGCGTTCCAGGTTGCGCTCCTGCACCGGGCTGAGCGAATGATTGACCAGGATCAGATCGGCCCCGGTGGCATCGGCCGCCGCCTTCACCTCATCGAGCTTGCCGCTGCCGATCAGGGTGGAGGGGTTGGGCCGGTCGATGCGCGCGGTCAGGGTCGCGGCGATGGTGGCGCCGGCGGAACGCGCCAGGTCGCCGAATTCTTCCAGCACGTCGTCTTCCAGCTTTCCCGCATGGGGCTGGATCAACAGCGCGTTTTCACCTTTTTTGGAACGATCGAACACTTACAGCTCCCGGCTCACTCGGCCGTTTCCTCCGCCGTGCCTTCACTGGCCTGCACGTAGCCGCCGCCAGGGCCGACCTTCACGTTGCGGACCGGCACCACGGTGGAAATGGCGTGCTTGTAGATCATCTGGCTGACGGTATTGCGAAGGACCACGACGAACTGGTCGAAGGATTCCACGGTGCCCTGCAGCTTGATGCCGTTGACCAGATAAACCGAAACCGGCACGCGTTCGCGACGGACGGCATTGAGAAACGGATCCTGCAGCGATTGTCCCTTGGACATGGTGAATTCCTCATTATTGTTTTTATGGTTGCCAGCAGCGTCCACGGCCCCCCGCCGCCCGCCAGCGCGTTCGATGGTACACGCAGCAGGGCCCGCGCACGTCAGGGTGCGACGAAGCGCGACACCGCCGTTGCCAGGGCGTGCTCATCGATATGGGGATCGAACCAGCGTGCATCAAGCTCGCCGCGCAGCCAGGTGAGCTGGCGCTTGGCCAGCTGGCGGGTGGCGAAGATCGCCTTGTCACGGAACTGGCGGGCATCGCCCTGCCCGTCCAGCAACTCCCACGCCTGCCGGTAGCCCACCGCGCGCACGGCCGGCAGGTCCAGCGGGGCCGGCACCTGCGCCATCTGCGGCAGCGCCCGCAGTGCCCGCACTTCGTCGAGGAACCCGTCGGCCAGCATGCGGTCCAGGCGGGTGGCGATGCGCGCATGCAGCACGGCGCGGTCGCGCGGGGCCAGCACCAGCCGGAGCGTGCGCAGCGGCAGCCGGCCGCTGCCGGGCTGCTGCTGCCACTGGCTGATCGGCTGCCCGGTCAGGCGGTACACCTCCAGCGCCCGCTGGATCCGCTGCGGGTCGGTGGCATGGATGCGCGCGGCCGCGGCAGGGTCCACCCCCGCCAGCTCGGCGTGCAGCGCGGCCCAGCCCCGCGTGGCGGCCTCGGCGCTCAACTGCGCGCGCATCGCCTCATCCGCCGGCGGCATTGGCGACAGCCCCTGCAGCAGGGCGCGGAAATACAGCCCGGTGCCACCAGCCAGGATCGGCATGCGGCCACGGCGCACGATCTGCTCGATCACCTGCCGCGCATCGGCGGCGAACTCGGCGGCCGAATAGCTCTGCCACGGGTCACGCAGGTCCAGCAGGTGGTGCGGCGCCTGCGCGCGCTCGGTCGCGTCGGGCTTGGCCGAGCCGATGTCCAGCCCGCGGTAGACCAGCGCCGAATCGACACTGACGATCTCGCCGTTGAAGCGCTGCGCCAGCGCGATCGCCGTGGCCGTCTTGCCACTGGCGGTCGGGCCCATCACCGCGATCGCCAGCGGGCGCGCGTCAGCGCCCATCAGAACTCGTCCGGCCAGCGCGGCGCAGGCGCGGCCTCCTTGCGCTCGGCCGGCACCGCGTCCACCGCGTGCCAGATCTTCAGGGCATCCACCGTCGCGGCCACGTCGTGCACCCGGACGATCCGGGCGCCGCGCTGCACCGCCACCAGGTGCGCGGCCACCGACGCGGCGACCCGCTGCGCCGGCTGCTCACGGCCGGTCAACTCACCCAGGCTGCGCTTGCGCGACAAGCCGGCCAGCATCGGCACGCCCAGTTCCAGGAAACGCGCCGAGCGCGCCAGCAGGGTGATGTTGTGCGCGGTGGTCTTGCCGAAGCCGTAGCCCAGGTCGATGACCAGGTTCTTCCTGGCAATGCCGGCCATCTCCGCGGCGAACAGCCGCTGGACCAGGAAGCCGTGCACCTCGGCCACCACGTCGTCATAGTGTGGTTCGGCCTGCATGCTGCCCGGCTCGCCCTGCATGTGCATCAGCACCACCGGCACGCCGGCCTGCGCGGCAGCGTCCAGCGCCCCGTCCTGGCGCAGCGCGTACACGTCGTTGATCATCCCGGCGCCGCTGGCCACCGCGGCACGCATCACCTCCGGCTTGAAGGTGTCGATGCTGATCGGCACGTCGGTACGCGCGGCCAGCTGTTCGATCACCGGCAGCACCCGGCGCAGTTCCTCCTGCAGCGGCACCGGTGCCGCGCCCGGGCGGGTGGATTCACCGCCGATGTCCAGCAGGTCCGCGCCCTCCTCGACCAGTCTCAGCCCGTGCGCCACCGCCGCCCCGGTGGTGTCATGCGCGCCCCCGTCGGAAAACGAATCCGGGGTGACATTGACGATTCCCATCACGCGGGGGCGGTCCAGCCGCAGCAGGCGGCCGGCACAGTCCAGCTGGGGTGACACATCGAACATGGCGGTTCCTGCAGGCGACAACGGCGCACAGTTTACGCCGCTGTGCGCCGCTTGCCTGGCTCAGAAGTCGCCCAGGCGTGCGTTGTCGGTCGGCGTGGCGAGCCACTGTGCGAGGTCTTCACCGATCCTGCTGACCGTACGGTCGAGCACCTGGCAGGAGCCCTTGAAGCCGGCGAACGCGCCGCCACGCGAGATCCGGCGGGCGGTCACGCTGGCGACCTGGTGACCATCCTCGAACAGCACCCCGCGCACGGCGGTGCTCTTGAAGTGGCCGATGAAGGCGTTGCCGGCGCTCTGCGCCTCGACGATTTCCAGCTGCAGCGAGCGGCCTGCGCCGCTGTCGGCGCCGGTCTTCCCCGCAACCACGGTCTGGCCGAAGCCGCCGGCCTTGGCCTGCAGCGACTGGGCCAGCACCGTCCCGATGCTGCATTCGGTCTTGATGTTCTCGGCGATGATCGCGCTGGCCGAGAACGGCACCGGCACATCGACGCGGGTTTCGGCAGCAAACACGGGCGCAGCAGCCAGCACCAGCCCGATCAGGGCCAGTGGACGTTGGATGTTCATCAGATTTCCCCTTGGCAGCGGCTGCCACCATGGCGGCCGCGCCGGCAGATGCTGCCTTGCCCGGCACGCTTTCGCAAGCGCCCACGTGATGGCTGGCGCTGCGGCCTGCGGATCAACGCCCGTTGCGGCGCCGGCGGTCCACGTACAGGGTCTTGGCGACGCTCAGCACGATGCCGACGCCGATACCGACGATGCAGCCCAGCAGCAGGTTGTCCGCCGCCAATCCGACGGCCACGCCGACCACGGTGGCGATGACCATCTCGGTGGTGTGGGAGATCGGTTCGGGGCGTGGCGGCGGGGTCATGAGGCAGGGTCCAGGCAGATCGGGTACCCCCCATTGTCCCCCAGAATGCGTGCGCCCGGGCACCGGTTGGGGGGCGTAACGCAGAACGCCGCGATTCCGGTGGGAATCGCGGCGTTCCCGGCAGGCGGCTCAAGCCGCCTGCGGCGTGGCTCAGTGCTGCTCGGCCGGTCCGGCGATCGGCGGCAGCGGACGGGCGTTACCGCCGCCCTTGTCGTCGCCGTCCTTGTTGGACTTGTTCCAGCCCATCGGCGGCGGCGGATCGCGGCCTTCCATGATGGCGTCGATCTGCGGCGCGTCGATGGTCTCGTACTGCAGCAGCAGCTGCGACATCGTGTGCAGCTTGTCGATGTTGTCGGTCAACAGCTGGGTGGTCCGTGCGTAGGCCTTGTCGAGGATGTTGCGCACTTCCTCGTCGATCCGGCGTGCGGTGTCGTTGGACACGCTCTTGTGCTGGGTGACCGAACGACCCAGGAACACCTCGTCGTCCTCTTCACCGTAGGCGATCGGACCGAGCTGCTCGGACAGGCCCCACTTGGTGACCATGTTGCGGGCCATCTTGGTGGCGCGTTCGA
>ENA-UOWK01000475-UOWK01000475.1-bioreactor-metagenome-genome-assembly--contig:-NODE-475-length-22015-cov-7.456694_pt1 | contig 22015 bp, 29 predicted proteins | sample MGYA00238157_ERZ761612 | MGnify/ENA primary metagenome ERZ761612 (study PRJEB28901, sample SAMN06268035) | bioreactor metagenome | isolation source: Joint BioEnergy Institute, California, USA | place... | reverse complement strand
AAAAACACCCCTCACCGGGTGTTTTTTAATTCTATGTATAGATCTTGTAGCGCTAACTTTATTGCGCTCTCCCTTTCGTCGCTCTCCCCTATTCCGACGATCTCCTCATCTGTGTCAAAGCACTCAAACGCAAATGCCTTGTATGTACCGCCATCCAGTTTGTAGAGTTCGATTATTTTTCCTTTTCGCTTAAATAACTCACGCTCGACCGGTTGCATGTCACCACTCCTTTCTTCTATAAATTTCGACAAGTTTTGAGAAATTCCTTGCCGAAAATAAATTTTAACTTTTTAACCTTTTAGGGTTGACTATATAACCTTAAAAGGTTATAATATAGACATAAGGTTGATAAACGAGGGAGGAAACGGAAAATGAAAATGAAGATGATCATGGCAAACGCTTGGGACATAGCAAGAAGGGGTCAAAAGAAATTTGGAGGAAGTGTAAAAGATTACTTTGCAGAAGCGCTTAGAATCTCGTGGAAGTTATACAACGACGAAAAATCCCGCAAAGGCGGAGATCTTGTAGTAATCGCTCCTTGGTTTTTGAAAAAAGAACTAGGCCATCCTAGCGTTGTGCATACTGTGTTACGGGAATCTACTCTTTACATCGTCAAAGAAACTGAAAAAGCGTATCTAATTAAGGCAGTTGCAAAAGACAATCTACTTGGTAGCGGCGACGTGGTAAACGAGTTTTGGGCCCCAAAATCCGTATGTGCGTGAGGTGATGGAAATGGCAAAAAAGATGGATTTAATTGGTAAAAAATTTGAGAAGTTAAAGGTCATCGAAGAATTAAAAGAAAGAAAAAATGGTCGTGTTGTTTGGCGCTGCAAGTGCGACTGCGGAAATTATATAGATGTAGTAAGCACATACCTAACAACCGGACAGACAACATCATGTGGATGTGTAAAAAAAGAATTGGAAAGAAAAAATCTACGTGAGGAATATAACAGCAAACGTGTAAATGATGTGGTTTTGCCGTTGTTTAAAGGGAAGGAACCGCGAAAGGATAGTTCTACCGGTTTTAGAGGTGTGCAAAAATATTATACTCGTAAGTCAAAAGAAGTGCGGTATCGGGGGTGGATAACTGTTAACGGTAAGAGGTATTACAAGGCCGGATTTAAAACGCCGGAAGAGGCTTATTATAATGGTCGTTTAAAACTAGAAGAATTATATTTGCCAAAACAGGAGGAAAACAACGATGAAAGAAATAGATAAATACATGACCCCCGCCGAAGCCGCTCACCGGTGGGGAGAAAAACAGGAGACGGTAAAAAATAAATTGAAACCGTCAATAGCAGGCGAGGAAAACTTAAAAGAAATGATAGATCAAGGTCTTATTAAATTTTTCCAAAAGCCCGGCGGTAAACGGAAAGAGTGGATAATTTCCGAGAAAGCCATGGAAAAATGGTTCGGCAAAAAACCATAAAAAACTTTTAAAAAATTAACCTTAAAGGGTTGACATTAACCTTAAAAGGTTATATAATGAAAATGTAAGGAAGATAACCTTACAAAAATAAAAATCCTAAGGAGGAAAAAGAAAATGACATTAAAAATCCAAGGTTTAGAAGAAGCAAGAAAAGAGTTTAACAATTGGGGTGGGAATGCAGTAATATTTGTAGATTTTGAGGACATGACCGCTTGGTGCAGAGTTTCAGAAATCCCATCCTACCATTCCAAATCAATCGTTGCGGTTGCCGGTAAAGATGACCTGCACGAACGGAACAAGAAAGTCGGTAAAGAAAGACTAGATGACATTGTCAAAATTGTGTATAGCAAGTACGAACAAGGATGGACAAAGGAAAAGTTGCAAGAACCAATGTATTATAGCACAGATGAAGCACGCATCTTATGTTTCTAAATTGGAGGGGGACTGCCCCTCCCTACCAATAAAAGGAGGTAAAAAAAGTGAGAACAATCAGGTGTGCCGCCCCCGATTGCGACAGAGAATTTATACCTAAGATGCCGCACGCAAAGTATTGCTCTGATCGCTGTCGGTGGAGAGACGCAAAAAGGAAAACTTATGAGTCAAGATTAAAAGCTGGCTTATGCCCACAATGTGGTGGGCAAATGGACAGAGAAGAAAGTTATTGTACTAAATGTCAGACTTATTATCACAATCGATATATAAAAAGGAGGAAAAATCATGATAAGAGTAATTGATGGCACGCGGTACAATACGGATACCGCTGAAAAGATTGCCGAAAAGGATAACGGATTGTATATCACCGATTTTAATTATCGGTCTGCAACACTATATAAAACGAAAAAAGGAAAATATTTTATCTACCATGAAGGAGGTGCCGCAACAGATATTGCTCGCCTCACTGAGGACGGGGCGTACGTGTACGGGGAAATTATCGAGCCTATCAGCGAAGAAAGGGCTGAAAGAATAGTAAGCGGTAAAAGTACACTTTTTTAAACGGAAAATGCCGAGGAATAACTCCTCGGCAGTTTCTTCTTCGTAAATATCCAATTCACAATTTCAATCCGCACGCCCTTAGGGCGTGAATAAGTACACTTTTATAATAGTTTAACATTTATAAACTGTCAAGATCTTTTTTATTCCACGTCGTCTTTATACACCCACGAAACAATCTCCTTAAGTAATACCCTATCAGGCTTTACTTGCTGGATTGTGTAGGAATTACCTTTTACCCAAGATGGGATGGATTGACCAGTTGCATATTTACTAGCACTTGATTTAACTTTTACCCTTTGGCCAACCTTAAAATCTGTTGTTCCGGTCGACTTTTTGACTTTTAGCTGTTGACCGGGGTAAATCGTATCGCTATTCAACCCATTAAGCGCCTTGAGATTAGCTACCGTAGTACCATACTTTTTGGCAATCCCCCAAAGTGTATCACCGGGTTGGACTGTGTAGGTATCACCGGTTTGTGGTACAGGTTGTGATATTTTTTTACCACTTAGTGTTTCAGCGATTGCTCTACAAATAGCATCAAAATTTTTCTGATAGAGTTCAACGTCTGCGGTGCTTGTGACAAAGCATACTTCGATTAAAATTGCCGGTTTTGCTGTTTTTCGCAGAAAATATAGTTCTTTCCGTTGTTTTGCCCCGCGGTTTTTAAATCCTCCGGCGTTAGCAATTGCCTGTGATACTTTTGCTGATAAGTCCTTTTGGTCATAGTATAGCACTTCTACGCCTAGCGGATGGCTTGTACGTCCTGCGCTATTAAAATGGATAGAAACATCAAGCTCCCGATTTTTTGAGTTGTGGAAATTTACAATCGTACTTAAATTTTGATTTTGCGTTCGGGAAGTGTCGTCATGAAATACGTAAGTCGTGACGCCTAATTGCCTTAAATATTCTGCTGTTTTATCGGTAACCCTTCTTGCCTCTGTTACCTCGTCGATAATGTCACTTGCTCCACGTACATAGAGTGCGTGTCCGCTTGAAATTGCGATACTGTTTGCCATATATAACATCTCCTTTTCGTATTAAAAAAGAGCGACAATTGCCGCTCTTAATCTTGTTTCGGTTTTTTGTAAGTTAGTGCTTGTTGGCTGTCGGTTAGTCCGCTTGTCGTCGGGTCGGAGACAATACCTCCGGCAACTAGTACTAACAAAATAGCGTCAACATACTTTTCGTAGTGCCCTAAGTCCATTAGTCCTAAATCCGTAACGATTAACCCAATCAACGCAAAAACAGCCACCCAAAACGGATAGCTTTGTAATCGTACTTTCCAATTTATTTTCATTTTTGTAACATCTCCTTAAAGGTTTTTGTCCCTACCTGTCGAATTTTGTAATAGGAAGGGAGGTGTGAAGCTATGAAACAAAAGAATATTGAAGTTTCCAAAGAACAAGTTGCTCATGATTTAGCTTTACTAGTTGTAAAATTTAAAATGGAAAACGATAAAATCCACGTACTCAGAGAAATGGTAGACGAATACATTCAACAGTACTCAGATTTTAAAAATGTTCTTGAGACAAATTACAGTCACAGATTCACTAAATAACTTGTCTCAATCCATTACTTATCGGAGCATTATACACTAAATCTTTTTTTACATTGTCCAAAATGTCTAATGCTTGTTCGATGGTAAAACCTTTTAAACACCGTTTTATTTGGGTTTCAACCTCATCAATTTCCGGGGGTGGGACCTGGCTTAAAACACCTTTACCTTTTTCATCAATAGTAAATTTACCTTCGTTTAAACGCATGTCTACTCATCTCCTTTTTCTAACTTGTCAATACGCTTATGTGCTTGCTTGCTAGATTCTTCAACTCTTGTAATTCTTTCCCCTAATGCAATCATTTGCTTTTCATTTGCCTTTAGGTCGATTCGGATATCCTCAACACCTTTACTAATATAGTCTAGTTTTGTCTGTAACTTAGCGTCTTGCCTCGTGTCTGATTTTACATCTTTTTGTCTGTTTAATTGGTAGGTCTGATAGGCGATAATAACACCTAACACCGACACCAAAATTCCGAGTTCAACTGTCAAATGACCACCTTCTTTGTGCAAATTAAACGCCCTACTTATACAGCAGGACTTAGTTTCTCGATAATCGTTTGTTTTACAATGCCCGTTAATACCTCGATTGACTCGTTGCCTTGGTATTCTTCCGCAGTTAGCGGTACATAACCGCTGATATTGATTTCATGATTTTCCGTTGCCCCGGAAAAATACACCTGTACGGTATTAATTTTCCCCTCATTGTAGCTTATATTAATGTTCGTGATTTGCACGTTCATTCGTTTTCACCTCCTTCATTTTTCGTCTTTAATTCTTCCAATTGTTTTTCAAGCGATTCTGCGTACTCTACAATCGCCTGTCTTGCCGCTTGTTCGTTGGCAAGTTGTACTTCCAAGTTTGCTATTTTCGTAGCCAACAAGTTTTGGACGTTTGAAAAATCAAGGTTTACTGGTTTCATGAATTTTTGCCTCCAATAATGCTATTTTTTGTTTGAGATAATTATTTTCCGTTTCTAACCACGAAACGCGGTCAATAATGTTTCTTTGTGTTTCGTCAAGTTCTTTGACTCCCTCCCATAATAGTGACGACATGCCATATACGCTAATTCCGTTGTCGCCTTGAATGATTGCCGGTGATTCTTCAAGTATTAAGCCTGCTTTCAATGGCTCGTCCGGTGTGTCGTCTTTGTGACGATACTTGTAAACCGTTGTCTGTCTAATCAACGGCAACGCGTCCTCACTATCCGTAAATGGTTCTATGTCCTTTTTAATAGTTATTGACGACGCGCTATAAAAATCTTTGGCAACATGCCGGACCCATGTTACACCATCTGCCCCTACGCTCCAAAGTTCAGCTGTGTAAGCCGGAAATTTGAGCATGGATGAGTTTCCACGGATTCCAAGGTGTGCGTTTCCAAGGTTCATAAGTTCAATGGATTCCGGATAGCCGCCTGGTCTAAAAAAGATAGGTGTAAATGGCGCTTGCCTGCCAAAACGCACACCAAAAACTATGTTGCCAAATTTATCATCCATGTGCCAAAGCGCGTCGTCACTTGCCGTACTTGGCGCTTTGATATTTCCCCACTGGTCGAAATATATAGATGATGGACTCCTATCAAAGTGCAACTCATTAAAATCTAGGTACATATTTCCGGTTGGGATACTTATTACAAGGTCGTTCAACCTTCTGTAAAAACTACCGGATGGGTTTCCGTCAAACCAGTCATCAAAAGAGATTCCCCCGCCGTTCGATATATAAATACCTTTGCCGGAATCATTTTTCACGACCATGCCAAACAGAGTTAAGTCGATTGTTGTACCATCCTTTTTCACTCCGTTTTCGACTTGCCCTGTTTTAAAACGTATTTTTCCGTTCGAAACTTCGAAGCTACCCCAGCTGTTGCCGAAATTGTATTCGGTGTCTGTAAATCTACCTTCGTTGTATATCCGATTGTTCGTTATTTCTGTGTAATTGTTGGCGTCCAAAACCGATTTGATGGTACTACCTTGTATCAATACACCATTTAGGGTTCCGGCGGTAACCGTACCTAAATTTGCGGTTATCGCTGATAACTCCGTAACGTTTAGTTTGCTGACGTCAATTGACTTTGCTGCAATTCTAGCGGCACTTAAATATCCGGTTGTAATTTTTCCCGCGTCAAGGTTTGATATTTGCGCATTGCCTATTGCCCCGTTTGCAATCAAAGCATTAGTAATAGCAAGGTTAGCAATGGCATTTGTACCAAACTGCGCCGCAACCCAATTTGAGCCGTCAAACCTGTGCATTTTGTGACTGTCCGCTGTGTTAAACCACACGTCGCCAATCTTACGCCCCACCGTCGACGGTGCGGTAGCCTGATAAAACACCGTATTCTTTCCGTCCGCTGTGCTTTGTGCGTTTTGTGCGTCCCGCTTGGCCCGTTCAGTACGTTCAGTAATATCTTCTTGTGCTATGGAAAATCCTGTTGGAATATTTCCTCTTTCTAGTTTAGGCATACAGTATGTTACTGTACCGGATTGAACAACATATACTCTAAAGTATGCGTAAATGTCACCTGAATAGTTTGGTACAGTAAATGTTCCAAAACCATATCTCCAATCGCCTACTGTTCTGTCCAATGAAACATTAGCTGTCCCTAATCTAGTTCCTGTACGGTCAGCTGTCCCGTAATATTCCACTTCTATAACCAATCTATCCGCCTCAACCTCAACTTTATACCATACACTTAGAGTAACTTGTTCTCCCGGCTCAACTTTTACACCACGTGTTGAAATCATTCCAGCCCAAACGTTTGAGGTTCCCGTCCTTACGGTTTTCAAACCGTGAACATTCATATAGGCATTTTCAACATACTCATAGCTGTTTAACCCATTAAAACTCCAATAATTACTGTTGTCCACTAGGTCAGCATTTCTTACGAAGTTTCTACCATCAACTTTTACGTTATCGTACAGTGGACTCCACGAGTAATCAGCTGGATTGTTTGACTCCGTAGGTGTTGTTTTATTGTATGCAAGCCCTAAATACCGCTTGCCATTCGGGCTATCAGACATGCCAGCGCCCTTGTCGTCGTCCGCATACTTGACCCATGTGTAAGTCGTTACCCCATCTGCGCCTTTTGGACCTTGCACACCCTGCGGACCTTGGATAAGCGACCAACTATAGTCAGCATAGTTGTTTGATTCTGTTGGTGTCGTTTTGTTGTATGCCAACCCAATGTATTTTTTCCCGTCCGGTGTATCGGACATGCCACTCGTTGGACTATCCGCATATTTTATCCACGTATAGAGCGTTTGCCCATCTGCACCTTTTGGACCTTGTACACCTTGTGGTCCCTGTGGACCTTGGTCGCCTTTTGGTCCTTGTATAAGGCTCCACGAGTAATCACCGTAATTAGCAGACTCTGTCGGCGTAGTCTTGTTGTAGGCTATCCCCATATATTTCTTGCCCGTCGGGTCGTCACTCATTCCAGATGTAGGACTATCTGCGTACTTTATCCAAGTATAATACGTTTGCCCGTCCGTACCTTTTACACCTTGTGGTCCTTGAATTAATGCCCACGTGTAATCGGCTGGATTGTTTGACTCCGTCGGTGTGGTTTTATTGTAGGCTAACCCGATATACTTCTTGCCGTCTGGGTAATCTGACATGCCGTTTCCGTTAATGTCATCAGCGTACTTAACCCACGTATATAGGCTCTTGCCGTCAGCTCCGGGCGGACCTTGGATTCCTTGGTTGCCCTGTGGTCCCTGCGGACCTTGGAATTTCGCCCAGGTGTAGCTGGTTGGATCTTGGGAATCCTCAGGCGTGAAATCAGTGTATGTCCCGATGTAGGTTGCGTTGGTTGGGTCGGTCAATGAAAATCCTACCGAGCCATCGGCACTCTGGGCATATGCGATGTGTAGGTAGGGTGTCTTACCGTCTGCTCCTGCTGGACCTGGTAGCCCCCGTTCCCCATCTGCACCCTTAATCAGAGTCCAGTTGTATTTGGTGGGGTCGGTGCTGTCCATGAGTTCATTGTCCACATAAATCCCGATGTACGCCTTGTTTAGGGATTCGGTGGTGGAGAAATCGACCGTACCATCTGCGGAGTTAGCGTACGCGATGTGAGTATAACTCGATACCCCGTCCGCCCCTGGTGGTCCTTGGAGCCCCTGGTCCCCCTTCTCACCCTTCGGTCCTTGTGGACCCTGTGGGCCTTGTTCCCCGTCATTGACGTTTGTCACTGTGATTTGTCCAATTGATTTTGCGCCCTCGTTTTCAACCGTCACAATGTACGTTTCTTTTTCGTCGATGTTCCGGGCGTAAACCGTAATTGATTTCCCTGACGTTGCGCCGACAAAGTTTCCGTTTTTGTCATACTTGGACCAAACGTAGCTATAAAATAAGCCGTCATTATCAACTTCTTTTCCGCCTAAAAACGTGACTGCGGTAAGGTCGGTTTCACCGGTTCCATTTTTAAAGACGGTCCCTGCCGACGACGTGACCGACACTTGAACGAGTTTAGATAGTTTATCATTGAGCTGTTTTTTCAGCCCAGCAATCTGTGCCTCGAGGTCGGCTTTGGAAAACTCTTTGTAATTGCCTAACTTAAAGTCTAGTATCTTTCCTGTACTTGGCTGTTCTTTTATCTCGAGTACTTTTGCTTCAAGATATAGAGGCGGTGTATAGCCTTCGTCCTTGATTCGGAGGGTTCTATCTAATCTGACTTTTTCATGCTCTTTGCCCGGGATATACTCCAATATCGCCGCTTGACATTCGTAGGTGACAATGGCGTCAATACGCTTTTGTAGTGCGTTTTGACCGAGCGTACGTAGCCTTTCTATTGTCACTTCTTCCGCGGTAATTTGCGGCTCGTAAACCTCGATTAGGTGCTGTCCGTTTCTGCCCCACCGTTGCAACGCGTCGTTATCCTCAACTAACACGGTTAGCCTTTTTCCGCCCTCTTGTTCCGGTCCCAACACTAACAACGCGGTGACAATGTTTTGAGCGTCCTCGATACGACGTAAGCCGATTAAGTCCTTGCCAAACACTACCTCTTTCCCGTCAAACTCATCATCCGGCAAAGTCAGGTCAACATAGCGGACGATTTTATTCCCTTCAACCGCAACTCGGAAACGTAAATCAAGTCCAAATTCAGACGCGATAATTTTTAGTAGATTATATGGGTTCGTGTACTCCTCAATTTTCAGAGTGCGTATACCGTTGTAATCAACTTTACCCTTTCGCCATTCTGTACCTTCAAGCGCTTTTGTCGTCGCTGTATCGGCTGTTGCGCCTTGCAAAGTCTGCGGCTCTATGATTTTGGCTTTTTGCAAGTCAGTAAAAGTAGCATTTGACTTTATAAACTTTTGATTTCGTGAGTTTTGTTCAGCGTAAATGATAATGTACTCACTAAAAAAACCGTCCTTGTCTTGAAGTAACAGGCGGTTTCTCTTTTGTAATAAGTCAAACTTTTTCAGTGCGGTAAAATCAAATGTATTTTCGTTTTCAGATGATGTTACTTTTTCGTCATCAGTGTATTCACCGGCGCTTAGTGTTCCGATTATTTTGTCTGATTGCCTGTCCAAAATATGAATCAATGACACTTTATCACCACCTTTTTATCTATATTTTGGTTTGTATCTTAATTTTGCACTCTGAATCTTATCGACAGGTTCCACTGCTATGTTATTCCGCCCGGGTTTTAACTTGAAATAGTTCCCGATAAACGCCTTTTTATCGATAACAGATTCACCATTTATCATGATGTTGTCATTTGCATGGTCGAAAACAACTTTGTCACTTGCTTTGCCAATAATCGGCACTTGGTCGGCACTCAAATCATTGAGACGATACACCTGTATATCATCCACCCATTGTTCGACTACCCCTATATCACCACGTTGACTTAGCCGGACTTGTACTTGCGTAACCGGTGCCGCCACTGCCCCTTTGGTGTCCGTCCACGATTGGCGGAGTGCGAGTACCCATTGATCATTACTGCGGTAAAATATTTCACCGGTCCACACATTCCCTTTTCTAATCACCTTCATGATTCCACCGTACTCCCGCTGAAACTGATACTGATTCTCGTTGATTACATCTGCATAGCCACTTCCGGCATTTATCCGCGGGTAGATGGTGTCTAACCCGGGAAAGTGTTTTGTAACGGATAATATTGCCGCCATTTTATTGCTTGAATCGAGTAGAGATACCTCAATACTACCGGCTTGACCGTCCCCTGTTTTTCGCAGAAGAAAACCAATTTCAAACCGGAAATCTTGTACCGGTTCGGATAGACTTGTTTTCATGGCGGGACCATGCCAATGCCATGAATCCTGTCCGTAGTCATCTGTATAAAACTTGTTTCCATCTGTTTTCAATACACCCGTCATGGGTGCGTCGCCAAGGCTTTCACTTGAGGAGTTTGTCCAGCCGATTAGGTTTTCACCGGATGTTTTGAAAATTTGGGTTTCCGGTGGAGCTGGTACTTCTTCCTGTTTTGCCGGAAAGCCGACCATGTTTATTTCTTCGCCGTTCGAGACTGCGACATACTCGGTGTCCTCGTTAAGTGTGACCTCAATAATAGGCTCGGTTTCGACTGTGCCTTCAACATCAAAACTGGCGGAAGATTCGAAGGTGACTTCTTTTTCTGTGCCATATCCATATGGGTCTAAACATAGAAATTCTAATGTTCCTCTACGTAAAATTGAAAATTTTTCAAAATCTTCAACAGAATTTTGAATCAAGGCATAATAAGTTCTTCCTGGTTCATCATCAAACTGTAATTCAACCTCATTGTCTGTAATTAGCCAAGAAGTAAGCTCGTCTTTCAATTGAAGTGCATGTTCGTCGGATTGAACAACAAATCCAATTGGTTGTCTTATTACTAAAGGTTGAACATCACTAGATTCCAATAAAGCACCTGGTCTGCCCTGAATGTGAATAAGATTTCTTTGTATGGGGGCAAAAGGGGCTCTCTGCCTTCCCTGGAGTAGCATTAGCCACGGTTTTCTTATACCATTAAAAGTTAAACTTTTAGACAAATTGAGTCCTCCTTGCTTTATTAAACTCATGTAAATCTGTTTTTATTAAACTCTTGCAAATCTGTTATATCATCTACAACCCACTCTACAAAAACTCGTTTTTCAGGTGTAACTAATTGTATTACTAACGGTTGTTTAGGTGGTGTTGATTCGCTTAATTGACCTACAATCCGATTAGCTTCTCCACTCGGACTTACTCCGCTTGCATATGCCGGAATTCGATTAAGGGCACCAAGGATTTTTTTTGTTTCGTCGTGTGTAAATACTTGTGCCCCTCTTGGCAAGTCATATATTCCAAAGTCAAGCATTGCCCATCGGTTCCTACTTAGTTTTGCAAGTTCCGGGCCTTCTTCGGCTAATATTGCAGGTCCCCCTGGATGGTAGTCCGTACCCTTAGCATATGCACGTACATAATGGCCGCCACCGCTCGTGATAATATTTAAAGTTTTTGCTGTAGGATCGGCTAGTCTCCTGTAGTTGCCATCAAGATTTGTCCTGATATTTACATCCTTATAAATGCCTGATGATAGTTGTTGATTGATTTCTTGTATGCTAGGAGCCGTATTAATATTGACAGTTTTGTAAACTGTTCGGCCTGCCACTTCGTTCATAGCTTCGAGTTTTGCCTTTGCAGCGTCAATTTTTCCTTGCTGCTCATCTAATTTTGCATTTTGCGCTTCATATTCAGCCCGGGAAATTTGTTGATTTTTAAACATTTCCTGCAATTTCGCTCTTGCTGTATCGATCTCGGTTTGTTGTGTTTGAATTGCTTCAATGGCTTTACCTTTCTCGAAATTTATACCCTGCTCTTGCAGGACCATCTCAGCATACTTTTCTAGCAAGTTGTCAAAGGCAGACAGTTCCTTTTCTGTTTCCGATAAAGATTCTTGTTTTTTGCCAATTTTTTTGTCTAGCCTATCAAGTTCGCTATCGTGGTATGCAAGTTGCCCTTCGAGCAATGATAATTCGTCTTGCGCCAACAAAAGTTTTTCTGCGAGTTTTGTTTTCTCTTCACCTGTTGCTGTAGCCATTTTGGCACGTATACCGGCTATTTCGAGATCTTTTGCTTGGATTTGGCTATTTATCTCTATAGAAGCATTGAGATGGTCGTTGTATTCCGACTCTAAGCTATTAATTTCAGATTGCAGTTCTCTTTGTTTTTCTAAGTTTCTTGCCTGTTGGTCAAGACCATCTCTAATTTTTTCGTAAGTTTTCTGTTCAAGTCGCTTTCTTTCAGCTTCATTCAATTCTTTTACTTTATCAGTTGTTGTTGCATATGCATTTCCTTGATTGGATATAGCTTTTTCAGTTTCCGGACTTTTTTCAACAACTTTATCATTAAGATCCAAAAACTCTAACATTTCGTCATTAGTAAGCCCCGACTTTTCCAGTAACGCCTGTTGCTCTTGGCTAAGTTTTTGAATTGCTTCTTCTGACTTTGCGTCCTTAAGTTCCGTCATGATGTCCATGTAACGAAGCATTTCGTCGGTTGAAAGTTTATTTTTGTTTTGTAACTCATCAAATCTACTGATGGTTTTATCGAGTGATTCAATATCTTTTTCTCTAGATTCGATTGATTTTAATGTTTCTTCTGTATTATCTTTGGATGCTTTAGATAGTGCATAAATACCGCCTGCTAGAAGTCCAACACCAGCAACAGCTAAACCGACTGGACCCTTCATACCTAACCCTGCAATACGACCTAAAAGTCCAGCTTCATTTGATTTTCCAAGCAACTCCGCGAGACTTCCACCAACTTTTAGTAAACCACTAATACCACTTGATAAACTCCCGATTGCCATAAAAGCAGGTCCCGCCGCTGCAGTAATACCAGCAATTTTTACAATTGTTTCTTGTGTTTCAGGTGATAAATCAGCAAAGGCATCGGTTACGTCACCAATTGCATCAGCTGCTTTTGGTAAAATATTTTCAGCAATATCAAGTAAAGCATCACCTGCAGGGGCAAGGTCTGACTGAAATTCTCGCCATACCTTTTTTGCTCTTGTTGCAAAATTATTTTGTAGTGCGTCACTTGCTTTTTTCGTTGCGCCTTCTACGTTACCAAGTCCTTCTGTTGCCTGTAACATTGCGTCAAAGGCTTTTTCACCTAAATCTTCATATTGTGTGCCAAATAAACCAACAGCAGCCGCATTTTTTGTTGTTTCATCTTTAGTATTTTTAATAGCTTTAACTACAGTTTCAAACGCTTTTTTAGCGGTTTCCCCGCCTGCGTTAAACTGACGCGTCATTTCGTCAGCATTTAAACCAAGTGCTTGGAATGCCTCTGCGCTCGTTTTAGATCCATCTTTTGCGCGAAGAGTAAACTCCTTCATGGCGTCGCCGATTTTGTCTAATTGGAAGGCTCCTGTTTCTGCACCTGCTTTAAATCTCGCAAACATATCATCTACACTTAAACCCATTTCAGCGTAATAGGTGCTATATTCTGATATAGAGTCTAAAAACTCTCCGCTATAATCAAGGTTATTTTGAAATCCCCATGTTAAACGGTCCATAGACTCTTGAGCGCTAAGCCCAAATTGTTCCATTAATACTTTCATTGCTCGTAATGCTTCTCGTTGGTCAGCCCATCCGCGTTGATCAAATAACGATAAACCTTTAGTTACATACGACAAATCAACTTCACTTAGATCCCCCAATGCTTTCGCGACATTAGATACACTTGCAGCGACTTCTTGAGGATTTTCTCCGAAACCTTGTTCCCATAGACTTTTTACTACTTTTTCCAGTTTTTCTGCAGAAATACTTGAGTTTCCCATTTCTGCTTGGATAATACCTGTAGCTTGTTCAAATTGACTGGCCATGTTAAAAGCAGCTAATCCTACAGCCGCTAGAGGTGCGGAAACTTTAGTTGTCATGTTTTGACCAAAATCAGACAACTTTTCACCGGCGGCCTTTGCCTTATCGCTTGCATCTGTTAATCGTTTACTAAGCTGAATCCATTTATTTGATTGCTCCTCAATAGCTTTATTGACGGACTCTAATTGATTTTCGGTTTTTCTTATCTGGGCAGCGAGGTTATTATATTGGGCTTGTAGTTTCCTGGCTTCTGTACTATTTTCACCGGTTGATTTTACAGCTGCATCATACTTTTTCTTAACTTGTTCTAATTGTTCTTGTTGGACTTTTAATTGACGGTTTAAGATATCTTGCTGCTTGGTTAGTCCATCCAAACTTTTTGCATATTCTTTCCCTTCCGCTTTCACAAAGTTCATTTCAGATTTTAACGCTTTTAGATCAGCTTGAGTTTCCTTTGCTGTGCGCTTAAACTGATCACTATCCATCGAAAGGGTTGTTCGTAGTTCCTGTATCTGTTTTTTGTCAGCCATATTCTCACCTGCCTTTACAAAACCTGGTCAATATAAGCCATTTGATTTTGTTCATCTAACATTAATTCAGAAAAAAAGTGGACGTCTAGTCCATCAATTTCAGTCAAAGTCCACTTTTGTGCATAGGGATTTTCAGGAAACATTAGTTTTTTGTACAAATGTTTAAGGGAAGTGTACGCTTCGTTAAACGTCACTTCCCCTTCTCGTTTCCCTCATCATCTTCTTTAATGCCGAATATAGCCTCTCTCATTTTCATTTGAATGTACTCGATACTGTTACCGTTATACAATTGATCAAGTGTAAATTGTCCTTTAAAAACAATATCAGTGAGAATGGAATAGATTTCATCATCATCTTGTAATTGTTCAATTGTTGATGTCGTTTCTCTTTGTTCTGCCTTTGCCAACACTTCAAGATATTTACGTTTAGCAAGCATAGGGACAAATGGTGTCGTAAATAATTTCTTTTTGCCATCAATGTAAAGTTCAATTTGCATTTCTATCACGCTCCAGTATCGGTTGTTTCTTCGTAAACGGATGTAAACCAGTTAGTGATGACAGTTGCATTAACACTCTCATCATCTGCATCAACTTCTGCTTGCCAGCGATTATCTATTTCACGTTTGACAAACACCCCATTAATTGTTGGTGTTTGAAATGTAGGTGTATCGCCTTTTGTTTGATAAGATTGTTCATGTGGTTGGAATTTTCCTTTGTATAACCAAATATAACGATATTGACCGTTAGATTTCATACTCCTAAACCCAATGGCTACATATGGGGCAACATCATCAGCAGATCTAACCAATACCCCATCACTATTGACCTTATGTCCTAGTAAATCAGCCTGAATAGCTTTGGGTAAATCCTTTGTATTTAATGTAACTGAAATCTCACCCAAACTTGATGCTGTTTCTGCGGCACCATCATCAGCGTATAATGTAGCTGAATTCGTAGTCGGTGAAATTGTTGCTGTGATAGCACCCGCAATTTTCTTTGGTGTTTCATAAACAACACCTGTAGTATCGTCATTTGTCAATTTTGCGTAATGTAAATCTTTTAGTCCTACTACTACTCCTGCCATATTGTATGACCTCCTAATTTTTGATGATAAAAAAGCACTCAAACATAAGCGCTAAAACTAAATGTCATTACTTTATGAAACATTCCAATTTCACTTGAATATGGATCATCACGAAAGTTAATTCGATTAAATCCTGCTTGAATCATTAAATCTTTTACAGTATTTACTAGATTTGTATAATTTATTTTGGAAAACACTTCAATTTGTACAAAATATCCTGTGATTTCTTCTTCATCATCAGCACTAAGTTCAGGATAATCTTCTGTAAAAAACGTTATATATTGTGGTTCATTACCAGTGTATGTTCTTAAACTTACTGGAACACCTGTAGGCTTCAATGTATTGATTATTAAACCATTTATGTTCATAAGCGACTCATCTCACTTCTTGCCGCTTCAATCATGGCTTTTAATACCTTTTCACGACTTTGTAAAAATATTGGTTGAAATATCGGTGTGGCCGGAATAAACTTTTTAGCCATAACGTTATAGAATCCATTTTCCAAGAATCTTAAATAAAAGGCATCGGTTGTGGGTCCAACATGAATTTGATGATTACTAATTTTTGAAACAGTAATTGACTCTTGGGAAACTCCAGTGTCGTATCCAATTCGATTATAAATATTGTTTTGATAATCCTCTTTTAATACTTCTGCACCCGTTTGTAACGACACCTTTTCTATGTCAGTTGCTTTGTCACCCAACTTATCAATTTGATTTAGCAGTTCTTCAAATCCTTCAAAATCAAATTCCATGATCATTTGACCTCCGACTACAAATTAATTCGATTAATTCACCTTTTTCATACATTCTTTCAATCTTGTATTCCTGTTCTTTAAATAATAGTTTTTCCTCACCGTTGTATTCAAAGGCATGGATTTCAAATGTTAATGATAATTCAATCCCAGCTTGTTGTGATTGCCAATATTCATTTGACCGTATACTTAATTTATTTGCTAAAATCGGTTCTTTTGGCTTTTCTACGGTCGCCGGAAACCCATCATCATCTACACCATCAACTAAACCAATTAATTGAATTTCATAATCCCATGTTGCCACCATTACCACCGCCACTAATCATGAGATTGTGCAACCTAAACTGTAAATGCCTTGGCATTCCGTCCATACTTCCTTTGTTGCTGTATCTCCATTCAGCATAATCAACCACAAACATAAAATGGTAAGGGTTAGCACCATCCAGCACTAACCCTTTTTCTTGTTCTAACTCTGCGATTACTGACTCTAATATGGCGGTTAGGTAGGTGTCCCTAACATTACTACGGATACCTAACCGCTCTTTTATCAGATTGAGAGTCGTTTCTTTTTGGTCGGTAGTAAACATTATCCATCTCCTACTTCCACTTCCTGAATTAAAGGCTCTCTTGCTTGGTTGTCATATCCTAAAAGTTCCTCAATCCGTTCCTTTTTTACCTTACCTTTGCGAGGGTATTTATCCCCTACTTGGTAGAAATGTCTATTATCTTGCAAATCTATGAAATTACGAATCACGCGATATTTAGCCATTTACATCACCTTACACTTCTGGAACATTCTGGGTATCAGGAGTAAATGTTACATAATATCCTGCTTCTGTGTCAGTAGCAACCACATCAAAACGTACAAATCCGGCAAGTAGTTGTCCGTAAATATCATTGTCCACCCATTTTACAGAAGCACGTTTGCGGTCAAATAAAGTGCAAAATGCTTTAGGGTCACCAACAAACCCTACTAAGTCTCCTTCTGCTGCGCCGATCATCGTATCATCTAATACAACAACTTCTTTACCAAATAAACGTTTACCTGAATCAACGGTAATGTCATCTTGCAATAGGTAACGTCCATTGTTATCTTTCAAAGTATCTAATTCGTTGTATAATGAAGCGGAAATAATGGCTTTTACATTATAAACTTTCTTAATGTCTTTATTAAATACTGCCTTTAATCCATCCAAACCAGTAACCGTTTTTGCAGGTGCGGTTTTTAAAACTGCTGCGATTGCTGCATTACGTGTATTCAATTCTTGGTCTGCAATTTCTTCTGCAATTAATCCAGTAACATCATAATCTGCATCATCAATTACTTCTTGAGAGACTGGAATATAACCTCGATACGTTTCGATATCATAAGGCACTTCAGTGATAGTTGGTTTTGCTAATTCAGGATTTTTTTCGAGTTCAGCAACAGATACCATTTTACTACCAGATTTTTTTATAACTGGATATTTGCCCGATCCACTATTTACAGCCTTAACATTTACTAAAGTACTTAAATCAACGACATCTTCTAGTACTTTTTGAGGAGATAACAATTCTTCAGGTATTAATGCTCCTCCATCTACTGTTGTAAACCCTGCTCGGGCTTGCCCTTTCGTACGGACATACTCATTAATTGCTTCACGAATTTCTACATCATTTCCCATATTACGTTTACCTCCTTGATTTGGCTTTGGTGCATTGCGGTTTAAATCATCCAATTCCTTTTCTAAATCAGCAATTTCGCTTTCTAATTGGGACTTTTCATTTTCTAACTCTTGTTTGTCATTTTCTAACTTCGTTACTTCCTCTTCAAGAGTAGCTACATCTTCATCAGTTTTAGCTTCATCAATAGCAGTTTCTAATTCGCTTGAGCGAGTAGCAAAACCCTCTGCCTTTTTTAACAACTCATTTAAGGAATTTTTCCTTTGTTCAATTTTCTTTTGCAACATAATTTGTTTTAACATTTTTTCAACCTCTCCTTCAATTGTGCTTTTTTCTTGTCTAACTTACGCTTTTCAATTTCTGCGAAATCTCGTTTCCTTGCAGAGACACCTGTATCTTCATATGCTGGGAATGTACATACACTCACTTCAAAGAGATCAACTTCTTTAATAGTCCATTTAATCGAACCGTCTTCTCGGTATTCTGTTTCCTCGTTTAAAATTTGAAAACCAAATGAGCATTGATCCACATCACCACGTTTTACACGTTCATAAAGATTAACTGCGTCTGTATCGTTTGGATTAACTTTAATTTTTCCCCATAACCCTCGACTATCAACCTTTAGTTCTAATGTACCTGCTTTATTCCGACCTAAAACCATGCTTGTATCATGATTTATTAGTGCTCGTACATCATTACTTAATGTATTGTTAAATGCTTCTGACGAAATTTCTTCATAAGCACCTGGCCAAAGTTCTGTTTCTGAGTTAAACACAACGAAATAACCTTCAATGATCATTTCGTCTTCTTGTTCAGCTCTTGTCTTTAATTGTGATTGTAAACTTCGTGTTTGCCAGTTATCCCTATTCATCAGTACCACCTCCTTGAACAAGTTTCTTTTGGTCACCGATCATACCGGCCGGAATATAGTTTTCTAGGATTACTCTTTCGTCTAACCCGTCCATCGGTGACATACCAAGCCAATCCCTGACCTCATTACCCGTCATAATTCCACGGACGTACATGTTGCCACCTACGTCTGCTAGCTCTTTAATGTCATAAGCATATAAAGAGCGAGGATTGAACTTGAAATATAAATCAGGAGCATAAAGTAACTTTCTAGTTAGTTCTTGTTCCATTCCTTTAGCAATCGGAAGGAGTGTCGTATTGATAAAGTTGTTGAATTCATCCTTTTTGAAATCTCCAACTCCAACTAAAAAAGCAGGTACACCTAACATACCTGCAACAGTTCGCTTATCAATTTGTACTGCATCATTAATTGCTAAATCATTCAATGACAGAGGTTTAATTTGTTCGACCTTTACTAAATCGGCAGGTATAACCCACGGTTTACCTTCATTCGTATCTGAAGTATACTTTTTCAGAATCAAATCTCTGCCTTCTTCACTTGTTAATTCCTCTGTCATGGCATCAACAGAAATGATCAAAGGTGGTTTCCATTTGCTAGACATAAAGTTTTTCTTCGTTGCTGTAGCTTGTGTCAAATTGTTAACAATATCTTTTAGAACTACTTGATACCCTCGCCCAATCCATGGTCGATTTGGGTCAGGATTGACAACAAAATGCAATACTTCATCAGGTTCATATGTTTTGTCACCATACGTAATCACATATCCATCATCTGTATCAGTAAAGCTAATTAAAGTTGGCTTTAAAGGAATTAACTCATCAATATATCCGTCTCTAATTTGTGGATAAACAACACTATTCCCTCGGCCATCTAATAACATACCATACACAATGTTATAAACCCACGCTTTCCTAGTCATTAAGCTATATGGATTTATATCTATTTTCTTTGCAAGCTCGTTTTTGATTCTTACATCACCATTGTCAGTATTTTGCATTAAATGTATTGTCATTGATGATATTAGATCCGCAATACGATGTACTGCCATTCTGACTTCCGGATTGTTTGACAATTTTGTATATCCTGGCATTATTATTGAATCATCGCCAGATAAAAATAATCCTATATTTGATGTATCAGCTCTTATCTTTTTCTTTTTTCTTCTAAAAAGCCCCATTTTCTCACCCCTTCAACCATTGAGTAGCACTTGTAGCCTTCTCTAAATTTTCGAGCATTCGTATTGCTCCGAATACGGAAGCGTCAAATATATCTATTCTTTGTTCCGGCATTATTTTTTCATATTGGATCATGTCGTCTGTTTTTTCAATCGCTCTTACATTTTGTACACAGTATTCAAACGCTTGAGAGTGTAAATAATAAAATTGACCATCTTTTGCTTTCTTCTCGATTCTTCTAAAACCTTCCGATTTTTTATAAAAATATTGTGGTTGGTCAACCATTGCAAAACCTTCCTTTTTCATTTCGATAAAAAACTCTCGACTAAACTTTCGGTCGAAACCAACTTGTTTGATTTTAAACCCTTTCTTTTTCATCATGATAAACCAGTTAACTATTTCTGAATGGTTAACCGTAGGGCTATTACTCATTGTTAACCACCCATCATCTTTCCATCCGAATAAAGGAATATTATCTTCATCCGCTTTTTGATGTGCAGCAACGATTGGAAACCAAGAATGGGTAATTACAATATCAACATCAATTGTTTTCCCGTTTTTATCTTTATATTTGTAATTACCGTATAAACCTGCTGCAGTTAAGTCGTGCATTTTCGAAAGGTCAGCCCCACCAAACCAATCAATTTTTAATTTTGCCAAATCATCAATTGTCCAGTTATATTTTCTGTCACTTGCTTTAAATTCATCGATATTAAAGTAAGCCTTCATAGCTGACGTATAAATATTTAACGACTTTGCTAAAAACGATTTTCTTTGTTGCGGATCATTTTGTGCTTGCAAAGCGTCATTCATTAATTCCTGTGCGGATACGGATACATTATAATTTGGATTGGCTTTTTCATGTTCAATTGGATTTGTGTAATCGACGTCACCGGTTTCTGGATCTTCGTCTGCTTTAGCGATGAAAACAAAATACTGTTCATCATTAACAGTACCATTCAAAATCTTTTGGCAGTATTGCATACGGTTATAGCAAAATGAGTTCATGTTATCACCGGCAGTAGTAATACCAATGCATAAACTATTACGATAAGCTTTACCAGATTCTTTGATGGTATTGTAATGACTGGCACTTTTATATAGGTGAAGCTCGTCTAATATTTGTATGAGCGTATTTAAGGAGTCCATTCGGTCACTGTTGCCGGCAATCGTTTCAATCCGTAAATACCCGTCGCCTAACTCTCCGCTTATACTGTGCTCCTGGTTATTATCAAGTATCCGAAAATTCTTTTCCTCACCCATTTGTTTGAGGTTGTAAAGCAAAAAGTTAAATGCTTGCATAGCCTGTTTTAATTTTTCTCCAACAATGACAATTTCCGCTCCAGATTTACGTTCCAATAAAGCCAATCCCCATGATAATGCGCTCATAAAAGGTGTTTTACCGTTTTTTCTGGCGAGCATGATAAAAGCTTCCTTGAAACGCCTTAACTGTGTTCCTTTATGGAAAAAACCAAGGAGATTATAAACAACAAACTTCTGCCATTTTTCCAATAAAAAAGGACGACCTCTTAATGGCCGACCTTCCATGTCTTCACCTTTTTGATGAACAAATGTTTTTTCAATGATCCCAATGACAAATTCAGCGTCTTTTGGGTTAAAATCATAATCAGGATTTTTAAGGTCGTTTAAGAACCTTTGACACATTTGAATGGTTTCTTTACAAGCAACTTTCCTGCCTTCAACGATACTTTTCGCATACTCCATTACCTCGTTGTAGTTTTTATACTTTTTATTCAAGACTACTCAACACACTTGCTAATTTTGATTTGTCTTTCTTTTCGGCGGTTACATTTTCAATTGCTTTTGGGTTAAGGCAAAGACGGTCAGAGTATGCCAGAATATCTTTTCTAAGGTTTTCTAGAGTTGCAACTATCGGAGACTTTTTTGCTCCGCCGGCAGCAGTATAGGTTTCATATTTATAACCTTCGCTTTCAAATTCATCATTCAATTTCAGATACTGAAAAACAAGTTCAGAATAGATGTCAATCAAGCGATTATATTGTGGTTTGTGGACTCCCAGAGCTTTCATGTCTGAAATGGTTCTCCGTTTGATTGTTTCCTTCGTTGGAATTTTTGCCACCGCCTTCACCTCCCAAAAAAAATTTTTCTGGATTTCGCTCTATTGGAAACCTT
>ENA-UOWK01000464-UOWK01000464.1-bioreactor-metagenome-genome-assembly--contig:-NODE-464-length-22439-cov-5.349401_pt1 | contig 22439 bp, 14 predicted proteins | sample MGYA00238157_ERZ761612 | MGnify/ENA primary metagenome ERZ761612 (study PRJEB28901, sample SAMN06268035) | bioreactor metagenome | isolation source: Joint BioEnergy Institute, California, USA | place... | reverse complement strand
TGATTTAGTTTTCAGGATTGGCAGGTAGCAAAAAAGTAGCGAAAAAAACAGAAACCTTAAAATCTTGGATGCAAACTCAAAAGCTAGTGATAACAGGGACACCGGAGTTGGCACGCTATAACCCACCTTGGACATTGCCTTTCATGCGTCGCAATGAAGTGTTGATGGCTTATCAGCCCAAATAGTACACGTTAGTATTTTGGGTATTTGCTAAATTTATGTATATATAATTGACTCTTTTTCGATATTTTTAACTGAGATAGGCGACATAAAAAAAGACAGCCACCGCTGTCTTTTTTCGTATAAAACTTAAATGCCATAAGATTAGCTATTTTGTTCACGAATAATATTAAGCATACGGCGTAACGGTTCAGCGGCGCCCCATAATAATTGGTCACCAACCGTGAAGGCACCTAGGTATTCAGGTCCCATGTTTAGTTTACGCAGACGACCTAAGGCAACGGTCAAGGTACCTGTCACTGCTACAGGTGTTAAACGGTTTATGGTCGCTTCTTTGTCATCTTCAACCAAATCTAGCCATTCGTTACCGCTATTTTTTAGAGCGGCCTCAATCTCTTCTAAGGGAATATCTTTTTTCAACTTAATGGTCAGGCCTTGAGCATGACAACGCATCGCACCAATACGCACACACATACCATCGATAGGAATGGTATTGTCTTCTGAGTTGCCAAGGATCTTATTGGTTTCAACACCGCCTTTCCATTCTTCACGCGACTGTTTGTTTTCTAGCTGAGCATCAATATAAGGGATCAAGCTGCCTGCCAATGGAACCCCAAAGTACTGCTTAGGAAAGCTGTCTGAGCGCTGAGTTTGAGCGATTTTTTTATCGATATCTAAGATGGCACTAGCAGGATCAGCCAACTCGTCTTTGACGGCATCATGCAACACACCCATGCCACTGATCAGCTCACGCATGTTATTTGCACCAGAGCCGCTTGCCGCTTGGTAAGTCATTGCACTGACCCATTCTACCCAGCCTCTATTGAACAGCTCACCGATTGCCATTAGCATCAAGGATACGGTACAGTTACCACCGATAAAATCTTTTTTGCCTTCAGCCAACGCATCATCGATCACGGTGCGATTGACAGGATCAAGGATGATGATGCTATCGTTTTCCATGCGTAACGTACTTGCTGCATCAATCCAGTAGCCACTCCAACCGCTGTCTCGTAATGGTTGATGGACTTTTGAGGTGTAATCTCCACCTTGACAGGTAATAATCACATCACAGGCAGCTAGTGCATCAATATCATGAGCATCTTTTAATTGGCCAGTTTGAATACCATCAAATTTTGGTGCATCACCACCGGCATTGCTGGTTGAAAAAAACACAGGCGTAATACCGTCGAAGTCTTTTTCTTCAATCATACGTTGTATCAATACTGACCCAACCATACCGCGCCAGCCTACCAAGCCTACTGTCAAATTACCCATGAAATCTAATCCTATTTACAATTAATTATTGCATTACCAGCCGATAACAATGCCGTGAATGGTCACAAAAAGCAAGGCGTTTTGACGATTTTTACGCGTTTTTCATGCACTATTAACTGTGTTTGCTATAACTTTAAGTTATTAACGCCATACCGATATCTGCTCTTCTTATCCCTTTTATCATATGAAAAATCCTTATAAATTAGCTTACGGAATATCGAGTAAGGCAGACATGATTTTTATATTTTCTGACCGTTGTCGTATAATTAATACGCAATGAGTAGGCGTTAATCTTGTGAGATGATAAAGTAAACCCTAATGCTGGTTCAATTAAGAACAGAAAAGCGCTTGTCAGTGAGCGAATAATGACTATCATTATTGGCTCACCTATTATTTTAATCAACGGTTAATACACATTATGGATCTCTCACTATTATATTATGGCGTACAGTGGTTAGCAGGATTCATCGCATTCATAACAGTTTGGGGTTGGATACCGCTCGATAATTGGTGGGTGCGCGGTGTGGATTTTCCACGCATACAGATTATGGTGCTTGGCGTTATCGCTTGGATTGGTATGATCGCATTTTGGTCAGAGTGGCAACTAGGGCAATGGGTATTGTTTGCAGCTTTATGTGTCACTTTAGCATTCCAGTTTAGAATGGTATTGCCTTATACCAAACTGTGGAAAAAAGAAGTTGAACATGCAAAAAGTGATGCAGAGGGAACCTCACATCATCTTAAAATCATGGTTTCAAATGTACTGACACCAAATGATGAAACGCAAAAGCTGGTTGATCTCGTTAAGCAAAAGCAGCCTGACATTCTTATTACTTTAGAAAGTGATAAAAAATGGGAGCAAGCCCTGCATCAAGTCGAAGCAGATTATCCTTATACCGTGAAAGTACCTTTGGATAATTTGTATGGTATGCATCTATATTCTAAACTTGAATTGATTGACCCTGAAGTCAAATATTTGATGATTGATGACATACCTTCTATACACACGCAGCTGCGGCTTCATAATGGCCGCGTGATCTGGCTATATTGCTTACACCCTATGCCGCCAAGTCCGACAGAGGCGGATAAGTCGACCACTCGTGATGCTGAGCTGTTAATGGTTGGCAAGCATATAAAAGAAAATGAGCAAACCGCGATATTGGCAGGTGATCTCAATGACGTTGCATGGTCAAAGACGACCAGACGCTTTCAGCGCATCTCAGGCTTATTGGACCCACGTATCGGACGACACTTTATCAATACCTTTCATGTCAAGTATCCGTTTTTACGTTGGGCATTGGATCATCTTTTCCATAGTGCTTGCTTTACGGTGGTGGATATTAGGCGTCTGCCCTCGGTTGGCTCCGATCACTTTCCCGTGATGACCACACTGCAATATGAGCCAGAAAAAGAGCAAAAGCAAAAGCAAAATGCGCCTACTGCGGAAGCAGATGATATTAAAGAAACTGACCATAAAATAGAAGAAGGCAAAAAAGAAGGTAAAAAAATCTCAAATGAGAATATAGAAGAGCATGTAAGTCCAGCTTTATAAGTGATAAATGCAGTGAGCGAAATGAAGATAAAGTTCACCATAAAAATGTAAGCATATGCTTACGTTAAATAAGGTCTTTAGCCTCTAGTGGCCTTATAGTGATTGCACTACAATAAAACCATCAACAAAAGGACATGCAAGGATGCATTGTTGAGACAGTACCCTAAACGTTCAGACCAGCCCGCTGTTCTTTTAGTGTACTGTTTGTGACTTAGGATAAGTCAAAATGGAGTAGATAATAATAACAATATGAAGCGTCATAGCCCCGAACCAATCGCCCTAGGTTCGGGGCTATTCTTTGTGTAATGGCTTTAGTTTGTAGACAGTGCTTCACTTACAATGATTAGCGTACAAAAAAAGGATACTTGCATCGACAAGTATCCTTTTTTTAATCAATTATTTTTAATCAAGTATCATGGATTTGTCTATCGACTAACCAAGTATCTGGATATAAGCACCTGCACGCAGCTCTTGTAGCCAATCTTCTTTGGCTTGTGGTGCCAAACGTTGATAAAGAGCTTGGCGTGCCATGTTGCGACGATATTGCGTACTGACGTCCTGCTCACGCTTACCTTCTACTTTTAAGATATGCCAGCCAAACTGAGTCTTGAAAGGCGCTGAATAATCACCGACAGTCGTGTTTTTCATCACAGCCTCAAATGGACCGACCATATCTTCTGCACTTACCCAATCAAGATCACCGCCGCGACCAGCTGAGCCTGGATCATCTGAATAAGTAGAGGCTAGGTCAGCGAAGTCAGCACCACTACGTAATTGACCATATAGATCATTGATCTTTTGTTCAGCAAGTGCGTCTGTCTGTAGTTCATCAACTTTGACTAAGATATGACGAGTATGCCACTGCGGTATGAGCATCTTATCGCTTTCTTTTTTGTCAGCAAGCTTAATGATGTCAATACCTTCAGGCGTCACTAATGGTGCACTGACAGCGCCAACTTCCAGTTTGGTAATTTCAGTTGATAACTCTGTGGGTAATGAAGCAGCTTTGTGAAAGCCCATATCACCGCCTTGTAACGGGATAGGATAACTGCCTTGGGTAGCAGCAACGGCCTCAGCAACATTAACGTTTGGTGCAAGTAAACGAGTGCGTAAGTCCTCTGCGACTTTTAGCGCCTCTCCGCGTTGAGCTTCTGATAGGCGGCTATAATCATCTATATAAGGCACGCGTACATGAATCGTTTGATACTCGCTTTGATTCAAACGCTTGGCTTCAGGTGAGGCCAAAAACGCATCAATGTCTTGTTCGCTAATACGAACACGACTGCTGATTTGACGTTGTTGTAAAGCCTGAATAGAAGCTTCTTCAATCAATTGTGCACGCAGGGCAGCATAGCTACCAGGTCTTGCTGCGTCTAAACTTTGCTGCAATTCTGATAGACTATTTAGACCTTCTGATTGTGCGATTTGACCAAGGCGCTGATTGATGGCTGATTCATCAGGATTCAAGCCAACACGCTTAATCATAGACAATTGCAATTCGCGCAAGATAAGAGCGTTTAGCACGTCCGACTGCAACTGTGCCGAATTTGGAAGGTTTTCTCCAGCAGCTTGAGCGCGTGCTTGGGTTTGCACGATAGCGTCAACCAATTCACTTTTTAAAATCGCATTTTCATTGACCAAAGCAATAATGCCATCTGTGCTATTGCCTGGAGTCAAACGATTGCTACTGTTTTGCTCAGCAGTGCTCGCTGTTTGCCCTACAGGAGGCTTGACGGTGGCAGCGTGGGCACTTAATGTCAGTGCAAGACTGGCACTCATAGACAGCAATACAGCGCGGCTGGTCTGACGTAAAGAAAAAACTCTCATGATGCTCCTCATCAATGTCATCACATCGGATGGTAGTCGGTTAACGCTATCTGATACTCTCAATAGATAAGTATCAGATAGGATAGTCCATAATAGGGTTGCAGACTGGGTAATATAAAATGCTTTATGAATATTTATGCAAACGATCTTTTAACCTGACAAAGAATAATTTATCAGTCTTTCCATGCAGTTTGGACAGGTTCAAAGCCCAAAACCTTGTCAGACAGTAAGCGTGTCAAGCGACTGCTGCCACTGCCAAGCCCATTTAATCTGATCTCTGCCATAATCGCTTGCGTTGGTTTGTCTTTAACATTTAGGTCATTATAGTAACGACGACCATAAACCGCAAAACCAAAACAACAATCCTCATAGTCAACACCTACTAACGAATCAAGCATCTTATCACGATTATGATCGTATTGACCCTGAGCCAATATTCGCCAGCTATTATTGATAGGGAAGACGGCTGATGCTGTAAATGCAGCGAGCGGTAGCTGATTCGTGTTTTCGTCACGTTGACGTTTGACGTAACCGACGTTAAATAAGCTATTTTCCGATGGCTGATAACGCAGTTCAGTCGTGATGTAATTTAAGTCATAGTCATTGGTAAGTGCGCCACTGACATCCACCCAAAAATTATTATAGGGCTGTGTACTCGTATCCCAAACCATCCCTGAAGAAGAAGACGTAAAGACGGGTTGTTCATTTTCAAGTGTGACACGTCCATCATCGATATAGAATTGTTCCGCTATGCTACCATCAAAACGTGTCACACCCGTTGCGTCGATGTAACGATAATTGACCCCAGGAGTAATCGAATGCAAATCTTGCAAGCGATCATGACCTAAGAACCAACTGTCCGAAAATAACTGCTCGTAGTTAATAGAAGCAATACGCGTGTTAAAGTTGGGAAGCTCGTTTTGGTTTTTATAAGGTGAGTACGTATATTTCAATCGCGGACTGAGCAAGCGATAGCCACCCATGGTGTCATCAAAAGCGCCAAACGGTGAACCTGCTTGATAAAAGTTCAATCCAGCATCAATACTAGCCTGCGGTACAAACACAGATTGACTACCGTCTTCCTCACTCAAATCGTTGTCTGCCAAACTGTCTTCATCATAAGAGGTATAAAGATGCTGCAAGCTTAGTTTGGGTCTAATGTAACCCCAAGATTTTTCTATTGGATAAGCTGCGCTTAGCTTATTATAAATACGGGCGCCACTTTTTTCATTCTCAGAACCATCATCGATCGACTTTTTAAAGTAAGCAGAGTCTTGTACACCCGTTATGTCGAAATTTTCAAACCAAGGCAGGCGATAATTGAGTTTGAGCTGTGGTAATCGTGAGTAGGGCTTGTCTTTGTCTTGTAATGGCTGTCCACTATCCGTAAAAGCATCCAAAGTCTGAAACGTTTCTACTTTTAACTCGCCATCAACGTAGTCATTGTAATAATTGACGCGAGCACGGCGTGGTAAATTGATGGTACTGTCTGATAAACCCAACGTATCAAAATCGTTGAGATAATCAGCATCTGACACATAGCTGTATTTGGCATCACCGCTCAAACGAGGGATGTCTTTAGACGTCCAGTAATGATCATAGAAGAAGCTGGTACGATCTTCATCATTATATTCTTTATCGTTGGGTAGGTATGAGCCGTTGAAAATCCCTTCGCCATAGTTTTCGGTTAAATAACGAAATTCACCTGAGACCATGGGATTACGATCAGTATAAATGTGGGTATTAAGCGTGGCATCATAGTTGGGCGCAAGATTGAAATAATACGGCACATCAAGCTCAACACCACTTTCACTACCGATACTCGCGCTTGGCAATAAGAAGCCACTGCTGCGACGACTATCAATTGGAAAGTTAAAATAAGGCAGATAAAATACTGGCACATCAGCAATACGGAAAGTGGTGTTGTAAGCTTCACCGCGACCTGTGTCTGTATCTAAATCAATGCTTTTTGCATCGAACTGCCATTTACGATTGGTCGGCGGGCAGGTGCTAAACATTACCTCATCTAATTCGTACTGACTCTCATTGGGCTTGTTTAGACGCTTAGCATAGCCATGTGCTTGTAGTGCCACACTGGCAAACGCCACATCATTAGCGGTTGATTGTCCAGTTTCAGTGTTGTAAGCCAAGCTGTCTGCAACACCGATGAGGCCTCCTTGAGAGGCTTTATTGCCAAAGTTGCCCTGCGATGTCTTAAGAGAGTTACTCGTAGCATTACTAGATGGCATTTGTTGTCCAGTTGCTTGATCCGTAAACATGACTTTGCCTTGAGCAGCAGCAACGCCCGTGTTTAAATCAACCAAGACCTTTTCTGCTTCTATGTACTGCGTACCCTGATTGACAATAACGTTGCCTGAAAGCTCGGCATAATCGACGTTATTGTAGTAACCGTAGTCTGACTCTGTAAACAAAGGCGCTTGATTGTTTGGAAGACCATCAAGGTTAGGGGCTGGCTGACCATTTGCTGCTCCAGCCTCATTCACGGCACGCTGATAGTTTGGATTACCCTTTGGATATACCCATTGACCTTCACAGCGTTGAGCGCTATCAATGGAGCTTGGTAACAGTCGTAAGTCTCTACCCACCTTTGGAATGGTTTGTGAGTTAAGTGTCAAAGCATTTTGATTGTCGTCAGTTTCAGTTTCAGTTTCAATATTTGCTGTTTTATCTGCACTGTCCAAAGCTGGTGTCTTAGCACTACTATCAGTATCTGGTGTCAGCTCATAAAACTCTGCCAAACGCATCAGACTGTCTTGGATGCTCTCTTCACTGGTCTCACTTTGAGTCGCGTCTGTTATAGTATCCGACACGGCCGTCTCGCTGACTGGTACATCAGTATTTATTTGAGGGTCACTGTTTTCCTCAATATCAGTGATATCCAAAGCATTGCTGTCTAAAGTATTGCTATTTAAATCGCTGTTATTTAAAGCACTACTATTTAAACTGTTGTCATTTAGATTAGTGGTATCTAAGCGACTGTCAGCAAAATCACTATTATCAGGGCTATGAGTGGCACTATTATCAGTGATTGGTAGCTCTGTTTGCGATGTATTGACATCGTTCAGCGCAGCACTGACAGTGAGGCTGGATAAGCCTAGGGCACCAAATAAAATCAAGCGAATGCTTTGGTAAAGCGGAGAATATAACAAGGGCACACCTATGATTGCAGAGCCTATTGGATTGCGATACTGAGTTTAATAACTGCTGATATATTCTATATAGTACAAACAATACGATAGCGAATGAGCAGCTACTAAATTCCTAATGGGTAATGTAATCTCAAGAATTTAGACGTTTTACATATAATGACGACTAATCATAGTCAAAAAAAACCAAATCAGCTACACTATTTACCAAAATTTATCGTATAGACTGGCTATTTTTTAAATGGTCACTGAGAGAATGCTCAGCGCTAGATACTGAATGATATATCAATATGACTGTTACAGCATCTGTTGTGGCTCAAGACGTTACTATTTTAGCAAGTATTGGTGCGACTTATCACTACTTTAATTGTTTACGACGCATATTTAACTTTTAATACCTTTTATGACTGACCCAATAATTTTAGAGCCTAACATGACTATGACCATTACAAACAATCGCCTTCAGCATTTAGAGCACTGGTTGCAGCAAGTATTTGCTGGCAAAACATTCAATCTTGACAGTTTGCCAGGTGATGCTAGCGCGCGTCAGTATCATCGTCTTCAGCTGTTAGAGGGCAGTGATACGACAGCATCGCGTTATATTGTTATGGATTCTGCTGATGAACAAGACGCCATGCGCCAGTTCATCAATGTTGCCAAATTGATGTCTCCAGCGATCAATGTACCCACGCTCATCGCACAAGATGTAGAAAAAGGCTTTTTAGTATTACAAGATTTTGGCGCGGTAGAGTTTGCCCATTTACTTGTCGGTGCAGTGCCTGCTCAGATTGATAAGCATTATCAGCTGGCAATGCAGACATTGGTCGCGCTTCAAACTGTTCCGGTTGAGACTGCAAAGGCTCAACATCAATTGCCAGATTATGATGAGGAACTACTAAATCGCGAGATGGATCTATTTAGTGATTGGTTTATACCTTACATTGGTGTAGCCCTTGATAAAACATTGTGGGACAATCTAAAAGCGGCACTGATAAAACAAATTTTGCGCCAGCCTCAAGTTATCGTCCACCGTGATTATCACAGTCGCAATCTTATGCAAGACCAAGCGGATCACTCACGCTTGGGTGTGATCGATTTTCAAGATGCGGTCATAGGTGCTTATACTTATGATTTAGTGTCATTGATACGAGATGCTTATGTTGAGTGGTCAGAGCATCAAATATCTGAATGGATTAGCGATTTTTGGCAGTTACAAAAGCAAGCAGCGCTCACCACAGCAGATAGTGTTGAGCAGTTTGAAAGTGATGTGAATATCATGGGTGTGCAGCGTCATCTAAAAGTGCTGGGAATATTTATCCGCTTGTCTGAGCGCGATGGCAAAGATCGCTATCTATCTGACATTCCTAAAGTCATGCGTGATTTGATCACCGAGTTAAACTGGTTGGCTAAGTATGGCAACGCTGACATTCAGCAAGCCGTTGTCCCTTTTAACCAATGGCTAGAAAGTGTTGTCTTGCCTGCTTATCAAGACACATTTTCTGCGATATGAGTGCGGCAATATAAGTATTGATAAATCGACACTGATAACTACAGACTACTCATGAGCTTTGGCTGAATATTTAGATCAAGAATTTACATAATACGATTAAAAGGAATATGCATGTCAATGTCATCTACCTCTAAGATTACCCAAGCAATGATTTTGGCTGCGGGTAAGGGGACACGCCTACGTCCATTAACGCTTGAAACCCCAAAGCCATTGGTTGAAGTGGGTGGGCAGCCGCTTATTGTTTGGCATATCAAAGCGTTGCATGCAGCAGGCATCACTGATATTACTATCAATGCGTCATGGCTTGCTGATAAGTTAATGGATACATTGGGCGATGGCTCTCAATATGGCGTCAACCTACATTGGTCCGTTGAAGAAGATGAACCGCTTGAGACAGGAGGTGGTATTTTTCAAGCATTGCAAGCAGGTCAGTTAAGAGATGAGCCCTTTATCTTAGTCAATTCTGACATTTGGACGACGTATGATTTTGGCCAGTTACGAGATTATGCATTGAGTGCTGACCAACAAGCGCATTTATTGTTGATTGACAATCCTGAGCACAATAATGGTGGCGATTTTGCAATTAATAACGGTCTGGCCAGCGAACAAGCAATTGGTGACGCAGACAAATATACATTTGCTGGTATCAGTGTCATCTCTCCCAGATTGATGGATGGTTTGGTGTCAGGACAGCCAGCAGCATTAGGGCCTTTATTAAGACAGGCAATGATAAAATTCCAAATCACTGCTGAAGTCATTACTGATAATTGGATCGATGTCGGTACGCCCGAACGCCTGACACAGGTAAATGAGTTCATTGACAGTAAAGGCGCTGACAATCATTTGGGCGCATAAACCCACTATCAAATAAAAATAGACCCATAAAAAAAGCAGCGTTGATTTCTCGACGCTGCTTTTTTATGGTTTTAGCGATTGGCATCAAACGCCCATTGCTAACTTGATTATTTGGGCAAATATAAAAACAACCAAAAATCCTGCCACATATAAACCAAAAAACCATAACCATTGTGACTGTTTTTTACTAAGCTTTTTCATAAAAACTCCTGATTAGCTCATGAACTGTGGTTACCCTACATCAGTAGTAATAACCACAGTATCAGTCTGACCTGTCATAAGTTGCTATTTACGATTAATACATTGGGTTGTGATCTGTTTTACCCTTAAACGTATAATAAGCAAAAGCGGTATAACTCAAAATAATTGGTAGCATAATGACCGCGCCAATTAACATAAAGGACAACGACGTATCAGCCGCCGCAGCATCATAAATGGTCATTTGATACGGTACGATATAAGGGAATATGGCAAAACAAACCCCAATATAGCCCATCAAAAATAATGCCACAGTCAATAAGAAAGGACGATACTCACGTTCCGTTTTTAAGTCTTTACGCATTAGGAAAAATAACAGCAACGCAATAACAGGCATCGGTGCAAGATATAAAATACTTGGCAACATAAACCAGCCTTCGAGTGCATCAATGTCTGAAAAATACATGAACGCAGTCACGACAATCATGGCTACTACTAAGGCAGAAAGCAGCCAACCTGATACTTTGCGTGCCCAAACTTGCAATGTATGCTCGGTTTTTATGATGAGCCATGTTGAGCCAAGCAGCGCATAGCCGATAATCATCGCAAACCCACAAACGATAGAGAAAGGTGTCAACCAGTCAAATGGACCACCTGTATAGAGACGGTTACTGGCTTCTAATCCTTGTACTAGCGCTCCAAGCATAATCCCTTGAGAGAACGTCGCAATGACCGAACCGACAAAAAAGAAAGTATCCCACACATGACGACGTGCTGATGATTTAAACCGGAACTCAAACGCGACGCCGCGCATAATGAGTCCAAACAGCATAGCAGTCACGGGCAAATAAAGCCCCGTCATGATGATACCGTAAGCAACTGGGAAGGCGGCAAATAAACCACCCCCGCCCAATACCAACCACGTTTCATTACCATCCCAAAATGGAGCGATTGAGTTCATCATGCGGCTGCGGTTTTTATCAGAACCTGCAAATGGAAACAAAATACCGCAGCCCAAATCAAAGCCATCGAGCAGTACATAAATAAAAACAGCAAGGACGATAAGTCCGCCCCAAATTAAGGGTAAGTCTAATACATCACCGAAGTTAAACATTAGCGTAACCCTCCATCATCGACATCATCAGCAGGCTTACTCATGTCTTCATCATTGTCTTTGGTATTTTCGCCTGCATTTTTATCACCGCTCAAAGCCCGACCTTGCGCTTCTGTGACAGAATGCTCATAGAAGTTATCTTCTGATGGATCTTCATAAGGCTTAGGCCCTTGCGCAATCAGTCGCAAAATATAAAAGCTGCCAGCGCCAAATACAAAAATATACAATATGATAAAGCCAATGAGCGTCGTCGCCACTTGCTGTGCAGCGACTGGCGACATACTTTCAGCGGTACGAATAACGCCATATACTGTCCACGGTTGACGACCTGTTTCAGTCACAAACCAGCCTGCCAATATAGCGACAAACCCAAGCGGCGTCATCATCATCCATGCACGGTGAAACCATACACTCTCAGGACTAAATTGCTGCTTCTTAAAGTATTTATAAAGACTAAATAAGCCGACAAGTACCATTAACATACCAATAGCAACCATGATACGAAATGCCCAAAAGACAACAATAACGACAGGTTGATCTTCAGGTGCCCAGTTTTTTAGGCCTTTAACTTCGCCATCTAGTGAATGGGTAAGAATCAAGCCAGTCACATAAGGAATTTTTACTTCATATTTATTGGTTTGGTTTTCCTGATCAGGAATAGCGAATACACGCAAAGCAGCTCCGCGCTCATCCTCCCAAATACCTTCCATTGCTGCCACTTTGGCAGGTTGATGCTCTAATGTATTTAGACCATGCTCATCGCCGATGAGTACTTGAGCCGGTGCCACAAAAATTGCCATAATCATCGCCATACCTAGCATGATACGACCATGACGACGGTGCTCAGTGTGTTTTTTAGATTGAAGATAGTAAGCACCGATACCACCAACGACAAAGGCGGTCGTTAAGAATGCGGCTGTCATCATATGAGCGTAGCGGTAAGGAAATGACGGGTTGAATATGATTTCAAGCCAGTCAGTAGGGTATAGCAACCCATCTGCGCCCATCATAAAGCCCTGCGGCGTTTGCATAAAGCTATTGGCAGCCAAAATCCAAAATCCTGAAATCAGCGTACCAACAGCGACAATGGCAGTTGAGGCAAAATGCATGCGCTTACTAACGCGGCCCCAACCGAATAGCATAATGCCGAGGAAAGAAGCTTCCAAGAAAAACGCCGTCAACACTTCATAGGCAAGTAGTGGACCTAAGACGTTCCCCGCTTTATCAGAAAATACAGCCCAGTTGGTGCCGAACTGGTATGACATGACCACGCCCGATACCACACCTAAACCAAACACCACGGCAAATATTTTTACCCAGTGTTTATAGACTTCAGCATAAATAGGATCGCCAGTTTTTAACCAACGGTATTCAAGCACCGTAAGCCAGCTGGCAAGTCCGATGGAAAAAGCGGGAAAGACGATATGGAAAGAGATAACGAAAGCGAACTGGATGCGTGCGAGTAAGAGCGCATCAAGCTGGTCAATCATAAACGTAGCGAACATAAATGGTTACCCTTATCTGTTACCTGAACAGCGCTAGCTTCCATAAAACGCTTAAGTAACTGTCCGTAACTGTCTGTAGACTAAAATGACAAGTATTACGGCAGTAGCTCAGTGTCGGCTAGCGAGCAACATTAGAGACAAAGTGCAGCTAGGCTAACAACTGTTTAGTTGGATTGAATAACTTACATCCTTATAAATTAATGTATTGTCGTACGGATTAATATCTTGCTGTCGTGTGTTAGAGATATATTATGCGCTTACATATATATACACGCAAGCTAAGCTATGTCATAGTTACATACCTAACAGTCATCTAAAAATACTAAAATCATCCTCAAAAACTTGAATAAATACCATTCAATAACAAGGGGTTATTAAATAGACGGTATGGTCAAAAATGTCTATAACTGATCACGAAGTGATATTCGTACATCATCACCAACTATTTTAATATTCATAACGATTTTTTCTTAGATAAAATACGGTTTCGCTAGAACAATTCTTTAAAATAATATTCACATGACATGCTTTATAGTCTGGCTCTCTTATTTTTTAATAAGTTGCTAGAGTTAAATCATTGTGAATAATCGACGATGTAATACAGATTGCCGCTATTCTTGTAATTGCTTATGCAAAATGCGTCTCAAGGTCAAAATGGTTTGTGGATTGGTTTGAATACTATGACCACCACTAATAATAGTCTCAGAAGTTGCCCCTTCTAGATGCGCACTGGTATAAGGGACAATGCCGTCTGACAAGCGTTCAGTCAATGCTTGGCTTATATCGCTATTAACCGTTACGGCAGCCACAAGAGGCTCAGCAGGTATTGCTGAGGTATTGGCAGCATTATTTGTATCATCGGTTGGATCTTCTTCTACCGCTTGTGACAGATCTACTTTTGCACCGTTTGGCTGCATTTGCGCCAAGCCTTGAGTGATATCGACATCATTATTGGCAATAATGGAATGATAGGTGACGCGATCGTTGATAGCAATGTCTTTAGTCAATTGTATAAAGGATGACTTATCGCTCAGCTGGCTGGCACCATTTTGTAAGTACAAAGCACCCAGTGGGTTTTGTGCCAATTCACCCTGAGTCGCAATCGTGGCCAAGTTATCCGTGACCGTTTTTACCAAGCCGACGGGTAGATAGACAATGCGACGTAGCGCCCGTGTAAACCAACGATCGGCATAATCGGTGCCGCGAAAAGGCGCGGATAAAAAGACAGCTGTGTCCACTTGCGGTAATGCTTTAAGCTCAAACCGCTCTTGTAGCTTGTTTTCTGTAAAGGACGCTTTGAGAGCATCGCGAACCCTACGTTTTTCGCTACCAGACAATAAGTCTTCGTCATCCAACTTATCTAAGTTGTTGGCTAAGTTGTCATCGGAGAGCATCATACGAGCGATAAGAGCACCCATACTATGACTGATGATGACGCTATTTTCGCTAGCACGATTTTGGCTTTTAGGGTCAGTTTGCTGATAAGTAGTTTCAATCAAACGCTGAATTTGATAACGATTTTCCAAAATGGGCAGATTGGTTGGATAAAATATCTGCCAAACTTGGTAGTTATCACGCAGTTTGTCATCATTCAGAATATCGTTGGTCAGGTTCACCCATGTCGCCGGACTAGAGGCCAATCCATGTAGCATAATTAACACGCGCTTGTCAGGATCATAAGGCTCAAGCATGAAGAGTTTGGGCAGCCTTTCTTCGGGTTGACGCGTTATCAAGTTTAAATAGCCGACGCCATCCAGCTGATTTTCAGACAGCCACAAGCCATAACCAGCAGAGAAGTTAGCCGCTAGAGGATAATCGTTATTTAAAAGGTTAACGCTTTCACTTCGGTACGGGTTATATAAGTGAATATCAAGCTTGCGACTGCTTAACACCTCCAGCACGCTATCACCACTTGGCTGAATCAATCCAGTTAATAATAAGTGTCCTGTAGGATAGATGCGTGTGCTTGGATCAGCGTTGTCTACGTTGCTATCACTCTTTTCATTCGCCAATCGACCTGATAATGAGGATACCAATAGCTGACGGATCGTCGTGGTATAGCGATCGTCTAATGACGCCACTAAGCTGATACCCAATCCTGGACGCTTGCTAATGGAGTTGAGGCCAGAGAGGCGTAGCTCATAAGTGGATACTAGGTCTGCTAAAGCAGAGGTTTGCTTATGTGCATTCTGCAGATAGTTATTTTCGTTTGGCAAATAGATACCAAGATCATAGTCATCAACTTGCACTTTCATGACTTTGACTTGATCAACAGTCTGTCCTTTTAGCGGAGAAGGATTGGCAATAGCGGCTTGCTTATCATCAATAAGATTGGTGGCGGTTGTTGGTAGGTAGTCTACCTTAACATCACCCATTCGCTTCTCTGAGCCGTTGGTCGATCGATAAAGCTGGGTAATAACATCGTTACTGGCAGCGTTATAGATATCTTGGGTTTGAATGTCGATATCACTTGGAATACGGTTTGGCGTATAGGCATTCTTTTCTTGGTCAGCGCCTTCAAAGTCATGTGTCAAACTGTCATAAAACAAATAGGTATAACTTGACTTGATGGCGTCAAATAGACGAGCTTGATAATCGGTCACACAGCGACTGGTGTTCTGTTCTTGAGACTGAGATTCAGCTTCGCTCAAAGGAGCATTGGCATAATAAGGGTCAAGCGGGGGACGAGCAAGCGCATTGCGACAATCCTGAGAGTCGGCAAGCTGACGTGCTTTTGCATAATGTAGTTCTGCAAAAATCGCTAGGGCAGAGCGGTAGTGTTGATTTAGAATACTATCGGTAAGCTGAGTCAAGCATAAGTCAAATTGCTGCATACAGGCTTGTTCATTGAGACCTGCTGATAATAATGCTGAGGCTGTGTCACTGCTTAGATTTTTACCTGTGACAATATTGCCGCGCTGTGCGGTGATGGTCTTCGCTGATGTTTGTTTATTCACTGACACCGTGCTACAGGCAGGCAAAAGCGCGACCACGGCTATCAAAGCGACTGACATGATGGTTAGAGGCTGCTTATTAGTGTGCGCCACCATATTTTTGATAGAGCGAACGAAAGTCATAGGTCAGTCCAATAAACGTCAGTCATGAGGATGCGATTACTTCACAAGATAATGATAAGAATGAGTGTAGCGTAACTTCTAGAATTAAACTATTTTATTTAAGCTCGATAATTTAATTCTATTTTTTAGAGTAGACAGTCAAATTATTGTTATTATTTGAATTTAGATAATCAAATATAATATGTATAAAAATAAAGGAATAAGTAAAGAAAATATAGACGAAAGGGGATTTTACAGTCATAAAAAAGCACCATCGTTTTATATCAACTTACTATCGACATAAAATAATGGCGCTCAATATCAAGCCTAGATTATATAGGATTATCAGACATTTGGTTTAACATTGATGTCAGGAGCAGGAATATCCCAAATATAGAACTTACCTTCCTCTACCAGCTTAATTTGTTGAGGAATGATGGTATTGTTTGGATTTTCTCCAGCAAGACGACGCAAACGCTGCAATGCATTATCACGACGATCACTTAGTACATCTGACTGTGCCAAGCTTTGCTCTGCTTCTGTGTACCCCAAAGACACCGCTTTATCCAGATACTTTTGACCTTCTTTGAATCCACCGCCTTCTGACAACATCATGCCGTATAAAAAGTTAGCTTCACCACTATCAGGTTGAATTTTGATAGCGCGATCAACATATTTTCCGCCACGTATGGTGTAATCCGAGCCTAAATCTAGGTTACGTCCCATACCGTTTAGTTTGGCAGCACGAAGCAAGACATCGTAAGAAGCATTTGGCGATTGGGCATAAGGCTCGATCCACTCAGTCAATACTTTAATTTTTTCACGAGTATTATAGCGCTGGGTGCGATTAGGAAAGTTTGGTGGGTAATGACGCGCATTGGGTGACGCTTCTGCGATGAAAGCATCAAGCAGACTCACATCTAGTTTATCTGTACCAAGACCCTTTTGTTGAGGAATCAGTACAGTAGTGACAAAGCTGACGTCAGACAGTTGTACTTGCGGTGTTGGAATATTAGGAAGCTGACCGCCACGAAGGTCAATGCCCGCTGCGACCATTGGACTTGGCGTGTATACGCGAGTAGTAGTATTGCCTGTCAATTCAGAGTCGGCAACTCCTACAGCCGTCGCTGGTCTTGGTGTAGTACTGCTACTCATTGGTGCATTATTTTGTTGGACACTGTTCTGTTGGACGGTATTTTGTTGATTACTATTTTGCTGAGAAGTGTTCAGCGGCATGGTAGTAGCTACAGCGTCCATTGATGTGTCTGGTTGAGGGGCTGTTTGTATGTTAGGTGCGGTGGCACTGACAGTAGCGTTGGGCCGTGCAAGACGAATGACTCGTTTGCTTGAGTCCATAGCACTAGGTACAGAGGTACTGGTCGCAGACACAGCAGCGGTATCCGTTTCAGCAGCATTAACAGGTGCTGATAGCATCATTGCACAAGCAGCCGCTAGTGCTGTCAAGGTAGCAAGCTTAGGTGACTTGGCTGGCAAGCGGCTAGAGAGAGTCGATTGGTGGTTGGCTTTCATAAAAATCGTTACCTTAATTATTCATGGTTGAGCAAATGGATGGCAATTGGGTTATGTCTGTGAGGCAAAATCGTACAAATTTTTAATACCCTACCAAATTAAACTCAACGCTATCAGTAGTAGGATTGTTAATAGTGAGAATTAACCAAGTTGGGGTCTATCGCTAACACTATACATCGCTAATCGTGCTTACTGTATTAACGACGATAAAAGCTATCTAAACGTTACAAATGATAAGCAGTGGCTTTCATGCGATTCGCCATCCAGCGCATGGTCTGACGAACGGGTGGTGGTAATGCTGCACCGCCACTTGTCAGTGCTAACTCACGATGGTGCAACTCTTCAAGATCCATCTGGGCCAGTATCTCTTTTGAGCGCTGATCGTGTTCAGGCAACTGCTTGATATGATCTTGCAGGTGTTCACTCACTTGTGCTTCCGTTTCAGCGACAAACCCCAAACTGAACTCATTAGAGATGGCGCCTGCCACCGCTCCAAGGCCAAAGGACATGCCATACCATAATGGCGTAAAGACACTGGGATGACTGCCCAATTCATTTAGACGAGTCTCACACCAAACCAGATGATCGACTTCTTCTTCGGCTGAGTGTTGCATGGCTTGTTTGACGCCTTCGTCTTTGGCAGCAAAGGCTTGCCCATGATATAGCCCTTGCGCACAGACTTCGCCTGTATGATTGATACGCATCAAACCTGCGACATGGCGTGCTTCTGTGATCGTAAGCTCAGGAATATCATCACTGCTTACAGGTAACGGACGGGTACTAGGATTGGAATTGGGCACGACAGCTCGTAATGCCTTGTCGACCCCAAGTAATAAATGATCGATTTTGGATAAGGGACGCGGGGCCATGATTCACTCCTGATGGCTTAAAGTACTGTAAGGCTTAAAGTAATATAAATACATTCTATCGATAAGGTGTCACCAATAAAATAGAATTATCTGCTTCTTTTTTGGGATGATTCTAATCATGATGGCATGTTTTTTACTATAGCAAATAATCAAAATTATCAGCACGAATATTTCAGCACAAATATTAGTGCCTTCACAATCACAATTTACTCATGCAACAGAAATGATGCTTATTTGTATGTCTCAGGGATACAAGCTTTTCATCTCTCACTTTAATATTATGAGCTGACCACATCATTTGTTTGAATGACGGCATCTTTGATGTGTTTGTTGAGCTTGACATACAAAAACGCACCAAAGGCAATGTTCAGTAAGCCTGTCACTAAGAAAAGCTGCGGTAATGTTAAGCCCAAGGCGTTCAAAATAACAATCGCAAAAATGGCTGAGGTCACCATAAAGATGGCATTAAATATGTTATTTGCACCTACAATACGAGCACGATGGCTTCTAGGGGCATATGCTTGCATAGAAGCATATAAAGGTACGATATACAAACCACCACTAAACCCCAAAAAGAACAGGTCTGCAAACACACGCCAGCTACCATTGAGTCCAAATAAATCGCGAATACCGAGTAAAGCGCTATTATTAACATCAATATTCAGACTTGAAAGCGAAAAATACAAATCAATGGCGAAAATACTGAGACCTGCAATGCCAAAAGGCAGTAGACGTAGACTGACCTGATTTTTGGTCAATGATTTACACAATAGTGAACCAATTGAAACGCCGACAGAAAACAGGGTTAATAAGAAAATAACCACTGACTCATCACCTTGCAAAATGACCTTGCTAAACTCTGGGGTTTGCGTCAAAAATGTGGCCCCATAAAACCAAAACCAGCTATTACCAAGGATGACAAAGAATAAAAAAGGCAATGAGTATAAATAGCGAATCGTTGATAAGCTGGTGGTGATGATGTTCCAGTTGATTTTTAGATTGGGCTGCATCGCAGGCATGGTAGGAATATATCGCGCAGCCAAATAACCCAGAACAGCGACAATCAATACAGTGACGCTAATCCAGTATAGCGATTGTGATAGCTGAGTTAACACACCCGCGATAATCATGCCCAAAAGAATGGCAAGCGATGTACCCATTTGAAACAGCCCATTGGCGCCAACTAACTCATCTTCTTTCATCGCTTGTGGCAAATAGGCGTACTTAATTGGTCCAAAAAAAGTCGAATGTGTACCCATTAAAAACAGCGCCACAAATAACAGCGCATACCACTCAAAAACGAAGCCAACCGCAGCAATTGCCATAATCACTAACTCCAACAATTTAATAAATTGCGTGAGTTTTGACTTTTCGAACTTATCGGCAATTTGTCCCGCCAATGCTGAAAATAAAAAATAGGGCAAAATAAATAACATAGCGGCCAAGTTATTTAAAATGCTTACTTCCATTCCTAACTGACTAGCAGCGGTATAGGTCAGAACCAGTATGAGTGCTTGTTTAAAAATGTTGTCATTAAACGCGCCCAAAAATTGGGTAAAAAACATAGCGTTAAAACGGCGATGCTTAAACAGTTGAAACTGATTTGCCATGGAGGTTCCTGCAGATAGGTCGCGGCTGATTGAGTGAAAAAACGTCAAACATAATTTTTGAGATAAAGTTAATTGTCAATATTATCAAAAACTTATTTGAATGTAGCATAGGTTTTGTCAATATTAGGAAGTATAATAGCAAGGCTTTAGAAAAAATACATGCAGCCTATGCTATGATTTCATAATTAACTAAGTTATGATTTGTAAATTTCGCATCGTTGCATTATAAAGTGTGAGTGATGCTAAAGGTTCACTATTACCCAATTTTAACTCTTAGTAAGTACAAAACAAGACTAAAGTCTGTCTTTTAGGCTATCATTATCCAAGTTAGGTAAGATAGTCACCATCATTTTCATCAACTGCTTGACGTTTATCCACCGGTAAGACTTGGCGATTATTGTCGCTAATAATATTGTGCCGCGTGAGGTGATAGGAACCGAACATGAAACATCAGCCTTCAACGCCATCGCGCAACGTATCAATCATGCAGCGTGTTACTGTCAACACACAGGATGATATTAGTAACCACAGCCATCAAGAGAATTTTCAAAAGACGATGAACGATACGCATAATAATGTCCCACGTATTTATTTTAGACGTTCCGCACTTTTTACAGCATTAGCAACCAGCCTAGTCGGTTTTGGAATTGTGCCTATAGCATTTGCTGATACCACAGATAGTACAACAATTGATAATCAATCTATTACTGATCAAGCCATGGCTGATAAAGCATCCAGCTTAGTAGAAGGCAACACTGAGCAAGAGGATGATCAGCTTAATATGGCTTTAGATGCATTACGCCTAAAGAAGGCAGTAGAACAAGGCATCATTGAGCAATCTGTATTGGATGATTACGCCGAACAAAGTCTCGGTGCCAAAAAATCAGATTCAAAAACTGAAACCACGCAAAACCCAAATACTCAGTCTCCAAACACGTCTAACTCTCAGACGAATATGAATTATGCAGAAAATGCGGATAGCAATCTTGATCTGTCTGACAATGCCAATGACGATTTAGCACAACAAGCCGCAACGATACAACAACAGGGTTATCAGATGATGACTCCTGAGCAGATTGATCGTGAGCTGGCTGCGATGGATCTACAAAATACACAAGACATTGATGATATAAACAATAGTAATAGCCTTAACAATAACAGCAATACTATCAGCAGCAATGACAGTGATTTTGATGGACCAATTGCAACATTGGCAGATACTACTCCGCCAATTGGCTTAGATGCGGAACTGGATGCGAACAGTCTGCCCATACCTAATAACCTCGATACGTTAGGTCGAAATGAGACAGCAGCTGAGCAAGCCGAAACGTCTGAGGTTATGTCGCGCCCGATCGATGTAAGCGATGCTGTCAGTAGTAGAGATGAGGAAGGAACGAGTGAAGGTATCGTTGCAGCAGGTGATGTCACTGGTGCAGAGAGCACCTCATCATCAGATATTATAAATCCTGATGATTACTTGCCAGATTATCAAACAGAAGATCAGGCTATTAGCGAAAGCATCGAGCAAGCGGCCAAACCCAAGCCTTTAGCTCGTAATAGAGGAAATATCGTCAAACGCCTTTATAATCGTTTGTTTAATAGTGGTGCCATAACATTACCACACGTCGACACCACGATTTATATGAGTCAAGCAGCGCCTGATGGTACGGTGGATAGCAAATCAAAATTAGTCAAGGCAGATAATGATATTCAGCCTATGAAAAACATCAAAGCAGCGCTTGATGATACAACAGTACAATCAGTGGTCGACTTTACAGCCGCCTTGCCTCGGTTACGTGAAACAGCGTTAGATGCTGCAAAAGCTGTTGGATATTATGATGTTACCTTGCGTTTACGCCAGCCCAATGCCGATACGATAGATGTCATTATCGATGAATTGGGCGAACCTGTGCGCGTGGATAGTCGCATTGTTGAGATTCGCGGTGAAGGCCGTGAACAAAAAGAGTTTATTGAGTTTGAAAAAGAGCTGCCCCCACAAGAAGGCGATATTTTTAATCATCGTGTGTATCAAAACAGCAAAGCTGCGCTTGAGTCGCTGAGCAATACTTATGGGTATTTTGATCAATATTGGTTAAACAAGTCTGTCGATATTATCTTGCCTGATAATACAGCAGATATCTCTTTAATCTACAATACTGGCGATCGTTATGAGTTTGATGATGTGGTG
>ENA-UOWK01000463-UOWK01000463.1-bioreactor-metagenome-genome-assembly--contig:-NODE-463-length-22571-cov-19.431515_pt1 | contig 22571 bp, 18 predicted proteins | sample MGYA00238157_ERZ761612 | MGnify/ENA primary metagenome ERZ761612 (study PRJEB28901, sample SAMN06268035) | bioreactor metagenome | isolation source: Joint BioEnergy Institute, California, USA... | reverse complement strand
GAATCTCGGCGGCCTGCACGTTGCCCTCGGCCTCGAAGAGCATGCCATTGTCCTGATCGGTGTGCAGGGTCTGCTCGCGCCGGCCTTCACTGCCGAAGCACAGCCAGGCGAACGGCACGCCCGGGTCGCCCAAATCTTCGAGCGTCAGTTCGATCACCCGGCACACCGTGTGATCGTTGAGCAGGGTGACGATATGGGTGATCTGGCTGGCGCTGGCACCGTGGGCGAGCATGCGGTCGACCAGTTGGCGGATGTCCTCGCGTAGCGAGACGAGGGTCTCCACCCGGCCGGCGTGGCGAATGGTGCGCGCCAGGTGCACCAGGTCGACGCGCTGCAGGGAGAACAGGTCGCGTTCGGAGACCACGCCGCACAGCTTGCCCTGTTCCACCAGGCAGACGTGGGCGATATGCCGCTCGGTCATGGCGATGGCGGCGTCGAAGGCGCTGGCGCTCGGTGGCAGGTGGAACGGCGCCTGGGTCATCAGGCTGCTGATCGGTTGTTCCAGCGAGCTGCCATCGGCCACCGCGCGGCGCAGGTCGCGCAGGGTGAAGATGCCTTGCGGGCGCAGGCCCGCGTCGACGATGACGATGCTGCCGACCTGCTGTTCGTGCATCAGCCGCACGGCGTCGCGCAGCGGCATTTCTGGCGCGCAGGAAATCGGTTGGCGCATGGCCAGTTCGCCCAGGCGGGTGTCGAGCGAATACTGCGAGCCAAGGGTCTCCACGGCGCGCATCTGTACTTGCTGGTTGACCTGGTCGAGCAGGCTGCTGACGCCGCGCAGGGCGAAATCGCGCAAGGGGGTGGACTGGCTGAACAGGCGCGTGAAGGCGGCTTTGTCGAGCAGCAGGCAGAAGGTGTCTTCGCCGGCCAGGTGCGCGGTGCGGGTGGCGCGCTCGCCGATCAGCGCGGCCATGGGAAAGCATTCGCCGCTGGTGATCTCGAAGGTGGTCTCGGTGCCGCGCCGCGCCGAATGCGGGCGCTGGCCGTGCACGCGGCCCTGCTTGACGATGTACAGGTGCTCTACCGGGCCGTCATCGGGGTGGATGATCACCTCGTCTTCGCCGTAGAAACGCAGCTGACAGTGTTCCACCAGATAGGCGAGGTGCGTGCTGTCCATCTGGTTGAACGGCGGGAATTTCTGCAGAAACTCCATGGTGCCATGGACGTTCTGGCGTACCGCTGTCTTGCCGGCCTGGACGAAATCGTCGGCTGGTTTCATTGCGCGCGTTCCTTTTGTTCTTGTGATGCCATGGTGATGGCCTGCGCCCTGAATCGACATAGGACGTAAGTCTAGGCGAGGGAATCGGGAGGGTGAATATCCCGGCCTGCGGTGAACCTCTCACTTCGATTGGCGTCCTGATGTGTCTGGAACGCGTTTTTCAGGCAGCCATCCTTTCCAGGCACAGAGGAGACATTACCCATGAGTGGCAGCATCCTGCGTCACGCTGTGGCGCTCGGGACCAGCATCCTGCTGAGTTGCGGCATCGCCAGCGCACAACAGAAACCCGTCGAGCTGATCGGCATCAACGTCGCCGGCGCGGGATTCGCCAGCTCGCACATCCCCGGCAAGCACGGCACCAACTTCTTCTTCCCGCCAAAGGGTTATTACCAGAAGTGGCAGCAGAAGGGCATCAGCTGGGTGCGCTTCTCCTTCATTTGGGAGCGCCTGCAGCCCAAGGCCAATGGCGAGTTCGACGAGACCTACGCCAAGCTGATCGACAAGACCCTCGATGAAGCGCAGCAGGCCGGCATAGACGTGATGCTCGACGTGCACAACTATGGCCGCTACCACGGCAAGGTGATCGGCACCGACGACGTACCGATTTCCGCCTACCAGAACCTGATGGAACGCATCGCCAAACGCTGGGGCGACCACCCGGCCGTGTATTCCTACGACCTGATGAACGAGCCCCACGGCGCGGCCAACAAGTTCTGGCCGCAGGTGGCCCAGGCCGGTATCAACGGCGTGCGCAAGTACGACTCGAAGAACGATATCTACGTCGAGGGCGCCGAGTATTCGTCGGCATTGCGCTGGCCCAAGCTCAACGACAACCTGCTCGACCTGAAGGATCCGGCCAACAAGCTGATCTATTCGGCGCACATGTACATCGACCCGGATGCCAGCGGCCTCTACAAGACCGCCCTGGCGCCCAACCTGGATCCGCAGATCGGCGTCAAGCGCCTCGAGCCCTTCGTCAACTGGCTGATCAAGCACAACAAGAAGGGCCATATCGGCGAGTTCGGCGTGCCGGCCGAAGACGAGAGCGGCCTCAAGGCGCTGGACCAGACGCTCGCCTATCTGCAGAAGCACTGCATCCCCTTCGCTTACTGGGCGGCCGGGCCGTCGTGGGGCAAGAACAAGCTTTCCGTCGAGCCGGTCAAAGGGGTGGATCGCCCGCAATGGGCGGTGTTGCAGAAATACCTGGGCGGCGGCAACTGCACCAGCATCGGGCCGGGAACCTGATGCACGGGTTGAGGCTCTGATCAGCGTGGCGGCGCTCCTGTCGCCGCCATCGCTCCTCACGCTGAACCTGATCTCAAGGATTCCCGCATGCAAAACCGCAATCTATGGGTGGATTACGCCAAGGCCATCGGCATCCTCCTGGTGGTCTATGGCCACGTGGTGCGCGGCTTGCTCAACGGCGGCATCATCACCGAAAACGTGGACTTCCACTGGCTGGTGGACAGCATCATCTACACCTTCCACATGCCATTGTTCTTCTTTCTGTCCGGGCTGTTCTTCTGGCATTCGCTGAACAACCGCGGCAGCGCCGGGCTGTTCTGCAACAAGATCGACACCATTTTCTATCCCTTCGTGCTCTGGTCGCTGCTGCAAGGCAGCATCGAAGTGGTGCTGGCGCGCTACACCAACGGTGGCGTCGGCATGGGCGAAGTATTGGCGCTGCTGTGGTCGCCACGGGCGCAGTTCTGGTTCCTGTATGCATTGTTCGCCGCGTTCTGCCTGGCGATCCTGCTGTACCGCCGTTTTTCCACCCGGGCGTTCCTGCCCTTGCTGGTGCTCAGTGCGCTGTTCTACCTGCTGCAGCAGTGGACGCCGCGGGTGGCGGCGCTGGTGTTCCTGGCACAGAACTTCGTGTTCTTCGCCCTGGGCATCTGGTTCAACCAGATCCGCGGCAGCATCGAGCCCCGTGCCTCGGCTGTGGCGTTGGGCAGCGGCCTGGCCTTCGTGGTCGCGCAGTATGTGTTCCATGGCCCGCTGGGCCTGACCTACGCGGATCGCGGCGCGGCCTCACTGGTGGTGGCCTTTATCGGCATTCTGTTCACCGTCAGCCTGTGCATGGTGCTGGCGCGCCGGCCGATGGGCTGGATGCTGACCCTGGGCGCGCTGTCGATGCCGATCTTCCTGATGCACATCCTGGCCGGCAGTGGCGCACGGGTGATTCTCAGCAAGTTCCTGGGCATCAACGACGACACCCTGCACATCGTCATCGGCTGCCTGGCCGGTGTGCTGCTGCCGATCATCGCCGCGAAGATTCTCGAGGCGCTGGGCATCAACTGGCTGTACGAAATGCCCAAGCGTTTTTCGGTTTATCGCTGGCAGCAACGCCGCGTGGCGGTGCAGCCGGCGGCTTGATCTGTATCTGGGTTGAGATCGCGTGGTGGGTTACGCGACGCTTTGGATGCTGCGGTGTCTGGCAGTGATGGGGCATGCGTCGCTCACCCACCCTACGACATACGCCGCCCGCGGTTTCCCGGGTGTCGCTTCGCTCGACCCGGGCTACGCGGTCACGCACGCTCCATATCCCCGTAGGGTGGGTGGAGGCGCCGCTTCGTCTTTGCGGCGTGTCAGCGCATCCATGGCGCCGTAACCCACCAATGTATGCGACAGAAAACAAAACCGCCTTTCGGCGGTTTTGTTTTGCACGGCTGCTCAGTTAGTGCGCCAGGCTGGCCTTCAACTCGCGGCGACGGCGGTGCAGCACCGGCTCGGTGTAGCCGTTGGGTTGTTTGGCGCCTTCGAGTACCAGCTCCAGCGCCGCCTGGAAGGCGATGTTGCTGTCGAAGTCCGGCGCCATCGGCCGGTACAGCGGGTCACCGGCATTCTGCCGATCCACCACCGGCGCCATGCGCTCGAGGCTTTCGACCACCTGCGCTTGGCTGACCACGCCGTGGCGCAGCCAGTTGGCCAGCAGCTGGCTGGAAATGCGCAGGGTGGCGCGGTCTTCCATCAGGCCGATGTCGTTGATGTCCGGCACCTTGGAGCAGCCGACGCCCTGGTCGATCCAGCGCACCACGTAGCCGAGGATGCCCTGGGCGTTGTTGTCCAGCTCGTTGCGGATTTCCTCGGCGCTCCAGTTGGTGTCTGCGGCCAGCGGAATGCTGAGGATTTCATCCAGCGAAGCGGGCGTGCGCTTGGCCAGTTCGGCCTGGCGGGCGAACACGTCGACCTTGTGATAGTGCAGCGCATGCAGGGTGGCGGCGGTCGGCGAGGGCACCCAGGCGGTGTTGGCGCCGGCCAGCGGGTGGCCGATCTTCTGTTCGAGCATGGCGGCCATCAGGTCGGGCATCGCCCACATGCCCTTGCCGATCTGCGCGCGGCCCTGCAGGCCGCTGGCCAGGCCGACGTCGACGTTGTTGTTCTCGTAGGCGCTGATCCACTTCTCGCTCTTCATGGCCGCCTTGCGCACCATGGCGCCGGCTTCCATGGAGGTGTGGATCTCGTCGCCGGTGCGGTCGAGGAAACCGGTGTTGATGAACACCACGCGCTCGCTGGCGGCGGCGATACAGGCCTTGAGGTTGACGGTGGTGCGCCGCTCCTCGTCCATGATGCCGACCTTGAGGGTGTTGCGCGCCAGGCCCAGCACCTGCTCGACACGGCCGAACAGTTCGCTGGTGAAGGCGACTTCTTCCGGGCCGTGCATCTTCGGTTTGACGATGTACACCGAGCCGGTGCGGCTGTTGGCGCGGCTGTTGTTGCCGTTGAGGTTGTGCAGCGCGGCGAGGCTGGTGCACAGCGCATCGAGAATGCCTTCGGGCAGCTCGTTGCCGCTGGCGTCGAGCACCGCCGGGTTGGTCATCAGGTGGCCAACGTTGCGCACGAACAGCAGGCTGCGCCCGTGCAGGGTCAGCTCGCCGCCGTTCGGGCGGGTGTAGACGCGATCCGGGTTCATGGTGCGGGTGAAGGTGCTGCCGCCCTTGCTGACCTCTTCACTGAGGTCGCCCTTCATCAGGCCCAGCCAGTTGCGGTAGACCAGGGTCTTGTCGTCGGCATCCACCGCGGCCACCGAGTCTTCGCAGTCCATGATGGTGGTCAGCGCCGATTCCATCAGCACGTCCTTCACGCCGGCGGCGTCTGTACTGCCGATCGGGCTGTTGGCGTCGATCTGGATTTCGAAGTGCAGGCCGTGGTGCTTGAGCAGGATGGCGATCGGCGCGCCGGCCTCGCCCTGGAAACCGACCAGTTGATCGGCGTCGCGCAGCCCGCTGATGTCGCCATTGGCCAGGGTGACCAGCAGCTTGCCGCCCTCGATGCGATAGCTGCCGACCTCGGCGTGGGAACCGGTGGCCAGGGGCGCGCTTTCATCGAGAAAGGCGCGCGCGGCAGCGATCACCTTGTCGCCGCGTACGCGGTTGTAGCCCTTGCCCTTTTCGGCGCCGCCTTCCTCGCTGATCGCGTCGGTGCCGTACAGCGCGTCGTACAGCGAGCCCCAGCGAGCGTTGCTGGCATTGAGCGCGAAGCGCGCGTTCATCACCGGCACCACCAGCTGTGGGCCGGCCATGCGGGCGATCTCGTCATCGACGTTTGCGGTGCTGGCCTGCACCTGCTCAGGCTGCGGTTGCAGGTAGCCGATCTGCTCCAGGAAGGCCTTGTAGGCCGCCGCATCGTGGGGCTTGCCGGCCCGCTCGCGGTGCCAGCCGTCGATCTGCGCCTGCAGCCCGTCGCGCTTGTCGAGCAGGGCGCGGTTCTTCGGCGCCAGGTCGCGGAACACGGCGTCGGCGCCGGCCCAGAAGGCATCGGCCGTCACGCCGCTGCCGGGAATGGCTTGGTCATTGATGAAATCGAACAGCACCTTGGCGACCTGCAGGCCACCGACTCGAACACGCTCAGTCATCTCTCGCCTCTCTGCTTCGCTTAGCCACTGTAACGGCGGGAACCCTCGATGCTGCACAGACCGACCGCTGTCGGGGGGCCGTGGTTGACGGCTGCCCGCGTTGCTGCGGCGTATCTGGAGATGCTTCGTGAGCGGGGTTTTCCACAACCAGCAGGACTGGGTTAGGGTTCATGTAGTGGGTTTTTGTCGATACTACATGAACGAATCGGGAAAAACAGTCCAGAAATGATCTGCCGCTACCTTGGTCGTATTCTCGCCAGAAAGCTGATCCCGTGGCGCTGCCTATACTGCAGGCCACCTGTGAGGAACCCACCATGCCGACACGTGCCGCCACGCCTGCCGATCTCGATGACCTGGTGCCGCTGTTCGCGGCTTATCTGACCTTTTACAGCGTGGAAAAAAGCGTCACGCAGGTGCGGGCGTTTCTGGCTGCGCGCCTGCAACGCGGCGACTCTACGATCTTTATCGCACGGCACGAGCAGGGCGCTGCCCAAGGTTTCGTGCAGCTCTACCCGCTTTATGCTTCGCTGGCATTGCGCCCGAGCCTGCTGCTCAGCGACCTGTACGTTGCCGATCACGCGCGGCGCCAGGGCATCGGTGAGAGGCTGCTCGAAGCCGCCCGGCAGCATGCGCTGAGCACCGGTGCCTGTGGCTTGCAGCTGGAAACGGCGCGAACCAATCTGGCTGCGCAGTCTCTTTATGAGCGTCTCGGCTACGTTCGGGATGCGATCTACCTGACCTATTGGCTCGACCTGAGTTGAGCGCCAACGACGAGGACATGAGCATGGATCATCTGATACTGACCGTTATCGCCCAGGATCAACCCGGCCTGGTCGAGCGTATCGCTCAATGCGTGGCGAAGCACGATGGCAACTGGCTGGAGAGCCGCATGTCGCGGATGGCCGGGCAGTTCGCGGGCATCTTGCGGGTCGACGTGCCGGCGGCTTCTCACGGCGCGCTGATGGAGGCGTTGAGCGAGCTGAGTGCCCAGGGCATTCGCGTGCAGCTTGCTTCGGCGGGCGCCGAGCCGGACTGCACCTGGAAGTCGATCCACCTCGACCTGCTCGGCAATGATCGCCCTGGCATCGTGCGCGACATCACCCGCCTGCTGGCGGCCAATGGCGTCAACCTGGAAAGCCTGCTGACCGAGGTAACCCCCGCGCCCATGAGCGGCGAGCCGCTGTTTCACGCTCAAGCGACCCTGGCTGTGCCGGAAGGCTTGCCGTTGAACACGCTGCAGACCTCGCTGGAAGGCCTTGCGGACGATCTGATGGTGGAGCTGAAGTTGCGCATGGAAGACTAGGCTGCTGACACCTGGGCGTGATAAACCACAGGGCCGCTGAATCAGCGGCCGCTTGCCTTCAAACCTTGGCCTGGCGCTTACGCAGCGTCAACCAGGTGTCGACGCTGTATACCGCCAGGCCCGCCCAGATAAGCAGGAAGGAAATGAGCTTCGCCGGGTCGAAGTGCTCGCCGTAAACGAGCACGGCCAGCAGCAGTACCAACGTCGGCGCGATGTACTGCAAAAAGCCCAGCGTCGCGAACGGCAAGTGGCGAGCGGCGGCGTTGAAGCACACCAGCGGGATCAGCGTCACCGGCCCGGCCGCCATCAGCCACAGGGCTTCGCTGGTGGTCCAGAACGCTGGCTGGCTGCTCATGGCAGCCGGATGGAAGAGGATCCAGCCGATGGCCAGCGGCAGCAGCAACCAGGTTTCCACCACCAGCCCTGGCAGGGCAGCGACCGGCGCTTTCTTGCGGATCAGCCCGTAGCTGGCAAAGGTCAGGGCCAGCGCCAGCGACACCCAGGGCAGGCTGCCGACCTGCCACAGCTGTTGTGCCACGCCAGCCGCCGCCAGCAGCACCGCTGCCCACTGCAGGCGACGCAGCCGTTCACCGAGCAACAGCATGCCGAGCATTACGTTGACCAGCGGGTTGATGTAATACCCCAGGCTCGCCTCCAGCATGCGCCCGTTGTTCACCGCCCACACGTAGATCAGCCAGTTGGCGGCGATCAGCGAACCGCTGAGGGCCAGCACCGCAAAGCGTTTGGGGTGATCGATCAACTCGCGCAGCCAGCCCGGGTGCTTCCAGACGAGCAGCAGCAGGGCGCCGAAGAGGGCGGACCAGATCGCCCGGTGCACGATGATTTCCAGCGACGGAACGGCCTGGATCGCCTTGAAGTACATCGGGAACAGGCCCCAGATGACATAGGCGGAAAGGCCCAGGATGTAGCCGCGGCGCAGATCTGCGGTGGCCATGTAAGTCCTTAACAAGGCAGTGGAGTAACGCCACATTCTAGTGCGCAGTTGTCCGCGCGTTCAGCTTTTTGTTATCGGCGTGGCTAGCTCAAAACAGCCTCAGCGGCTCTTCGTTCAAGGCGGCGATCTGCTCGCGCAGCATAAGGATCTGCTCGCCCCAGTAACGCTCGCTGCCGAACCAGGGAAAGCTCTGCGGGAACGCCGGGTCGTCCCAGCGGCGTGCCAGCCAGGCGCTGTAATGCATCAGGCGCAGGGAGCGAAAACCTTCGATCAGCGGCAGTTCGCGCGGATTGAAGTCGTGGAACTCCTGATAACCGTCGACCAGCTCGGCGATCTGCCCGAGCCGCTCGTGGCGCTCGCCGGCCAGCATCATCCACAGGTCCTGAATCGCCGGGCCCATGCGGCAGTCGTCCAGGTCGACCATGTGATAGGTCTCGTCGCGGCACAGCAGGTTGCCCGGGTGGCAGTCGCCGTGCAGGCGGATCGCCTTGGCGGGGTTTGCCGCGAACAGCTGATCGAGGCGCTTGAGCAGGTCACGCGCCACCGACTCATAGGCGGGCAGCAGGCTCTTGGGAATGAAGTTGCCTTCCAGCAGGGTCGCCAGGGAGGCATGCCCGAAGTTGTCGACCCGCAAGGATTCGCGGTGCTCGAACGGGCGCAGCGAGCCGACCGCATGCAGGCGGCCAAGCAGTTGGCCGAGGCGATAGAGCTGATCCAGGTTGCCGGGCTCCGGGGCCCGCCCGCCGCGGCGCGGAAACAGCGAGAAGCGGAAACCGGCGTGTTCGAACAGGGTTTCGCCGTCGCGCTGCAGCGGTGCCACCACCGGCACATCGCAGTCGGCCAGCTCGGCGGTGAAGCTGTGCTCTTCGCGGATCGCCTCGTCGGTCCAGCGACCCGGGCGGTAGAACTTGGCAATCAACGGCGTTTGCGCCTCGATGCCCACCTGATAGACACGGTTCTCGTAGCTGTTCAGCGCCAGCACGCGGGCGTCGCTGAGGTAGCCCAGGCTTTCGACGGCATCCAGAACCAGGTCTGGGGTGAGGGCGGCAAAAGGATGAGACATGGGCAGCTCCGTCGGTTGGCCGCAGAGTGTAACGCCTGTGGACAATCGGTACGGCCACTATTCTCCACGCAAGGTTCCAGCGGTCAACCCGCGCGGTCAGACCTGCGTGCCCAGCAGCACATGGCTGGCGGCGAACTGGGCGCGGACGGCGCCGCCAAGCGCGAGGCCCTGGTCGGTGAGCTGTTCAGCGGACGCCTGGGCGCACAGCGTTTGCCCGTTGGGCAGGGCGATGCGCACCTCGCAGGGGCCGTCGGCCTCGGCAAGAATCTGCTCGATAGTCCCCTCGAGCAGGTTGAGGCTTGGATCGGCTTCTTGAGCTGGCGCGCTGAGCTGCAGCCAGCCGGCCTTGAGCAAGACCATCACCGCCACGCCCGGCTGCAGTTGCAGATGCGCCGTGCTGTTACGGGTGATCTGCGCCTGGATGGTCGCGCCGCCGGGCAGCTCGATATCGATCAGGTCGTTGCCACCCTGGGGCTGGATCGCCCGTACGCGACCGCCGAGCTGGTTGCGCGCGCTGGTGCGGAGCATCAGGCGACCAAGCAACTGCAGGTCGGCATCATCGTCGGCGGCCTGCAGCACTTCGGCCTGAATCGCCTGCAAGCGCTGGTGCAGTTGCAGCAGGCGCTCACCGGCCGGCGTCAGCCGCGCGCCACCACCGCCCTTGCCGCCGACACTGCGAGCGACCAGGGGCTGGTCGGCCAGGTTGTTCAGCTCATCGATGGCGTCCCAGGCGGCCTTGTAGCTCATGCCGGCGGCCTTGGCCGCACGGGTGATCGAGCCCTGTGCGGCGATCTGCTCGAGCAGGGCGATACGCTGCGGGCGGCGGGTGACGTGCTGGGCGAGCAGCGAGAGGCTGGACATGGCGGGGCGGCGATCAATACGACGGCCGGCCACTGTGCGCGACGCCCCTGGTGGCGTCAATCGTCGCCAGGGGCGGGCGTGCGCGCCAGGCAGTAGACGTCCACCCGCAAGGCGCCCGCGCGCATCAGCAGACGCGCCAGTTGCTGGGCCGTGGCGCCGGTGGTCAGCACATCGTCGATCAGCGCCAGGTGCAGGCCACTTGGCCGGGCACTGGGCGACAGCGTAAAGGCGCCACGCAGGTTGCGCCGGCGTGCGGCGGCATCGAGTTTCTGCTGGGCGGGTGGGTCGCCGATGCGCAGCAACCAGTCGCTGCGCTGGGTGATCTGCAGCGCGGGGCTGAGGACTTCGGCGAGCATCTGCGCCTGGTTGAAGCCGCGTTGGCGCTGGCGCTTCGGCGACAACGGCACCGGCAGCAGCAGATCAGGCCTGGGCAGCCCGTCGTTGAACGCGTGGGCCAGATGCCCCGCGAGCAGGTCGCCAAGCAGGCGACCGATGGGCCAGCGCGCCTGGTGCTTGAAGCGATTGATCAGCGCATCGACGGGAAAACCATAGCGCCAGGGCGCCTCGACCCGGTCGAACGGCGGCGGCCGCTTCAGGCAACTGCCGCAGGTCAGGCCCTCCACCGCCAGCGGCAAGGCGCAGACCTGGCACTGCGCGCCGAGCCAGGGTAACTCCGCCTCACAGCCGGCGCAGAGCGGCAGGGGCGTGTCGACCCGCTCGTCACACAACAAGCAGGTTTGTTTTATTTTTAACCAGTTGTAAACCTTCAATATTGCTGGTGGTTGACAGTGCATGGGGCTTCCTTAACTATGCCGCACATCCGTGTTGGGTCTGTTTCGACTGTAGCAGGCCGCCTGTAGATAAGGACTTGCCCCCATGAGCGCCAGTACCGCCACCACCCTGCGTCACGATTGGAGCCTGAATGAAGTTCGGGCACTGTTCGAGCAACCGTTCAACGACCTGCTGTTCCAGGCCCAGACCGTGCATCGCGCGCATTTCGACGCCAACCGCGTGCAGGTCTCCACGCTGTTGTCGATCAAGACCGGTGCCTGCCCGGAAGACTGCAAGTACTGCCCGCAGTCCGGCCACTACAACACCGGCCTGGACAAGCAGAAACTGATGGAAGTGCAGAAGGTGCTGGAGGCGGCCGCAGAGGCCAAGGCCATTGGCTCGACCCGTTTCTGCATGGGCGCGGCCTGGAAGCATCCGTCCGCCAAGGACATGCCCTACGTGCTGAAGATGGTCGAAGGGGTCAAGGCCCTGGGCCTGGAAACCTGCATGACCCTGGGCAAGCTCGACAGGGAGCAGACCGCCGCCCTGGCGGAGGCGGGGCTGGATTACTACAACCACAACCTCGACACCTCGCCGGAGTTCTACGGCAGCATCATCACCACCCGCACCTACAGCGAGCGCCTGCAGACCCTGGCCTACGTGCGCGACGCCGGCATGAAGATCTGCTCCGGCGGTATCCTCGGCATGGGCGAGTCGCTGGACGATCGTGCCGGCCTGCTGATCCAGCTCGCCAATCTGCCGGAGCACCCGGAGTCGGTGCCGATCAACATGCTGGTCAAGGTCGAAGGCACGCCGTTGGCCAATGAAGAAGACGTCGATCCGTTCGACTTCATCCGCATGCTGGCCGTGGCGCGCATCATGATGCCCAAGTCCCATGTGCGCCTGTCCGCCGGCCGCGAGGCGATGAACGAGCAGATGCAGGCCCTGGCGTTCTTCGCCGGCGCCAACTCGATCTTCTACGGCGAGAAGCTGCTGACCACTGCCAACCCCCAGGCCGACAAGGACATGCAGCTGTTCGCCCGCCTCGGCATCCAGCCCGAAGCGCGCGAGGAGCACGCCGACGAGGTGCACCAGGCGGCCATCGAGCAGGCGCTGGTCGAACAGCGTGACTCGCGGCTGTTCTACGACGCCGCAGCCGTTTGATTCTTTGCAGGCGCCAGGATGGCGCCTGCTCTTAGCCGGTGAGCCGTGACGGTGGCCGGTGAGCGCTGGACGCTCCGCTTTACGGTGAACCCATGAGTTTCGATCTTGCCGCTCGCCTGGCCGAGCGCCGTGCTGCCGACCTGTATCGCCAGCGCCCCCTGTTGGGCAGCCCCCAGGGGCCGCTGGTGGAGGTGGATGGCCGGCAGTTGCTGGCCTTCTGCTCCAACGATTATCTGGGCCTGGCCAACCACCCGCAGGTGGTCGAGGCCTGGTGTGCCGGCGCGCGGCGCTGGGGCGTCGGCGGTGGCGCCTCGCACCTGGTGGTCGGCCACAGCACGCCGCACCATGAGCTGGAAGAGGCCCTGGCCGACTTCACCGGACGGCCGCGGGCGCTGCTGTTCTCCACCGGTTACATGGCCAACCTGGGTGCGGTCACGGCCCTGGTGGGCAAGGGCGACACGGTGCTCGAGGATCGCCTCAACCATGCCTCGCTGCTGGATGCCGGCCTGCTCAGCGGCGCGCGTTTCTCGCGTTATCTGCACAATGACGCGCAAAGCCTTGCCGGCCGCCTGGCCAAGGCCGAGGGCAATACCCTGGTGGTTTGCGACGGCGTGTTCAGCATGGACGGCGACGTGGCCGACCTGCCGGCGCTGTGCGCCGAGGCGCGACGCCATGACGCCTGGGTGATGGTCGATGATGCCCACGGCTTTGGCACCCTGGGCGCCACTGGCGGCGGTGTGGTCGAGCAGTTCGGGCTTGGCATGGACGAGGTGCCGGTGCTGGTCGGCACCCTCGGCAAGGCGTTCGGCACCGCTGGCGCCTTCGTGGCGGGCAGCGAGGCGTTGATCGACACCCTGGTGCAGTTCGCCCGGCCTTACATCTACACCACCAGCCAGCCACCGGCGCTGGCTTGCGCCACGCTGAAGAGCCTGGAGTTGCTACGCAGCGAGCACTGGCGCCGTGAGCACCTGGCCGCGTTGATCGGCCGGTTCCGTGAGGGGGCGGCGAGCATCGGCCTGACGCTGATGGCCAGCGACACGGCGATCCAGCCGATCCTGATCGGCGACAGCGGCCGCGCCATGGCCCTGTCCCAGGCCCTGCGCGAGCGTGGCCTGCTGGTCAGCGCGATTCGCCCGCCCACCGTGCCGGCCGGCAGTGCGCGCCTGCGGGTCACCCTGTCCGCTGCCCATGAACCGGCCCAGGTCGATCGGCTGCTCGAAGCCCTGGCCCAGTGCTGGTCGCAGTTACCGGGGGAGTTCGTGTGATGCCCCCATCGCTGATTCTGCTCCCCGGTTGGGGGCTCGGCAGTGCGCCGCTGGTGCCATTGGCCGAGGCGTTGGCCGGCCATTTTCAGGTGCGCATCGAAGCCTTGCCGGCGTTCGAGCAGGCTGACATCGAGCATTGCCTGGCCGCGCTGGACGAAGGTTTGCCCCGTGGTGCCTGGCTGGCTGGCTGGTCCCTGGGCGGCATGCTCGCCGCCTTGCTGGCCGCGCGCCGCGGCGCGGATTGCCCGGGCTTGCTGACGCTGGCCAGCAATGCCCGATTCACCGCCAGCGAGGCGTGGCCAACGGCAATGCCGGCGGCGACCTTCGAGGCATTTCGCGAGGGCTATGAGCTGAACCCCACGGCGACGCTCAAGCGTTTCGCCATGCTCTGCAGCCAGGGCGCTGCCGATGCCCGCGGGCTGTCCCGCCGCCTGCTGGCGCAGGCCGATGGTGCCGATTCCCTGGCCGGCCTGGAGCTGCTTGCCGCGCTCGATACACGGCAGGCGCTGCAAAGCTTCGTCGGGCCGCAACTGCATCTGTTCGCCACTGACGACGCCCTGGTGCCGGTGGCGGCCGCGGCGGCCATTGAGCGGCTGCAGCCGGCCGCCGAGGTTCGCCGTGTCGACGGTGCGAGCCATGCCCTGGTGGTCGAGCAGGTGAACGAAGTGGCGGCTGTGATCGCGCGCTTCGTGGAGGCGCGGACATGACTACCCGCCCGGACAAGCTTAGGGTGGCGGCGTCCTTTTCCAGGGCTGCCGGCACCTATGACAGCGTGGCGCAACTGCAGCGCGACGTCGGCCGCCAGTTGCTGTGGTATCTGCCGCTGCACCTGAAACCAGAACGATGGCTCGACCTGGGCTGTGGCACCGGCTTTTTCAGTCGCGCGCTGGCGGACTGGTATCCGCAAGGCGAGGGCATTGCCGTGGATATCGCCGAGGGCATGTTGCAGCACGCCCGGCAGGCGGGTGGTGCCCAGGCTTTCGTGGCCGGTGATGCCGAACGGTTACCGCTGCGCGACGGCAGTTGCGAGCTGATCTTCTCCAGCCTGGCACTGCAGTGGTGCGCGGACTTCGCCGCGGTGCTGGGTGAGGCGCAGCGGGTGCTGCGCCCTGGCGGCGTGCTGGCGTTCAGCAGCCTGTGTGTTGGCACCTTGCAGGAGCTGCGCGACAGTTGGCAGGCCGTCGACGGCTTCGTGCACGTCAATCGTTTTCGCGGCGTCGAGGACTATCAGGCGCTGTGTGCAGCCAGCGGCCTGCAGGTCGAGCGCCTGCAGGTGCGTGCCCATCGTCTGCATTACCCCGACCTGCGCAACCTCACTCACAGCCTCAAGGCCTTGGGCGCCCACAATCTCAATGATGGCCGCCCGGTCGGGCTGACCGGTCGCGCACGGCTGCGTGCCCTGGCCGATGCCTACGAGCAGCGGCGCCAGCCCGAGGGGCTGCCGTGCACTTACCAGGTCATCTATGGCGTATTGCAAAAGGAGCCCCGAGCATGAGCGCCGCCTATTTCGTCACCGGTACCGATACCGAAATCGGCAAGACCACCATCGCGGCCGGCCTGCTGTGCGCCGCGCAGCGTGCGGGGCTGTCCACTGCAGCCGCCAAGCCGGTGGCCTCCGGCTGTCAGCTCACCGCCGCGGGGCTGCGTAACGACGACGCCCTGGCACTGCTCGCCCAGTGCAGCCTGCCGTTGCGTTATGAGGAGGTGAACCCGCTGGCGTTCGCGCCTGCCATCGCCCCGCACCTGGCCGCTCGCGATGCCGGCGTGTCGCTCGAGGTGGCGGCGCTGCAAACCGCGGTTCGGACGATTCTGGACAAGGGCGCGGATTTCACCCTGGTCGAGGGCGCAGGTGGCTGGCGCGTGCCGCTGGGCGGCATGGCCACGCTGGCCGATCTGGCCCGGGCCTTGAACATTCCGGTGATTCTGGTGGTCGGCGTGCGCCTGGGCTGCATCAACCACGCGCTGCTGACAGCCGAAGCCATCGTCGGTGATGGCCTGACCCTGGCCGGCTGGGTGGCCAACGTGGTCGACCCGACTGTCGCGCGGCTGCAGGACAACCTCGCCACGCTCACCGAGCGACTGCCGGCGCCCTGTATCGGGCAGGTGCCTTTCCTGCCATCGATTGGCGCCGAGCAGGTCGCGCAGCATCTCGATTTATCGCGATTGATGCTATGAGCGGCAACTCTTGCATCACTTTTGGCTGTACAGCTTTTCAGCGGCTTCTGCTTAAATGCAGGCTATAAAGTTCCTGCAGCAGGAGACGTCCCATGCAGATCTCTTCCACCAGCGCATTCAACGCTGGCATCAACACCATTCAGTCCGGCCAGCGCCGGGTCGATCAGGCCGCGGGTGAAATCGCCAGCGCGCCGGTCACTGCCGAACGTGCCCAGGCCAACGAGCCGTCTGCGGCGCGTGCCGACATCGCCGAGAACATGGTCGAGATGCGTGTTGGCCAATACGAAGCCCAAGCTGGCGCTCGTGTCGTGCAGACGGCGGACAAGGTGTTGGGCACCTTGATCGACGTTACCGCCTAAATCGCAGCGCCTGCCCGGGCGCTCGATCCCAGGAGGGAGACCGACATGCAGGTTGCTGGTTTTTCTTCCGCCTATCAGTTCGCCTCGCCGCTCTCGGCTTCCGTACCTCGTCCGAACGAATCGGCCAGTTCGCCCGATCTGGCCCGTGCCTCGTTTGCGCCCGTAGCGGCGGGCAGCGAAACCGACTCTGCCAATGCTGCTACCTCGCAAGAGGAACAGGACAAGCAGCCGGAGGCTTCCGCTCCCGCCAAGCCAGGCGAGCCACGCACTGCCCAGGAAGAACAGAAGCTCCAACTGGTCGTTGCCGAACTGGCCAACCGTGACCGCGAAGTGCGTACCCACGAGCAGGCCCATGCCGCCGTGGGTGGCGTACATGCCGGAGCGCCCACCTATACCTATACCCAGGGCCCGGACGGCAAGCGCTATGCCTCCGGTGGCGAGGTGAGCATCGATGTCGGTGCTGTCGCCAATGACCCCCAGGCGACGCTGACCAAGATGCAAATCGTCATCCGCGCCGCGCTGGCACCTGCCGAGCCTTCCGCACAGGATCGCAGCGTGGCCAGCCAGGCCCAGGCGCAGATGGCAGTGGCGCGCGCCGAACTGGCGGCCATGCAGCGCAGCGAGGGAAGCGAAGGAGAGGCCACCCAGGCCCCTGCCGACGAAGACGCCGAAAAAAGCGACGACCCGTCGGTCACGGCCGATGCCTCCACCAGCCCGCCCGTGCCTGCGGGCATCAGCCTTTATGCCGCGTCCGCGGATCAGCAGAGGCCCTCCGGATTGCTCGATCTGCGCGCCTGAGCGTGCATGGGCGGCCTTGACAGCAATTGGGCGTAAACGTATGTTTCAAACATGTGTTTGAGAGGAGCGATCCTTTCCCCATGCTCATGCTGAACACGACCGCCCACCGGTCATCCCCAACATAAGAGACCACCCGCAGAGGTACCCGCTATGCCTGATTACAAGGCCCCCTTGCGCGATATCCGTTTCGTACGTGACGAGCTGCTTGGTTATGACGCGCACTACCAGAGCCTGCCCGGCTGCCAGGACGCCACGCCAGACATGGTCGACGCGATTCTCGAAGAAGGCGCCAAGTTCTGCGAGCAGGTGCTCTCTCCACTGAACCGTGTGGGCGATACCGAAGGCTGTACCTGGAGCGAATCCGGCGTGAAGACGCCGACCGGCTTCAAGGAAGCCTACAAGCAGTTCGTCGAAGGCGGCTGGCCGAGCCTGGCCCATGACGTCGAGCACGGCGGCCAGGGCCTGCCTGAGTCGCTGGGCCTGGCGGTCAGCGAAATGGTCGGCACCGCCAACTGGTCGTGGGGCATGTACCCGGGCCTGTCCCATGGCGCGATGAACACCATTTCCGCCCACGGCACCGCCGAGCAGCAGCACACCTACCTGACCAAGCTGGTATCCGGCGAGTGGACCGGCACCATGTGCCTGACCGAACCGCATTGCGGTACCGACCTGGGCATGCTGCGCACCAAGGCCGAGCCGCAGGCCGATGGCTCCTACAGCATTTCCGGCACCAAGATCTTCATCTCCGCTGGCGAGCACGACATGGCCGACAACATCGTCCATATCGTCCTGGCCCGCCTGCCCGATGCACCGGCTGGCACCAAGGGGATCTCCCTGTTCATCGTGCCCAAGTTCCTGCCCTCTGCCTCCGGTGGCGTGGGTGAGCGCAATGGCGTGAGCTGCGGTTCCATCGAGCACAAGATGGGCATCCACGGTAACGCCACCTGCGTGATGAACTTCGATTCGGCTACCGGCTTCCTGATCGGCGCGCCGAACAAGGGCCTGAACTGCATGTTCACCTTCATGAACACCGCACGCCTGGGCACCGCCCTGCAGGGCCTGGCCCATGCCGAGCTGGGTTTCCAGGGCGCCATCAAGTACGCCCGTGAGCGCCTGCAGATGCGTTCGCTGACCGGGCCGAAAGCGCCGGACAAGGCAGCCGACCCGATCATCGTGCATCCCGACGTGCGCCGCATGCTGCTGACCATGAAGGCCTTCGCCGAAGGCAACCGGGCGATGGTCTACTTCACCGCCAAGCAGGTGGACATCGTCAAGTACGCCCAGGACGAGGAGCAGAAGAAAGCCGCTGATGGCCTGCTGGCCTTCCTGACCCCGATCGCCAAGGCGTTCATGACCGAAGTGGGCTTCGAATCCGCCTCCCACGGCATGCAGGTGTACGGCGGCCACGGCTTCATCAGCGAGTGGGGCATGGAGCAGAACCTGCGCGACTGCCGCATCGCCATGATGTACGAAGGCACCACCGGGGTGCAGGCCCTCGACCTGCTGGGCCGCAAGGTGCTGATGACCCAGGGCGAAGCGCTCAAGGGCTTCACCAAGATCGTCCACAAGTTCTGCCAGGCCAATGAAGGCAACGAAGCCCTCAAGGCGTTCGTCGGGCCGCTGGCCGCGCTCAACAAGGAGTGGGGCGAAGTGACCATGAAGATCGGCATGGCCGCCATGAAGGATCGTGAGGAAGTCGGTGCCGCTTCGGTCGACTACCTGATGTATTCCGGGTACGCCTGCCTGGCCTACTTCTGGGCCGACATGGCGCGTGTGGCGGCCGAGAAAATCGCCGCCGGTGATGGTGACCAGGCCTTCTACAAGGCCAAGCTGCAGACCGCGCAGTTCTACTACGCGCGCATCCTGCCGCGCACCCGCACCCACGTGGCAGCCATGCTGTCCGGTGCCAGCAGCCTGATGGACATGAGCGAAGAAGATTTCGCGCTGAGCTACTGATCCTTCAGCGCCCCATGAACCGCGGCCCGAGTGCCGCGGTTTTTTATGGGCGCAGGGCAGGATCCTGATAGTGCCGGCGTGCGTCGGCAGGCAATTACAGGCAAAATGCCAGTCTCTTTTTTCGGTCACTGCGGAGCTCGCCTTGCCGCGTCTCGTCGCGTTGCGCTTGGGACATTTTCTGCCGGCATTGCTGCTGCTCGGCGGCGGTCTGCTGGCCGCGACCCTGCCCACCCTGACCGAGTTCTTCACCTCGCTGTTCAACGTGCTGCCCACCTCGCTGCTGCTGCTCGGCGGCACCTTCTGCGTGGTCTACGGCCGCCAGCGCGAACTGTTCATGCTGCTGGTGCTGTACCTGGGCTACTTCCTGCTCGACGAGCAGGCCGATCACTACCGTGAGTTCGGCCGGGTGCGTGATGACGCGGCGCTGGTGTTTCACCTCAGCAGCCTGCTGTTGCCTGCGCTCTATGGCCTGTTCGCGCTGTGGCGCGAGCGTACCCACCTGATCCAGGATCTGGTCGCCCGGGCGGCCGTTCTGCTGGCGGTCGGCGGTGTCACGGCAGCCCTGGCGCGGCGTTATCCCCAGGGTCTGGAGCAGTGGCTGTCGGTGATCCGCTGGCCCTCCCTGCATGCCGAGTGGATGAGCCTGGTGCAGCTGGCCTACCCGGTGTTCCTGCTGGTGATCATCGCGCTGCTGATCCAGTACCTGCGCACCCCGCGGCCGGTGCATGCGGTGCAACTGGTGGGGGCGCTGGCGCTGTCGTGGATGTTGCCCAATACCTTCATCCAGCCCCACGCGCTGCAGGTGATGTCCAGCGTGGTGATGCTGATGATCGTCGTCGGGGTGGCTCACGAGGCCTACCAGATGGCCTTCCGTGACGAGCTGACCGGCCTGCCCGGGCGCCGCGCGTTGAACGAGCGCCTGCAACGCCTGGGGCGCAACTACGTGATCGCCATGGCCGACGTGGATCATTTCAAGCGATTCAACGACACCCACGGCCATGACGTCGGCGATCAGGTGCTGCGCGTGGTCGCCAGCCAACTGCGCAAGGTGGGCGGTGGCGGCAAGGTGTATCGCTACGGCGGCGAGGAATTCACCCTGGTATTCGCCGGCAAGGACATCGAGCAATGCATGCCGCATCTGGAGGCGATACGCCAGGCGGTGGAGCGCTACCAGATCCAGCTGCGTGATCGCCAGCAGCGCCCCGTCGACGACACCCTGGGGCGTCAGCGCCGTGCCGGCTCGGGGGCGTCCCAGGTGTCGGTGACGGTCAGCATCGGCGTGGCGCAGTCCGGCGACCAGCATCGCAGTGTGGAAGAGGTGCTCAAGGCTGCCGACAAGGCGCTGTATGGCGCCAAGAGTGCAGGTCGCAACCGCGTGAACAGCCAGGCGCAGCGCAGGCGCGGTGCGGTGAAGTTGAAGGGCAATCCGGGCTGACCGATCAGTGGCTGACCGGTCACGACACGACCCTATGTGTCTGAAAAGTTGTTGAGCTAGACTCGGCGTCTGACCGTGCTACCGAGGACTTCCCATGGCCGACTACAAAGCTCCCCTGCGTGACATGCGCTTCGTGCTCAACGAGGTTTTCCAGGTCTCCAAACTCTGGGCCCAGTTGCCGGCCCTGGCCGAGGTCGTCGACGAGGAAACCGCCAACGCGATCCTCGAGGAAGCCGGCAAGATCACCGCAGGCATGATCGCCCCGTTGAACCGGGCCAGCGATGAAGAAGGCTGCACCTGGGCCAATACCGAAGTACGCACGCCGGCCGGTTTCATCGAGGCCTACAAGGCCTACGCCGAGGGCGGCTGGGTTGGCGTGGGCGGTGATCCGCAGTTCGGCGGCATGGGCATGCCCAAGGTGATTTCCGCCCAGGTCGAGGAGATGGTCAACTCGTCCAGCCTGTCGTTCGGCCTCTACCCGATGCTCACCGCCGGCGCCTGCCTGTCGATCAACGCCCACGCCAGCGAAGAACTCAAGCAGGCCTACCTGCCGAACATGTATGCCGGTACCTGGGCCGGCTCGATGTGCCTGACCGAGCCGCACGCCGGTACCGACCTGGGCATCATCCGTACCAAGGCCGAGCCCCAGGCCGACGGCAGCTACAAGGTCAGCGGCACCAAGATCTTCATCACCGGCGGCGAACACGACCTGACCGAGAACATCATCCACCTGGTGCTGGCCAAGCTGCCGGACGCACCGCCAGGGCCCAAGGGTATTTCGCTGTTTCTGGTGCCCAAGTTCATGGTCAACGCCGACGGCTCGCTGGGCGAGCGCAACGCGGTGTCCTGTGGCTCGATCGAGCACAAGATGGGCATCAAGGCATCGAGCACCTGCGTGATGAACTTCGATGGCGCCACCGGCTACATCATCGATGCGCCGAACCGCGGCCTGGCCGCGATGTTCACCATGATGAACTACGAGCGCCTGGGCGTTGGTATCCAGGGCCTGTCGACCGGCGAGCGCTCCTACCAGAGCGCCATCGAGTATGCCCGCGAGCGGATCCAGAGCCGTGCGCCGACCGGTGCGGTGGCCAAGGACAAGGCGGCCGACCCGATCATCGTGCACCCGGACGTGCGCCGCATGCTGCTGACCATGAAGGCGCTCAACGAGGGCGGTCGCGCCTTCTCCAGCTACGTGGCCATGCAGCTCGACACCGCCAAGTACAGCGAAGAGCCTGCCACCCGCAAGCGCGCCGAAGAACTGGTGGCGCTGCTGACCCCGGTAGCCAAGGCGTTTCTCACCGACCTCGGGCTGGAAACCACCATCCATGGCCAGCAGGTGTTCGGTGGCCACGGTTATGTTCGTGAGTGGGGTCAGGAGCAGCTGGTTCGCGACTGCCGCATCACGCAGATCTACGAGGGCACCAACGGCATCCAGGCGCTGGACCTGGTCGGGCGCAAGATCGTCGGCAGTGGCGGCGCGTTCTGCCGGCATTTCACCGAAGAAGTGCGGGCCTTCGCCAGTGCAGGGTCGCTGGCCGAGGAGTTCAAGGCGCCGCTGCTGGAGGCCGTGGAGATTCTGGAGACGCAAACCGAGGCGTTGCTCGAACGAGCACGGCTCAACCCGAATGAAATCGGCGCCGCTTCCGTGGAATACCTGCACCTGTTCGGCTACACCGCCTACGCCTACATGTGGGCGATGATGGCCAAGGCTGCCCAGGGCAAGGAAGGGCAGGATGATTTCTATGCCAGCAAGCTGGGTACCGCGCGCTTCTACTTCGCCCGCCTGCTGCCGCGCATCCATTCGCTGAACGCTTCGGTGAGTGCGGGCAGCGACAGCCTCTACCTGCTGGCCGCTGAGCAGTTCTAAGGCGTGAGGCGCGTGTAGGCGATTGCTTACACGCGGTTCTGCCTTTACCCACTATTGGCCTTTGAGCCTGAGGCGTAATCTTCACTTCAAGGACTTAGCGCAGGAAGCGCACTGAAGCAGACAGGGATACGTGGGAAGGTGCCAGGATGGCGCGCTGATCAAGGATGTCAGAATAGAGTCTGTAGACCCCGCCTCGGCGGGGTTTTCTTTTTGCGCGAGAAAAAGTGCCTGGTTGTCCCGCTGCAAGGAGCCCGGAGCCGGGCTCCTGCGTGGTGCGCCAGTGTCAGGCGGTCTTTTCGACCCAGGCGGCAAAGGTGTCGATGTACTTCTGCAGGAAGGGCTTGATGCTGTCGCTGAGCGTGCCGCTTTCGTCGAAGAAATTGCCCGCGCCGCCCAGGTAGGCTTCCGGCTGCTGCAGCAGCGGCATGTCGAGGAACACCAGGGCCTGGCGCAGCTGGTGGTTGGCACCGAAGCCACCGATGGCGCCTGGCGAGGCGCTGACCACGCCGGCCGGCTTGCCGC
>ENA-UOWK01000453-UOWK01000453.1-bioreactor-metagenome-genome-assembly--contig:-NODE-453-length-23073-cov-9.324746_pt1 | contig 23073 bp, 23 predicted proteins | sample MGYA00238157_ERZ761612 | MGnify/ENA primary metagenome ERZ761612 (study PRJEB28901, sample SAMN06268035) | bioreactor metagenome | isolation source: Joint BioEnergy Institute, California, USA | place... | reverse complement strand
ACCGGCAGGTGGTCGAGCAGATGCGCCACGCACAGCGGATAGATCGCGAAGGCCATGCCGCCGAACAGGAAGAACAGGCCGAACAGGGCGGCCTGCGAATGCGCGGCGGTGAACATCATCGCCACGCCGATCAGCGCCGCGATCGCGCAGATGATCGCCAGCGTCGTGCGGCGGTCGCCGCGGTCGGAGGCGCGGCCGATTGGCCATTGCAGCAGGGCGCCGCCGAGAATCGTCGCGCTCATCAGCGCGGCAATGCCCCGCAGGTCGAGACCGAGCCCGGTGGCATAGACCGCGCCCATGCCCCAGAACGCGCCCATCGCCAGGCCCGCCAGCAGCGATCCGCTGGCAGCCGCTGGCGCCGCGCGCCACAGCGAGGCCAGTGCGAGCCGCGGCACGGCCGGGAGGGTCGGCTGCACCATGCGGCTGGCGACGACGGGCAGGGCGGCCAGGCAGACGAAGATCGCCACCACGCTGAAGAGCACGAACGACGCCGGATCGAGCCAGCTGATGAACCACTGGCCGGCCGCCAGCGCGAGCAGGTTGACCGCCATGTAGACCGCGAACACCTGGCTGCGCTTGTCGGGCGGCGCCTGCACGTTGAGCCAGCTCTCGATGACCGTGTACAGACCGACCAGGCCGACGCCGGTCAGCACGCGCAGCGCGCCCCAGGCCCAGGGATCGACGAACACCGGATGCAGCAGGATCGCGGCGGCGACCAGCGCGGCGTAGAACGCGAACGCGCGGATGTGGCCGATGCGCTGGATCAGGCCTGGCGCGAGATAGGTGCCCAGGAAAAAGCCGACGAAGTAGCCCGACATGATCAGGCCCATCGTCTGGTCGTCGAATTGCTCCAGCCGCCCGCGCACCGCCAGCAGGGTGCCGAGCAGGCCGCTGCCCATCAGCAGCAGGGCGACGCCCGCGAGCAGGGCGACGAGGGGACGGATGACGGCGATGGGGGACCTCCGGCGGACATCAGCGAAGGTGGGAAATCATAACATATTGAAAATTATGGGGATTTCACGTAAGCAGGACTTCGCTCGGGCATGCTGCAATGCAGCGCAAATCCTATGGGAATCAGTCCCTTGCCGCCCGGGCAGTCGCCGCTACCGGATCTGAACACGTGGACGGCGATGCTCCGCTTTCCATTGGTCCCAGACGATACCCATGCGCGCACATCCGCTCCTCGCCACTCTGGCGATCGCACTGCTGGCAGGCTGCACGCCATCCGAGGACGTTGCCCGCACGGACAGCGCCGCGCCCGCACCGCCCACCGCAAGTGCAGCAGGCGAGGCGGCGGAGGATGTCATCGTGTCGACGAACGAGCCCTTCTGGCAGGCGCGCGTCGAAGGCGACATGGTCGTCCTGACGGGCATCGACATGGCCGAACGCCGTTTTCGCGGCGCGCGCAGCGCGATGACGATGGATGGCCGACGCATCGATGCGTCCGACGCTGCTGGCGACGTGGTGCTGATCGTGCGCCGCATGCGATGCGAGGACGACATGTCCGGCGCACGATTCCCGATGACCGGGCTGCTGACGATCGACGGCCGCGGGCCGTTCCACGGCTGCGCGCGGCCGGCCTCGATGCCACCACCGCAGCCGCCAGGCGAAACCGCAGCCGGCTCGGCACCCACGACGATACCCGCGCGCTTCCTCGGACACTGGGAGGCCGACGCGAGCGCCTGCGAAGGCGAGGGCGGCGAACTTGGACTGCGCATCACGCCGACGAGGTTGCGCTTCTACGAGAGCGAAGCAACGCCCCGCACGGTGGACGTCCTGGACGACGACGCGATCCGCATCGATGCCATGTTCGAAGGCGAGGGGGACACCTGGCAGGACACGCGGATGCTGCGCCTCCAAGGCGGCAACACGCTGGTCGTCGAAGACGAGGCGGGCACGCACGCCGTACGGCGCGTGCGTTGCGACTAGGCGGCAATCGCAAAGGATCCGCCCGGTGATCAGGACGTGCCGAGCCGCTCCATCTCGACGATCTCGCCCACCCACGCATAGTGCGGCACCGCCGGATCGTCGAGATCGTCCAGTCGCAGCAGCGCGTTGTGTCCTTCCTCGCCTTCCGCATCGCGAAAGGTCTCGATGGTCGGACGCACCGACACGGTGCCTGCGAGCACGCGGCCGTCGCGCAGCGTCAGGCGCACCCGGGCCCCGTCGGGGAGATGGCGGATCCTGTCCTCGATCACGGCGACCTCGTCGCGGTCGCGGTGGAGGCGGGGCGGCAACTGGCGCATGGGCGTCCTCCGGAAGCGGGCGCGCCAGTGTGTGGCGGCCCGCGAAAACGCGGGGTGAGCGCTGCGCGCTCAGCCTTCGAGCGCGGGTCGCAGCAGCCTGTCGTATTCGGTGCGCACCACGCCGTAGCACTCGCACGAGCGTGCCAGCAGGCAGTCGCGGTCGAGCACCTGGATCACGCCGCGGCTGTAGCGGATGCAGCCTTCTTCCTGCAGCTTGCGCGCCGCTTCGGTGATGCCCTCACGACGCACGCCCAGCAGATGCGCAATCTGTTCCTGCGTCATCTTGATCTCCACCGAGCCCACGCGGTCGTTGACCAGCAGCAGCCAGCGCGAGAGCTGCTTGTCGACGGTGTGGTGCCGGTTGCAGACACCGGTCATCGCGGTCTGGGTCAGCAGCGCCTGGATGTAGCGCAGCAGGATCTGCTGGAACGCGCCGCCACGCTGGAACTCGCGCACGGCGAACTCGCCGCGCATCGCCAGCGCTTCGCCGCCCACCTTGACCACCGCACGTGTCGGCACGCTGCGCGCACCGTTCAGCAGGCCCACGCCGACCACGCCCTCGTTGCCGACCATCGCGAACTCGCTGGTGTCGCCACTCTCGAGCGCGTACATCAGCGACACGATGCCCTCACGCGGAAAATAGAGCGTCGTCTGCGCCACGTTGGCATCGTGCAGGATCTTGCCCGCGGGCATGTCGACAAGCTGCAGCTCGTCGTCGAGGCGGTCGCAGACCTCCTCGGGCAGATCCTGCAGCAGTCCATTGAGCGGCGCCCAGGGCGCTTTGTTCTTCATGCTGGGCGATCGGTCCATCGGATGAACAACCATGGATTCTCCCGACTGAATGCGCTGCCGTATGTGCGGTTGCGCGCATATCGCTGTACGACGCCGGTGCGTCGCCCGATCCTTCGTGCACAAGCTGCACGGGCCTGCGGAAAGGCGCCCACAGACGCGCAAGCGGGCCCGCACGACGGCATTCCGCTGTACGGCGCGCGCTTGCGACGGGCATTGCCCGTCCAAGCGGGGCGGGCGCGAGGCAGGTTCCGGCCCGGACGTCCAGCTGCGCACCTGCGAGCGCGCATGCGGCGATGCAGCACGCATGCGCGCATGCGGGGGACGCGCCAGACGGCCGTGGTCGTGCCGCCGGTTCGGCACCCGACGCACGTGTCAACGCAAACCGGATGGCGGGAACCCCGCAGCAGTTCGCTTATGCCTCTCGGGCCGCGTCCAGACGGATGCCGTCCTCGCCATCGACGGTCAGCTGCATGTCGATCGGACGGCAGCAGACCGGACAATCCTCCACGTAGTCGGCGTTGCCGGCGCTGGAATCGACAAGCGTCTCGAAGCGTTCGCCGCACCAGGGACAGCGGAGCGTGGCCAGATCCTGCATGGGCATACGATGCCGGCGTGCGGGTTCAGATGCCGTGACAGCCCCGAGGCGAGGGCGCGGCGTCGATCCAGTGTTACCTTCGTGCCGACCGGTGCTTGGCCGCGTGCACCGGCGGATGTTCAGAGCATCGAGAGCTCGACGTTGCCGAGGGTGCCGCCGTAATGGGCGCGCAATCGCAGCTTGCGCTCGAGATCGTCGAGGATGCGACCGGCGAAATCCAGTCCCGTCAGTTCCTCGATCATGTTGATACCGCCGGGCGTGTCGACATTCACCTCCATGAGCTTGTCGCCCACGATGTCGAGGCCCACGAAGTACATGCCGTCCCGGATCAGCTTGGGCGCGACCAGTTCGGCCAGTCGCAGCGCGTCGGCATCGGGTACCGCCATCTCGTACTTGCCGCCGGCACTGATGTTGCTGCGGGCATCGCCGCTGTCGTTGTAGCGCCGGATGCACGCATAGGTGCCGTCGACCTCGAGCGGGCGGCCGTTGAGCATCAGCAGGCGCAGGTCTCCGTCCTTGGCCTTGGGCAGATACTCCTGCGCGATGGCGTAACCATCACGCAGGACCGCATCGATCATCTGGTTGAGATTGCCCGCGCTGTCGGGCGTGACAACGAACACGCCCTGGCCGCCGGAGCCCTGCAGCGGCTTGATGACGCCGAAACCGTCGCGTGCCTCGATGAAGGCCTTGATCTGCACCGGATCGCGGCTGATGCAGGTGACCGGACGCACGATCTCCGGGAAATGCTGGAAGTACGTCTTGTTCGAGGCGTCGGTCAGGTGGGTGGGGTCGTTGACCACGAGCGGACGGCGCAATGCGGCGAGCTGGGCGAACAGCAGACCGCAACCCGGTGCCCAGGGACGCTCGACCATCTCGTCGGCAGGGTCGCTGCGCAGCATCAGCACGTCCAGGTCGTCGACGGCGATCTGCTCGGTCGGGCACCCATCGGACTGCAGGTCCGCGAGCAGCGCCGCGTCATCGGCGTAATCGGGCTCGCAGGGCATGTGAGCGCAGGCACGCACGGTGCCGTCGGCCTCGTAGGTGAAATCGGCCAGCCCCAGCAGCGCGACCTGGTGTCCGCGCGCGAGCGCACGGCGCGCAAGGCGGATGGTGGTGTAGTTGTCCTGCTCGGTGGCGACGTCGTTGACGACGAAGCCGATGCGCATCTTGCCGGGGGTGTCGCTCACTGGATCTGCTCCTTGGGTCGGTGCGTCTGGTAGAGGCGCTCGACCGGCGTGCGACGACACCGGGCCAGGCGTTCGGGAAAATCGTCGGAGACCGCGTAGCGCGGTAGCAGGTCGGGCGGAACGATCCAGCCGTCCTCGACCAGCGCATCGAGCAGTTCGAGCTGCGGCAGCGCGAACTTGCCGAGGAACAGCGCGTGGAAATCGCCATCCGCGGCCAGATAGGACAGCAGATCGCGCAGGCCGCGCAGGTAGACCGCGTCCTTGGTCAGGCCACCGCCGCGCCGGGCGCGGACGGCGACGTCGAAGGCGTCGTCGGTGGCCATGCCGTGGGCTTCGTGCAGGCAGGCGAAGATCGCCGGCAGACGTTCGCCGCGCGCCGCCATGTCCGTGGCGACCACGCGCGCGGCGAGGATGCGCAGGCGCTCGCCCGGCAGGTAGCCCGACAGATACTCGCCCAGCACCCCCAGGCCTTCCTGGGTCGGATCGTAGTGCGCCAGGCCCACCTCGAGCTGGCGCAGCGCCTGCTGACGACCGTTGTGTCGGGTGACGACATGCGTGCCGATCTCGTGCTGGATCAGCGGCTGCACGCGCGCCGCCGGCAACCGGATGTTGCCGTCGATGTAGAAGGTGCCGTGGGACACCATCAGCATCGAGCTGATGCCGGTGTCGACGACGACGTCGATATGGAAATCGGGCGCCTGCGCGCGATACCAGGCGATCTCGGCATCGACCGCGCGACGCACCTCGTCGATGCCGCAGTCCGCCGCGAGCGGTTCGCCCGGCGCGACCGTGGCGAGAATGCGTTCTGCGAGTGCGAGCAGTTCCGGTTCGATCCCGCCGAACAGGGCGACGCTTGCCTCGACGAAGCCGTCGCGGTCGCGCTGTTCGACCAGATCGATCATGCGTCCGAGTTCACGCTGTTTCTCCGCCAGCAGGGCCTGCAGCGCAGGCGATTCGACCTGCGCGACGGGCAGGCGCTCGAGCGCCGCGCGCGTGGCCGGCAGATCGGCGGCCAGATCGACGTAGCGCAGCGCCGGCTCATCGAGACGCCCGGAGGCGTCGAAATCCTTCCACAGCGACGCGCCGTCGAGCGGCGACAGCGCCAGCAGCCAGTCCAGCTGCGCGTCGAGCACGGCGAGCCCGGCATCGACGCGTGCCGCGATCGGCGGGAGCGGGCGGGCGATCGGGCGTTTGCGCGCCGGAGCGCTCAACGCAGGAACTCCGGACGCACCGCGTCCACCGCATGCTGCAGGCCATCGCGCAGCGCGTAAAGCGCCGGGATATCGGCCCGCCCGCTCCATTCGTCCATGAAGATCTTCTTGTACTCGGGCGAGATCGTGCAGACCTTGTCGCCCCAATGCGCGTAGACCCATTCGGGGAAATGTCCGCCTGTCGGGAAGCGCACGTTGCAGCGCACGTCGGGCAGGACGCCGCGCACCGGGTGCCGGCGCAACACGTTCGCGAACCGCTTCGCCGTGTCGCCCCAGCGCTCGGGGTCCAGGGTCGTGATGCCGAGCTCGATATCGGGATTGTCGTCCTGTGCGGACGGCGCCGCGTCGGCACCGTCGCGGCGATGGTTGTAGCTGTGGATGTCGACCAGCAGCGCGCTGCCCCAGCGCGCCACCGTGCGGTCGATCAGCTCGCCGACCATGTCGTAGAAGCGGTCGTAGAGCTCGAGCGAGATCGCGCGCTCGCCATCGTCGAGCGGCGTGTTCCAGACATCCAGGCCCCAGCAGGCCTCCGGACCGGTGTAGACGGCCTCGGTGCGCGAACGGTTGAGATCCACCTCGAACCGCGACTGCCGCACCCGCAGGCGTGCATCCCCCACCTGCGCGAGCAGGCTGGTCAGCGGGTCTTCCTCGCGGAAGCGCGCATCGTCGTCGAGCTTGACGCGTTCGCGCAGCGACGGCCGCAGTGCATGACCGTCGTGGATGGCAGTGGCGATCACCGGGCCGTCGGAGACGGCGAGGTCCCATGCGTCGACACGCTCGAGCAGCGTGGGCGGTTGGGTATCGGACAGGAGAACGGTGGGGGCGGGACGTCGTGGATCTGGCATGGCGCACATGCTTGCAGCGGCCGAATGATGCGGCCGTGACCGCGGCGGCGCAGTGCGTTGACGCACGGTTAACCTACAATCGCCGCCTTTCCCGTGCCGGCTCTCCCCATGTCGCCCAAGGCCACCATCTACAAAGCCGAACTGCAGGTCAGCGACATGGACCGGCACTACTACGCCAGCCACGACCTCGTGCTGGCCCAGCATCCGTCGGAAACCGAGAACCGGCTGATGGCGCGGCTGATCGCATTCGCGCTGTTCGCGCAGGAACGACTGGAGTTCGGCCGCGGCCTGAGCAACGAGGACGAACCGGACCTGTGCCTGCGCGACTACACCGGTGATGTCGAACTGTGGATCGACCTCGGCCAGCCCGACGAGAGCCGCATCCGCAAGGCCAGCAGCCGCGCGCGCCAGGTCGTGGTGGTGAACTACAGCGGCAACGCGGCCGCGATCTGGTGGGACAAGAACGCCAATGCGCTCGGCCGTCTGAAGAACCTGACCGTCGTCGATCTGGATCCCGATTCGATCGAAGCTGCGGTCACGCTGCTGCAGCGGAGCATGCGCCTGACGGCGATGATCCAGGACGGCGAGCTTCAGCTGATGAGCGAGTCGGCGACCATCGCGATGACGCCGAACTGGCGGATGCGGCCGGCGCAGAGTTGAAGCGCGGTGTGATTTTGCCGTCGCGATGAACCGCCCCTCTCCCCGCTTGCGGGGGAAGGCTGGGATGGGGGCAGCCAGACATGCGCAAAGTAGGGCAGCGGGCGCAATGCAATCGCGCAGCGCATCTGCACGCATCGGGCAATGCACGTCCTGGAGGTTGGCCCCACCCAACCCTCCCCCGCAAGCGGGGGAGGGCTTCAAGCCTCCGAATGCGCGAGGGACGGCGTGCACCCGCGTGACCTGTGGCCGTTGCTCCGGCCGTCCTCGCGGGCTAGGGTCGCGGGCTGTCCCCCCGACGCACCGGTTGCCGCATGTCCGCCAAGTCGCTCCGCCGCCCCGCCATCGCCGCGCTCGCGGCCGGTCTCGCCCTGTCCGCCACCACGCATGCCGACGAGGGCATGTGGATGCCGACCCAGCTGCCGGACATCGCCAAGCCGATGCGCGAGGCGGGGTTCCGCGGACGTGCCGAGGCGCTGGCCGATGTCACCGCGCCGCCGCTCAGTGCGGTGGTCAAGGTCGGCGGCGGCACCGGCGCCTTCGTCAGCCCGGACGGCCTGCTGCTGACCAATCACCACGTCGCCTACGGCGTGATCCAGTACAACAGCAGCGCCGAGCGCAACATCATCGACGGCGGTTTCATCGCCGATGGGCGCGGCGACGAGCGCCCGTCGAATCCCGACTTCCGCGTGCTGGTGACCGTCGGCTTCGACAAGGTGACCGACGAGCTGCTGGCCGATGCGCGCGGCAAGACCGGCCGCGCGTACTTCGATGCGGTCGATGCCGCGTCCAAGCGCATCGTCGCCGAGTGCGAGCAGGCAGGCGACGTGCGCTGCAGCGTCGCCAACATGTACTACGGCACCGATTTCTATCGCATCCGCCAGCTGGAGCTGCGCGACGTGCGTCTGGTCTACGCGCCGCCGCGCGCGATCGGCAACTACGGCGACGAGATCGACAACTTCATGTGGCCGAGACACACCGGCGACTTCACCCTGCTGCGCGCCTACGTCGGCCGCGACGGCAAGCCGGCCGACTACAGCGCCGACAACGTGCCGTACGCGCCGCCGGCGCATCTGCAGGTCGCGCGCAGCGGCCTGCACGCGGGCGACTACGCGATGCTGGCCGGCTATCCCGGCACCACCTTCCGCCATCGCACCGCGGCCGAGTTCGATGCCCAGGTCGCGCGCGTGCTGCCGCAGCGCGTGGCGGTGTTCGATGCGCTGATCGACGCCGTCGAGACCGCCGGCGCCGATGACGCCGACATCCGCACGCGCTACGCCTCGCAGCTGCAGTCGCTGAAGAACAACCGCAAGCGCGCCGCCGGCGAGCTGGAAGGCCTGCTGCGCAGCGATGCAGTACGCCTGCGCGGCGAGGACGAGGCCGCGATGCTCGCCGCCACGACGGGCGAGGACGCCGCCGGCATCGCGGAACTGCAGGCCATCCTCGGCCAGGCCGATGCAGCCGCCGCGCGCGACCAGCTGCTGACCCTGGTCGCCAGCCAGACCCAGCTGCTGCGCTCGGCGCTGCTGCTCGAACGGCTGCGCATCGAGTCGGCCAAGCCCGATGACGCCTTGCGCGAAACCGGCTATCAGCGGCGTGACCATGCGCTGATCGAGGGCGTGCTGCGTCAGGTGCAACGTCGCTACGCGCCGGCTGCCGAGCAGGCGCTGGTGCAGGTGCTTGTCTCGCGTTACCAGCAGTTGCCGGACGCCCAGCGCCTGCCGGCTTTCGACGCCGCGTTCGGCCGCACGCCCGAGTCCCTGACCCAGGCACTGCAGACCGTCTATGCCGGCACCAGGCTCGGCACCGAAGCCGAGCGGTTGTCGCGCTTCGCGCAGGCGCGCGAAGGCCGGCCGCTCGCGAGCGACCCGCTGCTGGCGCTGGCGTCGCAGATCGTCGCCGCCCAGCTCGACGCAGAGGACGCGCGCAAGACCCGCGAAGGTGAGCAGCTGCGCCTGCGCCCGGCCTACATGCGCGCCCTGTTCGCGTGGCGGGCGCAGCAGGGGCGGGCGGTCTACCCGGACGCCAACGGCACGCTGCGCGTGAGCTACGGCAAGGTCGAGGCGCTGGCGCCGCGCGACGCGGTGGCCTACGCGCCGGTGACGACCGTGGCCGGCATCGTCGAGAAAAACACCGGACAGGTGCCGTTCGACGCGCCGCAGCCGCTGCTCGACGCGATCGCGCGCGGCGATTTCGCCGGCACCGACGAAGCCTCGCTGAAGACCCAGCCGGTGAACTTCCTGACCAATCTGGACACGACCGGCGGCAATTCCGGCTCGCCCGTACTCAACGCGCGCGGCGAGCTGGTGGGCCTGAACTTCGACAGCAACTGGGAGTCGGTCAGCGCCAGCTGGTGGTTCGACCCGCGCTACAAGCGCGCCATCCACGTCGACATGCGCTACATGCGCTGGCTGATGGACAAGGTCTATCCGGCGCCGGCGCTGCTGGAGGAAATGGGGCTGCCGCACGATTGAGGCGCGGCTGCCGCCATGTTCCTTCGCAGGATGGGTGGAGCGCAGCGAAACCCATCGCGCGATCCAGTACTCGCGCAACAACGCTGACGTGAGAAGCGCGGTTCCGTAGTCCGGCGGGGTGCGTGGGGGCACGACGCCAAGGGCTTCGCTACCGCTCTACCCATCCCGCGGTGTCTTCGCAGGCCTCCGTCCCGCGCGGCGGCGGCGCGCATGCCTTCGGTCGGGTGGCGTTCGGACGCCCGGCCGCGACTGGCCGCACAATAGGCGGTCCCGACCGACACGCAACGCCACGCATGAAGATCCCGCAGGGACTGCAGCCACTGATCGAGGACGGCATCGTCGATGCCGTGCTGCGCCCGCTCAAGAGCGGCAAGGAAGCCTCGGTCTACGTCGTGCGCTGCGGCGACGAGGTGCGATGCGCCAAGGTCTACAAGGACATGGCCCAGCGCAGCTTCCAGGCGCGCGTGCAGTACCAGGAAGGCCGCAAGGTACGCGGCAGCCGCGAGCAGCGGGCGATGGGCAAGGCCACGAAATTCGGCCGCCGCGAGCAGGAAGCCGCGTGGAAGACCACCGAGGTCGATGCGCTCTACGCGTTGTTCGACGCGGGCGTGCGCGTGCCGCGCCCCTACGGCTTCTTCCACGGCGTGCTGCTGATGGATCTGGTCACCGACGCCGAGGGCTTCAGCGCCCCGCGCCTGGGCGAGGTCGAACTCGAACCGGACCAGGCACGCGCGTGGCACGCCATGCTGGTGCGCGACGTCGCGCGGATGCTGGTGCTGGGGATGGTCCACGGCGACCTGTCCGAGTACAACGTGCTGGCGGCGCCCGATGGCCCGGTGCTCATCGATTTTCCGCAGGTCGTCAGCGCCGCCGGCAACAACAACGCGCGCGACATGCTGCTGCGCGACGTGCACAACATCCGCGACACGCTGGCGCGCTTCGCGCCCGAACTCGCCGACACGCATTTCGGCGAGGAGATGTGGAAGCTTTACGAGGCCGGTGACCTGCAGGCCGACACGCCGTTGAGCGGACGCTTCGTGTTCGACACGCGCGAGGCCGACACACGCGGCGTGCTGTGGTCGATCGAGGACGCGCGGCAGACCGCGATCATCCGCCAGCAGGGCCGCGACGAGGCCGACGCGGCCGACTGACCTCGATGGCCCGGGCCCGCTTTCCGATGCGCGACGGCGTCGCGGCCAGCAGGCTGCAGTTGCCGCCCGGTCCGTGGGCCACGGTGCTGCAGGCGTTGGTCGCGCGCTTTCCGCAGGTGCCGGAGGCCACGTGGCGCGATCGCATCGCGCGCGGGCGCGTGCTCGATGCCGACGGCCTCGCGATCGCGCTGGACACACCGTATCGACTGGGCGCCGAGATCGGCTATTACCGCGAGGTGGTCGACGAGCCCGTCATCGAGGCCGTCGAGCGGATCGTGCACGTCGACGCGCATCTCGTCGTCGCCGACAAGCCGCGTGGTCTGCCGGTCGCGCCGACCGGCGCCTTCGTCGCCCAGACCCTGCTGACGCGCCTGGTCGGGATGCTCGGCAATCACGATCTCGTCCCCCTGCATCGCATCGACCGTGGCACGGCGGGACTGGTGCTGTTCTCCGCGGACCCGGCGACGCGCGCGCGTTACCAGGCGCTGTTCCGCGAATCGCGCATCGACAAAACCTACGAGGCACTGGCACCGCCGCTGCCCGGTCTCGCGTTCCCGCTGCTGCGGCGCAGCCGCATCGAACGCGGTGAGCCGTTCTTCCGCATGCGCGAAGTGGAGGGTGCGCCGAACAGCGAGACCCGCATCGACGTGCGTGAACGCGGCGCGCAGCGCTGGCGCTACGCGCTCTCGCCCGTCAGCGGCCGCAAGCACCAGTTGCGCGTGCACATGGCCGCACTGGGCGCGCCGATCCTGCACGACCCGTGGTATCCGGTGCTGCAGGCGCGCGCCGACGACGCGCCGCTGCAGCTGCTGGCGAAAGTCCTGGCGTTCGACGATCCGCTCGACGGCCGACGCCGCCGCTTCGAATCCACGCGGCAATTGCTGGAGGTCTGACCCGGCGCGTGTGCCGGAGCGCCCGGGGGTGCTATGTCGCGCCTCGCGCCCGCAGCCACGCGATCGCGCCATCGGCGGCGATCGCCGCACTCGCATAGCACGCGGTCAGCAGATAGCCGCCGGTCGGCGCTTCCCAGTCCAGCATTTCGCCGGCGACGAAGGTGCCGGGCAGGGCGCGCAGCATCAGCATGTCGTCGGTGGCCTCCAGGCGCACGCCACCCGCGCTGCTGATCGCCTCGGCGATCGGCCGCGGCGCGACCAGGCGCAGCGGCAGCCGCTTGATGGCCAGCGCGATGCGCGCCGGTGAGGCAAAGGCCTCGCGCGGCAGCACTTCGAACAGCAGCGCGGATTTCGCCGCGTCGAGGCCGGTCGCGCGGCGCAGATGCTCACCGACGCTGCGGCGTCCGCGCGGACGTTCGAGCTCGGCCTGCAGGCGGGCACCGTCGCGGCCCGGCGCGAGGTCGAGATGCAGCAGCGCATGCCCGTCACGCGTGATGCGGTCGCGCAGCGTGCCGGAGATCGCGTAGATCGCACTGCCTTCGATGCCGGTCGTGGTCAGCACGCACTCGCCCTGCAGCGCATGCGGGCGCCCGTCCAGGTCGTCCCAGTGCAGCACCACCGGCTTGAGCGGTGCACCGGCATGCCGCTGCGAAAGGTGATCGCTCCAGCCGATGTCGAAGCCGCAGTTGGCCGGCACCAGCGGCGCGACGTCCACGCCGCGCGCGGCGAACGTCGCCTGCCACGCGCCATCGGAACCGAGCTCCGGCCAGCTGCCTCCGCCGAGCGCGAACAGTGACGCGTCCGCGCGATGCACGAGGGCGCCTGCCGGCGTCTCGAACTGCAGGGCGCCATCGGGCGTCCAGCCGGTCCAGCGATGCTGCACGTGGAACCGCACGCCGTCCTCGCGCAGTTGCCGCACCCAGCCGCGCAGCAACGGCGCGGCTTTGAGATCGACGGGAAACACGCGGCCCGAACTGCCGACGAAGGTCGGCACGCCGCGCGCCGCCGCCCAGTCGCGCAGCGCCTGCGCGTCGAACCCGTCGAGCCAGCGCCCGACCTGCGCGCCGCGCGTGCCGTAGCGCGCATCGAACGCGGGACGCGGTTCGGAGTGGGTGAGATTCAGGCCGCCCTTGCCGGCGATCAGGAACTTGCGGCCGACCGAGCCTTTCGCATCGAACAGGTCCACGTCGAGGCCGACCGCGCGCGCGCGCTCCGCCGCGAACAGGCCGGCCGGCCCGCCACCGATGATGGCGAGCCGCGGGGCATCACCTGCGGGCACTCAGGCGGCCTGCTGGAACGCGAGCACGTAGCCGTCGGGATCGACGATGCCGAACTCGCGGGCGCCGTACGGCATGTCCTGCAGCGGCCAGGCCTGCGGCACGCGGCCCTGCAACTGCGCGAAGCAGGCTTCCACGTCGTCGACCGTCAGATACAGCGTGCCGGTGAGCGTGGGGGCGCGGCGCCACAGGTCGGCCGCGGTGAACACCACACGTGCGCCGTGGCCGCTGACCGTCAGCGTCTCGCCCTTCGAGGCGGCGGTGGAAAAACCGGGCAGGGATGCGTAGAACGCGCGGGTCCGTTCGAGGTCGGAACAACGCAGCAGCAGGGTCAGGGCCATCGGGCGCCTCCGGCAGGGATGGCGGTCATTATGACCAGCGCGTGCGTTGATTCGGCAGCAACGCCGGCGTTGCTAGGCTTCGAACCCGTAGCGAATGCGCATGCAGGAGTCCGTCATGGCGACCGGTTGGGCTGGCGATGGCGCAGTGCAGGACCAGATCGACGCGACGGTCGAGGACGCGGTCAAGCGCGCCCGCAGCCAGTTGCGCAACGGCCCGGGCCTGACGCACTGCGAGGAATGCGACGCACCGATTCCCGAGGCGCGGCGCAAGGCGGTGCCGGGCGTGCGCCTGTGCGTGGACTGCCAGGCGGCGCAGGACGACGACGACGCGCACAGCGGTTACAACCGCCGCGGCAGCAAGGACAGCCAGTTGCGCTGATCGCTCCACCGGACTTGCACGCAGGCTGTGGGACAAGGAGCGCCGCGTTCGCCGCGGCCCGCCCACGGAATCCGCACGCCCGCATCGTCGGACCTCGTTCTGTTCACCCGCAAGAGCCTGATCGTCCTCGCCCTGCTGGCGGTGCTGGTGCTGTGCTGGGCCCTCACGCCCGTCTTCATGCTCGTGTTCGGCGCGATCGTCGTGGCGGCGATGCTGCTGTCGCTATCCGACCTGTTGCGGCGCGTGGTTCCGGTGCCGCAAGGCGTCGCGCTGGCGATCGTGCTGGTCGGGCTGACCGGAGGTCTGACCTGGCTGCTGTGGATGTTCGGTGCGCAGGCCACGCGCGAGCTGTCGACCTTGAGCGAATCGCTGCCCGGCGCCTGGGCGCAGTTCCAGCAATGGCTGGGCGAGACAGGCATCGGCAGTCTGGTGCAGGCGCAGTTGGACGCCATCCGCGACAACCTCGGCCGGGTCGTCACCAGCGCCGGCGCGATCGCGATGACCGTCTCCAGCGGCACCGTCGATCTGCTGCTGGTGCTGATCGGTGCGATCTACATCGCCGCGCAGCCCCGCATGTATCGCGACGGCCTGCTCCACCTGGTGCCGCGCTCGGCCAAGCCGGTTGCCGCAGACGCGCTCGACACCAGCGGGCGCGCACTGCGGCTGTGGCTCGGCGGCCAACTGGTCGCGATGGTGGTGGTGGGCATCCTCACCGGCATCGGACTGTGGCTGCTCGGCGTACCGGCGGCATTCGCGCTGGCGCTGATCGCATTCCTGCTCGATTTCGTGCCGATCATCGGGCCGATCGTCGCCGCGATTCCGGGCATCCTGCTCGGCTTCACCGTCAGTCCGCAGGTGGGGTTCGCGACATTCGCGCTCTATGTCGTGCTGCAGCAGATCGAAAGCAACGTGCTGCAGCCGTTGATCCAGCAGCGTGCGGTCGAACTGCCGCCTGCGCTGCTGCTGTTTTCGCTGGTGGTGTTCGGCAGTCTGCAGGGCGCCGTAGGCCTGCTGCTGGCCGCGCCGCTGACGGTCGTGGTCTACGTGCTGGTCAAGCGTCTGTACGTCCGCGAGCTGCTGGGCGGCGACACGGCGGTGCCGGGCGAGCGCGATTGAGGCGGACGTTGTCTTCGCGCGCGGCGCTGCCTATGGTCGGCAGCCCCGTCAGGAGTTCCGCGGCATGATCCAGCGCATCGAAGCCGGCCCGCGCATGTCCGAGGCCACCGTCCACAACGGCGTCGTCTATTGCGCGGGGCAGGTTCCCGAAACCGGCGGCGCCGACATCGGCGTGCAGACGCGCGAAGTGCTGGACGCCATCGATGCGCTGCTCGCGCAGGCCGGGACCGACAGGACCCGCGTCCTGCAGGCACAGGTGGTGCTGGCGGACATTGCCGACTTCGCCGGCATGAACGCCGAATGGGACCGCTGGGTGGTGCCGGGGCAGGGACCGGCACGGGCCACCATCGAAGGACGGCTGGCCGACCCGGGCTGGCGTATCGAGATCATCGTCACCGCTGCGCTGCCCTGAGCGCAGCCGCGGCTCACACGTCCAGCGGATCCCCGGCGCTGCCGCCACCGCGCGGCGCCGGCAATGCGCCGCCGCGCCAGCGACGCAGGGCGCGCTGGAAGAACAGGCTGTTGGGAATCTGCAGGCTCGTGCCCGCGCCATCGCCGTCATCGGTTTCGCGCAGCGTCGTGTAGACCAGGTTGATGTCCACGACCTGGCCGCGCAGGCCGGGCTTCTCGCCGTTCTCCAGCAGTTCGACATGGTCGTAGAGCCGGAACGGGCGCGTGGTGAGGATCAGCATCGTGCAGAAGATGTTCGACAGCACGCTCCACGCCGCGAAAAACGCGACCGCGGCGACGGCTGCAAAGCCGGTGAACGCGGTCCACAGCACCGTGCCGGACACGCCCATACGTTCGAGCACCAGCAGCAGCGCGGCGGCGTAGATCAGGAACGAGGCGATGCGTCGCCCGCCGACGACCGCTTCGGGCGGCAGCGTGTAGCGGTGACCGACGCGTTCGATCAGCCGGCGCACCAGCAATCGCAGCAGCCAGGCCGCCGCGACGATCAGCAGGATCTGGCCGATGGGCACGACGATGTCCAGCCAGTCGTGCAGCCAGACGGGCAGGCGGTCCTTGTAGCGCACTTGCGACTCCATGCTCGGCACCGATCGCGCCGGCGCACAGTTTACGTGGCACCTTGCGGGCCCGCGCGGTCGACCGCGGCAGGTGCGCCGGGCGGCGCGCTGCGCATGGGCGCCGCGTTAAGATGGCCGCCCCCGAATCGCGCGAGCCTGTCCCTTGAGCACGATCCTCGTCCCGGTCTCGATCGGCGAACTCGCCGACAAGATCACCATCCTCGAGATCAAGTCCGAACGCATCGCCGATCCGCAGAAGCTGGCGCACGTGCGCGCCGAACTCGACGGCCTGTTGCCGCTGTGGACGCCGCTGGCCGAGGCGCAACCGGAGATGGCGACGCTGAAGCTCGCCCTGCGCGAGGCCAACGCACTGATGTGGGACGTCCAGGACGCCCTGCGCGCCAAGGAAGCCGCGCAGGTATTCGACGACGACTTCGTGACGCTGGCCCGCGCGGTCGCGAAGCACAACGGCGACCGCGTCGCGGTGAAGAACCAGATCAACCGGCTGGCCGGTTCGCGGTTCGTCGAAGAGAAGCAGTACCGCTGAGCGTCCCGGGTGCGCGTTGCGGTGAGGTTTCGATGACGCGCTTCTGAATCGACGGCGCGGTCTCGGGAAAACCCCAGCATCGCCTTGCGCGCGCTTCGACCAGGATTGCAAGCCGAGCGCGCTCCCGCCGCGCAACGACAGGACGCAGACATGAGCGAAGGCACTTCGGGCGTCGGTGGCGCCGACGGCAGCAACGGCAGCGACAGCGCAACCGGCGCGCGCGACGCCGCGGCCGCGCACGCGGCGATGGATGGCGTCGAGGACACCGCGTCCGCCTACAGCGATGCAGTGAGCGCTGCCGACGCGGCGAAGGCCGGCGTCGAGGCGCAGGACGTATGCGCGGTCGAAGCAGCCGCCACGCGCGCGCAGGCAGCCGCCGATGAAGCCCAGGCAGCGGCCGATGCCGTCGCCGACCTCGCCGCCAGCATTTCCACGCCCGACACCCAGCGCGCCGCCGAGGTCGCACAGGGACTGGCGAACGATGCGGCCGCGGCGGCCGCATCCGCGCGCGAATCGTTGTCCGGCATGGGCGCCGACCAGGGTGTGGGCGCGTGCATTTCCGACGCCCGTCCGACCGACCCGACCCAGGGGCTGGCGCTCGGACAGATCAGCCAGCTGTTCGGCTGAGCGGTCGCCACGGTGTGCGGACTGGACGGGGCGCTGCGGCGCCGCCGTTCTCGTTGCGCGGCGGTATCGGCGATGCGCGCAACACCGGCGTTCCGGAAACGCAGAACCCGCCTTGCGGCGGGTTCTGCGGAAACATGGTGGAGCCAGGGAGGATCGAACTCCCGACCTCGTCATTGCGAACGACGCGCTCTCCCAGCTGAGCTATGGCCCCATGAGGTGCCGGGCGATTATACGGAGCCCGTTGCGGGCTCGCCAGCCCCGTCGAGCAACGGCGCAAGCACCGGCTCCAGCTCAAGGCGACGCCAGCCCGCGAGTGCGCCGGGCCAGTCGGCCCCTTCGACCATTGCCTCGAGCCATTTGCGCGATGCGAGCACACCGTCGGGCAGGCCGAGCGCGGCGCTGCGCTCGGCGACTGCCTGCTGCAGGCGCTTGAGCTGCTTGCGGTCGGGCTCCTCGCCGCGGGAGAGCGGCATGTCCGCCTCGTCCGGCAGCGCGGTGGTCAAGGCCTGCCAGATCGCCTGGTGCAGCTTTCGCGGTGCCTTGGGATGCGCGTCGAGGCGGCGCTGCAGGGCAGCGATGTCGGCGGGCGGATCGCGGGCGAGCAGGGTGGCCAGCTCGTTGTCCAGGATCCAGCTGCGCGGGCGATCCTGCTGGCGCGCGTGCTGCTCACGCCAGCGCAGCAGGCGCGCGAGGCGGCGCTGCGCATCGGCATCGAGGAACAGCCCGGCCCGTCCGCCGAGCTGCGGCCAGCGATCGCCCTCGAGGTTGCCCGCCGTCGCCACCAGTCGGGCGCAGTCTTCCTCGAGCCATGCGCTGCGACCGAGTGCGGCCAGCTGGCCGGCCAGCACGTCATGCAGGGCGAACAGATGCGCGACGTCGTCGACCGCGTACTCCAGTTGCGTGTCCGACAGCGGCCGCCGCAGCCAGTCCGAGCGCGTCTCCCCCTTGGCCAGGGGAATGCCGAGTGCCTCCTGGACCAGACGCTGGTAGCCCATGCCGCCGCCGGTACCCGCCAGTGCCGCGGCGATCTGGGTGTCGAACAGTGGCGCGGGCGCCACGCCGCAGGCATGGGCGAACGCCACGAGGTCCTCGCTGGCGCTGTGCATGATCTTGAGGATCGCCGGATCGGCGAGCATCGGCCGCAAGGCCTCGGGAATGCCCGGTGCAAGCGGATCCACCAGCAGCACCTCGATGCCGTCGTCGCGCTCGATGGCGACCTGCACCAGCGCCAGTTGCGGCCAGAACGTGCGCTCGCGGATGAACTCGGTGTCGAGTCCGACACGGCTGGGCGACGTCGACAGGCGATCGCGCAGGACTGCCGGGTCGGCGATCCAGGAAGAATGGGGAGATGACATCGGCGCAAGCCTAAACGCGGCCGCCGGTCGCGGCAATCGAACATGCGCGTGCATCGCGGCCTCGACACCGATGGCTTAATCTGGCGCGATGCGTTCCAGGGAGCCCGTTTTGCGCCAGGTCGTCGTCGCATTGCTCGTCATGAGCGCGCTTGCCGGCTGCAGGCGTGAAGACGATACGCCCGTCGCCGGCGGCGATGGCATGGTGACGATCAGCGGCGACGATGCATCCATCCCGCAGCTCAACTGGACGCCGCCACTGGTGACGATTCCGGACGAGGGTCGCGACGAGGCGCTGGCGGCCGCCGACCAGGCGCTCGCCGCCGACGATCTCTACGCCACGCCCACGTCGGCGATTCCGCTGTACCTCGCGCTGGCGCGGATGCCCGGACAGTCGGATGCCGCCCGGCGCGGGCTCGAACGGGCACGCACGCGCCTGCTCGAGCTCGGCACGCAGGCCCTGCGCGAGGCCGACCTGCAGGATTCGGTCGCCGGCATGCGCGCCGCGTTCGACTTCGCCGCCGTCGCGCGCGTCCTCGCGCCCGGCGACGCCGCGGTCGTGCGCTATCTCGAGCGCGTCGACGACAGCGAGCGCCTGTGGGAGATCAACCGCGCGGCCGAGCGCGACCTGCAGGCCGGGGCCCTGGGCGAGGCGGGCGGCGGTGCGTTGGCGGGCTTCCGCCAGGCCGCGCGCGTGCGCCCCGGCCAACCGCGCGCGATGCAGGGCCTGGCGGCGGTCGAGAGCGCGATGATCCGGCGGGCGGAACTGGCCACCGAACAGAACGACTACGCCGCGGCCATGCGATGGCTCGAGCACGCGGGGACCATCCGCCCCGGTTTTCCGACCGTCAGCGATGCGACGCAGCGACTCGAACACCACCGCGCCGCGCAGATCCGTCGACTGCGCGACGAGGGCGTCGAAGCCCTGCCGAAGATCCGCGGCGTCGACATCGCGCGCGAGCGCCTCGCGCGGATCATCGCCATCGCGCGGCCGGGCGACCCGGTCGCAAACGATCTGCGGCAGCGCATCGACCAGGCGGTGCATTACGGCGATTTCCGACCCGGACAGGTGTTCACCGATGCGCTCGAGGGCGGCGCGCGCGGGCCGCAGCTGGTCGTGCTGCCGCACGGCGGCTTCATGATGGGCGCGCTGCCGGGCGACCCCGATGCCGAGGACAACGAGAAGCCGCGCCATGCGGTGCGTTTCGAACGCGGATTCGCCATGGGCGTGCGCGAGGTGTCGGTGGGCGAGTTCCGCCGCTTCGTCGATGCCACCGGCTACCAGTCGCGCGCGGTGCGTCGCGGCTTTTCGCTGGCCTACGACGAGCGCACCGGCAACTTCCTCCGCCGCAGCAACGTCGACTGGCGCTCGGACTACGTCGGTCGCCCGGCCGGCGACACGATGCCGGTGGTGCATGTCAGCGCCAAGGACGCGCAGGCCTACGTCGACTGGCTGTCGACGCAGAGCCGGCAGCGCTACCGGTTGCCCAGCGAGGCGGAGTTCGAATACGCGTTCCGCAACGGCACCAGCGAGCGCTATCCCTGGGGCGAGGGCACTCCGCCCGAGGGCGCCGGCAACATGACCGGCGCGCTCGACCGCTCGCCCGGCGGGCGCAGCTGGGGCAACGCCTTCGCCGGCTACGGCGACGGCTACTGGGGACCGGCGCCGGTCGGCAGCTTCCGTCCCAATACATGGGGCGTGCACGACCTCGCCGGCAATGTCAGCGAATGGATGGCCGACTGCTGGCATGCAACCTACCGCCGGGCGCCCGACGACGGCTCGGCATGGGTCAACCCCGGCTGCCGCGACCAGGTGATCCGCGGCGGCTCCTGGGCGAGTTCGCCCGCGCAGACCCGCGCGAGCTGGCGGGCACTTGCGCAGGTGGACACGACCAATGCGAGACTCGGCTTCCGCGTCGTACGCGAACTTTGACCGGCCACAGGCCACCTACCGGAGCGTGAGATGAGACAGGATCCCTTCGGTGGCGGCGACCGCCGCCAGCAGCCCGGTCGCCCGCGGCGCGGCCTCAACCTGCGCTTCGTGGTCCTGCTGCTGTTCGCGGGTTACGGCGCCTACTACTGGTTTTCCAACCGCAGCGTCGATCCGGTCACCGGCGAGACGGTGCTGATCGACCGCGCGCTCGACGTCAGCCAGGAGAAGGCACTCGGGCTGGAGGCCTATCAGGAGATCCTCGGCCAGGAGCGCCCGCTCGATCCGGACGACCCGCTGTCGAAGGAAGTCCGGCTGATCGCCGAACGCCTCATCGCCAAGGTCGAGGTCGTCGAGGCCGAGCTTGCCCGGGAACACGGTCTGGAGCCGACGCGCTTCTCGGAGAGCTTCGACTGGGAAGTCAACGTGCTGCAGTCCGACCAGGCAAACGCGTTCTGCCTGCCGGGCGGCAAGATGGCGGTCTACACCGGCCTGGTGCCGGTGGCGAAGAACGCCGATGCGCTGGCCGTCGTGATGGGCCACGAGATCGCCCACGCCCTGTTGCGGCACGGCGCCCAGCGTATGGCCCAGCAGAAACTCACGCAGGTCGGCCAGATGGCCGGTGCGATGAGCGGCATGGACCCGCAGCAGCAACAGATGGTCATGGCGGCGATGGGCTACGGCTATCTGTTGCCCTATGCCCGCAAGCACGAAACCGAGGCCGACAATGTCGGCCTGATGCTCGCCGCGGCCGCGTGCTTCGATCCCCGTGAAGCCGTGCCCCTGTGGCAGCGCATGTCGGAGGCGAGCGGCGGCCAGGCCCCGCCCGAGTTCGCGTCGACGCATCCCAACCCCGGCACCCGGATCCAGACGCTGGAAACGCTGATGCCCAAGGCCCTCGAGTACCGAGCCAAGTTCTGCGAGGACGCACGGAACTGAGACACCTGGCCGGTCGAGGGCGTTTCGTGCGTTGCTGCGAAGACGGACACAACGTCCGTCACTTCCGGAGCTACGCCATCATGCGCCTCAGACTCGCCCGAGCACTCGTTGCAAGCTGCTGTGTCCTCGCTTCCCTCCCGGTACTGGCGCAGGATGCGCAGCCAGGCCGCGTGGCCGCGCGCAAGGCGCCCGCCACCGACACCAGCGCGCTGACGCCCGCCGAGCGCGGCGAACTGACGCGCACGTTCGTGCGCAAGTGGGGTGCGTACGTGCAGCAGACCTACGGCATACCGGTCCGGACCTGGGCCGACCGCATGGTGCCGCTGTTCGCGAGCGTGGATCCGGACAATTTCCTCGAAGCGGTGTCGCGTACGACATTCGAGGGTGCGACGGCTGCGCTTTACGGGCGTGGCGCGCGGCTCGGCGACGACCATGCACGCGAGATCCTGTCCCAGGTCTCCAATGGAAGTGCGCCGCAGGCCCTGGGATCGCTTGCCGCCGATCTCGTGTACACCCCGGTAACGCCTTGCCGCATCGTGGATACGCGCAGCACTGCGGCAGGCGCCATCGCCGCCAACAGTGGACGCAATTTCCTCGCCATCAATGCGTCGAACTTCTCCAGTCAAGGCGGCAGTTCCACCAACTGCGGAACGCTCGGCCTCAACGCGACCGCGGTCGCCTTGAACGTGACCGCGGTACTGCCCAGCGGCACCGGCTACGCCACCGTCTATCCCTACGGCATCACGCAGCCGGTGACCGCCAGCATCAACTATGCGCCCGGCGCGATCGTCAACAATGCATTGATCGTGCAGATCCCCAACCCGCTGGGGTCCTTCGACTTCACGGTCTACACGGTTGCTTCGTCGCACTACGTGGCCGACATCGTCGGGTACTTCGCGCCTCCGGTCGCAACGCCGGTCGACTGTGTCGAAACCACGAAGACCGAAGTTTCGATAGCCGCAGGCGGGACGTCGACTGCGACCGCGCCCGCATGTGCGAGCGGCTATACGGCCACCGCGACCAACTGCGAGTCGTCGTCCTGGGACATGCCGTTCGTGTTCTCGAGTAGGGGCCTGTGCTCGGCCAAGAACAACGGTACAGGGGCTGCGACGCTCCGCGCCGGGCGCACGTGCTGCCGGGTCCCGGGCCGCTGATCGTCGGGAAGGTGACGGGCCGGCCTCGGGGCCGGTCCGTCAGAATCCCATCAGCATGCCGCCGTTGATGGGCAGGTTGATGCCGGTGATGTAGCCGGCATCGTCGGCGGTCAGGAACACAACGCCGCGCGCGATGTCATCCGGCTGGCCGACGCGGCCGACCGGCACAGTGGCGACGGTGCGGGCCAGCACTTCAGGCGGCATCGCCGCGGTCATCGGCGTTTCGACGTAGCCCGGCGACAGGCTGTTGACGGTCACGCCCTTGGCCGCGACCTCGCGCGCCAGCGACATCGTGAAGCCGTGCAGGCCGGCCTTGGCCGCGGCGTAGTTGGTCT
>ENA-UOWK01000451-UOWK01000451.1-bioreactor-metagenome-genome-assembly--contig:-NODE-451-length-23099-cov-30.425490_pt1 | contig 23099 bp, 8 predicted proteins | sample MGYA00238157_ERZ761612 | MGnify/ENA primary metagenome ERZ761612 (study PRJEB28901, sample SAMN06268035) | bioreactor metagenome | isolation source: Joint BioEnergy Institute, California, USA | place... | reverse complement strand
CTTCAGCATCTGTCAAGCTTCCCCCTGCTTGAATAAAATATCTAGATGCTTGTTGCTTTCTTTTTTGGTGTTGGTTTTCTGCATAAAACTGATGAATCTCTTGCTGCAATAGAATAGCATTCTGCATAGTGATCTCTACATATTTAATCATCTTATTGTTATGGACCTTGCCATACAAAGGTCGGATAATTGTAGGACCGAGGGAAGCCACTGATCAGCACATGACTGATCAGATCACCGCGATCACCTTGATCACCGCGATCACCTTAATCATTATGATCACCAAGACTGGGGAAACAGACATGTATATAATGACGCTCCTTTCAGATGGAATCCGACCCTCGTGGTCGACTCACATAGCAACCTGTTATATAGACATTGCTAGTAACACAGGCTTGTTCTTACTATTATATTGCTCACCCCCTTGTTTCTTGTCTTCAAGATAAACCAACGGCCTCTTTCGGTCTAGTCATCTAGGCCTGTTGTTACACTTATCCACTGCCTGTTCTATAGTGGAAGAAGATAATAATTGATGATTTTGGAGATATTGAATTTGCTTCTTTTGCTAGCCCAGTTGATATATATCAGTTGGTATCTTGTCTGGGCCAAAAGATTGATTGCTGTGTGCTGTGGAAGATAGTGTTGATGTCTTGAGCTAGATATAAAGCTTTGAAAGGACTTTTTTAGAGGACAATAAAATCAGGCCAGTTGTTGTAAATCCACTTCAGATGTTTGATGCTGATAAAGCTTGTTTATAGACTGCAGGATAGATATATAGAAAATCTTTTTTATCAATAGAATGATTCCCTCTCTACATCATCTCCTGAGTCTTCTGACTATATAAGCACTTTAATGGTGAAAAGCAGCTCACATCCAGCAGTTGTAGCAGATAAGAAGAATGTGGTGGCATATATAAAGGAATTATCTTCCTTTCTGTACAGAACTTGTCAAATTCTGCAGTGGCATGGCTACTGTGTCTATCTAGAATTAAAAGGCAATATCTTTCAACTGTATATAAAGCTATATATATCTTAAAGGTCTCCTGAAGTCATTTGAGGCCTATTTTATTATTTGTCCAACTATTCTTGCTGATGCTGATTCAGTAGTCATTTGAAACAATTTAATATCAACAAGATTGATGATTTTCTGCAGCAAGAATAATCTGAGGAGATAAAACCTATCTAACTGTATTTACTGCAATAATTGCAGTCACTCATTCACAATTTTCAGGTTGTATAGCTCTTGTATGACTCTCTTGTGTTTCTGATCCACAGACAATTTTAGCAGTTAAAATCATACTTATTTAAAAGCCAGTCTCATCCATGTTATAGATATCTTGTGTAAGGATTCTATAATTTTAAATAGTATTATAGAACTGCTTAAACCATCTCTTGATCAGCTCTAGATCTTTACATTTAGCTCACTAGTAATCATACTTTCAGCTGTATTTAGAGCAAAGTTTATTATGGTACTTGATATACTGATTTACCCAGTTCTCACTGATGAAGGCTCTTTAAGAGGATGATAATCAGACAGATAGCAATAACTGCATCAGATAGTATACAGTTGATATTTATAGAGATAAACCATATCAGTCTATATTCAGAATTTATATTAAAAGTGTATTCTCTTCAGTCTCTATCAATTTTTGACAATTAGTGATTGAATCTTTGTGAGAAGTAGTCCCACTGACATATATTATTAAGATGCTTTTAGGCACATTAAATGCATCTGCAGCCTTTTAGATTGATAGAAATTGGCTCTTTTTATAGGTCTGAAGAGCCAATTGAAGACATTCCTCCCTAGATATATCAGCCATTAGGTGGTGGTGGTGGGTGGTGGTGGTAGTAATAGTCAAAAACTTGGTGTTGGTGTGGTGGCTGACCAGCTTGGTGGTGGATTACGTTATCAAAATCATTATTAAGTCCACTGATAATCATGTTTGTAGTTATATCTGGATTAAAGCTCTTTATAATAATTAACAAACTTATGAATCTAATTCTGACAAACGATATAAAAATGATTTCTTGATTTCGCTTATTCTATAAGAAATAGATTTGTCATTTGCTATATACTGAATATTTATTTCCAAAGAGTAGATTTCTTAGTAGTGGTAAATTTCTAGCAATTTGATATTATAAAGTCAAATTTCTGTTCTCATCATATGTCCTAGCAGCAGCCCTAATGTTAAAAAATTGAACATTTTGAAAAGCTCTAACAGCTAGAATAATTCTCTCTTCTTTAGAGCTATCTTCATTGCTTTGTGACGCTGATATATTGATTTGAAGTTGGTAATTGCATTGATTGTGGTGGGTAGATGGCCAACTCAGTGGTGGATTACATTAATCTCTTTAGCAGTGTAGGCTTTCCCTAAAATATAGAGATATCTTTAATTCTTAATAATATGGAGCTTAAAAAGATTTAATTAAGTTTTTGTAGTGTTTATTTTTGTTATGAGAATTAATATTTCTTAGAAATATAAACTGTTTAAAGAATTTATCTTAGTTTGCAAATAGTTTAGTATTATATAGAATTAACTATACTCTTATTAAGTAGATTTAAGTAACTTATCCAGCTTTGCTATTCTGTATATAAGTATACAAAATGATAAATATCTAAATTGGATTTATATTATCTTATTAATATAGTGCTGTTATTAGAGTAAAAATGCTTTAATTATATAAATTAATGAAATTCTTTATATGACTTCTGACTTATATAAGTTTTGAAAAGTAGACTCATAAGCACTGTAATTTAATATTAATAAGAAATAGTCAGTTAGTTTACTTTAGAGACACACTCAGAAGACATATTTATAATCCTTTTTCAGATTAATGTAAATTTAAAAATATAATCTTAAACTGATATTATCAGCTCTTCTTACTGTATTTTTAAACTTATTTAATATATTAAACAGACTGTTTTAACACTGAAAGTCTCTAACATCTATTCTATTAATGAGCTTCAGAAGCTGCAGGATGAATATATTTAATTAAGATGTGATCTAGTTGTTAATATTATGTTTAGAGATTAATCTGCACTTTATTAATTTTGAAGCTGTTTGGTTTTTTACACTATCTTATTTTATTATTTTTCTTTTCTATCCTATTTTTTAAAACTTATAGCAGCTCAGATTACTGCTTTACTGATTTTAATATAATTATTCTATTAAGAGAATTTCTATAAGTACTAATTTATAATTAACTATATAATTTGCAGCAGGATTTATAAAAGATTAAACTGTACGTTAGCTTTATTAATTTATTTGGAATTATTTTCAAAAGTTGCGGCTAGCTGTGAGAGTTAGTCATATATTATTTAAGCCTTTAGAAGAAGTCCTCTTCTTCATCTTTAAAATCTCTGTAAAGTCTCTCTTTATTTCTAGTCTCTGAAGAGGCTCTGCCTTTATTTTATTTGCCAACTCTATATATAAGATTAAATTAGTCTCTAAAAAGACTCCTTCTCTCAGAGTTCTTGAAAGGGCTCTGTTTTGCATTTGCTAACTCCGTGGCGGAAGTTAAGAATAAGATCCATAGTAAGATCTCATCCTGTATTAAATAAGAGTTAAAGATCTCACTGCTGATGTTTAAACAAGAACAGAGATTCAAAAAATAATAAAGTAATAAGCGATTGCAAAAAAGGTAGAAGGTTTAAGATTCTTTTAGAGAGCTGCTCTGAGTCACATATAATATATGTTGGATTTCAACTATATTAATATAGAGTATATTTGCTCTTCAAATAGATTAACTACTTTATTTAACAGCAAGTTAATCCCTGTACTCTTTCTTCTAGTCTAATTATATCTAGAAGATTAATCTTTAATACAAAGATAAATCGAATATCAGTCATTATAGTGGTCAGCAACTTTGTATTTATTTAGATAAGTTTTATACTTAAGCCATTATAATTTACTTTATTGTATATGTATAAGCTTTTAAATAATCTAATAATTTTAAAAATAAATGAAATTTCAGTTAAGATAAAATATCAGTTAATTTAGAGTTTATAATTCAGTTACCCAATTAAATATAATCTGTAATGCTAAGTTCAGGTTTTATAATACTGATTTCTTTATTATTAATCTCTTTATTTAAGACTGATAAACACAGCTCTTATAATATTTAACTTGCTAGGTTTTTTAACAAATAAAGTTTTTTAGATATTACTATTATTAAATATCAGGAGCTAGAGAAGGAGTCTCTCCAAACAGGAAATCTATAACAATAGTGTGAAGAAGACTGTATTATAGCTAAGATGTAGCAATAATAGTTAGGGATATCTGTTGCAAGACTGATCCTTGTCCTCCTAAACTACTAAAAGGCCAAGATCATATATACAACATATATGCAAGTTATGATGCATAAATATGCAGGTCATAATTTATGACTTCACAGCAAGGATTTATGACCAAGTTATAAATTTTCTTGCAGTGAACCTTCTTGCAGTGAGTTTCACACAAGACCTAGTCCCTTAGTAAGCTCTGGTTCTTGGGCCAGCACTGACTAATATTAAATCTCTTATTCTTATCATTTCTTAAGTTTTTCTTAAAGTTCTTATTTAAGTTTTTTTATCTATTTTAAATAATTTCTTTATATTTATGGCTTTATCAAAGTTAGCTAATATTTAATCTGACTTAAGCATTTTTTCTATGTTATAAGCTGATTAACAGCTTTATTAAATGTTGTCTTATTCTTTAAAAAGATACTGTTTATATGTGCTAGTCTAAATATGTTTCAGCAATTTAAAGTCTATAAAAAGCTACTCAGTAGCGTTTGCAAATAATTAAAAACTAATTTTCAAAGGCATCTCTTATCGCAGAATATTGCCTAATTTATTAAGCTTCTAAGTATACTTCTTTATTTGTTGAAATTCTTTTTGAATTGTTGAAATGAAATAATTAAATACTTATAATGTCTAAAGCTTGTAAAGAACTATATCTTTTAATACGCTTTTATATATTACTTGTATTCATATTTACAATTTTATAAAGAATATTTCTTAACACTGACCTGCATATTATAACACAGGTTTTAGCATTCTTATCTTATTATTTATATACTTCTGATATTTTTATTATACCACTTTTTATTCTTTTTATATTTTGCTTAGTGTCTTCTATCAAGTAATTATCTCATTAATGATCTTAAGAGAATTCAGCTTTACAAGTTTTTAAGCTCTGTATCAAGTGTCTATAATCATATTATAAAATATTTAGTCTAAAGTCTGAGTGATTATATTCTTCTATTTATTCAGAACTGACTAAGTTATATATAATGACATCTGAGGAACTGACATAATGACATATAGTTTTAAACTCTCTCTGATAAAGTTACAGCTCACTTAATTCAGATTATTTTCATTCCTGTATTCAGCATAACCTAATATACTTGCCATTCAAATATACAGGATTGCATACCAGCCTCTAGAGATGCTGCTGCTGCCTTTTTAAGCTTTTAATTCTGGCTGTCTAGCCTGCAGTTATATCTCATACTGCTCTATCTTATCTATAGCCTTCTTAATCTTCTGAATATCAGTAAAGATGATATTTATTATAATCTTTTTTGGTCTTTTCAAAATGTCCCTAGCTGTAATTCTTATATATAATTGCTTTAGGAAGTGCTTGCTATGCTTATTTATTTTTGTAGGAACTGTACAAATCTCTTTATTAAGATTTGACCCCTTTCTAGTAGTTGGATTGCTTTATACACATGTTGTTAATTTTATGAAGTGATATAGAGAAGATCTAAATCCAATCTTGATTGCTTTAGCTTAGAGGGAGTAGTAGATCTAATAATAGATGACTAAATTCAAAGCTAGCTTGAGTTCAATTCTTTAGAGAGGTTATAAAGGATCAATTTAGCTGTCTTTCAACTATTTTTAACTATAGATAAAGTTAATGACTTCTTTCAAATCATACTGTACTATTCTATAAAGCAGTGTTTCTTAATTGAAGCTGCATTATCAAGATATAATATTTCTTAGATTTCATATCAATATTTAGCTTTTACTGTGGCAAATGTGCCTAAATCAAATGATTGCAGTAGATAGCTGATATGTAATGACAAAATAGAACTTGAACTCTATTGATATAGCATTTTTATAGAAATTCAATGCTTGTATAGTTGTTATAATCATCTATATAAGAAGTATTTGATATTTGATATTAATCTGATTTAGGTACTGTCAGAAACAGTGCCTAAATCAGAAAGCCAGTCGTAAGCAATATTTTTTTAAGGTTCAATTATTCTTTGATGTAGTATAAAGCTAATTGGATATCTTATTGTCTTGGAACAATAAACTTTCATGAAGATTTATTCTTAAATATAATTAATGACTAGATTTTAGCATCTAAAGCACATCAATAGTCTTAAGAATAGTCACTTATTTATAACTCTCTGATATTTAAAGATAAGTGTATTTTTTCTAATCTTTATAAGAACTTGAAAGTTTGTATAAATGTCTAATCAAATTTTGTGCTCATTCATATTTCAGATATTCCGTGGTGTAACTTTGTATTTACTTGAGTGGCTTAAAATAATACATGTATAGAACCTCTAAATCTGTTCTGGTTGTGTATTCTAAATTCCTTTGACATCAATTCTTTATTCAATATAAAGAAACACATGGGTTGTATTGAGTGAATTTGAATAGTCATGTCTTCCTTAATGATATAATATTATTATTTATATGAAAGATTTGAGTTGTTATTTTTTATATATAGGTATGAATAATGGAAATCCTTGCCGATCCTGCTCAATTATTCAATTAACTAAAAGTTTCTTTTAGGCAGGAGTCAGCTGTTATTATTGTTTATGACTAACATCAATTTATAGCATCGGTTCTTTAATTATAAAGAATGTTAAAGATATGCTGTATACAGAAGCAGCTGCTTTTATAAAGGTCTGATTTTGCCAGAATCCAAATCAGTAAGAGCTATTTTAATCATATTCATGTATCTATTTTGATGAAGATGTAGCGGAGTAACAGGCATGGATTGTGGGAAGAAGGTGGTGTCATGTGTTCAGATTCAGGGGGTGTTTTGGATCTAGGGTGGTCATCTTAATAGAAATAGAATATGATATTGATAATAGATAGTTGTTTATATATAAGAATTTTCATAGTAGATCTTGATTTCTTTATCTGTTTAATTTAAGTGAGGGTAACTAAGCAATCTATGAATGTGATGTTAAACTTATATATTCTTGCTTACAAGCAAGATCTGAGACTTTCTGGCTCTTCAGCAATGGTTTAAGATTGCTTAAATTCAACAATCTATAATTATTACACTTTCTAATTAGACAATCTTAAAATTATACAGAAGTATTTCTTGCTTTTTATTAGTTAAGCTGAAGCATCTTAACGAATTATCTGAACTTTATCAAGGGGCTTTATAGAACTGCCTACTAGTATGCAATTTATTATTATTTTATAATGATTATTTTATTGCTGATGGCTTCACAAATTCAGTAATATTATATATTAATGTATTTTATATATATATAAATTCTGAATTGTTAAACAACTTTAGAATGAACTGACTATCAGTATAAATTATTATTGATAATATATTCTTAAACTCTGGATTTTACAGTAAATGTATAAGTTGGTATACTTTCTAACATTTATAATCATTGCTTAATTGTTAAGCACTTAGGCACAAGGCCTAGAAAATAGATATGAATAGCACTGTAAAGCTGTAAATTAAATAATAAATGTCTTAATTATATTGAAACTGACTGCTAGTCTTTAAGCCAGTGTAGCTAACAGACTATATATATGCAGCTAGGTTATATAAGATGATCAGCTCTAGAGCTCAACTCTAGAGCTGACTGCACTTAATATCTACTACATACTTATATCCTTGCAGGCTTAAGCTCTTAGATTATATATTTTAGTTATAACTTCTGACTCTCTCTACTTTCTATTATCTCTTTATTTTTCTCGAAGTGCAAAAAGTAATGTTATATTTATTATATTCCTTATATAATTTTTTGCTTTAATGATGTAGGCTTGCTATCCACAGATTTTATATAATGTAATCCACAAGCGAGCTACACACCCAAGCAAGCTGTGCACCTCCTACATGTTCTCTCATACTCAGTTATTTGAATCTATTCAAACTACCACTATACCACCAAAAATGCCTCCTAAGTCAAAAAATTCTATTGAACAAGAAGGAAGGATTTTACTAGCAATTTCTGCATTACAAAAAAAAGAAATTCACTATGTATGACAAGCAGCACATGTTTATATGATACCTGAATCAACTCTAAAAGACTGGCTTCACAGCAGTGTTTATTGGGCTGAGCAATGCACTAACTCACATAAATTAACAAAAAATAAAGAGAAATTGTTATACAATAAATATTATCTTTAGATCAATATAGAGCAGCTCCTTAACTGTCTTATATTTAAGATATGGCCAATATTCTACTATCAAAGTGTGGTTCTACAGATATCCAATCTATTGGCAAGAACTGGGTGTACAACTTTATCAAACAGCATAATAAGCTAAAAACCAGATATTCCTGATAATATAATCAATAGTGTGCTAAATGAAAGGATCCAAAGATTATTAAGAAGTGGTTTGACCATATATAAATCACTATCATGCAATATGGGATTGCATATGAGGATATATATAACTTTAATAAGATAGGATATACAATAGGCCTAGTTACTACTGCTAAAATAGTTATTAGAGCTGAAATGGTTGGCTGACCCTTTCTTATACAGTTAGGCAATTAAGAATGGGTTACTTCTATTAAGTATATCAACTCTAGAGAATAAATTCTATCATCTTATATTATATTTAAGAGAAAAGTCCATATCCAGGGTTGATATAAAGATAAGGCCTTATTACATAACTGGAGGATTGAAGTCAGTGACAATAGATGGACTACTGATGATATTGAGCTATAGTAGCTAAAAAACATCTTTATCTCTGCTACTGGGGCTTATACAACTGGAAAATATCATCTTTTAATTCTTAATGGCCATGGGATTTATTTAACTCCTCAATTTGACTAGATGTGCAGTAAGAACAATATTATACTAATCTGCATGCTAATATATTTATCATATCTTTTGCAATCTCTTGATATTGGCTGTTTCACATCTTTAAAGCATGCATACAGATGCTTGATTGAGAATAAGATGCAGCTTGATTTTAATCATATTAACAAATTTGACTTCCTTGAGGCATATCCACAAGCTCATACAGAGATCTTTAGACCAGATACTATCAAGAATAGCTTTGCAGCTACTGATCTGATTCCATTCAATCCAGAAAGAATGCTTGAGCAGCTTAATATACAGCTTAAGATCTCTACACTATCAGGCAGTTAATCCACCAATTCTGCACCAAAAACTCCTTATAATCTCAACCAACTGCAGAAGCAGGCATCTATAATCAAGAAGCTTCTAAGACATCATACACAGAGTCCTCCAAGCCCAACAAATACTGCGTTGAACCAGCTTATAAAGGGGTGTGAAATAGCAATGAATAGTGCTATTCTTCTTGCCAAAGAAAATCAGGATCTACGGGCTGCACATGAGAAACAACGGCAAAAAGGGAGACGATCTAATCAGCAGATAGCTCATACAGAGGGCCTTTCTATTCAGGAAGCCCAAGAGCTTATACAACATAAGAATGAGACCCAAGAGACCCAAGGGGCTCTACCAGTTGAATCAGCATCATCTACAGTTTAGTGCCCTGTATGAGTGCCATCAAGATGCAGTGATTGTCATGTTATAGGACATAAAAGATTGCAATATTCTAATTGCAGTAGTAATTAGTTTTTATATAGAAATACATTTTTTTTGTGTTAAAAAAAAGGCCTACTTTCAGTCATGGCTAGAATCGCGTAGGAGGTGCGCGGCTCGCTTGTGGATTACGTTATAGTGTGGTTCCAGATTATGTAATCAGAGGATTATTGCAGCAGAATCTTTTAACATAATTGACCACTGAGTAAATTACCCCGCCAAATAGATTACTCACATAACACGTACTGTATTCAATAACTAAATATATAACAACAACCCTGAAAATTGAAGCTATATAGATACAGTAGAAATCAATTGCTTAGCAATTAGGACATTGAACTTTAATATAATCTAGTATATTATATATACTGCATTGTGACAGTGTCTGCTTCACTGACTATAAATCTGACTACTCAATTATCTCTTCATTTGATTAGCTTGCTGTGTGTATTGCAGTCTCTCTGCAGCTATTAAAATATCTTTAATAACTGTATAAAATCTAGATGTATTCCTTTTTAGTATTAACAGCTTATTGCTCTCTTTTTTTATATAAGAAGAACTGCATTATAATCTAACAGCTCTTAGTAAGAGCTTACTTTACTGGATTTGAAAGCTTTATAAAATGATGCTTTAAGAAGTGCTTAAAAGCTCAGACCTAAAGCTTTAGTTTCTTGATATTATAAGATTTTTCAGAGATTTAAAATGCTGATTGACTGCTGATATCTTGATTAATTATATTATATTGTTGAATAACATCTTGTACATGTAACATTAAAATCATTCACAAATGATCTTTAAATCTCCACATTAAATCTGTTAATAGTTATATTTGCAGTTATATCTTGATTGAAGCTTTTTAAAAAAGATAATTAAAAAATTTTATATCTAAGTTTCTTCTAACAATCATTGGGATGGAGCAGATGTTGATTTTGATTATTCAAGTAATAATAGATTTATTATTTATTATACGGTGATAGTCTATAGTGATAGACTTCATTAATTTGTAAATAATATTTATTTTGAGAGTAGATTCCTCAATAAAAATAAGGCTTTATTTAATGTTAGATCTATCTAGCAGTATATTCATAAAGACAGTAAATAAAAAATTAAATAAGATATATTATATATTCGTCAGCTGTTTATATGTTTGACATTTAATCTTTTTGAATATCTTCAATCGCTAGAATTCTGTCTTCTTTATGAGCATTAGAATCTGCTTGTTATGGTGGTATCTCGATAATTGAAGCTGTTGAACACATTGCACGTTAGGGTAGGTGATTCACTTGCTTGTGGATTATGTTAATGTAGTTGGACACCAAACAAGCCTGATCACTGAGTGAGCTGCGTTTGCACCACATCAACGCCAATATATTAAAAAACTAGATATCTAACAGCACTACCCAAAATTGAAGCTATATACATTACAAGCTATTTTCTAGAATATTTAATTTTAATACGATTAATCATATTGCAGTTATTGCACTGTAAATTATAATACTTATTTTTAGATTTTAGATTCTGCTACTCAATCATTTTTATCTGTATTTGTTCAGCTTCCTGAACATGTTTCTGATTTTTAATATTTATTAGAATATCTTTAGTAGCAATATAGAATTTAATTGTATCTTGCTTTTTTTCTAATATTAATTAGCTATATAAAGCTTCTGAATCTGCTGCTAAAGCATAATAGCTTTATATAATATTATCCTATATTCTTTTGCTACTTGATTAATTACTTAGTAAAGCTCTGAGAATAATAATTTACTAGATATTTAATTAGCTATATCTGGTATTCCGCTTCTTAAGTAAAATAAAGTCTTTACAGTTTAGCTAGCTGAAATGTTTTTAGACTACAAAGATTATTTCTCTATTATTACGTTTTTTGTTAAGAAATATAAGATTTGTATTTATTTGCACAATAAATTATAACTATAATAAATATATCTGAGTTATTATTGATTACTATTAAGATAAATATCTGATTAAAATTATTATCTGAAACCTGAATAAAATCTTTAATCGCTTATCTAGATTTATATCCTAGAATCTCATTGTTTAGAAGTTATTTAATCATATTAACTTATTTTTCGTCTAGCACCTTTCTTCTTAAATAATAATATGAGAATTTAAATATTATTGTTAACCAGACTGTAAAACTCGGTTTTTATAGCTTTTTATTGATGTCAAGGTGCTGAAGAGCTTCTTTATAAGTTAATGAATCAATAAATATATTAAGAGTTTTTATAATTGTCACCCCCTCACTCAGCTAAATATATCAACTTAATTATTATCGGTTTCTGTTGTGATTTTTTACCAGTTCAGATGGCAGTAATAGATCTAGTAACTCATCTTTTAGTATTAGTTCGGACTTTAACAGCATGTATATATTAGTGATTTTATCTTTAGTCTTTACAAAAGTTAGAATTTTGATTAATATGATTTTTATTCTATAGTTTAATTGTTCTAGTGTCTTGCAGTCTACAATATCTGAATTTATATATATCATATAGTCAGATTCTTTATTAAAGATAATATTGCATGCAGTTACAATTTAATTTATATCTGACTCTTAAATTATATACATGTATATCTTCAGTCTGATATAATAAGACAGTATCTTCTGATTTATCGAATTATTTTTATGATTTTTTTAGCTATTCAAACTTTTTCTAAGATATAGAAATATTTTTAGCCGTCAACAATATATATGTAGCTTGAAAAATCAGATTATTTACTCTTTATTTTATAATACCTTGTATTTCCTTTATAAGACTAATATTTTAGAGACATTACGGTTTAAAGAATCCGGTCTTATAGTTTATAAGATAGTTCAGTATTACACAGAAATTATACCCTTGTTAAGCAGATCTAAGTAATCTGTTCTGCTTTGCTGTTCTTCACATAAAGTAATAAATTTTTATTATATTATATTTTTTATTTAGTATTATATACTTATGTTATCTTTTTCGGGCTGTTATTAAAACAGAAAATAATAATTTAAAAAATCATAAGCTTCAGTCATATCAATAAAATTCTTTAATAAATAATTTATATGACTTCTGATTTATATTTCGAAAAGTAGATTCATGTGTGAGTACTATGATTATTAATGAAGAAATAATTAATATTTCGCTCAATCAGAAAACATATTCTTATATTCTTCTCCAAGACTAATATTACTCTAGATTTTAAAAGCAGGGTTTTAGTGACAGCATTATTAATTCTTGTTCTTATTATATCATTAAATCACCTATCAAATAGACTAAGCAGATTCATTTTAGCATTAGCAGTTCAATATTAATCTTATTAGCAAGCTTTGAAAGCTGCAGAATATATTTAATAATGATATAATCTAATTATTAATATTATGTGTAAAGGTTAACATGCAATTTATTGATCTTAGTTATTTAATTCTCTAAGAGTATTAATAATCTTATTTTATTATCGTCTTTCTCTGTTTTATTTTTCAGAGCTTATAACAGCCTAAGTTATTATTAAATACATTGTATTGCTCTGCAATAATATTTCTGTCAGTCTCTTAAGAGACTGTATATGCTTTATCTAACTATATTTAAGAGTATAATTGCGTAGCACAGTCATTGCGGGTTCAATGCAGGTTATGTTTTTTCAACCCACACCTGCTGCAGGTTGCCAATCCTTAACCCAACCCAACCCACATGCGGGTGTAACGACAGGCCTAGATAACTAGACCTAAAAGGGCCGTTGGTTTATCTTGAAGACAAGAAACAAGGGGGTGAGCAATATAATAGTGAGAATAAGCCTGTGTTACTAGCAATGCCTATATAGTAGGTTGCTATGTGAGTCGACCACAAGGGCCGGAATCTGTCTGAAAAGAGCGTCATTATATACATGCTTGTCTGCCTGGATCGATGGGTCGTTTGGATCATTCTGGGTGTTGGATCATAGACCTCGATGGATCAAAATGGCAGATTTGATCCATTGTCACGTGACCTCCGTATGTCATACCCCTCCCTTATGCCAACTCCGGCTATAACAGTCATGTAACTGCCATGTTGCATCATGTTGACATGCCCGATATTGGATTATCCTTTTTCCTTTCTTGGCTACTCATTAACCCTTGCATTTATAATTTTGATAAGACTGACTTTACAAATGTGATTGCAACTGCAAAAGTGATCACTAAATCAGAAAATGTTAATTGTCCAGTTTTTATGCAATGTAATAATTATGAATGAGTTACAGTTATTAAAGCAATTAATTTATATAAATAGGCTTTAACATCTGTAATTATCTTTACTAAGAAAACATATTAAGCAGTATGATTTTAAAATAATTAACAAAAAAAAGCAAAAATAAATAAAGCTATCAGCTCAAATATCTTAAGATATTCTTACTATATAAAAAGAGCAATATTCTGTGAAGACTATTTGAAAAGATACATCACAGTTGAGGCTTCATCTTCTCAAGCAAAATCATACATTTATGTGTAATGTAATATATATCAGTCATATAAGCATAATGCTCATACATGTTCTCAGTGTTATAGAACTAAGAAATATGTATATTAGATGTTTTGTTAGAATCTGTAGCTGCTATAGAGAATGAAAGATTGTCTATAAGTGGGAGGTGGGCAGCTTGCTTGAGTGGGTGGCTCACTTGTGGATTATGTTATAGAGATATATTAATAATCTAGTTAAATAATTGATGTCAATAAGAATAACTAGATAAATGATCACCTTAACTTACTTTAAGTATAAAAAATTATATATTTATGCCTGTACAATTGGCAAATATTAATTATTGATCTTTAAGAATTATAAAAGCTATATTACATCATACTTAATCAGTTCTGTATTCAGAACATGATTATTTTATTATTGATGGTAACTGCTTTTTGTTTTTAAAGGAAGACATTTAATTAGAGGTTAAATCTAATATATAGCTAAACATTCATTATATTGATAACCAAAACTTTTGGATTGCATGTCAACATATAAGAAAAAAGGCTTTATTTAAATGAATTTACAACTACTAAATTAATTTTATATCAATTAGATAGGATGCTTTTGTAATTTCATATTTAGATAAAGACATTATTTTCTATATCTCACAGTAATCAATCAGTATTCTAAATTTCTGAGACGTTTCATAATGTTAAAAAATTGGAGCTTCAGATTAGAGCTCTTAAGCATTGTTTAAAGCATTATTCACAAAGCCTATCAAGTTTAGCAAAGCAACCTCTTAATCAATTAATTAAAGACTGTTAGATTATAATACATATATGATATTGTTCTTTTTCGCAGAAAATAAAAGAGCTATAAGTTATTAATCAATATTAAAAAAGAGAAATACATCTAGATTTTATATAGCTACCGAGAGTATTCTAATACATGTGGAGAGACTGCAATACAGCAAGCTGATCAAGTATATAAAAAATGATTGAGCAATTAAATTTATAATCGGCAGAATAAGCATTACTATAATGCAGCATATGCCATATATTAAAGTATATTAGTTTAATATTAATATTTTAACTGCTAAGCAATTGATGTCTAGTGTATACAGTGTTAATTTTGAATTTGTTGTTGCACAATTTATTATTTAATTTAATGTATTTAGTGATGGTTAGGTGGCCCACTTGGTGGTGTGGCCTGCTCAGTGGTTTACATTAAAAGTCTTGCTTTCAATATGATTGATTGTCAAAGGGACCCTGAAAGCGGGGTAACCTGGAAACAATAGGAAGATGGAAATCATGTGATGAGGGACGCAATGAGGGATAACAAGAGACATGACAACATAGGGATAAAACGGCAAGAAGATAGAAGCATAAATAGGCCTGATTACCCAGACATGTATCTAGTCTACTGCATCTTATTCTCAATAAGATCTTAGGATCAATATAGGGAATCTACTAGTTCTTCTGTGGCCCCTACCTACTTCACTCACATTAAGAAACCTTTTATCAACTCTTAGTCAGTTGATACCCCTATATTTTGACATTGATGCCAGAATATATGCTTTTCCTAATTCTCTGTCTATACATCTTCTTTGAAAATGAAAAACAGCTCCCATCAAGTGGCTGAAAAAGATAAAACATATATAATAATATATAATGGTTATATTCTGAACGTAGAATTGATTAAATTTAGATATGACTTTCATAATCATTAAGAATCAATAATTAATATTTGCCAATTGCATAGACATGAGTATGCTTGTAAAATATCTCTTTCATCTAAAGTAAATTAAGTTGATCATATTCAGCTATTCTCACTGACATGAATCACTCAATTTAATAATATATTTAAATATATTATAAAGCTTAATGCATCTTTTCTGTGAAGATAATCATTAATGACAAAGCCCATTCAGTTGAATTAATTAATTTAATAATTATCTTAATAATTGATATCGATCCATTTAAAAGCTAGTTTTATCAAAGTTGTAGATATTTTAATTATATTATATTGTTAAATGACGTCTTACATATGTTAAAATCTTTAGATCTTTATATCGAGTCTATTAATAGTTATATTGTGGCTATATCTTAATTAAAGCTTTACAACAGTTGATAAATTTAACACTGAATAAAGCAGATATTGATTTTGACTGTTCAGCTAATAATAGAATTGTTATTTGGTTTACAGTAACAGCCTGCAGTAATAGACCATATTGATCCATAGATAATATTTATTCTATTAGATTAGATTCTTTAATAGAAATGTGTTTTTGATTATTTAATGTTGAATCTGTTTAAGCAGTACATTCATAAATACAGTAAATGAGTTAAATAAAATATATTATATGCTTGCACGCTTGTATACTTAATATTTGATCTTTTAAAAAGCTTTAATAGCTAGAAGGATTGTACCTTCTTTATGTGAAATAGAATCTGCTTATGTTGGCAGTATCTTGATGATTGAAGCTGTTGAACATGTTGTGTGTTTGGGTGGGTGATCCACTTGCTTGGGTGATCCGCTTTCTTGTAGATTACATTATAAGAGTATATTAACATAATCCACAAGCAAGCTGCTCACCCAAATAAGCTGCCTACTTCCCATCTATATACAATCTTTCATTCTCTATAGCAGCCACAGATTTTGATAAAACATCTAATATATACTATTTCTCAGTTCTATAATGCTGAGGACATATATAAGCATTATGCTTATATGACTGATATATACTACATTATGCATGGGCACATGGTTTTATCTGAGAAGATGAAGCCTTAACTATGATATATCTTTTAAATAGTCTCCGTCTGACATTGTTCTTTCTATATAGTAAGAATGCCTTCTTAAGATATTTAAGCTGATAGTTTTGTTTGTTTCTGCTTTTATTTTTTATTTTGTAGCCCATAATTTTTTATTTTTCTTTATAAGAATGACTATATTATGTATTGCAATTTGACAGTCTTTAATAAGCTAATTTAATGCCTGATCTGTTGAACTTAATGGATTTTGTGTCCAACATGTAAGAAGGGCTTTAATTGTCTCAGATTAAAGCTTTAATATTATAAGATGTCTCGATATTCGGGGCTGATAAATTGCCTTAATTAATATCAGAAGATGTTGAAGTCTTCAATTAAATATAAAGTTAAGAAAGAATCTGATTAAATTATATAATTAATTCTCCGGCTGTGAATCCACTGCAGATATTCTCTGATTTAAATATCTTTATCTAATCTTATTAATATGCAGCTAAAAGTCCATCTTATCAATATAATTAATTTCAAACTGTATGCTCTTCTTAATTAAGCAGCTATAAGATCTTTTTAGGACTGCAAAACGGCCTACATTCAAAGATTATAGAAAATGTGAAGAATGAGCTAGGCGTATAGAGAGATATAAGATTCTTAGTATAAAAACAGTCAGAATTCTGAAGTCCTTAAATAACTTTTATAATTATTAAGAATCAATATTCAATGCTTCTATTTTATATAGTTCTTAATATATTGATTAAAACCCTTCTTTAGTTAGAATAATCTAAGTTAATTATTAGTCCAGTTATTATTACTGTCTAATAATCTAATCAGAAGATAATTGATTATTTTAATCATGCTGCTTAATATATTTTCTCTCCAAGATAATTATAAAAACAGGTTTATATATTACAATCTAATAGTTCTTAATTAATTGATTAAGAGCTTGCTTCGCTGAACTTAATAGACTTTATGAATAATATTTTAATAAATGCTTAAAAGTGCTGACCTGAAGCTCTAATTTTCTAGCATTATAAGATGTTTTAGAGATTTAGAATGCAGATTGATTGCTGTGAAATATAGATGATATAGATATTTTCCAAATATCTTTAAAGTTATGAAGGCACTTGATCTAATTAATATAAAATCAATTCAATAGTTGGAAATCTACTGCAGATATTACATAGAAATAAAGTTTTTATATATTAATACGCAATCAAAAAGTTCTATTTATTAATATAGTTAATGCACTGCATGCTAGATTCAATCCTCTGTTTATATATCCTTTTTTAAAGATAAGAAACAGTCAACATTAAGTCACTCAAAAAGACGAGAGAAATATGATGATATATATAATAAAATGATCATATTCTGAATGCAGAACTGATCAAATTCAGATATGATATAACTTTTGTAATTATTAAAGATCAATAATTAATATTTGTCAATTACAGAGACATAGATATGCTTATAAAATATCTCTTTATTTTATAAAATTAAAGCAAGTTAAGCTAATTATTTATTTAATTATTTTTACTGACATTAATCACTCAGTCAGATTATCGATATATCTTTAGATCATAAAGCTTTATGTATCTTCTTTACAAATATAATTATAAAAGATAACATTTATTTAGATGAGTTAATTGATTTAATCACGATCACTTATTTGCAATTCTTTAATTATATAAATCTTGAACAACAGATTGATTTAAGCTGATGATAATCTTTGATATGAATATTACATCTATTTAAAAGTCAGTGTTATCAAAGTTGTAGATATCTTAATTAATTATATTATATTCTTAAATAGTATCCTGCATCTGTTGAAATGATTCATAAATAGTTTTTAAATCTTTACATTGAGCCTGTTAATAATCACATGATTATATTTGATTGGAGTTCTTCATAACAATTAAATCTATATACTTAGTTCTTGTCAACAGAAGATATAGATGTTGAATGCTTAGATAGCAATAAATTGATTATTTGCTATACGTAGCAGTCTGAGATAGAACGCGATACTTATTTATAGATAATCTATTTCACAAGAGTAGATTTTTCAATGAATGTGAGCTTCCGACAATTTGCTGTTGAATCTATACATATAAAGATAGTAATTAGATATTGAATAATTCACATTAAATGCCTGTGCAGCTGCTCATATGCTTGACATTTAATCTTTTTAAATGGCATCAATAGCTAGAAGAATTCTGCCTTCTTTACAAGGAATTAGAATCTGCTTGTTTTCGTGGTATCTTGGTGGTTGAAGCTGTTGAACACATCACATAGTGGGTGACTGGTCCATTTGGTGGGGTGATCCACTCAGTGGTTGATTATGTTACTAAAAAAGTCTTCATGAAATATTATATAGTGATATGTTTCTAAGCCAATTATTTTTATACATTATAACTCTAACAGAAAGCTTTTCATCAACTTAGGTTTATTAAAAAAGAGATATTATATATAATATTTAATATAAAATACAGTAATCTGAAAAATCTAATAGAAAATCCAGACTGGAACTTCAGCAAGATATAGAGTTTTAGCATAATAAAACTAATACTGCTGTTTTAAGTAGAACTTAAAAAAAAGGAATTACTGGCTTACTGAGTTAAGTTTCTTATCTTATCTAGATACTTTAAAACCTATATTGTAAATTAAATATATATAGTTCCGGATGCTTTATTATATCTAAAGAACTATGCTTATAATAATAAGAATATTCTAAAGATATCTTATATGATAGTTAAGCTACCAATCTTAAAAAACAGAATATCTATAGTTAAAACTATTATATATAATATAAATAATTTATACATAACTATAAACAGAATATATACTAAGATAATAGAAATAATTCTATAAAATAAAAAAGCTGTTATCAGCATTTTCATTATATAAACATTATAACAGATTGCTTTATTTAACAGCAGATAATAACTCTCTACATATACTCTGAAATTAGTAGAATAATTCTTTTAAAATATTAAGTAATCTTTATATCTATAAACATTAAGCTAATAAAAACTATATCTCTATTATTTTAAATATTAGAGAAAAAGTAGTAAAAGATATAAGCTATATAAATTATTATAATATTAATGTCTTCTATCTCTGATAAGATCATTAATGTAATCCACCACCAAGCTGGTCACACCACTGAGCTGGTCAGTCCTCCACCAAGAGTTGCAGCCCAACACAACTGAAAATCTTGAAGATTATTGCAACAAAATCTATTATATTTTCCTATATAAAAGAAAAGACACTATTTATTAGAATATTTAAGCTGATTATGGCCTTCTTGATTGCAATTACTGCATCTTAATGATCTCTGTGATTGTTAAGATGATTTCTGCAGTTGTTTATGCTCTTAAGCTTTTTGCTGTTCTTCAGCATCTGTCAAGCTTCCCCCTGCTTGAATAAAATATCTAGATGCTTGTTGTTTTCTTTTTTGGTGTTGGTTTTCTGTATAAAGCTGATGAATCTCTTGCTGCAATAGAATAGCATTCTGTATGATGATCTCTATATATTTAATCACCTTATTCACTGCCTGTTCTATAGTGGAAGAAGATAATGATTGATGATTTTAAAGATGTTGAATTTGCTTCTTTTACTGGTCCAGTTGATATATATCAGTTGGTGTCTTATCTGGGCCAAAAGATTGATTGCTGTATGCTGTGGAAGGTGGTGTTGGTGTCTTATAAAGCTTTGAAAGAACTTTTTTAGGGAACAATAAAATCAGGTCAGTTACTGCAAATTTATTTTAGATGTTTGATGCTGATAAAGCTTATTTATAGACTGCAGGATAAATATATAGAAAATCTTTTTTATCAATAGAATGGTTCCCTTTCTATATCATCTCCTGAGTCTTCTGGCTATATAAGCACTTTAATAGTGAAAAGCAGCTCACATCCAGCAATTGTAGCAGATGAGAAGAATGTGATAATGCTGCATATATAAAAGAATTATCTTTCTTTCTATACAGAACTTGTTAAATTCTGCAATGGCATGGCTACTGTGCCCATCTAGAATCAAAAGGCAATATCTCCCAACTATATATAAAGCTATATATATCTTAAAGATCTCCTGAAGTCATTTGAGGCCTATCTTATCATTTGTCTAACTATTCTTGCTGATGCTGATTCTATTTAAGATAACTTAATATCAACAAGATTGGTGATTTTCTGCAGCAAAAATAATCTGAAAAGATAAGACTTATTTAGTTGTATTTACTGCAATAATTGCAGTCATCTATTCACAATTCCCAGGTTGTATAGCTCTTGCATGACTCTCTTGTGTTTCTGATCCACAGACAATTTTAGCAGTTGAAATCATATTTATTTGAAAGCCAGTCTCATCCATATTATAGATATCTTGTGTAAGGATTCTATAATTTTGAATAATATTATAGAACTGCTTAAACCATCTCTTGATCAGCTCTAGATCTTTACATTTAGCTCACTAGTAATCATACTTTCAGCTGTATTTAGAGCAAAGTTTATTATGGTACTTGATATACTGATTTACCCAGTTCTCACTGATGAAGGCTCTTTAAGAGGATGATAATCAGACAGATAGCAATAACTGCATCAGATAGTATACAGTTGATATTTATAGAGATAAACCATATCAGTCTATATTCAGAATTTATATTAAAAGTGTATTCTCTTCAGTCTCTGTCAATTTTTGACAATTGGTGATTGAATCTTTGTGAGAAGTAGTCTCACTGACATATATTATTAAGATGCTTTTAGGCACATCAAATGCATCTGCAGCCTTTTGGATTGATGGAAATTGGCTCTTTTTATAGGCCTGAAGAGCCAATTGAAGATGTTCCTCCCTAGATATATCAGCCATTAGGTGGTGGTGGTGGGTGGTGGTGGTAGTAATAGTCAAAAACTCAGTGTTGGTGTGGTGGCTGACCAGCTTGGTGGTGGATTATGTTACTCTTAATTTTATTATTAATTTATCTGATAATTAACTCTCTTGGCTTATTTTATCCAAAAATATCCTACTATTTTAAAAACTTAGTAAGTTTACCTGAATACATTATTTTAATTAACATAACCTAGAAGTCAGATAGGCAAGTTAGTCAGTCCCCCACTATGCAACACATCTTTTTATATGTCACAACAAATGAATTAAATCATCTGCATGTACTAGAAATCAGTTCTTTAGCAACTAGAGGATGTTCTAGCAGTGTTTTAATAAATTATATAAGCTGTACTGCAGTAATGTCTGTCTTTACTGACTATAAATCTGACTGCTTAATCATTTTTTCATACATTTAATCAGCTTGCTGAGCACATTATAGTCTCTTTTCAGCTGTTAAAATGCTTTCAGTAGTTATAAAAGATCTAGATGCATTCAGCTTTCTTTTCTGGTATTGATTGGCAGTTTATAGTCCTCTGTTTTGCATAAAAAGAACAGCATTATTTATTGCAATCTGACAGCCCTTAACTAATTGATTAAGAGCTTGATTTGCTGGACTTTGATGGACTTTATAAATAATATTTTAATAGTATTTAAGAGCTCTAGTCTGAAGCTCCAATTTCTTAATATTATAAGATGTTTCATGGATCTAGAATTCTAGTTGATTGCTGTAAGATATAGAAGATAATATAGATATCTTTATCTAAATATAAAATTATAAAAACACTTGATTTAACTAATATAGAATTAATCCAGTAGCTGTAAATCTACTGCAGATGTTAAATATAAATAAAGCTTTCTTTCTTATATATTGATATGCAATCAGAAAGTTCTATTTATTAATATAATTGATACCCAGCTGTATCCTAGATTATTAATAATCCTTTAACTAACGTAATCAGACACCAAGCGGGCCAGGACACCAAGCAGGCCACATAACCAACACCTATTATATTAAATATCTAGTTATCTCACCACAACACCCCTAAATTGAAGCTATATACACATAAAATAATTGCCTATCTGTTTGGGCAGCTGACCCTAGTATGACCTTGAATATTGCAGTTGCTGCACTGCAGTAGTGCATGTTTTCTAGGCCACTCATCACCTTCCACTACCCCCTCTGCTTGCAGCTCTGCAGCTTGCTGAGCAAGCTGTTGATCTTCTTCAGCAGTCAAAATACCCCCTGTACCAATATAGGATCTAGTTGTCT
>ENA-UOWK01000450-UOWK01000450.1-bioreactor-metagenome-genome-assembly--contig:-NODE-450-length-23110-cov-22.915637_pt1 | contig 23110 bp, 21 predicted proteins | sample MGYA00238157_ERZ761612 | MGnify/ENA primary metagenome ERZ761612 (study PRJEB28901, sample SAMN06268035) | bioreactor metagenome | isolation source: Joint BioEnergy Institute, California, USA... | reverse complement strand
TGCCCGAAGGCGTTGGTCGATTCCGAGCGCATCCTTACCCAGCTGCGGGTGGAGGGCTACGACATCGTGCCGTCCTACGACGCGGCCGATGTGGTGGTGGTCAACACCTGTGGCTTCATCGATTCGGCAGTGACCGAATCGCTGGACGCCATCGGTGAGGCGATGAACCAGAACGGCAAGGTCATCGTCACCGGCTGCCTGGGCAAGCGCCCCGAGCAGATCCGCGAGGCCTACCCGAACGTGCTGGCCGTGTCCGGTCCGCAGGACTACCAGAGCGTGATGGAGGCCGTGCATGCCGCGCTGCCGCCGCGCCACGATCCGTTCGTGGACCTGGTGCCCGACTACGGCGTGAAGCTCACCCCGCGCCACTACGCGTACCTGAAGATTTCCGAGGGCTGCAACCACAGCTGCAGTTTCTGCATCATTCCGTCCATGCGCGGCAAGCTGGCCTCGCGCCCGGTGGACGAGGTGCTGCGTGAGGCCGAGCGTCTGGTCCGCGGCGGCGTCAAGGAACTGCTGGTGGTGTCACAGGACACCTCGGCCTATGGCGTGGATGTGAAGTACGCCGAGCGCACCTGGCGTGACAAGACCTACCAGACCCGCATGAAGGCACTGTGCGAGGGCCTGTCCGAACTCGATGCCTGGGTCCGCATGCATTACGTGTACCCGTATCCGCATGTGGACGATGTGGTCCCGCTGATGGCGGAAAACCGCATTCTTCCGTACCTGGATATTCCGTTCCAGCACGCCAGCCCGCGCATCCTGCGGCTGATGAAGCGTCCCGGCGCGGTGGAAAAGACCCTGGAGCGCGTGCAGAACTGGCGTCGCATCGCACCGGACATCACCGTGCGCTCCACCTTCATCGTCGGTTTCCCCGGCGAAACCGAAGCCGAGTTCGAAGAGCTGCTGTCGTTCCTGGACGAGGCGCAGCTGGATCGCGTCGGTGCGTTCGCCTATTCGCCGGTGGAAGGCGCCACGGCCAACGCGCTGCCCGACCCGGTGCCGGAAGCGGTCAAGCAGGAACGCCTGGCACGCTTCATGGACAAGCAGGCGCAGATTTCCGCCGCCCGCCTGGAGGCCAAGATCGGGACCGTGCAGCAGTGCCTGGTCGATGCCATCGAAGGGGACATCGCCGTGGCCCGCTCGAAGGCCGATGCGCCGGAGATCGACGGCCTGGTCCACATCCAGAATGCCGACCAGGTGCCGTTGCGGGTGGGCGAGTTCGTGGAGGTGGAAATCACCGAAAGCGACGAACACGACCTGTTCGGCGATGCGTTGCCGTCCGCCACGCGGCCGAGCTTCGACCTCAAAATGCTGTGAGTGACCCCCTGACCGCTGCCGGCGACGGTGGCGGTCGCCGGCGTTTCCTGCCGCCGCCACGCGCGGCGGTACGCGCGCAGATCTTCGACCATCCGGTGTTTGCCGGGGTGGCGGGGTTCCGCGACCTGCTGCTGGGCGAGCGCTGGCCCACCGTGGCCGGACTCGACGCGCGCCTTGCCGTGCCAGGCAAGCGTCTGGTGGAGCAGGATGCCGCGTTGCTCGGCGATGGGTTGCATTACGAGACCCGCATCGCGCAGGGGCGCATCGCCACCCGCGCCGGGAACTGGCACGACCTGTTCAATGCACTGGTCTGGGCGCGCCATCCGCAGCTCAAGCAGGCGCTCAACCAGCAGCAGTGCCGGCACATCGCGGCCATGCCGCCGGGCCAGCGCAACCGCGCGCAGGCCGCGCTGACCCAGTTCGACGAGAGTGGCCTGCTGGTGCGCGTGCGCGATCCGGCGGTGCTGGCCGCCTGGGATGCGCATGACTGGCGTGAGGTGTTCGATCCGCGTCGCTGGCAGGCCGGGCAGATCAGCGTGGCGGCCGTGGTCGGCCACGCGCTGATGGAACAGATGCTGGTGCCGGGGCGCCTGCTGGTCGGCAAGTGCCTGCTGGTCCGTGGCGAAGAGGATGCAGCGTGCATGGCCACCGCGGTGCAGGCGATCCAGGCGGGCAGGGCGCTGACCGATCCGCTGCAGCTGCGGCCGTTGCCACTGGCCGGTATTCCCGGCTGGCACGCGCCGCAGGACGACGCGTTCTACGGCAACGCCGCGTACTTCCGCCCGGTGCGGGCGGGGCGTGCTTATCCGCCGCCGTTGGCGCCGCCGTAGTCCACGCCGATCACCGCGAAGGCGCTCGGCCCGGCGGGCAGCTCCACGGTCACCTCGTCGTCCAGCCGCTTCTTCAGCAGGGCGCGTGCCATGGGCGAGTCGATGCTGATCCAGCCGCGCCCGGCATCGGTTTCGTCCGGGCCGACGATGCGGTACCGGCTGACGTCGCCGCTGTCCAGGTGCTCCAGGTCCACCCATGCCCCGAAGAACACGGCCTGCGGATCCGTCGGCACGGTGTCGACCACCCGCAGGGACTCCAGCCGCTTGGTCAGGTAGCGCACGCGCCGGTCGATCTCGCCCAGCTGCTTCTTGCGGTAGGTGTATTCGGCATTTTCCGACCGGTCTCCTTCAGCGGCCGCGGCAGCCAGCGCCTTGACCACCTCCGGCCGGCGGACCCGCCACAGGTCATCCAGTTCGGCCTTCAGCCCGGCATGGCCAGCGGCGGTGATCAGGGCGGTGCTTTTCTCTGCAGGGGGACGCCAACGCGACATGGGTGCGGTCTGTACTCGTGGAAGGGGAACGGGTGCGGCTCAGCGCCTGCCGCCGAAGATGCCGCCCAGGATGCCACGCACGATCTGGTTGCCCAGCCGGGTGCCGACAGTGCGCGTGGTCTGCTTGGCCATGGTTTCGATCATGCCCTGGCGGCGCCGGGTGCCGAAGATGGCGTCCTTGATGGATTGGCCGAAGCCGCCTTCCTGCGCCTCGTCCTGCTCGCGGCTGCGTGCCTTGGGGGTGCCTGCGGTCTCCACGCTCTTCTGCGCACGCTGGGCCAGCAGCTCCGCCGCCGATTCGCGGTTGACCGCCGTGTCGTAGCGGGTGCCCACCGGGCTGCCGGCGCGTACCTGCGCGCGCTCTGCCGCGCTCACCGGCCCCATGCGGCAGCGCGGCGGTGCGATCAACGTCTGCTGCACCGGGCTGGGCACGCCCTTGTCCTGCAGGGTGGACACCAGCGCCTCGCCGGTGCCGAGCTGGCTGAGCGCCTTGGCCACGTCCAGCTTCGGATTGGGTACGAAGGTTTCCGCGGCGGTCTTCACCGCTTTCTGGTCGCGCGGGGTGAAGGCGCGCAGCGCGTGCTGCACGCGGTTGCCGAGCTGGCCGAGGATGTTGGCCGGCACATCGTCCGGGAACTGCGAGCAGAAGTAGACGCCCACGCCCTTGGAGCGGATCAGCCGCACCACCTGCTCGATGCGCTGCACCAGCGCGGCCGGTGCATCGTCGAACAGCAGGTGCGCCTCGTCGAAAATGAAGACCAGCCGGGGCTTGTCCAGGTCGCCCACTTCCGGCAGCGTTTCAAACAGCTCGGACAACAGCCACAGCAGGAACGTCGAATACAGCCTGGGCTTGAGCACCAGCTTGTCGGCGGCCAGGATGCCGATCACCCCGCGTCCGTCGTGGTTCACCCGCATGATGTCGGCCAGTTCCAGCGCCGGCTCGCCGAAGAAGTTCTCCCCACCGTCCTGTGCCAGCCGCAGCAGGGCGCGCTGGATCGCCGCCACCGACTGCGCACTGACCAGACCGTACTCGCTGGAAATGTCCTTGCGCTCTTCCGCGACCAGGGCGAGCAGCGCGCGCAGATCGTCCATGTCCAGCAGCAGCAGGCCGCGGTCATCGGCCAGCTTGAACACGATGTCGAGCACGCCGGCCTGGGTGTCGTTCAATTCCAGGATGCGCGAGAGCAGGGTGGGGCCCATCTCGCTGATGGTGGTGCGCACCGGATGACCCAGCGTGCCGTACAGGTCCCAGAAGATGGCGGGGCTGGCGGCGGGCGCGTAGTCGCTCACGCCGAGCTGCGCGGCGCGCTGCAGCAGCGCCTCCTCGCCGCTGCCGGCGACCGCCAGGCCGGCGACATCGCCTTTCACGTCGGCCAGGAAGACCGGCACGCCGATCCGCGAAAACCCTTCGGCCAGGGTCATCAGGGTGACGGTCTTGCCGGTACCGGTGGCGCCGGCCACCAGACCGTGGCGATTGCCCAGCTTCGGGGTCAGGGTGACCGGAACATCGTCGGTGAGGCCTTTGCCCAGCAGAATCGGATCCATGTGCGCGCCCTGGTGGATGAATGCGGTGCATGTTAACCGGCAGCGCACCGCCGGCGCGTTGCGGGTTGCCCCCGCTGTGGCGCCACCGCTACTCTGCCTGCCTGTTCCGCACACAGTGCCAAAGATGCCCGCTTCTGTCCTGCTTGTCCGCAGTTGGCCTGCCCTGGCCCTGGCCGGGCTGATGTTCCTGGCACCCGATGCCCACGCCCAGCGTGTTTCCGCCCGTGACAAGGCCCGCGTGGAGGCGCTGCAGCAGCGCATGGACGCGGCCGAGAAGCGCTATGCCGCCGCCCGCGTGCTGCTGGCCAATGCCGACCCGAAGGGCACCAGTGAGGCCGATGCCGCGCTGGAGGACATGGAGGACGTGCTGACCGCCTGCGTGGCGCAGAAGGGCTGCCAGATGAGCACGCTGCTGGCCAGCTACAAGCGGCTGCTCAAGGAGCAGGCCGACAGCCAGGGCGAGGACGTCACCGATGAGGCCGGCGCGCCGCTGCAGGCCGACCCCGACCACGTGGGGCCGCTGGAGGCCGACGTGCCCGAGGCGGCGCGGGCGGCGGCCCTGCTCAACGACAAGCGGCACGCGTTCGATTCCATGGTGGAATACAACCCGGCCATCCAGGCGGGCATCCGCCGCTGGCTGACCGACATGCGCCCGGCGCTGCTCACCAGCTACGAGAACTACCAGAACCTGCGTGCGGTGATGTGGCCGGAATGGGAGAAGCGTGGCCTGCCCGAAGCGCTGCTGTTCGGCATCATGGCCAAGGAATCCAATGGGCGCGTGCATGCCTCCTCGCGCGCCGGCGCGGCCGGGCTGATGCAGTTCATGCCGGCCACCGGGCGCCGTTTCGGTCTGGGACCGGATGGCACCGGCTTCGATACGCGCTTCGATGCGCGCAGCGCCGCCGAAGCCAGCGCCACCTACCTCAATGAGCGCATGCGTGAGCTCAACAACAGCATCGAATTGTCGCTGGCCGGCTACAACGGCGGCGAAGGCCGGGCGGCGCGGATCTTCCGCGAGAATCCGGGGCAGGGCTTCTGGGTGGACCGGGTCTACAACCAGTTCCCCGCCGAGACCAAGGATTACGTGCCGATGGTGATCGCCGCGGCCTGGATCTTCCTGCACCCGCAGCAGTACGGGGTGGAGCTGCCGCGGGTGAACGCGCAGCCGACCACGGTGCGCCTGGCCCGTTCCACCACGATCTACGAACTGACCATCTGCCTGGGCAGTGCCGGCACCCGCGACGGGTACATGCGCGCGCTGCGCAACCTCAATCCGCGCTATGAAGCCGATGGCTGGATTCCGGCCGGTACGCTGATCAACGCCACCACGCGCATTGCCGGGCTGTACAACCGCTACTGCGTCAGTGGGCCGCGGGCGGACCTGGCGCGCACGCTGATCACCGCCGACCTCAACGCCGCCATCGTGCGGCCGACCGCGGCCACCTACACCGGCAATGTCGCCGTGGGCGGCGTGGTACCGGTCTCGGCCGCCGCCGCGCCGGTGGAGCCGGCACTGGCTGCACCGGCGGCCCCCGTGGCACCGGTGGCGGCCCCGCGCGCGCCGGCGAAACCGCGCACGCATACCGTGGCAAGCGGGGAAACGCTTGGCCGCATCGCCCAGCGCTACCAGTGCCAGGTGCCGGCCCTTGCCCGCGCCAACGGCCTGAAGGCGCCGTCCTACGCGCTGCGGCCGGGCCAGGTGCTCACGCTGCAGGGCTGCAACCGCTGATCCGCCCACCCAGGAGCACCTGCATGGATCTTGATGAGATCAACGGCATGTTCGCCAACATCCGCGACAACACCCCGTGGGATGTCACCGCGCCCCTGCTGTGGGGCTACTACTTTGTGCACTCCACGCCCGAGCCGCTGCAACCGCTGGGGCAGGCGCTGGCCACGCAGGGCTACACCGTGGTGGGCCAGTACGAACAGGCCGGCGACGCGGACCAGCCGCCGTTCCATGTGCTGCATGTGGAACGGGTGGAGATCCACGATGAGGCCTCGCTGCACGCCCGCGACCAGCAGCTGACCGCGCTGGCCGCGCAGATGGGCGTGGAAGACTACGACGGCGTGGACGTAGGTCCGGTCACTCCGCCCGCCGGCTGAGCGGGCTCAGCGCAGCGTGGCCAACGCCTGCCCCAGCTGCACCGGGCTTTCCGCCTGCAGCTGCGGGGCGAAGGCGGCCACGCCCGGCGGCAGCAGCACGATCACGGTGGAGCCGTAGTTGAAGCGTGCCATCTCGGCGAAGCGTTCCAGGCGGATGCCCTGGCCGCGGTAGTCCTTGCGGGTGATGCGGTCGCCGTAGCGGGGAATCTCCTCGCCGCTCCAGACCGTTTCCACGCCCGACACCAGCAGGGCCCCCACCATCACGCTGACCATCGGACCGAAGTCGGTATCGAAGTGGCAGACCAGCCGCTCATTGCGGGCGAACAGGCGCGGAACGCCGGCCACGGCAGCCGGGCCGACACTGAACAGGCGGCCCGGCACGTGCACGGTTTCGCGCAGGGTGCCGGACCACGGCATGTGCACGCGGTGGTAATCGCGCGGAGACAGGTACACGGTGGCATACAGGCCGTCATTGAACGGCTTGGCATCCTCGCTGCTGCCCAGCAGCTCGGCGGCGGTGAACGCCTGACCCTTGGCCTGGAAGATGCTGCCGGCCTGGATCCGGCCCAGCTGGCTGATGCGGCCATCGGCCGGCATCAGCAGGCTGCGCGGGTCGGCGTCGGGCACGCGGGCGCCGGGCTTCAGCGCGCGGGTGAAGAACTGGTTGAACGTGGGGTAGCTGCGCGGGTCCGGGTTGGCCGCCTCGTCCAGGTTCACGTTGAACCGGCGGGTGACCGTGTCGATGAGCCAGCGCGACACGCGCGGATTGTCGGAGTACGCCAGCGCGCGCGCCATCGAGGAGAGGAGGCGGTGCGGCAGGGCGTAGGTGAGGGCGGTGGTCAGGCTCATGGGGCGGATTTCTCGGTCAGCAGCTGCAGGTCGCGGGCAATGGCCTGCGCATGGAAAGGGGGGCGGATCAGGCCGGCCAGGCGGCCTTCGGGGTCCAGCACGGCCAGACTGGCCGAGTGCTCCACGGTGTAATCATCGGGATTTTCCGCAAAACCGGGCCCGGGCACCTTCTGGAAGACGAAGCCCAGCCCGGTGGCGAAGCGCTCCAGCGCCGGCACATCGCCAGTCGCCGCCAAGGTGTCCTTGTGGAACGCGTGGGCGTATTCGCCCAGGCGGCTGCCGCTGTCACGCTCCGGGTCCACCGAGACCAGCAGGACCCGCGGGCGCAGCGTCTCAGGCACCGTGGCCCACTGCTTCTGGGCGGCGGCCAGTTCGGCCAGGGTGGTGGGGCAGACATCCGGACAGAAGGTGAAGCCGAGGAAGACCAGCGTCCAATGCCCCTTCAGCTCGCCGGGCACCAGGCGGGTGCCGTCGGACTGGGCCAGGTTGAAGTCCGGCAGCGCACGCGGCTGCGGATAGAACACGATCGATTCGGTGGCCGGCTGGCCGGCGGGCGGTGCGGGCGCGAACACCTTCTGCGCGGCCAGCAGGCCCAGGCCGGCGGCCAGCGCGATGAGCATGATGATGCCGACAGAGCGATTGAACATGGGAGCCTGCGCGGAAATGCCGGAGCGTTGCGGCCATCATAACGGCACCGGGCCGGTCGTTTCCCCTGCAACGGATGCTCCGCCGCCCCGCAGCCCCTATAATCGTGGGCCATCTTGCCCGCAGTACCGTCATGAGCGCTGAAACGGCCGCCGAACTCCATACGATCATCGATCTGATCCGCTACGGCACCAGCCGTTTCAACGCCGCCGGGCTGACCTTCGGGCACAGCTACGACAACGCGCTGGACGAGGCCACCCAGCTGGTGCTGCACGGCCTGCACCTGCCGCACGATCTGGGCCCGGCCTATGGCCAGGCGCGCCTGCTGCAGGAAGAGAAGCAGGCGGTGCTGGCACTGTTCCAGCGCCGTATCGACGAACGTATTCCGGCGGCCTATCTGGTCGGCGAGGCGTGGTTCGCCGGGCTGAGCTTCAAGAGCGATGCCCGGGCGCTGGTGCCGCGTTCGCCGATCGCCGAGCTGATCGAAAGCGGCTTCCAGCCGTGGCTGGGCGACCGTGAAGTGCACCGCGCGCTGGACCTGTGCACCGGCTCGGGCTGCATCGCCATCGCCATGGGCCACTACTACCCGAACTGGGAAGTGGATGGCGTCGACCTCAGTGACGAAGCACTGTCGCTGGCCGAGGAAAACAAGGAACGCCTGCAGGCGCACAACGTCACCCTGATCAAGTCGGACCTGTTCAATGGTCTGGCCGGCCGCCATTACGACCTGATCGTCACCAATCCGCCGTATGTCACCAATGACGAGACCGACGCGCTGCCGCAGGAGTATTCCTACGAGCCGGACATGGGCCTGCGCGCGGGTGACGACGGCCTGGACCTGGTCCTGAAGATCCTGCGCGATGCGCCGCTGCACCTGAGCGAGAACGGCCTGCTGATCTGCGAAGTCGGTGATTCGCAGCAGCACCTGGTCAAGCTGCTGCCGGAAGTGGACATGGACTGGATCGAGTTCAAGGTCGGCCAGATGGGCATCTTCGCGGTGGAATGCCGCGAGCTGATCGCCCACAACGCACGCATCAGCGAACTGGCGGCGCAGCGCCCGTGAGTTCCAACGCGTTCGGCAAGCTGTTCACGGTCACCACGTTCGGTGAGTCGCACGGGCCGGCCATCGGCTGTGTCATCGACGGGTGCCCGCCCGGGCTGGCGCTGGACGTGGAGGATTTCACCGCGGATCTGCAACGCCGTGCCACCGGCCGCAGCCGGCACACCTCGGCACGCCGCGAGGCCGACCAGGTCGAGATTCTGTCCGGCGTTTACGAAGGGCTGACCACCGGCACGCCGATCGCCCTGCTGATCCGCAACACCGACCAGCGCAGCAGGGATTACCAGCAGATCGGCCAGCAGTTCCGCCCCGGTCATGCCGATTACACCTACTGGCATAAATACGGCCACCGCGACCCCCGCGGCGGCGGGCGGTCCTCGGCACGCGAGACCACCATGCGCGTGGCGGCCGGCGTGGTCGCCAAGAAGTGGCTGGCCGAGCGCTTCGGCGTGACCGTGCGCGGCTTCCTGTCCCAGCTGGGCACGCAGGTGCCGGCCGGCTTCGACTGGTCCGCGGTGGAGGACAACCCGTTCTTCTGGCCGCATGCCGCGCAGGTGCCCGAGCTGGAGGCCTACATGGATGCGCTGCGTAAATCCGGCGATTCGGTCGGTGCGCGCGTGGACGTGGTGGCCGACAACGTACCGCCCGGCTGGGGCGAGCCGATCTACGGCAAGCTGGATGGCGAACTGGCCGCCGCGCTGATGAGCATCAACGCGGTCAAGGGCGTGGAGATCGGCGATGGCTTCGCCAGCGCCGCGCAGAAGGGCACCGAGCACCGCGACCTGCTCACCCCGCAGGGCTTTGCCAGCAATCACGCCGGCGGCATTCTCGGTGGCATCTCCACCGGCCAGCCGGTCACCGCCTCGATCGTGCTCAAGCCCACCTCCAGCCTGCGCCTGCCGGGTCCGTCGCTGGACACGCAGGGCAATGTCATCGAAGTAGTCACCACCGGCCGGCACGACCCGTGCGTCGGCATCCGCGCCACGCCCATCGCCGAAGCGATGATGGCGCTGGTGCTGATGGACCAGGCGCTGCGCCACCGCGCGCAGTGTGGTGATGTGGGCAGCATCACCCCGCGCATTCCCGGCACGCTCGATGGCTGAGCCGCTGCGGCCGCGGGTGTGGGTGAGCCAGCCGTTGATCGATGCGGTGATCGAACCGCTGCGCGCGCGGGTGGACCTGCAGACCACGGACGAGGTCACCGCGTGGACGCCGGACGCGCTGGCGCAGCAGCTGGCCGATGTGGACGGCGCGCTCATCACCCTCAACGAACGCATCGGTGCGGCGCAGATCGCTGGCGCGCACCGGCTGCAGGCCATCGCCAACGTCGGCGTGGGCTACAACAACCTGGATGTCGAGGCGCTCGGTGCTGCCGGCATCCTGGCCAGCAACACGCCGGACGTGCTGACTGAAACCACGGCCGATCTGGGCTTTGCCCTGCTGATGGCCACCGCGCGGCGGGTCACCGAATCCGAGCGCTGGCTGCGCGCCGGGCAGTGGGATCAGTGGTCGTTCCAGACCATGCTGGGCGCGGACGTGCACGGCAGCACCCTGGGCATCCTGGGCATGGGGCGCATCGGCCAGGGCATCGCCCGCCGCGGCGCGCTGGGCTTCGGCATGAAGGTGCTGTACCACAACCGCTCGCGCCTGCCGGCGGCGACCGAGGCGGAAGTCGCCGCCACGTATGTCGATCTGGACACGCTGCTGGCGCAGGCCGATCACCTGGTGCTGGTGCTGCCGTATACGGCGCAGTCGCACCACCTCATCGATGCGGCGGCACTGGCGCGCATGAAGCCGTCGGCCACGCTGGTGAACATCGCCCGTGGCGGCCTCGTGGATGAGCTGGCGCTGGCCGATGCCCTGGCCCACGGCCGCCTGGCCGCAGCCGGGCTGGACGTGTACGAGGGTGAGCCTGCGGTGCGCCCGGAACTGCTGGCGCTGCGCAACATCGTGCTGACCCCGCATATCGGCAGCGCGTCGCTGGCCACGCGCACGGCGATGGTGCAGCTGGCCGTGGACAACCTGCTGGCCGCGCTGGGCGTGCAGGGCGGCCCGCAGACGATGCCGAGCCCGGTGAATGCACCGGCAGCCCTGGCCGCCCGCGCCGCGGCCACCGCGACCGGCAAAAAACGATAGGGAGCCTGCGCGCGCCCGCTCGACAGGTTCCCCGAACCCCGCTGCTGTGCGTCAGTGCCTCTTCCCCCCTTTTCAAGAGTATTCCCCCATGAGCAATGCACAACGTTCCCTCCACGTCGCGGTTGTCGGCGCCACCGGTGCGGTCGGCGAGACGATGCTGTCGATCCTTGCCGAGCGCGGCTTCCCGGTCGGCCGGCTGAGCCTGCTGGCCTCCGAACGCTCGGCCGGTGGCGAAGTGGAGTACGCCGGTGAGAAGCACACCGTGCAGGACCTGGCCACCTTCGATCCGGCCGGCGTGGACATCGCCCTGTTCTCTGCCGGTGGCAGCGTGTCCAAGGAACATGGCCCGCGCTTCGCCGCCGCCGGTGCGGTGGTGATCGACAACTCCTCGGCGTTCCGTTACGACGACGATGTGCCGCTGGTGGTAGCGGAGGTCAATCCGGAGCAGGTGGCCAACCGCCCGCGCGGCATCATCGCCAACCCGAACTGCTCCACCATGCAGATGCTGGTGGCACTGGCGCCGCTGCACCGCCGTTACGGCATCGAGCGCATCAACGTGTCCACCTACCAGTCGGTATCCGGTGGCGGGCGCTCGGCGCTGGAAGAACTCGGCAAGCAGACCGGCCAGCTGCTGAGCTTCCAGGAGATCGACCCGCAGCGGTTCCCGGTGCAGATCGCCTTCAACCTGATTCCGCACATCGATGATTTCCAGGACAACGGCTTCACCAAGGAAGAAATGAAGCTGGTCTGGGAAACCCGCAAGATCCTCGGCGACGACAGCATCCTGGTGAATCCCACCGCGGTGCGCGTGCCGGTGTTCTATGGCCATTCCGAATCGGTGGCGATCGAAACCCGCGAGAAGGTCACCGTGGCCGAAGCCCGCGCCCTGCTCGAGCAGTCGCCCGGCGTGGAAGTGGTGGACCGCCATGAAGCCGGTGGGTATCCCACCCCGGTCACCCATGCCTCCGGCACGGATGCGGTCTACGTCGGGCGTATCCGTGAGGACCTGTCCCATCCGCGCGGCCTGAACCTGTGGATCGTCTCGGACAACATCCGCAAGGGTGCCGCGCTCAATGCGGTCCAGCTCGCGGAACTGGTCGCCGCCGAAACCCGCTGAGTTTCCGTCGGCGCCGCGACCACGGCGCGGTCCGCATCCGCAGGATGGGTGCGGACCGTGCGCCGCACGCTTTATAGTGTCGGACATGAATACACGGGCCACGGGCGCCAGGCGCCCGCTCACGTACCTGTCCTCTGTACTGCTGGCGCTGGCCAGCAGCTCGGCCATGGCCCTGGGCCTGGGCGATATCCGTGTGCTGTCCCGGCCGGGACAGCCGCTGGTGGCCGAGATCGCGGTGATCACCGCCGATCCTTCCGAGCTTGAGAACCTGCGCGTCGGGCTGGCTTCGCCGGTCACCTTCGAGCGCGTCGGCCTGCAGCGTCCCAGCGGGCTGGTCAGCGAACTGCAGTTCGAGCTGACCCGCAACGCGCAGGGCAGGGCGGTGGTCCGGGTGACCTCGGCGGCGCCGGTGGAAACCGCCTCGCTCAGCTTCCTGGTGGAGGCCGACTGGGGCCAGGGGCGCCTGGTGCGCGAGTACTCCGCGCTGGTGGATGCGCCGGCCAGTGCGCTGGCGGTGGCCGAACCGGAAATCGTCGCGCCGGCCGGCGCGATGTCCAATGCGATCGTGCGTGAGGCACCCGCGGTGCCGTCCGCACCTGCGCCGTCTGCCGCGGCCCCCCGTGCACCGGCAGCGTCCGCGCCGTCCGCGCGTCCGCCCGCGCCGGCCGCAAGCGCCGACGGCACGCTGACCGTCCAGGCCGGGCAGACCCTCTCGCAGATCGCCCAGCAGCTCGCCAGCGGCCAGCAGGTCAGCCGCGACCGGGCGATGATCGCCCTGCTGCGTGCCAACCCGGAAGCCTTCATCCGTGGCAACGTCAACCTGCTGCGGCAGGGAGCGGTGCTGCGTGTGCCCGACCGCGCCGCGCTGGCGGCGGTGGATGCGGAGCAGGCCACGGCGATGGTGCGCGAACACGCCGCGCAGTGGCGGCAGTCGCGCACGCTGCCGCAGCCGGCGGCAGTCGCCGACGCCGCGCCGGCGACATCGGCCGCACCGGCCAACGCAGCGGCATCGGCCGCACCGCGCCAGGCGCGCCTGGAAATCGCACCGGCGGTTGCGGCGTCCGCCGCACAGGCCGGAACCACCACCGGCACCGGCAACGGCGACGAGGGCGACATGCTTGCCAATGAACAACTGCGCCAGGCGCGCGAAGACATCGCCACCCGCGATGCCGAGATCGATGAACTCAAGCAGCGGGTCGCCGATCTGGAGACGCTGCAGAAGCAGCAGCAGTCGCTGGTCAGCCTGAAAGACACCGAACTGGCGGCGGCGCAGCAACGCCTGGCCCAGGACAACGCGGCACGCGACAGTGGCGGTCCGTGGTACTGGCTGGGCGTACCGGTGCTGCTGCTGGCCGGGGCCGGCTGGTGGCTGGCGCGCCGCCGGCGTCCGTCGCCGCTGCCGCCCCTGGCGGCCGAAGACCGCGACGATGCCGCCCTGCACAGCAGCGTGGCCGCCGGGGCGGGCCTGGATGGGCTGGCCGAGCGCGAGGGCTGGGCCCGGCAGGAACCGGTGTTCGCTGTGGATAACGCCCCCGATGCGGCGGACCGTGCCGACAATGCGCCCCTGCACGCGGAGGTGCAGCCGGACGAACCGGACCCGGCCGATACCGCGCTGCCGGCCTTCCTGTCCGCCGGACATGGCGCCGGCAACGCCGCGGATGTCGCCGATGTGGCCGCCGCCGATGAGCGCGCCGCCGATGTCCCCGCTGCTGAAGTTCACGCTGCCATGCAGCCGTCCGAGGATGCGCACGAAACCCCCGCCGCCGTGCAGGCCGGGGTGCCGATCGACCTGGTCCCGGCCTACGCGCGCGAGGCCGAGCAGCAGCCGCAGTACCGTGGCGTGTTCGATCCCCCGGCGATGACGGCCGGACCGGATGATGCAGCGACGCCGCAGGTCGAGGTCGCCGAGGCACCGCAGGAGGTGGAGACGCTGCTGCAGGATGATGCCGGGCGCGACCGGCTCGAACTGGCCATCGCCTACCTGGACCTGGGCGATGCGCACACCGCACGCACCCTGTTGCTGGAAGTGGCCGACGGCGGCCAGCCGCACCTGCGCGAGCAGGCCCGCGAGCTGCTGGCGCGCCTGTCGTGAACCCGTTGCTGGAGCCGCCCATGACCCGTGACCACCGCATTGATTACGTCGAATTCGCCTCCACCGATCCGGCCGCCAGCCGCGCGTTCTTCGAGCGCGTGTTCGGCTGGCGCTTTGTCGATTACGGACCGGACTACACCGCCTTCGATGATGGGCGCATGCAGGGCGGCTTCTTCCGTGCCACCCCGTGTGTGGCCGAGCAGGGCGCGCCGTTGCTGGTGCTGTTCGCCGACCAGCTTGCACCGGTGCAGGCGGCGGTCGCCGCTGCCGGTGGCCAGATCGTCAAGCCGGTGTTTTCATTCCCCGGCGGCAGCCGCTTTCATTTCCGCGAACCCGGCGGCAACGAGCTTGCCGTCTGGTCCGAGCGTGACCCGGCCGGCTGAGGGCCACCGGGCACGCGCCCCGCGCACGGCTTGCCGGCGCACCCCCATGGTTTCGAGGTAGCAGATGCGTTATGCGCTTGGCGTCGAGTACGACGGCAGCGATTTCAGGGGCTGGCAGAACCTGGGCGAAGGTGGCCCCAGCGTCCAGGCCAGCGTGGAGCAGGCCCTGTCCTCCGTCGCCGATGCGCCGGTGCACGTGGTCTGTGCCGGGCGCACCGATGCCGGTGTGCACGGCCAGTGCCAGGTCGTCCATTTCGACACCGACGTGGCCCGCGATCCGCGCGGCTGGATGCTCGGCACCACCGCGCGGCTGCCGCGCTCCATCGCGATCCGCTGGTGCGTGCCGGTGGCCGACGATTTCCATGCGCGCTTTTCCGCACGCGCGCGGCGCTATCGCTACCGGCTGCTCAACCGCCAGGTCCGCCCGGCGCTGCACCGGCAGACGCTCAGCTGGGAACGCCGCCCGCTGGACGCGACCGCCATGCACCAGGCCGGCCAGGCGCTGCTCGGCGAGAACGACTTCAGCGCCTTCCGCAGCATCCAGTGCCAGGCGCTGCATGCGCGTCGCGAACTGCAGTGGCTGCAGGTCACGCGGCAGGACGATGTGGTGGAGGTGGCCGTACAGGCCAATGCATTCCTTCATCACATGGTGCGCAATATCGTGGGTTCGCTGATCATGGTCGGCAGCGGCGAGCGCCCCGTGGAGTGGATGGCCGACCTGCTGGCCGGACGCGACCGCAACGCCGCCGGCCCCACCGCACCGCCCCAGGGGCTGGTGTTCCTGGGCCCGCTGTATCCCGACAACTGGCACCTTCCCGCCGAGGTCACGCTATGAGCCGCTCGTATTACCGCACCCGGATCAAGTTCTGCGGCATGACCCGCGCTGGTGATGTCCGCCTGGCCGGCGAACTGGGCGTGGATGCGGTGGGCTTCGTGTTTGCCCGCGAGAGCACGCGGCGGGTGGCCCCTGCCGAGGCGCGCGCCATGCGCCAGGCGATCGCGCCGATGGTCGATGTGGTCGCGCTGTTCCGTGACAACACCCGCGAGGAAGTGCGTGAAGTGCTGCGCACCGTGCGGCCGACCCTGCTGCAGTTCCATGGCGATGAGGACGAAGGCTTCTGCCGCGGCTTCAACATGCCCTACCTCAAGGCCATCGCCATGGGCGGGCGCGAGGAGCTGACCGGCCGCACCCTGCAGCTGCGCTACCCCAGCGCGGCCGGCTTCCTGTTCGACAGCCACGCGCCCGGCGGCGGCGGCGGCACCGGCGTGGCGTTCGACTGGCAACGCATTCCCACCGGCCTGCACCGTCCGTTCCTGCTCGCCGGCGGGCTCAACCCGGACAATGTGTACGACGCGGCGCTGGCCACCCTGCCGTGGGGCGTGGATGTCTCCAGCGGAATCGAGAGCGCCCCGGGCATCAAGGACGGCTACCGGATGCGCAAATTCGTCGAGGAAGTGCGCCGGGCAGACTGCGCCGCGCTGGACTGAGCTGCGCTACTGGAGCTGCTGCTGCAGCCACCGGGCCAGGGCCTCCACGCGCGGGTCGTCCGGGCTCCCGGCGCGGCGGGCCAGCACCCAGCTGCCGCCGGTGGCCAGAAAGCCCCATGGCGCCAGTAGACGACCCGCCGCCAGTTCATCGGCCACCAGCGGCTCGGGCGCGATGGCCGGGCCCAGACCGGCCACGGCGGCTTCCAGCAGGTAGTACAGGTGTTCAAAGCCGGTGCCCAGGCGCAGCCGCGCCGGGTCCAGGCCGTTGGCCTGTGCCCAGTGCGGCCAGGCCTCCGGGCGCGAAAGGGTATGCAGCAGGGTTTCCTCCAGCAGCGACGCCACAGGGCGGCCATGCAGGCGCCGCGCAGCCGGGTGGCCCGGCGCCACCACCACACCGATCCGCTCCGGCGCCAGTGTGCGGACCTGCCAGCCGGCCGGCCACGGGCCCTGCGCCAGCAACAGCACGGCATCCAGCGCGGCCTGCGCGTCGGTGAAGCTGCCGTCCTGCGCCGACCACTGCAGCTGGACTCCCGGCAGGGCCTGCTGCAATGCCGGCAACCTCGGAATCATCCAGCGCGCCAGCACGCTGCCGCTGCAGCCCAGCACCAGCGCCGGCCGCGTGGCCGGGCGCTGCAGGCGGCGCACGCAGTCTTCCAGCGTGCTGAACGCATCGGCGCAGGCCGCGTGCAGGGCCTCACCGGCCGGGGTCAGGCGCAGGCCACGCCCGGCGCGCACGAACAGTGCGAGACCCAGATGATCCTCAAGGACCTTGATCTGCCGGCTGACCGCGCCGTGGGTGACATGCAGCGCCTGTGCGGCGCGCCCTACGCCGCCGAGGCGGGCGGTGGCCTCGAACGCCCGCAGCGCGTTCAACGGTGGCAGCGTGCTGGCTGACATGTGAGATTTCCTGACGGTAATGGCCAGATAATATCGATTTTCCGGTCACTACCGGTGCGCTAGAGTGTCGGTTGTCCGAACCACTGGCTGCCCACGATGTCCGCTTCCTCCCCCATCGCCGATTTCCACGCCTTCCCCGATGCCCAGGGCCACTTTGGCCCCTACGGTGGCAGTTTCGTCGCTGAAACCCTGGTGGGACCGCTGCGCGAGCTGGCCGCGGCCTACGACCAGGCCCGGCAGGATCCGGCCTTCCAGCAGGCGTATGACCGCGATCTTGCCCACTATGTCGGGCGACCCAGCCCGATCTACCACGCACAGCGGCTGAGCGATCATGTCGGTGGCGCGCAGATCCTGCTCAAGCGCGAAGACCTGAACCACACCGGCGCGCACAAGATCAACAACACCATCGGCCAGGCGCTGCTGGCCGCGCGCATGGGCAAGAAGCGCATCATCGCCGAAACCGGCGCCGGCCAGCATGGCGTGGCCAGTGCCACCGTCGCCGCCCGGCTGGGGCTGGAATGCGTCGTGTACATGGGCGCCACCGATATCGAGCGGCAGAAGATCAACGTCTACCGCATGAAGCTGCTGGGTGCGACCGTGGTGCCGGTCACCTCCGGCTCGGCCACGCTGAAGGACGCCCTCAACGAGGCCATGCGCGACTGGGTGAGCAACGTGCAGGACACGTTCTACATCATCGGTACCGTGGCCGGCCCGGACCCGTACCCGCGCATGGTGCGTGATTTCAATGCGATCGTCGGCCGGGAAGCACGCGAGCAGATGCTGGCCGAGTACGGCCGCCTGCCGGATGCGATCACCGCCTGCGTGGGCGGCGGCAGCAATGCCATCGGTCTGTTCCATGCGTTCCTCAACGATCCGCAGGTGGAGATCTTCGGTGCCGAGGCCGCGGGCGACGGCCTGGCCTCCGGCCGCCATGCCGCCTCGATCGCCGCCGGCCGCCCCGGCGTGCTGCACGGCAACCGCACCTATGTGCTGTGCGATGACGACGGCCAGATCATTGAAACCCATTCGGTGTCGGCCGGTCTGGATTACCCGGGCGTGGGGCCGGAGCATGCGTTCCTGGCCGACAGCGGTCGTGCGCGCTATCTGGGCATCACCGATGAGGAGGCGCTGCAGGCCTTCCACCTGCTGGCGCATACCGAAGGCATCCTGCCGGCCCTTGAATCCAGCCACGCGCTGGCCCAGGCGATGAAGCTGGCGCGCGAACGCCCTCGCGACCAGATCGTGCTGTGCAACCTGTCCGGCCGTGGCGACAAGGATGTGCACACCATCGCCGCGCGCGAGGGCATGACCCTGTGAATGCCGTGCTGCGCCATGGTGGCGCGCTTGTGCTGGCGGCCGGCATGGCAGGCTGTGCCCCGCCCGAGCCACCGGTGCTGGCGCCGGTGCCGGCAGCGCCGTCTCCCATCGCGCCGCCGCAGGCCGAGGCCAGCAACGATGCCCGGGCCTCGGCCGCAGCAGACCGCGACGAGACGACTGCGATGTCGGTGGCGCTCGATCACGCCGGCGAGGTGCTGGTCGGTCAGCGCTTCAGCGAACTGGAGCCCGAAGGCCGCTGGCATTCGGCCGGGGTGGCCGCGGCCACGCGGGGGCGCTGCGAATACTACGAGCGCGGGCTGCTGCCGGAGGGCGTGGCGATGATGGTCGCCGACGACCACGTGGTGCGCTTCGAGCTGGCTCCCATCGATGGCAGCGGCCTGGTGGTACTCCAGCCCGGCCCCTACGGGATCCGGCTGGGCATGCCGCAGGCGCAGGTGATGCAGCAGATGCCGCCGGGCAGCGTGCTGGCAGCGGCGCCGGGTCCGTCCGCCGAGGCGTCCGTGACCTGGCAGGATCCCCGCTCGGACCTGGCCCTGCGTGTGGACATCAGCGAAGGCGTGGCCTCCACGCTGTATTGGGGCGCCAGTGGCGCCGTTGAATTGAATGAAGGATGTGCAGCCGATGTCCGTTGACCGTATCGATACCCGTTTCGCCCACCTGCGCAGCACCCGGCGCAAGGCCCTGATTCCGTTCATCACTGCCGGCGATCCTTCGCTGGAGGCGACCGTGCCGGTCATGCATGCGCTGGTCGCGGCCGGTGCCGATGTGATCGAACTGGGCGTGCCGTTCTCCGACCCGATGGCCGATGGCCCGACCATCCAGCGCAGTTCCGAGCGCGCGCTGGGCCGGGGCGCCGGGCTGCGCTACGTGCTGCAGGCCGTGGCGGAGTTCCGCCAGCGCGATGCGCAGACGCCGGTGGTGCTGATGGGCTACCTCAATCCGGTGGAGATCCACGGCTATGCCCGTTTCGCCCAGGCGGCGGTGGCGGCCGGCGTGGACGGCATTCTGCTGGTGGACCTGCCGCCGGAAGAGGCGGACGCGGTATTGCAGGTCTTCGATGAGGCCGGTCTGGCGCTGGTGCTGCTGGCCTCGCCGACCACCAGCGACGCGCGCTCGCAGCGGCTGCTGGCACTGGCGCGCGGGTATCTGTACTACGTGAGCTTCGCCGGCGTGACCGGCGCCAGCGAACGGCTGGACAGCAGCGCGGCCAGTGCGCGGCTGCAGGCGCTGCGGACCCATGCGCAGGTGCCGGTGGTCGCGGGCTTCGGCATCAAGGATGCCGGGAGTGCCGCGGCGATGGCCGCCCAGGCCGATGGCGTGGTGGTGGGCAGTGCGCTGGTGGCTGCCCTGGCCGAGGCGGCGGATGTGGACGATGCCGTGCAGCGTGCCGCCGCGTTCCTGGCACCGTTGCGGCAGGCACTGGACGCCTGAACCGACGGCCCCGGCGCCGTGGCGGGGCAGGGTGTACGGCGCAGGGAGCGCCGTGCATCTCCGCCAAACGTACGTAACAGCATGGTTTTACGGGGGATGCCGGTCACGCCGGCGGGGGTGCACGGCTGCCCGCAGCAGAGCTAGACTGTCGGCCTTTGCGGCTCACGGGCCGCCCTGAACGGAAGTCTCACCCCGCATGAGTTGGCTCAGCAAGTTGATGCCGTCGGGCATCCGCACCGACAACACCCCCAGCAAGAAGCGCAGCGTTCCCGAGGGCCTGTGGGAAAAGTGCACGAACTGTGGCAGTGCGCTGTACCGGCCGGAGCTGGAAGAGAATCTGGAGGTCTGCCCGAAGTGCAACCACCATATGGCCATCCGCGCGCGCGCCCGTCTGGCCGCGCTGTTCGATGCCGACAGCACCACCGAGATCGCTGCACGCCTGGGGCCGACCGATCTGCTGAAGTTCAAGGACCAGAAGAAGTACGGCGAGCGCATCAAGGCCGCGCAGAAGAACACCGGCGAGTACGACGCGCTGATCGCCATGCGCGGCCAGCTCAAGGGCCGGCCGCTGGTGGCGGCCTCGTTCGACTTCGCCTTCATGGGCGGTTCGATGGGCTCGGTGGTCGGTGAGCGCTTCGCGCTGGCGGCCGAAACCGCGCTGGAGATCGGTGCGCCGTTCGTGTGCTTCTCCGCCAGTGGCGGCGCGCGCATGCAGGAAGGGCTGTTCTCGCTGATGCAGATGGCCAAGACCTCGGCCGCGCTGGGCAAGCTGCGTGCGGCCGGGCTGCCGTACATCTCCGTGCTGACCCATCCCACCACCGGTGGCGTGTCGGCCTCGTTCGCGATGCTGGGTGACATCAACATCGCCGAACCGCAGGCGTTGATCGGTTTTGCCGGCCCGCGGGTGATCGAGCAGACCGTGCGCGAAAAGCTGCCGGAGGGCTTCCAGCGTTCCGAGTTCCTGCTCGAACACGGTGCCATCGACCAGATCTGCGACCGCCGCGAGCTGCGCGACCGTCTTTCGGACCTGCTGACCCTGCTGGGCAACCAGCCGTCGGCGCGGGAGGCCTGAGATGTCCGCACGCAGATACTTTGGTACCGACGGCATCCGCGGGCGGGTAGGCCAGGGTGTGATCTCGGCCGACTTCGTGCTGCGCCTGGGCAACGCGCTCGGGCGCGTGCTGGTGGACAAGCACCGTGCCGACGGGCGCCGCCCGATCGTGGTGATCGGCAAGGACACCCGCATTTCCGGTTACATGTTCGAGGCGGCGCTGGAAGCCGGGCTGGTCGCCGCCGGCGCCGATGTCCAGCTGCTGGGCCCGATGCCGACCCCGGCGGTGGCTTTCCTCACCCGCACGCTGGGCGTGGATGCCGGCGTGGTCATCAGCGCCTCGCACAATCCGCACCACGACAACGGCATCAAATTCTTCTCCGCACAGGGCGAGAAGCTCGACGATGAGACCGAGCTGGCGCTGGAAGCGGCGCTGGACCTGCCGTTCACCACGGTGGAGTCGGAAAAGCTCGGCAAGGCGATGCGCGCGCGTGAAGCGGTCGGTCGCTACATCGAGTTCTGCAAATCCAGCGTGCCGCGCGCGTTCGACCTGCGCGGCATGCGGCTGGTGCTGGACTGCGCCCACGGCGCCACCTATCACATCGCGCCGCTGCTGTTCCGCGAACTGGGGGCCGAGGTGGTGACCATCGGCGCCGCCCCGGATGGGCTGAACATCAACGCCGGGGTGGGCTCGACCCATATCGACAACCTGGCCGCCAAGGTCCGTGAAACGCGCGCCGACCTGGGTATCGCCTTCGATGGCGATGGCGACCGCGTGCTGATGGCCGATGACCAGGGCAATGCCGTGGACGGTGATGACCTGCTGTACGTGCTGGCGCGGGCCTGGCAGGCCGAAGGCCGACTGCGCGGCCCGGTCGTGGGTACGCTGATGACCAACTTCGGTCTGGAGCAGGCCATGGCCGCGCTGCAGATTCCGTTCGTGCGCAGCAACGTGGGCGACCGTTATGTCCACCAGGCGCTGATCGAGGGCGGCGGCGTGCTCGGCGGTGAATCGTCCGGCCATCTGCTGTGCCTGGACCGGGCCACCACCGGTGATGGCATCGTCAGCGCGCTGCAGGTGCTGGTGGCGCTGCGCCAGGCCGGGCAGAGCCTGCGCCAGGCGCTCAGCTCCCTCAGCAAGGTGCCGCAGAAGACCGTCAACGTCCGCCTGGGCGCGGTATCGGCCAAGGCCACCGTACAGGCGCCGTCGGTGCAGCAGGCCCTGGCCGACGCCCAGCAGGCCGTCTCCGGCCGTGGCCGCGCGTTCCTGCGCCCGTCCGGCACCGAGCCGGTGGTACGGGTGACCGTGGAAGCGGACGAGGCAGGTCTGATGCAGTCCACGCTGGAACAGCTGTCGGCGGCGGTGAAGGCCGCAGCGGCCTGAGCCGCCCTGCGCGGCAGCGTCCTGCCGGGTGGGCAGGGCGCTGCATCGCCTGAAGACGCCGCGACGCCAGCCCAAATCGCAGCGTCTGTCGTCCGTGCGCGCCGCCCGCCGGCGCCGGCATGGAATGGAAGCGGTCGCGCGATCTGTCACAATGTTCAGGTGGACCGCGTGGTCCGCCCGATCACCGACCAGACGCCAGGACATGTTGTGAGCCAGATCCCCACCCTCGACATCACCCGCTTTGATACCGACCGCGAGGCCTTCGTGGCCGAGCTGGGCGCCGCCTACCGGCAGTGGGGCTTTGCGGGCATCCGCAACCACGGTATTGCCCAGGCCGACATCGATGCGGCCTACGATGTGTTCAAGGCCTTTTTCGCGCTGCCCGACGAGGTCAAGCGCAACTACCACGTGCCGGGCGGTGGCGGCGCACGCGGCTATACGCCGTTCGGCGTGGAAACCGCGAAGGGTTCCAGGCATTTCGACCTGAAGGAGTTCTGGCATATCGGCCGCGAGATCGCCGATGACTCGAAGTACCGCGAGGTGATGCCGCCGAACCTGTGGCCGACCGAGGTGGAGGGCTTCCGCGAACGCGGCTACGGCCTGTACCAGGCGCTGGACCACCTGGGGTCGCGCGTGCTGTCCGCGCTGGCCCTGCATATCGGGCTGCCGCAGGATTTCTTCGCCGACAAGACCAATCTGGGCAATTCGATCCTGCGCCCGATCCATTATCCGCCGATCACCAGCGACGATATTCCGAACGAGCGCGCCGGCGCCCACGGCGACATCAACTTCATCACGCTGCTGGTCGGTGCCAGTGCCGCCGGGCTGGAAGTCCAGTCGCATGACGGCACGTGGGTGCCGTTCACCTCCGATGCGGACACCATCGTGGTCAACATCGGCGACATGCTGCAGCGCCTGACCAACCATGTGTATCCCTCGACCATCCACCG
>ENA-UOWK01000448-UOWK01000448.1-bioreactor-metagenome-genome-assembly--contig:-NODE-448-length-23303-cov-8.751118_pt1 | contig 23303 bp, 11 predicted proteins | sample MGYA00238157_ERZ761612 | MGnify/ENA primary metagenome ERZ761612 (study PRJEB28901, sample SAMN06268035) | bioreactor metagenome | isolation source: Joint BioEnergy Institute, California, USA | place... | reverse complement strand
GCGATCCCCCAGGACGGTCGCGCCGTGCAGGGCCGGATCATCGTTCAACGCCAATGCCGCGCCCAGTCCTGCGACCCGATCGGGGCCTTGTGCGGGATCAAGGTCAGGCACCCACTCGGTCACGACGATGCCGGGCAGACGGCCGCCGACCTCGACCGACAGGGCCCGGGTCAGGATGTCTGCCCCGGCCTGCGCGGCGGCGAACCCCAGGTTGCCGGGCAACGGGGGACGCGGCATCGGGCGGGCAATGTTGATGATGCGGCCGCGCCCATGCGCGACCATGCCGGGCAGGAACGCGGCCGTCACGTTGATGCGCCCGCACAGGTTCACCTGCACCTGATGGCACACATCCTCGGCCCGGGCGGACAGGAAATCCTGGCGGCGATGGATCGCCGCGGCATGGATCAGAATGGTGACCGGACCAAGTTCGCCCTCGATCCTCTGCGCCAGGTCGCGCATGGCCTGGGCGTCGGTGACGTCGCCCTGCAGCGTCTGGAACAGCCCCTCGGCCGGGCGCGGGTGGCGGGATACGCCCCGCACCGTCATCCCATGCGCCGCCAGGCGGCGCGCAATGGCGTGGCCCAGATCCGTGCTGCTGCCGGTGATGACGGCGACCCCGGTCATGGCGCGGCCTTCAGCCGCCGGGCCATCGCATCGGCCACCCGCAAGGCGTTCGCCACGATGGTCATGCCCGGGTTCACCCCGGTCGAACTGGGCATGAAGCTGGCATCGGCGACGAACAGGTTGTCCAGGTCATGCGCCTTGCAGTCGCGGTCCAGGACGCCCCGGCGCGGATCGTCCGAAAAGCGAAGGGTGCCGCAGGGATGCGCGATGTTCAGTTCGGGCGCATGGCTGAGCCACAGGGACCGGACCCCGCGCAGGCGCCGCTTGAGCAGTTTGCGGAACCGCAGGCGGCGGGCCAGAAGCTCTTCGGACATGCGGTATTCGTAGATGATCGTGTCGGGCCGCGCGGGGTCGTGCCGGACGCGGTTGTCCTCGTCCGGCAGGTCCTCGATGATACCGGCAAAGACGCGGGCATCTCCCAGAAGCTTGGCCGCGGTCAGCGCGGGCAGGCGCAGCAGCTCATGACCGATGCGCAGGTGTCTGAAGGGCGAGGCCTGATACCGCTGACGCAGCACGTAGAGGATGTTTCCGTAATCGGCGGGCAGGCCCAGGGACTGGAACAGCCCCATCCGATCGGGCCCGTCCCGGTACAGGTCACGCAGCGAAAAGGTCTTGAGCGGTCCGGGCGAGCTGACGGGCGCGTTGCGCGGGGGCCAGATGGCGATGCGTTCGTTGATGTGGAACATCAGGCCCCGACCCACCAGGCCGCTGGAATTGCCGCAGCCGTCGGGCCAGTAATCGGTGCTGGAGGCCAACAGCAGGCGCGGCGACGACAGGCTGCCCCCGGCAAGCACGAAGGCCCGCGCTGACAGCAGATGCTCGACTCCGTCGCGGCGCACGCGCAGATGCGTGACCGTCCCGGCATCACCTTGCAGCGACAGGGCATCAGTGCCGTCCAACACCGCGGCGCGCCCCGTGGCAAGGGCGGGCAGGACGCCCGCCGACCGACCGTCCATCTTGCAGTCGCGGGGGCACTTGCGGCCGATGCACTCGCGACACCCCTCCAGCTGGCGGATGCCAAGGTGCGCGCGATAGGGGTGCAGCCCTGCCCTCTCCAGCGCCTGGCCCAAGGCTTCGTCCCGCGCGGCCAGCGGGCGCGGGGCCGCCAGGGGCGCTGCCGGTTCGCCCAACGGGTCCTGGCTGCCGTTGACGGCCATCACGTCGCGCGCACGGTCGTACCAAGGCGCGAATTCATCATAGCCCACCGGCCAGCCGCCCGTCGGATGCGGCAGGTCGGGGACGGATTCCATGTCGTGGCGTTCGGGCTGTTCCATGGCTGCGGCATAGAAGACCGAGGTGCCGCCGACGCCCACACCCTGCGCGCCCCAGCCAACCGACGTGGCACCGTCCACCGTCGATTCCACCGGCACCGGCCAGCAGCCGAACATCTGCCGCGCGAACGGGTCGTCATAGCCGCATTCCTGGCCGTTCTCGGCCAGGCGGGGGCCGGTGGACCCCTTTTCCACGAACAGCACCGAAAGGCCCGCTTCGGCCAAGGCACGACCGCAGAGGCCACCGCCCAGGCCGGCGCCGACGATGATCACGTCCCAGGATCTGTTCAGGAGTTCGTCCACGTGCCCTCGATTGTCAGGGGTTTGAATGGCCGGGGGCCGGATGCCGCAGACGCGCCACGCGGTTCCGCGACCCGCATCGGGGCGGCCCGGGAGTGCGCGCGCCCGGTCATCCGATCACCGTCTTCATCGCCCGGCGCGCGGCGGGGGCCGGGGCGGCCTGCCTGGCTCCGACGGGCATGCCGCGGGCCGCCAGCCCCGCCAGGGCACCCGCGCTCATCCAGGTCAGGGGAGTGACGGTCGCATTGGGGATCAGGTCCACCAGGCTTGCCGCCATGATCAGGGCCAGGCCGGCGGTCCAGCGGTCGACCGGACCGGACCGCGTCGCCAGCCACAGCCGGATCACCGAACCGCACAGCAGGCCGAAGATCGACAGATAGCCCAGGATGCCGCTGATGGTCATCACCACCACCCAGTATCCGTCGCTGACGCTGGTGTACTCTCCCGAGATCGGATCGATCTCGAGGTTGCGGCCCCATCCGCCCCAGCCCGCCAGCGGCTTCTGCGAGGCGCGGTCCAGCAGCACCTGTTCGTTCATGAAACGGAACTCCAGCGACCGGCCCCGTTCGGCATCCATCGACAAGGCAAAGTCGCGAATCGCGTCGGTGGGCATCACGCCCAGCCACAGCGCCAGCGGATAGGCCATCACCACCGCGGCCAGCGCCGCGGCGATGCTAACCTGCAGGCGCGGGGGCGTCATCAGCACCAGCGGCACCAGAAGCATTCCGTAGATGATCGATGCCGCGCTTTTGCACAGCACCAGAACCACCAGAAGATAGGCCAGGACGGCCATGTTGCGCGTCCGCGCCTGCGCATCCCCGTCGCGCAGCGCCACCGCGGCGCAGATGACAGCGGTCACGACCAGGATCGCGACCCACAGGCCGTGTTCCAGGAAGACCATCGGGCGGAAGCCGCCATAGCGGATCGTCTGGCTGAAATCATGCGCGAAAAAGCCGTAGATCCAGACGTTCAGCTGCGGGCTGACCCGAATCTCCAGCAGCATCGGCAGGGAATAGGCCAAGGTCGCCAGCGTCAGCGCCACCATCCAGGCCCGGATGCCGTCGGTTGACGACAGGACCAGATACCCCAGCAGGAAGGGCAGCAATGTCAGCACGGTGTTGATCGTGCCGTTGAGCGCGTCGAACAGACCCAGGCCGGGACGATAGGTGATCCCCTCGATCAGCGGTTCGGGATTGGTGGCCACCGTCAGGGTCGGGGTGACCATCGCCAGGACGGTCAGGATGACGACCCAGCCCTCCAGCCGGATCCAGGGCATCGGAAAGCGGTCGCGCAGCATCACCGCGCCCAGCATCGCGCACAGGGACGGGATCGCATGCTTGTCCAGGGTCGGCAGAATCGGCAGGTCGATCCCCACCACCGGCGGCAGCAGCAGGTATCCCAGCAGCGGCACCCAGATGAGCGCCTGTCGGGGCGTCAGCCGCGAGAACAGCATCGCCGCCACGGCCGGCCACGCTGCCAACATGATCAGCGACAGACTGTTGCCCATGTCTTCTCCCAGCTTGAACGTCACGCTTAAGGGGAACGATGACGTGAATCCACAGGAATTAGCGTAAATTCCCATGCAACATTCCGTCAGCTTTGATAATCATCCCATTGTAAGGTTTCAGTGGTGGATTGCGGACCGCGCTCAGCGCAGGGTTGTAATCCGGAAGAACAAGGAAGACGGGCTTGACCGATACGCCGATCAACATGCGTGACATCGCCATCGTGGGCTTTGGTGTCGATCTTCCCGGCGCGTCCGACCCCCGGCAGTACTGGCAGAACCTGCGCGACGGGGTCGAATCGATCATCCATCTGACGCCGGAGGAGCTGCGCGCGGCCGGAGAGACGGAATCACGGATCAGCCATCCCGATTACGTCCCCTTTGCCGCCCGGCTGGACGGGTTCGATCATTTCGATGCCGAGTTCTTCGGCCTCAGCCCCAAGGATGCGGCGGTGATGGACCCCCAGCACCGCAAGTTCCTGGAGACCTGCTGGCATGCGCTGGACCATGCCGGGCACCGGCCCGACAGCCTGGGCATGGTCGGGGTCTGGGCGGGCTGCGGGATGGGCAGCTACTTTTCCGTCAACATCTGCTCGAACCGCGACCTGGTCGAGGAAACGGGCATGTTCCTGCTGCGCCATACCGGCAACGACAAGGATTTCCTGTCCACCCGGGTCAGCCACATCTTCGACCTGCGCGGGCCAAGCGTATCCGTGCAGACGGCCTGTTCCACCTCGCTGGTGGCGGTCCATTCGGCATGCCAGGCGCTGCTGGCGGGCGATTGCGACGCGGCGCTTGCCGGCGGCGTCACGATCGAGCTGCCGCAGGGTCGGGGATATATCTACAAACCGAACGAAATCCTGTCGCCGGACGGTCATTGCCGCGCCTTCGATCACCGCAGCCAGGGCACCGTCTTCGGCAGCGGCGCGGCGGTCGTGCTGCTGCGCCGCCTGTCGGACGCGATCGCTGACGGTGATCACATCTGGGCGGTGATCCGGGGCAGCGCGATCAACAACGACGGTTCGGCCAAGGCCGGCTATCTGGCCCCCTCGGTCGAGGGGCAGGCGGCCGCCATGGCCGAGGCGCATCTGATCGCGGGCGTCGACCCCTCGACCATCGACTACGTCGAATGCCACGGAACGGGCACCAGCCTGGGCGACCCGATCGAGGTCGCGGCTCTGGCCGAGGCCTTTGCCCTGGGCCAGGGGGGCGGTCGGACCGGCATCGGGTCGGTCAAGACGAATATCGGCCATACCGACACCGCCGCAGGCACTGCCGGTCTGATCAAGGTCGCCCTGTCGCTGCATCACCGCGAAATCCCGCCCAGCCTGGGATACGAGGCGCCGAACCCGGTGATCGATTTTGATTCGACCCCCTTCCACGTCGTCGCCACGCGCGAGCCTTGGCCCGCGCACCCGGACCGCCCGGGCCGGGCGGCGGTGAACTCGCTTGGCGTGGGCGGCACAAACGCGCATGTCGTGGTCGAGGAGGCGCCCCCTGCCCCGCCCTCGGAGCCCTCCGACTGGCCGGTCCAGCCGCTGATCGTGTCGGGTCGCACCCGCGCCGCGCTGGATGCCAACGCGGCCGCGCTGGCCGCGTGGCTGCGCGCCCATCCCGACGCCAACCTGGCCGATGTGGGGTTCACCCTGCAACAGGGGCGCAAGCTGTTCGACAAGCGCCGCGTGCTGGTCGCCGCCGATGCGACCGAGGCGGCCGAGCTGCTGGAGACCGGCAACACCCGCCGGGTCTTCAACCACGACCGGATGACGGCGGCGCCCAAGCCCGCCTTCCTGTTCCCCGGCGGCGGCGCGCAATCGATCCACATGGCGCGCGGCCTGTACGAGACCGAGCCGGTCTTCCGCGACTGGATGGACCGCGGCCTTGCCGTGCTGGAACGCCTGACCGACCGCGACCCCCGCGCGCTGTGGCTGCCCGAGCCGGGCCAGGAACAGGCCGCGACCGAGGCGTTGAACCGCCCGTCGGTCCAGCTGCCGCTGATCATGATCGTCGAATACGCGCTGGCGCAGCTGTGGATCAGCTGGGGTGTCGTCCCGCAGGCGCTGGCCGGTCATTCGATGGGCGAGAACACCGCCGCCTGCCTGTCGGGGGTGATCGGGTTCGACGACTGCATCGCGCTGGTGGAACTGCGCGGGCGGCTGTTCGACCGCATCGCGCCGGGGGGCATGCTGAGCGTGCCGCTGCCCGCTGCAGAGCTGATGGCCGAGGCGGGCGACGACCTGGATCTGGCCTGCGACAACGCCCCCGGCCTGTCGGTGGTGTCCGGCCCCCGCGACCGGATCGACGCGCTGCAGGCGACGCTGGTCGCGCGCGGCATCGACTGTCAGCGCGTGGCGATCGACATCGCCGCCCATTCGCGGATGCTGGAACCGATCCTGCCGGAATTCGAGGCCTTCCTGCGCAGCATCCCGCTGTCCGCGCCGCGCATCCCGATCCTGTCGAACCGCACCGGCACCTGGATGACGGACGCACAGGCCACCGACCCGCGCTATTGGGTCGATCACCTGCGCCACCATGTCGATTTCGCGGGCTGCATCGCCACGCTGCGCGAGGATCCCGCGCGCCTGTTCGTCGAGGTCGGCCCCGGCCGCGCCATGTCTGCCCTGGCGCAGGCCAATGGCGCAGCACCCGACCGGGTGATCAGCACCCTGCGCCATCCCGACCACGCGATCGAGGATGACGCCTTCTTCCTGAACGCGTTCGCGCGGCTTTCGGCCACCGGGCTGGCGCTGGACTGGTCGCCGATCTGGGGCGAGGGTCGCCGCCGGGTGCCGCTGCCGGGCTATGTGTTCCAAAGCAAGCGTTACTTCATCGAACCGGCATCGTCCGACGCCTCCTATGCCACGACCGACGACGCGCCGCTGGCCATCCCGGAATCGCAGGGCTGGGCATGGCGCCCGTCCTGGCGGCTGTCGGCCCCAGACATCGAACTGGGCGCCGATGGCCGTCCGCACGCCGCGGCGGAACGTTGGCTGATCCTGGCAGACGAGACCGGATTGGCGACCCGCGTGGGCACGCAACTGCGCGATGCCGGGCACGAGGTGATCTGGCTGCGCCCGGGCGACTGTTTCGCGCAGACGGGGGAATCCGACTTCATCGTCGCGCCCGAGAATGGCGCATCGGATTTCGAACTGCTGATCGCCGCGCTGGTGGCGCAGAACCGGCTGCCGCAGCGGATCGTCAGCTTCTGGCTGGTGCCCGATGCCGGGCGCCAAGGCGCGCGCGCGGGCTTCAGCGCCTTCCATCGCCATCTGGAACAGGGCTTCAACACCGCGCTGCACCTGATCCGGGCTTTGGCGAACGAGGGCGGCGGGCAGGAGATCGACTTTGTCGCCATCACCTCGGACGCCGTGCGGGTGGGGGCCGAAAAGATCGAGGCCCCCGAAAAGGCCACCATCCTGGGCCCCCTGGCCGTCGGCATGCGCGAATTCCCGTGGCTGTCGGCGCGCAGCATCGACGTGCAGACGCGCGGCGACCAGACCGCACTGGCCCAACGCCTGGTCGAGGATCTGCTGGACCCCGCGCCCCCGGCCCGCGCCGCATGGCGCGACGGTCGCCGCCTGGCGCGCCATCTGGTGCCCGCCACGCTGCCTGCGCCGGACGCCGCGCCGACATTCGGTCCGGGGCGGACGGTGCTGATCACCGGCGGCCTGGGCGGCATCGCCCTGACCCTGGCGCGCCACATCAGCGCGCAGGGCGCGGCGGTGGCGCTGCTGACGCGGCGGCACCTGCCGCCCGAGGAGGAATGGGACGCCCGCATCGCCGCCGATCCCGACCACCGTCAGGCCCGTCAGATGGCCGCCCTGCGCGACCTGCGCGCGGCCGGGGCGACCATCGCGGTCGAGGCCGCGGACGTCACCGATGCCGAGGCGTTGTCGCGCGCCGTGGCCGCGCTGCGCGGCAGGCTGGGTCCGATCACCGACCTGATCCATGCCGCGGGCGTCGTCGACGATGCGCCGATGCTGGCCAAGTCCACCGCCGGGATCGAGGACGTGCTGGCCCCCAAGGTCCACGGCACGCGCAACCTGGCGATGGTGCTGGCGGCGCATCCGGTCCAGCGCACCGTGCTGTTCTCGTCGACCTCGACCGAGATCGCGGCGGCGGGACAGGTCGACTATGTCGCCGCCAACGAATATCTGAACGCCGTCGCCGGAGCCGGGATCGCGGCCTTTGGCCAGGTGGTGTCGCTGAACTGGGGGGTCTGGGCCGACATCGGCATGGCCGCCGACGCGCTGACGGGGCGCCGCGACGACCCGGCGCCGTTGCCCGTCGATCAGCCCCTGCTGTCCACGCATGCGCGCCAGGGCGCGGTCGACCGCTTCGGCGGCAGGCTGTCGGCCTCTGACTGGATCATCGCCGAACACCGGACCCGCGACGGCGTGGCGCTGCTGCCCGGCACGGGGACCATCGAACTGGCGGCGCAGGCGCTGCAGGCGGCGGGTCGGCATGCGCCCTGGGCCTTGCGCGACCTGACCTTCCTGGACCCGCTGACGGTCGAGGATGGCGGCACCCGCGATTTCCGCGTGACGCTGACCCAGGGACAGGAGACCACCGGCTTCCTGGTCGAGGCCGATTTCGGCCAGGGGCCCGTCGCCGTGGCCGAGGGCGGTATCACCGCCGCCGAACCTGCACGCGCGCCGCTGGACCTTCTGGCGCTGACGGCGGGGATGCGGGTCGACCGTGCGCCCGTGGGCCATGCCCTGGAATCCGCGCAGGAGGGTCAGATGGCCTTTGGTCCGCGGTGGCGCGTCCTGCAGGCGACCTGGATGGGCGACGGCCAGGGCCTCGCGCAGCTGCGCCTGCCCGACGCCGCCCTCGCCGATCTGGACCGTGGGTTCATCCTGCACCCGGCGCTGATGGATATCGCGACGGGCTGGGCGATGGACCTTATCCCCGGCTATGACCGGGCGCAGCTGTGGGTGCCGCTGTCCTATCGGGCACTGACCATGCATGCGCCCCTGCCGGCCGCCGTCACCAGCCTTGTCAGGCTGGCCAACGCATCCGACGGCTATGCCAGCTTCGACGTGACGCTGACCGATCCGCAGGGTCGCGTTCTGGTCGAGGTCGAGGGTTTGACCCTGCGCCGCCTGGACGCCGCCCCCGCGGTGCGCTTGGCCGCGCGCGGTCCCGACATGGCGCAGCCCACCCGCCCCGGACAGGAGCGTCTGGCGCGCATGGTCGCGCAGGGCATTCCGCCCGGCCGCGGGCCCGTGCTTCTGGAACAGGCACTGCAGGCCGGGCTGCCGCAGATCGCCATCTCCAGCATGGACCTGCCGCAGCTGATCGCGCAGGAGACCCGCAGCAGCCGCGCCCGCGCCGCCGGCGCCAGCACCAGCTTCGAACGTCCGGACCTGGACAGCGACTATGTCGAACCGCGAACCGATCTGGAACGCAGCATCGCGGGGTTCTTCCGCGACCTGCTGGGCGTGCAGCAGGTGGGCGTCGATGACGGGTTCTTCGATCTTGGCGGCCATTCGCTGATCGCGGTGCGGCTGTTCGCGATGATCCGCAAGGCCTATGCGATCGACCTGCCGCTGGCGACGCTGTTCGAAGCCCCGAACGTCGCGGCCCTGGCCGCCCTGATCGAGGCGCGGATCGGTCCGCGCCCCGACAGCAGCCCCGGTCAGGTGGTGCCGCTGGCACAGGCGCAGACCGCCAGCTTCACCCATCTGGTGCCGATGAGCCAGGGCGCCGCGGGCGGGGGGACCCCGCTGTTCATCGTCGCGGGCATGTTCGGCAACGTGCTGAACCTGCGCGCGCTGGCGCAGCGCCTGTCACCCGACCGTCCGGTCTGGGGCCTGCAGGCGCGCGGCCTGTTCGGCGATGCCGCCCCGCATGCGACCTTGGCCGAGGCCGCCACCAGCTGCATCGAGGAGATCCGCCAGATCCAGCCGCAGGGCCCCTATCTGGTCGCGGGCTTTTCCGGCGGCGGCCTGACCGCGCTGGAGATCGCGCGTCAGCTGCAGGCCGACGGAGAGAGCGTGGCGCGTCTGGTCATGCTGGACACGCCCGTGCCCATGCGCCCGACCCTGACGCGCAAGGACCGCCTGATGATCCGGGCCGCCGAGATCCGCCGCGAGGGGCCGGGCTTCCTGTCGCGTTGGCTGCGGGAACGGCTGGCCTACGAACGGTCGCGTCGCCAGCAGCTGCCGCAGGCGGATTCCGCGGGCTTCCACAACGCCGCCATCCATGCTGCCTTCCTGGGCGCGCTGCCGCAGTTCGAGATGCGGGTCTGGGACGGTCCGGTGACCCTGTACCGGCCGCGGCTGGACCGGCAGTTCAAGGTGTCGGGCGGAATGCATGTCAGCACCGCGCGCGAATACGTCTTCGAGGACAACCTGTGGTCGCCCTGGATGCCGGAGCTGACCGTCGTCGAGGTACCCGGGGACCACGATTCGATGGTGCTGGAGCCCTGCGTCAGGGTGCTGGCCGACCGGATGCGCAAGGATCTGGCAGAGGGCGACAAGGCTGACCTCCGGAGGGCCGCGGAATGAGCGTGGGCGCCGTGCATGTGATCATCCTGAACTGGCGCAGCGCGCAGATGTCTCTGCGCTCGGCCGAGGCTGCCGTCATCGCGATGGAGGGGATCGAGGGCGTCATCTCGCTGATCGACAACGATTCCGGCGATGGCAGCTTCGAGGAGATGAGCCGGGAGGCCGCCGACCGCGGCTGGACCGCAGGCGGCCGCCTGCGGGTGCTGCAGTCGGGCCATAACGGCGGCTTCGGTGCGGGCAACAATGCCGCGCTGCGCGTGCCGACGGATCGACCCTGCGATCTGGTGCTGATCGTGAACTCGGATGCATTCCTGGAACCCGACACGATCGCGCGGATGCGGGCGCACATGCTGACGCATCCGGCCATCGGCCTGCTGGGGTGCCGGGTCGTGGGCGAGCACGGCAACCACCACACCACGCATTTCCGCTTCCCGACCGCCGCCAGCGAGCTGGAGGACGCGGCCCGCACCGGGCCGATCTCACGCCTGCTGGCGCGCCATGTCGTCACCATGCCGATGCCGCCCGTCGCCGCGCCGGTGGACTGGGCCGCCGGTGCGGCGCTGATGATCCGCCGCGACGTCCTGGACGCGATCGGCGGCTTTGACGAGGCATATTTCCTCTATTTCGAGGAAACCGACCTGTGCCTGCGCGCCGCAAAGGCGGGCTGGCCCACGCATTACCTGCCGGATGCCCGCGTGATGCATATCGGGTCGGTCAGCACGGGCATGCGGGAATGGACCCTGCCGCCCGATTACTGGTTCGCCTCGCGCGAGCATTACTTCCGCAAGAACCACGGCCGCGCCTATGCCGTCGCGGCGGTGCTGGCCCATCTGGCCGGCCTGACCGTGCGGCGCCTGCGCGCGATCCGCCGCGAAGACCAGACCATGCCCAAGGGGCAGGCGCGCGCGCTGATCCGCCACGCGCTGGCCCCAAGCCGACCCCGACAGATTTTCCGACCCGGAGACAGACCGTGACCCAGCTTGATTTCGCATTGATCGGCAACGCCTCGCTTGCGCTGGAGGCGGCGCGGATCCTGACCGGGCGCGGCCATGTCCTGCGCTCGTTCACGGTCGAGGATCCGGCCCTGGCTGCGGCGGCGCGGGCGCAGGGCCTGCCGGTGGGTCCTGTGGCGGAATGCGATTATATCCTCAGCGTGGCGAACCTGACCGTCATTCCGGCGCAGACGCTGGCCCTGGCGCGGCGGGGGGCGGTCAATTTCCACGACGGTCCGCTGCCCGAACGGGCGGGGCTGAACGCCCCGATCTGGGCGCTGCTGGAGGGGGCGCAAAGCCACGCGATCACCTGGCACCGCATCAGCGGCGGCGTGGACGAAGGTCCGGTCCTGCTGCGCGTGCCGGTCCAGATCGCACCCGACGACACCGCCCTGACCCTGAACGCCCGCTGCTGGGAAGCAGCGCTGAGCAGCCTGCCCCAGCTGATCGACATGCTGGAACGGGGCGACGATCAGGGCTCGGCTCAGCCCCACGCGCCGGTGAAACGCCACATGCGGATCGACCGCCCTGCGCATGCGGCGACGCTGGACCCGGCGCAGGATGCCGACAGCCAGGCGCGGCTGGTCCGTGCGCTGGACCACGGCCCCTACTGGAACCCGATGCTGCGCCCGCGCCTGCGGACCGGTCGTGGCATCCTGCTGGTGGGCGGGGCGGAACCCGCGCAGGGCAACCCGTCGGCCCAGCCCGGACAGGTGCTGGAGGTCCGCGACCACGATATTCTGGTCGCCATGGCACAGGGCGGCGCGCTGCGCCTGTCGGGCCTGCACGGCACGGACGGGCAGGCCGTGGCGCATGGGCTGTCCGTGGGCGACCGGCTGCCGACCGGCCCCGCCGATCCGGCCCTGGATGCGGCCATCCGCGACGCCGCCCGGGACGAGCCGTTCTGGCGCAAGCGCATGGCGCGTCTTGCCCCCGTGGTCGTTCCCGAAGCCGCGCTGTCGGACGCGCCCGCGGATTGGCAGGCCGACGGCCTGACGCTGCCCCGCCCGCTTCCCGCCGCGGCGGTTCTGGCCGCGCTGGTGGGCGCGCTGGTCCGGATGACGGGATCGTCGGCCTTCGACATCGGGCTGGCGCCGCATCTGCCGGACGGCGTGCGCGACCACATGCTGGGGTTCCGCCCGCTGCCCGTCGATGCCGATGGCGAGACGCTGCAGGCGCTGGCCGCAGCCCTTGACCGCGATCGCCGCGCGCTGCTGGACCGGGCGCCGGTGCTGGCCGACCTAATCGCCCGCGCGCCGGAACTGGGGCGTCCAGGGACACCCGGCCTGATCCTGGCCGCGGGACCGCAGGACGCGCCGACCGGCGCCGCGATCTGCGTGGCGCTTGAGGAGGGCGAGCAGTCGCGCGTGCAGGTCTGGTGGGACCGCGCGCGCCTGTCGCAGGCCGCATGGCGCGCCATCGCCAACGTGACCGAGGCCCTGGCCGCGGCCGATCCGTCCCTGCCGCTGGACAAGGCGCCGACCCTGCCGGCCCATGCCATGGCGACCGTGGCCCGCGACGACCGCGATGCGGGCCCGGACGCGCCTGCGACGATCCAGGACGCGTTCGCCGCACAGGTCGCCCGACGCCCCGATGCGGACGCGCTGATCTTTCGCGGAGAGCGGCTGAGCTATGCCCAGCTGGACCAACGCGCGTCCCATCTGGCGCGACAGCTGGCCGCGATGGGTGTCGGCCCCGGCGTGCCCGTGGGCCTGTTCGCCCCGCGCGGGCTGGGACTGGTCGTCGGTGCGCTGGCGATCCTGAAGGCGGGCGGCGCCTATGTGCCGCTGGATCCGGACTATCCGGCCGACCGGCTGCAGCACTACATCGCCGACAGCGGTGCGCCGGTGGTCGTGGCCGACCCGGCGATCCTGTCGAGCCTGCCCGCGCATCAGGCGCGCGTGCTGCCGCTGGACGCCAAGGGACCGGAGGCGGACCCCCGGCCCGCATCGGGCCAGGACCTGGCCTATCTGATCTATACCTCCGGCTCGACCGGGACGCCCAAGGGGGTAATGGTCGAACATCGCAACGTGGTGAACTTCTTCGCCGGCATGGACCGGTCGCTGGATGCCCCCGAACCGGGCACCTGGCTGGCGGTCACCAGCCTGTCCTTCGACATTTCCGTGCTGGAGATCTTCTGGACGCTGACCCGGGGCTGGAAGGTCGTCATCGCGGGCGATCTTCTGGGGGGTGCCACGGCGGAGCCTGCCACCGGCAGCCGCAAGGGCATGCAGATGTCGCTGTACTACTGGGGCAATGACGACGGGGCAGGCCCCAAGAAATACGAACTGCTGCTGGAGGGTGCGAAATTCGCCGACCGCCACGGTTTCGTCGCCGTCTGGACGCCCGAGCGGCACTTTCACGCCTTTGGCGGCCCCTATCCGAACCCCTCGGTCACCGGGGCGGCGGTGGCGGCGGTCACGCAGAACATCGCGGTCCGCGCAGGGTCGTGCGTCGGCCCCCTCCACCACCCTGCCCGCATCGCCGAGGAATGGGCGGTCATCGACAACCTGACCAATGGGCGCTGCGGCATCGCCGTGGCCTCCGGCTGGCAGCCGGACGATTTCGTGCTGCGCCCGCAGAACACGCCGCCCGCGAATAAACCTGCGATGCTGCAGACCATCGACCAGGTCCGCCGGCTGTGGCGCGGCGAGGCGGTCGAGTTTCCGCGCGCCGACGGCACCCCCTTTGCCGTCGTGACCCAGCCCCGACCGGTATCGGCGGAACTGCCCATCTGGGTGACCACCGCGGGCAACCCCGAGACCTGGCGCGAGGCCGGGCGGCTTGGCGCGAACGTGCTGACCCATCTTCTGGGCCAGAGCATGGACGACATCGCCGCCCGCATCCCGGAATATCACGCAGCCCTGCGTGAGGCGGGTCACGATCCGGCGGATTTCACCGTCACGCTGATGCTGCACAGTTATCTGGCCGACACGCGCGAGGCCGCGATGGAGACCGCGCGCGAGCCGATGAAGGAATACCTTCGCGCCGCCGCCGCGCTGGTCAAGCAATATGCCTGGGCCTTCCCGGCCTTCAAGAAGCCCGCGGGCGTCACCGACGCGATGTCGCTGGACCTGTCGAACCTGGACCCGGACGAGATGGAGGGCATCCTCGATTTCGCCTTCCTGCGCTATTTCAATGACAGCGGCCTGTTCGGGACCGTCGACGATGCCGAGGCGCGGATCGCGGCGCTGCGCAAGATCGGCGTGACCGAGATCGCCTGCCTGATCGACTATGGCATCGCCCCGTCGATGGTGCTGGACAGCCTGCGGCATCTGGCGGTGCTGCATGACCGCGTGAACCCGGTCACGACCGAGGTCGCCGATTACGGCATCGCGGCCCAGATCACGCGGCACAAGGTCACGCACCTGCAGGCCACCCCATCGATGGCGCGCCTGCTGCTGGAGGACGCACCGTCGCGTGCCGCGATGGCGGGGCTGAAGACCATCGCCCTGGGCGGAGAGGCCCTGAGCCAGGGCCTGCTGGCCGATCTGCGACGGAACGGATCTGCGCGCGTCCTGAACATGTACGGCCCGACCGAAACGACGATCTGGTCGGCGGTCGCCGATCTGGGCACGCAGGCCGACGATGTCTGGTTGGGTGACCCCATCGCCGCCACCAGCCTGCACCTGCGCGACCCGCAGGGAGAGGCGGTCGCCGACGGTGTCGCGGGAGAATTGTGGATCGGCGGGGCGGGCGTCACCCGCGGCTACTGGAACCGTCAGGCGCAGACCGATGCGGCGTTTCCGCAGACCGACCAGGGACGTCTGTACCGGACCGGCGATCTGTGCCGTCGCGACAGCACCGGGCGCCTGCGGTTCCTGGGTCGCATCGACCAGCAGGTCAAGCTGCGCGGCTATCGCATCGAACTGGGAGAGATCGAGACCCGGTTGGCCCGCCTGCCCGGCGTCCGCGACGTGGCGGTCGTCGCCAAGGGCCAGGGTCCGGGCGATCGGCAACTGATCGGCTATGCCACCGGAGAAGGGCTGGACGGCGCGGCGCTGCGCGCGGCGCTGTCGCGCGAGCTGCCCGATTTCATGGTGCCGCTGCAGATCCATGTCCTGCCGGAAATGCCGCTGACCCCCAACCGCAAGATCGACCGCAAGGCGCTGGCGGCGGCCGATGCCGCGCCGCCCACGGCCCGGGTCGCACCGCCGGCACCACCGCCCGTTGCGGCCGCCACGCCGGTCCCCGCCCCGGCGCCCGAGGTCAACGACCTGCAATCGCGGATCGGCCAGATCATGGCCCGCATCCTGGGCCTGCCCGAGGTTCGCGCGGATGACAACTTCTTCCAGCTGGGTGGGCACTCGCTGCTGGCGGTGCAGCTGCACCGGACGATCCGGGACGAGCTGGCAGTAACGCGCAGTTCGATCACGGACATCTTCCGGTTCCCGGTGCTGCGTGATCTGGCCGCGCATCTGGGCGGAACACGGGCCACGCCCGCGACCCCTGCACCGGTGGCCGCCGCCCCCTCTCCCACCCCGGATGCGGTCCAGCCCGCCGCCGCGGGCGACATGATGGCCGCACGCCGCGCTCTGCGCGCGCGCATGCGACCCACGGGCCAAAACTGACCCGGCATATGTCGGCCGGGGAACCGGCCGACGACCTACTTGTATTCGATCAGCGCGCCTCGGCGGTTGCGCAGCCGGTTCAGGTGGAACTGGGCCACGCCCATGGCCTCGGGGAACTTGCCCATCAGGGTATAGACCGCCCGCTTGCGTCCCAAGCGCCGCGACAGGCGTATCGCCTGCAACGGATAGACCAAGAGCAGCGCCAGCAACACCGGATGCACCAGCAGCGCGCCAAGAACCGCCACCACCGGCAGGATCAGGCCCCAGATCAGGGCGCGCCGGGTCTCGGCGGTCCAGTGTCGTTCGGGGGGCGCGCCATGCAGGGCCGCACCTTCGGCAAAGGCATGCCCCGCGCGCTTGCTGCGCCGCCACCATTGCCCGAACCGCGTGATGTCCGCGTCATGCAGCGTCATTTCCACCGGCAGCCGGCGAATGCGCCACCTGGCCGCCCGCAGGCGGACGCACATCTCGGGCTCCTCTCCGGCAATCAGCGATTCGCGGAAACCCCCGACGGCGGCGATCGCATCATGGCGAATCAGCATGTCGCCGCCCACGGCGCGGGCGTCGCCGACCGGCGTGTCCCATTCCAGGTCGCACAGCCAGTTATAGACCGATCGTTCGGGATAAAGCTCCCTGCGCCGTCCGGCGACAACCGCCAGTTGGGGATCTGCCTGCAGGGCCGGGACGGCGGCAGGCAGCCATTCCGGCTGCAGCATGCAATCGCCGTCGATGAACTGGACGAATTCGGTCGGGTCGGCGGCAATGGCTTTCAACCCTGCATTGCGGGCCCGCGCCGCGGTGAATGGCAGGCCCATATCCAGATGCACGACCTGAACGCCCATCGCCTGCGCAAAATCCGCGCTGCCATCGGTCGATCCCGAATCGACATAGACAATCCGGGACAGCTGCTGCGACAAGGCGCGCAGACAGGCCTGAAGGCGTGCCCCCTCGTTCCGTCCGATGACGATCGCGGTGACGGGATAGTGCGGAAGGGAGCTGTCGGAATGTGCGGACAAGTCGATCTGCTTCATGCAATGTGCCCGATGATATGATACGAAACGGCGTCGAGACGGAAGAAAGAATTTGAGAATGGACGGTACCAGCGCCCGCAGGCACGACCATCTGAAGGCATGGTCGGCATTGCCCCAGATCGAGATGCCGCAAAAGGCCGCACTTCGTGCATTGATCGCGGACGATCACGGGTCGGAACGCAGCAGATCCTACGACCTGCTGCGGACGCGGATGCTGCCCGAGGTGACCGAACGCGGCTGGACGCGCATCGGCGTCAGCCAGGCCAGTCCGGGCCCGGCATCGTCGCTGACCGCGCTGAACCTGGCCTTGTCCGAGGCGCGCCGACCGGACCGCCACGTCCTGTTGATCGATCTGGACATCGCGCATCAACCGGTGCTGGCCCGGTTCGGCCAAGCCGGGGCGCCAGCCGGTCCGCTGTTTCGCGCCTGCACGGTGACGCCGCGGCTTGCCTTTGCCACCGTGCAGGCCGCGCCCGACCTGGCCGCGATCACGCTGCTGTCGCCGCAGTTCCAGCAGGCCCTGTCCGAGATGATCATGGGGATGGCCGCGGATGTCACCATCCTGCACCTGCCCCCTTGCCTGTCCGACGATGCCGGTCTGGCGGCGCTGCCGCTGGTCGACACGGTCTTGCTGACGATCGACGGACGCCGCGACACGGCGGCGGATCTGCGCCGCTGCGAGGCGCATGTCACCCGTCATTGCCCCGTGCTGGGGCTGTTTCTTCATAACGCCGAGGCTTGAATGGGACCGATTGTCGGAATACGCGAATTCATCGGGATGCTGTCGCGCCGGGGACCGGTGATGGCCGCGCTTCTGGTCGTTTGCGTGCTGGTCGCGCTGGCACAGGCGCTGGCGCTGCCCCGAGCCTTTGAATCGATCGCCGTGCTGCAGGTCCAGCCGACCGTCCTGACCGGCGGCGTCGACAGCGGCGACACCGCCACCCGCCTGCGCACCATCGAACAGCGGATCATGGCCCGCAACAACGTGCTGGACATGATCGACCGTTTCAACCTCTACGACGACACGCCGCTGAGCGAGGATGAAAAGGTCGCGCAGTTCCGCCAGGATGTGCGCATCAACTTTGTCGCGGGCGTCACCGCCTCTGCCGGCGCGATGGAGGAGGTGTCCGCCATCCAGGTGACGGCGCAGACCGGCACCGCCGCCGGTTCCGCCAATCTGGCCAATGACATCGTCGACCAGATCCAGACCGGCAACCTGAGAGAGCGCGACCAGCGATTGAGCGAGCTGATCGGCACGCTGGAGACGCAGGACCGCCGCGCGCTTGAGGCGATTGCCGCGATCGAGGCCGACCTGGCGGCCTTCCGCACGGAAAACACTGACCGGATGCCTGAGAACCTGGAGTTTTTGGCCGCAGAGCAGACCCGCCTGGAAGGCCAGCGGACCGAACTGATCCGCTCCCTGCAGGCGCTGGAACGCGAGCGCCTGGCGCTGGAGGTGGGGACATCCGAACTGGGCCGCCAGGAACCGCTGGCCCAGCAGCTGCGCATCCTGGAGGTCGATCTGGCCCAAGCCCGGCGCACGCTGGCCCCGAACCATCCCGAAGTGCAGCGCTTGGAGGCGCAGATCGACGCCCTGCGCGAAGGCGACGGACAGCAGATGTCGGTCGGCCAAAGCCGCCAGATCGACCTGATCCGGCAGCAGGAGGAGTCGCTGCAGCTGGAATTGGCGGCGATCGACCGCCGCCTGCCGATGATCGCCGCGAATGTCGCGGGCATTCCCGAGGTGTCGGAGACGATGGCGGACTATACCCGCCGGCTTGCCGCGCTGGAGGTACCGCGCATGGCCATCGCCGAACGCCTGTCGCAGGCGCGCCTGGATCAGAGCCTTGTGACCAGCGACTATGGTCAGCAGATGATCCTGCTGGAAAGCGCGACCGAGGCGGAATACCCGCTCAGTTCGGGCCGCAAGCGTCTGGCGATGCTGGGTGTCGTCCTGGGGTTGGGTCTGGCGCTGTTGTCCGGCTTTCTGCTGGAGGTGCGACGCCCTGTGCTGCGGACGCAGGCCATGGTGACGAAATATCTGGGCGTGGCCCCGATCGCGTCGATCCCGTTCCGGCCGACGGCTCGGGAACAGGTGGTTCAAAGGACGCGAAATGCCGCCAGCTTCGTGATCCTGATCGCCGGTGTCGTGGTCGGGGTCATCCTGGTGCTGAACCGCTAGTGTTCTGCGCGCATCGGCCCGGATCGGGGCCGATGCGCGCAGATCGTGTCATGACGTCAGATGAAATCGAAAACGTCGTGCAGCAGGACAGAGTCGCCGCCGCCAAAGTTCAGCAGGGTGCCATCGCGGACCTCGGTCGCGGAATAGCTGCGACCGCCCAGATCCAGGACGTCGCGACCCGTCTCGAACCCGTAGACGGTATCGGCATCGTCACCGGCGCGGAAGATCAGCACGTCACGATCGCCATCGCCGTTGTTGCCGTCGCCGATCCAGATGCTGTCATCGCCCTGACCGCCCCGGACAGTGTCCTTGCCCATCGATCCGTCCAGCGTGTCGTCACCGCTGCTGCCGGTCAGACGGTCATGGCCCCACCGGGTGTTGAAGTTCACGCCGTCGCCGCTGTCGGACACTCGCGCCCGCGATGCATCGATGACGTCATTGCCCGAATGGGTCCAGCCCAGTTCGAAATTGACGAAGCGCAGGCTGGCGTCACCGCCGATAGTGGTGCTGGCATTGCCTGAGAACGCGCCGTTCGACAGCACGCGGTCAACGGTGACGGTAACGCCTTCGATGCCGACATCCTCGTTATGGCCCCAGATGTCGCCGCGCTTGATCCAGATGTTGATCAGGTCGTCGCCTGCCCCACCGTTGATCGTGTCATGGCCGGGGTTGTGATTGGCATCGCCATTGCCCCACCGGATGTTGTCCTGGCCCGCGCCGCCGTTGATCCGGTCGTTGCCCGTGCTGGAATGGATGAAGTCGTTGCCGGCGCCGCCGTTGATCGTGTCGTTGCCCGACCCGCCGTCCAGCACGTCGTCATAGCGCGATCCGGCGATGCGGTCGTTCCCCGCCCCGGTGAAGATCGACACGCCATGGCCGGGCTTGCCGCCGCCGACGGTGTTCATGGATGCATTCGCCGCGGAGACGATGTCGTTGCCGGCAGTGCCATGGATGCGCTCTATGCCGGTGAACTCCACCCGTTCATTCCCGATCCGGGCCACGCCGTCCTCGGTCGACCGAAGGGAGATGCGGGCACCCGCGCTGCCTTCCAGAAACAGCCTGTCGCCGCCGGGATTGCCGGGCGTATAGGGGTTGGCATCAAAGCGTTCGCTGCCGGTACCGCCGTGATAACGGTCATTGCCCATGCCCGGCCGCCAGTAGAACGTATCCAATCCTCCAAGACCCCAGACTTCGTCTGACTGCCCGCTGCCACGCATGGCGTCGTCGCCATTCGATCCTCTGATTGTCGGCATCCCTTGATCCCATTCATGTTGCCCGATGTACGGCAGCATTATGCGGTCAATATTAAGGCTTTATTATCCCCAACTGAAAAGGTTCCCTATCAGCAGCAAGATTTTGCAATTGCCGTATTACCTTGAGCGGATCCCCGCATTTGTGCAGGCGTATCACGTAATTTTTGGGGTTGGCAGCGATTTTCCGCTTGTCTTTCTGCCAATGCTATTTTTGCGCTTCTGCGATCCGACTCAGAAGCAGCCGCGCGTTTGTTTGATGGTCGAATGAAACCAGGGCGGACTGGCGGGCCGCTTGGCCCATTGCGCCAGCAAATTCCGGGTCCGACTGCAGCCGACGCAGCCGGTCGACGATGGCCGCAACATCGCCTTGCGGGACCAGAAACCCGTCGACGCCGTCGCGAATCATGTCGCCCGTTCCGCCGATTCGCGAACAGATCACCGGCAGGCCGCAGGCCATCGCCTCCATCACCGTGACCGGGGCCGCTTCGCCCTGTCCGATGGATGACAGGGCCAGCGCGTCGACGCTGCGCAGCAGATCCAGCACGCGCGATTCGTCCAGCGACCCCATCATCTGGACCTGGTCCTGCAGGCCGAGCCTGTCGATTTCGGCCAGGATCGCGTCCCTTTCAGGGCCTTCCCCTGCGATGCGATAGGCGATGGAAATGCCCTGCTGCCGCAGCTGGGCCATTGCCTGCAGGAAGAACCGGTGGCCCTTCATGTGGTTCAGACGGGCCACCGTTGCGACGGTGAAATCCTGCCCCGGCGCACGATGCGACGGGGTGAAGCGCGCACAATCGACGCCCATCCAGATCACCGGGTTCGGGGTCGCGGGGCTGACCTCCGCAATCTGCTGCGCCAAGGGCCGGGTCACCGCGGCGACAAAGCTGGCACGTGCCATCTTGGCGGCATGGTCCATGCCATAGACCGGCAGATCCCCATGCAGCGTCAGGCTGTAGGTCAGGTCGCCCAGGATCGCAGCCAGTGCACCCAGATGCGCGGCATTGGCGCAGGAATGAATGTGCAGGTGCCGCACATCGTGGCGTCGCGCATCCTGGACCAGATCTGCCGCCGAGGGCAGCAGCGCCAGCAGCCGCAGCCTGCCGGCGATCGACGTCTGCGACAGGCCCGCCAGATAGCCCACCGCACGCGCGGTACGGACCGGATGCGCCAGCAGACGCAGCACCGCACCGATGCGGGGTGGAAACAGGTAGGTCGTGCGCGCCGCGGCCTGTTCGGCGAAGGCATGGGGGCACGACCCCGCGGGCGGGCGGCGCGTCGAATACAGGCGGACGGGCGTGCCAGCATCCTCGATCGCGCCGATCTCTCTCCAGAAGAACGCATGGGTCTGCGACGGAAATTCGGGAACAACATAGCCCAGTGCCAAGATCGCGTCTCCCTGCTGCCCGCGCGAAGCCCGTTGCCGCTATCCACAGCGCGGGACTGTAAAAATCGGTGCAATCTTTCGATCAGGCCGATGGCCTAGACCGTCCGAGTCGGCTAGTGTTTCCCTGTTGTCGGCCATCGCCCCGGCGCGTTCAAGATCTAGCGAAGAGGCCTCTGGATGTCCCTGTCTCGACCACGGGTCCTGGTGATCGCCGAAGCGGCCAACCCGGAATGGGTCTCGGTCCCGTTGGTCGGCTGGTCGCTGGCCGCGGCGCTGCATCGCCAGACCGACGTGCATATCGTCACCCAGATCCGCAATCGCGACGCTTTCCTGCGCGCCGGCATGGTCGAGGGTCGCGACTTTACCGCCATCGACAGCGAGGCCGTCGCTGCCCCCATGTACCGCGCCGCCGAGGTTCTGCGCATGGGCAAGGGCCGCGGCTGGACTACCGTCACCGCCATCGCCGCGCTGAGCTATCCCTATTTCGAACGCCTTGTCTGGAAGCGTTTCGGCGATGACATCCGTGCCAAGCGGTTCGACATCGTGCATCGCGTCACGCCGCTGTCGCCCACCACGGCCTCGACCCTGGCGCCCAAGGTGGCGGCGGCAGGTGTGCCCTTCGTGCTGGGGCCGCTGAACGGCGGCGTGCCTTGGCCCAGGGGCTTCGATGCGGAACGGCGGCGCGAACGCGAATGGCTTTCCTATGTCCGCGGCATCTACAAGCTGAACCCGCAGCTGCGCCGCACCCATGCGGCCGCGGCACTGATCATTGCCGGATCGCGCCACACCGCCAGCGAGATCCCCGAGCGCTTTCAGGACAAGGTCGTATGGCTGCCCGAAAACGCCATTGATCCCACGCGCTTCAACCTGATCGCGCCACAGGACACGACGTTGCCCCTGCGCGCCTGCTTTGTCGGTCGGCTGGTGCCCTACAAGGGGCCGCACATCCTGCTGGACGCGATCGCACCCTTTGCGCGGTCAGGTCAGATGGTGCTGGATATCATCGGAGAGGGGCCGATGCTGCCCGAACTGACGGCGCAGGCCGACAGCCTCGGCATTGCCGACACGGTGACATTCCACGGCCACCTTCCCCACCAGCAAGTGCAGCAGATCCTGGCCGCCGCAAACCTGCTGACTTTCCCCTCGATCCGCGAATTCGGTGGCGGGGTGGTGCTGGAGGCGATGGCCCTGGGCGTCGTCCCGATGGTCGTCGACTATGCCGGACCCGGAGAGCTGGTGACGGCCGAGACGGGTTTCGCCATCCCCCTCGGGACCCGCCAGCAGATCGCGGCGCGGATGGAACAAGCGCTGGCGGACGTGTTGCACGACCCGACGCGGCTGACCACGATGGCCGCGGCCGCCCGGCGGATGGTGCAGGATCACTATACCTGGGATGCCAAGGCCGCGCAGATCATCGCGATGTACCGGGATGTGCTGAAACCCTGACGAAAGCGCCCACCATCCAGAAGGATGGTGGACCTTCTTGTCACGACGAGGCGGAGATCAGCACCCTGTGCAGCGGGCAACGACCTGGAAGGTGCGGATGATCGTGGACACGTCCAGCGCCAGGCTGATTTCCCGAGAGTAGCGTTCGTCGAACACCGCACGGGTCGCAAAGGTCGATCCGTTGCGGACCGAGACCTGCCACAGGCCGGTCAGGCCGGGGCGGTGCGCCGCGT
>ENA-UOWK01000445-UOWK01000445.1-bioreactor-metagenome-genome-assembly--contig:-NODE-445-length-23646-cov-24.897630_pt1 | contig 23646 bp, 19 predicted proteins | sample MGYA00238157_ERZ761612 | MGnify/ENA primary metagenome ERZ761612 (study PRJEB28901, sample SAMN06268035) | bioreactor metagenome | isolation source: Joint BioEnergy Institute, California, USA... | reverse complement strand
CTCATCGTGCTGACCGGTCCGCTCGGGGCGGGCAAGACGACCCTGACCCGCGGGATCGGCGCGGGTCTCGGCATCCGCGGTCCCGTGCAGAGCCCCACGTTCGTCATCGCGCGCACGCACCCGTCCGAGGTGGGCGGCCCGCCCCTCGTGCACGTCGACGCCTACCGGCTCGGCTCGCCCGCCGAGCTCGACGACCTCGGCCTCGACCCCGACAACGCCGTCACGATCGTCGAGTGGGGGCGCGACATGGTCGACGGTCTCGTCGACGCGTGGTGGGAGCTCGAGATCGAACGCGGCTGGAGCGGCACCGGCATCGACAACGCCTGCGGCACCACCGGCCACTACGCGGCCGAGCTCGAGGACGCCGCGCCGCGCATCGTCACGGTCACGCGCCGCCCCTGACGCCGCTCGGGCTCCATCCGCCCGGATACCCTTGATCCTGTGATCCTCGGCATCGACACCTCCCTCGGCACGGCCGTCGCCGTGATCGACGCCGACGGTGCGGTGCGAGCGGATGCCGCCAGCGCCGACGCCCTCGGTCACGCCGAGATCATCGGCACGCTGCTCGAGACGGCGATGACGGATGCCGCGCACGGCCCCATCGGCGCGACCGGCGCTTCCGAACCCGTCGCCCTGACCCACGTCGCTGCGGGCATGGGCCCCGGCCCGTTCACCGGGCTTCGCGTCGGAATCGCCGCCGCGCGCGCGTTCGCCCTGGGCCGCGGCATCCCGGTCGTCCCGGTGCGGAGCCACGATGCGGCCGCCCTCGCGGTGCTGCTCACCGACCCGTTCGCCGACGTCCCCCGCTTCGCGGTCGTCACCGACGCGCGCCGCAAGGAGTTCGCGTTCACGGTCTACGACGGCATCGACGACGACGGCCTGCCGGTGCGCGTCACCGACGCGACGCTCGTCAAGCGCGACGACATCGACGCCGCCCTCGCCGAGCACGGCGCCGAGCGGCGCGATACGACGGTCATCCCGGGCGCCATGGTCGCCCTCGTCGCGGCGCGCGCCGTCGCCGCCGGCCGCGTCGAAGACCTGGGCGAGCCGCTGTACCTGCGCGCTCCCGACGTCACCATGCCCGGCCCGCGGAAGAAGGTCGGCCAGTGACCCTCCGCACCGCCACCGGCGACGACCTCGACGACATCATGCGCCTCGAGCGCGCCTCGTTCCCGACCGATGCCTGGAGCGACGCCCTCATGGCGGGCGAGCTCGCCTCGCCCCACGGCCGCTACGTCGTCGACGTCGAGGCCGGTCGCCTCGTCGGCTACGGCGGTGTGCGGGCCGTGCAGGGCGCAGCGGATGCCGACATCCAGACCATTGCGATCGCCGCCGACGCGCGCGGCCACGGTCGCGGGCGGGCGCTGCTGCGCGAACTGCTGACCACCGCGCGCAGTCGCGGCGCACGCGAGATGTTCCTCGAGGTGCGGGCAGACAACCCCGGCGCCACCGCGCTGTACCTGTCGGAGGGCTTCGTCGAGGTCGGCCGCCGCCCCCGGTACTACCAGCCCGACGACGTCGACGCGGTCGTGATGCAGCTGAACCTCGTCGCCTGGGAGGCACGCACGACGGCCGCCCCGACAGTCGAGAAGGGCTGGTGCTGACATGACGCGCGAACCCCTCGTTCTGGGCATCGAGACGAGCTGCGACGAAACCGGCATCGGCATCGTCCGCGGCCGCACCCTGCTGTCGAACACCATCGCGAGCTCGATGGACGAGCACGCCCGCTACGGCGGCGTCGTGCCCGAGGTCGCCGCCCGCGCCCACCTCGAGGCGCTGCAACCCGCCATCGAGGCGGCGCTCGCCGAGGCGCAGGTCGCCCTCACCGACATCGACGCGGTCGCCGTCACGAGCGGACCCGGTCTCGCCGGTGCGCTCATGGTCGGGGTCGGAGCCGCGAAGGCCCTCGCCGTCAGCCTCGACAAGCCGCTCTACGCCGTGAACCACCTCGTCGGCCACATCGCCGCCGACATCCTCACCGGCGACGAGGTCGAGTACCCCACCGTCGCCCTGCTCGTCAGCGGCGGACACACGTCGCTCCTGCTGGTGCGCGATCTCGTCTCGGACGTCGAGCTCCTCGGCGAGACGATGGACGACGCCGCCGGCGAGGCCTTCGACAAGATCGCCCGCATCCTCGGCCTGCCCTACCCCGGCGGACCCGAGATCGATCGCGCAGCGTCCACCGGGGACCCGAACGCCATCCGGTTCCCGCGCGGCATGTCCCGGGCCTCCGACATGGCCGAGCACCGGTACGACTTCTCGTTCTCCGGGCTGAAGACCGCCGTCGCGCGCTGGGTCGAGCAGCACGAGGCGGCGGGACAACCGGTGTCGGTGCCCGACGTGGCGGCATCCTTCCGCGAAGCCGTCGTCGACGTCCTCGTCACCAAAGCCCTCGACGCCTGCGCGCGCCACGACGTGCCGCGTCTGCTGCTGGGCGGCGGCGTCATCGCGAACAAGCGTCTGCGCGACGTCGCCCTCGAGCGCGCCGAGGCCGCGGGTGTCGCCGTCCGCATCCCGCCGCTCTCGCTCTGCACCGACAACGGCGCCATGATCGCGGCGCTCGCGTCCGAGCTCATCATGAGCGGACGCCCCGCCTCGACCCTCGCCTTCGGCGCGGACTCCACCCTTCCGGTCACGACGATCCAGGTGGCGGCGTCGTCATGACCGACGAGCGGATGCCGCGCCCCGCCTCTGCGCCGCAGAGCCCCATCTCTTCCTCACGGGGCCCCATCGTCGAGCCCGCGTCGGAGGATCTCGCGCCCGCGCCGACCGACTCCGCGCTCCCCGGCGTCCACCGCGGCGGGTTCCAGCGCGAGTTGACGCAGCCGCTCCCCGTCGCGCCGCCCCTTGCCGTGCACCCCGACCCGGACGACGAGATCTCGCCCGACGTGCGGTGGATCCCGCAGCAGCCCGCCCTCCCGCGGAGCGCAGGATGGTCGCTCCTGTTCGGTGTCCTCGGCTTCGTCCTCGCCTGTTTCGTCGGGTGGGGATTCCCCGTCGGCATCATCGGCACAGTCCTCGCCGTCCTGGCGCTCCGCCGTCCGTGGGAACGACGAGAGACCGCGCTCTGGGGGCTCGGGCTCAGCGTCGCGTCGCTGATCTACAGCGCCGGGTGGCTCTGGTGGGCCGCGTCGCAGGGCGCTCTGTTCGGCTGACTCAGACGCGCTCGGCGAGCACGGCGACCCGCTTCGCCTTCGGCCCCTCGCCCAGGCGCGTGAGGACCAGCGTCGCAGCCGCATCGCCACGCAGCGCGAGCTTGCGCCGGAACTGCGCCGGGTCCACATCGACCCCGCGCTTCTTGATCTCGATCGTTCCGATCCCCCTCGCCTGCAAGGCGGCGTTGATCGCAGGCACCTTGACCGGCAGGACCTCGCGCACGCGGAACGACTGCACGAACGGGTTCGTCACCGCGGCATCCGACGTCAGGTAGGCGATCCCGTCAGCGAGCATCCCCGCCTCCAGCCCGCGGGCGACCTCGCCGATCAGACGCGCGCGGATGACGGCCCCCTCGGGTTCGTGGAGGAAGGCGCCGAGCTCTCGCACCGGCTCGTCGGGCGAGTCCGCCGGGGCCGTGAGCTCCGCCGCGGAACCGCCGCGGATGACGAGCGCCGCGCGGCGGACGCCCTCGCGCCGCAGCGAACCTGACCAGAGCACGAGTTCGACGGTCGAACCGTCGACGCTGACCCACTGCGCCTCGACGCCCTCGGGGATGAGGTCGCGGTCGAGTCCCGGTCCGAGCTTGATGCCCACCGGCATCCGCTCGGCGAGGGCGAAGGCCCAATCCAGTGAGGGAGACCAGTCCTCCGGACGGGTGCGGGAGGTCTCGGAGTGGCCCGCGGTCCGGCGCGCCGGGTCGAGCCACACGGCGTCCCAGCCGTCGAGGTCCGTCTCCTCGGCGAGGCCGCTCCGGACGGTGACCGCCTCGCCGAACGGTGCGAGGTTGTAGGCCGCGAGGGCAGCGGTGGTCTCGTCGGCGTCGACGGCGAGGACGTCGAGCCCCAGACCCGCCATGCCGAGTGCGTCACCCCCGATGCCGCAGCCGAGGTCCGCGACGCGCTGCACCCCGGCATCCCGGAACCGCCCGGCGTGACGCGCAGCGACCTCGAGTCGTGTCGCCTGCTCGAGGCCCGCTCGGGTGAAGAGCATGCGGTCTGCGAACGGGCCGAACTTCGCGACAGCCCGCACGCGGAGGTGGGCCTGCCCCACGACAGCCGACACGAGATCGGGGGAGTGCCCCGCGGCCCGCAAACGCGACACCGCGCCGGCGACCTCCGCCGTCGACGCGAGGGGGCCCACCTCGTCGACCATGCGAAGGCCCTCCGCGGTCAGCAGGGCGGTGAGCTCGGCCTGTTCCATCCGGCCAGCCTAGTTTCCGCGGCATCCCCCGTCGGCATCGGACGTGCGGCCACGGATCCCCCTCCCCGGGCGGTGGGGTTCCCCGAGTACCCCGGGGAACGCATGCCGAGTGGGGGGATTTCCCCCGATGCCTCGATTCACCTCGCGAACGAGACTCGTCGCAACGAGCGCGACATGCGCCAGATGAGAGGACTCACCCGTGGCCGACAACAACTTCCTCAGCGCCGTTGCTGAGGCGACCGACTCCTACAACGACAACTCGACGAACGACGACTCCGACAACAGCGTCAACGACTCCGGGAACACCGACAACTCCGACAACAGCGTCAACACCGACGCGTCGACGACGGACTCCGGCAACGACAACTCGACCGACACCGACAACTCGGACAACAGCGACAACTCGGACAACTCCGACAACTCGGACAACTCCGACAACAGCGACAACTCGTCGGACAGCTCGAAGACCGACTCCGAGAACGACAACTCGGACAACTCCACGAACGACTCGTACAACGACAACTCCGATGACTCGGACAACTCCACGAACGACTCGAACAACGACAACTCGTGGACCGACAACTCGAACAACTCCGACAACAGCGACAACTCGGACAACAGCGACAACTCGGACAACTCGGTCAACGACAACAGCGACAACTCGGACAACAGCGACAACTCCGACAACTCGACGAACGACTCGGGCAACAGCTGGACCGACTCGAACAACGACAACTCGGACAACTCCGACAACTCCGACAACTCGAACAACTCGGTCAACGACTCGTACAACGACAGCTCCGACAACTCGAACACCAACTCCGGCAACGAGAACTCGTACAACCAGCACATCGACTGGGACCAGTACAACGTCGGCGTGCGGCAGTACAACACCACCTTCGGGGACGGCGGCGCCGCTCCCGCAGCCGGCCTCGGCAGCGTCTCGGGCAACGTGTCGTTCAACTCCACGAACGTCGACCAGTCCGTCAACGGCAACATCAGTGCCGGCGGCGACGTCACGATCGGATCCGGCTCCTCGGCCCACGTGGCCAGCGGCGACGGCTCCGTCGCGGCGGGCGGCGACGCCTGGTGGGACAACTCCGTCGACAACTCGGTGAACTACGACGTGGGTGGTGACGCCGTGATCGGCAGCACGATCAACACGAACACCTGGACGGATTCGGCGAACACGAGCAACTGGGCGGACAACTCCGACAACTCGGACAACTCCGACAACTCGACCGACTGGATGGACAACTCCGACAACTCGATCAACACGAACGTGTCGATCTCGGACTCGTTCAACGTCGACGAGTCCCTGACGGACATGAGTCAGATCAACACCTCGATCTCCGACTCGATGAACGAGCAGTTCAATGCCGAATTCTCGCCCACCACCACGTGGACGGACGATGACTCGACGAACATCTGGACGACGGGTGACGACAACTCCGTCGCGGATGACGGCGGTATGAACGTCGAGGTCCCGGACGCCGACGCGGACACCGCGTTCTGAGTCACGACCACGTCTCGTCCCGCACCCGACTCGGGTGCGGGACGAGAGCCAATCATGTCGTTGCGGATGCAGGAGCGCCTTCCGCCGGCATCCCTTGTCGGCATGACGGGGAGTCGGTACGGTGCCGCTGGGGGAGTATCCGCAACGACGTGGATGCGAGGGGACACACATGCCGCAATCGGTGGGGGAGCAGGGCGCGCTGGGACAGACTCCCGGCGCGCTCGTGCGCGTGGCGGACGAGATCAGGAAGACGAGTCGCGAATGGGGGCGGGAAGATCTCGCCGACCGATTGACGGCGAGCCGGGCGCGGTTGATCGACCCGTATGTCCGGGTCCTCGTCGTCGGGGAGTACAAGCAAGGCAAGAGCAAGCTGATCAATGCGATCGTCGGGGCCCCGGTCTGCCCCGTCGACGACGACATCGCGACGCGCATCCCGACGGTGGTCGGATACGGTGACTCACCCTCCGCCGCCGTCCTCGTGCGGCATCCCTCTTCGCCGGACCTCACCCGACACGAGGTGCCGATCGACGATGTGGGGCAGTACATCGCCGCCGAAGCGCCGCGATTCGAAGGCGGCGAGGTCGTCGGGGCCGAGATCCTGGTGCCGCGCAAGATCCTCCGGAACGGGCTGCGGCTCGTCGACTCCCCGGGAATCGGCGACGTGCAGGCGTTCCGAGCGCTCTCCGCCCTCACGGCGCTGTCCGGTGCGCACGCCATGCTGATGGTGTCGGATGCCTCGCAGGAGTACACGGCGCCCGAGATCCGTCTGCTGTCGCAGGCGGTGCGGGTGTCGCCGCACGTGTCGGCGGTGGTGACCAAGACCGACGCGTACCCGCAGTGGCGTCAGATCGCCGGGATCGACGAGCGTCATCTCGAGAGCGTCGGGCCGATCCCGGTCTTCCCCGTCTCGAGCGACCTGCGTCTCGCCGCGGCCGCCCGCCAGGACCGCGAGCTGAACGAGGAATCGGGATTCCCCCGACTCATCCAGCACCTCCACAGCGAGGTCCTGCACCGCGCCGGCGAGCTCGAACGCCGAGCCGCCGCGGCCGACCTGCACGACGTCGTGGAGCAGCTCGCGATCGCCGTCCGGTCCGAGTTGACCGCTCTGCAGCACCCGGAACGCACCCCGGAGATCATCGAGCGGCTCGAGGACGCCAAGCGGCAGGCCGAGGAGTTCCGCAGCCGCTCGTCGCGCTGGCAGACGACACTCACCGACGGGGTAGCCGACCTCATCGCCGACACCGAGCACGACCTCCGCGATCGCCTCCGCCGCGTGCAGCGGCAGGCGGAGGAGGCCATCGAAGCCGGCGATCCCGGACCGGTCTGGGGCGAGTTCGCGCAGTGGCTGGACGAACGCGTCGGCGAGGCCGTCGCCGACACGTTCATCTGGACCAACGACCGTCAGCGGTGGCTGGCACAGGAGGTCGCCGGGCAGTTCCTCGAGGGCGAGGAGGACATCCCGCAGCTCGACGTCGGCGACATCACCGGCGTCCTCGACCCGGTCGACGAGATGGCGGAGCTCGACGCCCCGACCCTCTCAGCGGGGGAGAAGATCTACATCGGTGTGCGCGGCTCGTACGGGGGCGTGCTCATGGTCGGCCTCGCGACGAGCGTCATCGGGCTCGCGGTGCTGAACCCGCTGTCGCTGCTCGCCGGCGTCCTGGTCGGGCGTCGGGCCTACCGCGAGGACACGCAGGCACGGCTGTCGCGACGGCAGAACGAGGCGAAGAACCTGGTCCGCCGGTACATCGACGAGATCGCCTTCCAAGTCGGCAAGCAGCTGCGCGACAGACTCCGCTCCATCCAGCGAGCGACGCGTGATCACTTCGGGACCCGGGCCGACGAGATCCACCGCTCGCTCACCGCCGCCGCCGAGGCGGCACGCAAGCCCGCCGCAGGCTTCGCGCAGGACCGCGACGCGCGCATCGCCGAGCTGACGAAGCGTCTGCAGTACCTGGCGCGGGTGAGGACCGCGTTGCCCGCGGCCGTGGCAGCGACGCCGGAGGCCGCCGACGCGGTCGCGACGGTACCGGCGCAGCGGGGGATCGTGTGAGCGTCGGCATCCTGGCAGCCGCCGACGCGCTCCTCGATGACGCCCTCGCGCTGTATCAGGACGACGCCACCACGGTCGCGGACCTGCAGGCGTGGCGCACCCGACTGCAGGAGCCGCTTCGCCTCGGGATCGCGGGCATGGTCAAAGCCGGCAAGTCGACGTTGCTCAATGCCCTCATCGGCGAGCGGATCGCCCCCACCGATGCGGGGGAGTGCACCCGCATCGTGACCTGGTACCGCTACGGAGCGACGCCGCGCGTCGACGCCGTCCACCGCAGCGGTCGCACCTCGTCGCTCTCGCTCGCACGCACCGACGGGCGGCTGCGGCTCGATCTCCGCGGGATCGACCCCGACGAGATCGACCACATCGACATCCGATGGCCCGCGCTGAGTCTCCGCTCCCTCGTGCTGATCGACACCCCCGGCATCGAATCGGTCTCGGCGCGCATCGCCGATCGCAGCCTGACCTTCCTGACGCCAGCGACGGGCGGCCCGTCCGACGCCGACGCCATCGTCTATCTGCTGCGCCACCTGCACCCGTCCGATCTGTCGTTCCTCTCCGCCTTCCGCGACGTCGACAGCGGGCCGGGCAACAGCGTCAACGCGCTCGCCGTCCTGTCCCGCGCCGACGAGGTGGGCGGGGGGCGACTGGACGCCCTGCTGTCCGCGCGCGGGATCGCGGCGCGGTACCGAGAGCTCCCGGAGATGCGGCCGCTGGCGATCGGTGTCATGCCGGTCGCGGGGCTCATCGCCGAGAGCGCACGCTGCATGGCGGAGCGCGACTTCGTGGCGCTCCGTGAGATCGCCGGCTGGGACCGCGATCAGCGCGACCGTCTGCTGCTGTCTGCTGATCGGTTCGTCCGTGAGGGAGCGGCGACCCTGGGGTCTCGCGCGCGTCGGGGCCTCATCGACCGCTTCGGCATCACCGGCATCCGTCTCGGCGTCGCGCTCGTCCGAGGGGGTGCCACCACGTCGCAGCGTCTCGCCGAACAGCTCGTCGTCCAGAGCGGGTTGGAGGAGCTGCGCTCCACCGTGCGCCGGCAGTTCGCAGGCCGCACCGCCGCGCTGAAGGTCCGCGCGCTGAAGACCTTCCTCGACGACCTCCTCCGCGAGCGGCCGCGAACGGGGCAGGACGACGCGCTGCGCGCTGCGCTCGACGCGCTGGTCGACGGATCGCACGAGCTGCGCGAACTCGACCTCCTCGCGGCCATCCGCGTGTCCGGCGTCGGCGTGACCCCGGCCGAAACCGACGAGCTCGAGCGGATCCTCGGTGCCGACGGCACCGACCCCGCCGATCGGGTCGGAGCGCGCCCGGACGCCTCCCGCGGCGAGGTCGCCGACCTCGCTGCGGCGCTGCGGGATGCGTGGCGGCGGATCGGCGAGCGGCCGGACACACCGCGCAGCGCCGTCCGCGCCTGCTCGATCGCCGTGCGGACCCTCGACGGGATCCTGTCAGAGGTCGCCGCCGCCCACCGAGGCGGGGCCGCGGCGGACGTCGAAACGGCGGCGGGTCCAGGCTCTGGAGGCGGGCAGGAGCGACGCGAGCAGCGCGAGAGTGAGGATGCCGGCATACGCGAGCGCGAACGTCCGCAGCGGCATCCCGTCGTTCCCCGGGCGGGTGAACTCCAGCGCGACGACGCTCAGCACGCCGAAGGCGACCAGCGTTCCGCATAGCCACGCGCGCGCCCCGGAGCGACGGTTCGCGAAGGCGACCGCCGCCCACACCTGGATGAGCAGCAACGTCAGGAGGGTGCCGAAGAGCACCCAGAACAGGATGTCCGCCGTCGTGTCGACGCTCTCGGCCGCCCGGTCCGGGTCGACCGCCTCGACGCGCTTCTTGATGTGCGCCAGTTCATCGGTACGCGTGATGAAGAAGTAGCCCGCCGCCAGTGCGCCCGCGGCCAGACCGAAGCTCCAGAACGCCTCTGCGAGGCGCGATGACAGGGGCGGGGCCACGTGGGCGATGACGGGCGCCGAGTTCGGTGCGTGCACCGACGGTCGCGCAGGTTGCGCCCGTCCGGTCCGCAGCGGACCGGACGGGCTGGGGGAGGGGGACGGGCTCTGCGAGCCCGTCTGGGGGGTGGTCATCGGCGGTCAGTACTCCGAGTCCGTCGTCGGTTCGTCGAAAGCGACCGGTTCGGACAGCGCGGTGCTGTCGTCCGCGGTGGCGTACGGGTCGGGACCGTCGTCGACCGGGGTCAGGGTCATCGGCTCGTCCGCGACGGGTTGATCCTCCGCGGGCGGTGCCGCGTCCTCGACCGGCTCCGGCCCCGCGGTCGGTTCCACCGTGGTCTGGTCGGTGGTCATGGCATCCTGCGGTGCGGACGCGTCGGCCGGCTGATCGGCCATGCCGCCGCCGCTCGTGGCATCCTCTGCCGGCGACGGTCCGGCCGGGGTCGTGTCCCCGCCCGTCGCGGGTGCCGAGCTGTCCGGCACGGGCCCCGTCACCGTCGTGTCGTTGTTCGAGCCGACCGCGGTGTCGGTGTCGACGGTGCTGTCGACGACGGCATCGCCGCCGACGGTGACGGTGGTGGACGAATCGGTGCTGTCGTCATCGACGACGTCGCGACCGGCGGCGGTCGAGCCCTGGCCGCTCGCGACGATCGCCTCGTTGTCGAAGATCTGCAGGATGTCGCCTTCAGCCCAGAGGTTCTGGTTCACCGACTGGTCGAGCACGGTCGAGTTGTTCGTGACGTACGAGGTGTTCGTGATGAGTTCGTGGAGCTGCTGCACCACCTGAGTGGGGGACACGCCACCGGGATCGGCGGGTGGACGCAGGAGAAGACCGGGCTCGTTGTGGACGAGGACCTGGGGGTTGTCGTAGACGACCGGCAGTGCCGCGCAGAGATCGTTGTATCCGACGTTGCCCAGGCCGCGGGCAGCGAGGGCGCCCTCCGGGTCGGCCTCGAACTCGGCGGCTACGTCGGGGTCTCGAATGAGACTCAGGATGAATTCGATCAGCGCGTTCGCCATCGTCGCGATCACGTTACTCATGTGCCCTCCCGGGTGTGACTGGTGGTCCTGGTTCCTGCGTCGTCGCCGAGCATCGCCCGGAGCTTCGTGAGCAGATCGGAGCGCGAGGTTGCGTCGACCCGGCGACGTATGCGTGCGATGTGGTGCTCGGCAGTCCGCGGCGAGATGAACAGCGACTGACCGATCTCGATGTAGGTCTTGCCCTGCAGGACGAGCCGCGCGACGTCCGACTCGCGCGCGCTGAGGGTCGAGCCGGGTTGCGGCAGCTCGTCCGGTTCATCGGTCGCGTGAGCGGAACGGGCGCTGTGGATCGGGTGCAGGTCGCGAGCGCAGGCCAGCAGTTGCGCCGAGGCGGATCGATCCTCGGTGCGGGCTGCGCCGTGCGCGGCGAGGCGGGCGCCGTCCCACGCGAGGCCGTGGGCTGCGAGATCGCGGGCGGCGGACTGCACCGCCGCTGCATCGACCCGGCCCGCCAGGACGTCCGTCCACACCCGGCCGGCGGTCGCCATCCGCGCCGCGAAGGGACTGTGGGCCGCTGCGCCGACCAGGGCGTGAGCGTGGGGGGTCAGCGCATCGGGTCGGCCCACGATGATGCCGCGCTGGATGCCGCTCCAGTGCAGGAGCGGACTCCACAGCGGAGGATCGCCTGCCTGCGCGAGCGTCGCGAAGGCGGCATCCGCGTGGCGGTCGACCGCTTCCGAGTCGTCCACCCTCGCCGCCGCCAGGCACAGCTCCCCGAGGAACGGGAACAGGAAGAGGTCGACGTGCTGCTGGTGCAGCTCGCGCGCGGCCGTGTCGAATGCGAGGGTCAGCTCGGCGGTGCCCGCGTAGCGCCGGGCGAGTGCTGTCTCGCAGGCGGCTCGGATCAGCCGGTCGCGCGGTGTCGGCTCGGCGGTGGAGGCCGCAGCCTCGTTGAGGAGAGCGGATGCCGCGGCGGGATCAGCCGCGTGGATCGCGACCCAGGCGCGCCAGAGCGCGAGGCGCGACCGTGCCGCGGGTCCGCCCTGCCGCCGTCGGCGCGCCGAGTCCAGGGTCGCGGCCGCGAGGTCGAGTCGGCCGATCGACACCGCCGCAGCCGCCGCCACCACGGCGGGAGGTTCCACGAGCGGGAAGTCGTCGTGCGTCGCGCTGTACATCTCCGACGCGACGACGAGGTCGTCCACCGCCGCCAGGACCTGGTCCGAGAACGAGGCGGACAGAGCCGCCGTCAGTGCCGCGGAGGCGACGGCGAGGGTGTCGGGCGCCTCGGCCGTCTGCGCCGTCGCCGGCTCGGGCCGGGTGCCCCTCCCCGCGGCGGCCAGAGCCCGCCGAGAACGAGCCGCCGGATCCTGCGTCCCGACGGCGTCGGAACCGGAGCCGGCTCCGACGTCGAGGAGCCCGCGAGCCGCCCAGACGGCCGTCGAGGCGTCGCACGCGGCAGCGTGATCAGGATGCGCCGGCAGCCGGACGAGGACGTCGAACGCCGCACCGGCGGCATCCAGATCCCCGGCGCCGACCGCGGCGATGCCGGTGGCCAGGGCGACGTCCCCCTCGTCCCCCGTGAGGAAGGCCGCCTGACGGTAGAGCGCGAGTGCGTGAGCGGGGGAATCGGCACGGACGCGGTCGCCTCGGGCGACGAGCGAGGCCGGAGTGGATGCCGCGTCCCCCGGCCACGCGCTCTCCCGCCCGCTCTGCCGTGCGTCCACCGGGACCCGGTGCGCGGGTGTGAGAGCACGGACCGCGGCTCGGACGATCGGCGGCGGCGCGCCGTTCGGAGCGAGCAGTCCGGCGGCGCATCCGTCGGTCACCATCTCGTCGAGGGTGACGGGCCCCGTCGCCTGCGACGCGAGCTCCGATGCGGGGAGTGCGCACATCGCCTCGAGGAGCGCCCGGTGGTGCTCGTCGAGGCACTCCAGCCGATGGGCGACAGCCCCGCGGAGGGCGACGCACAGCGCGCGGTGAGTCGGATCGACGCCGCACGTCCCCGGGTCGTGGGCGTCCACGGCGGCGAGCGTCAGCCAGGTGAGCCCTCCGGTCTGCTCCACGATCGCGGTCGAGCAGGAGAGCGGGATGCGGGTGGCCTCCACGATGCGGTCGGGTGCGACGTCTCCGAGGAGTACGGGAGGCGCGGACTTCTCGAGGATCCCCATGATCTCGCGCAGCAGCCCCTGCGGCCGCGGCAGGTGTGAGATCACGACGCTGGCCTCCGCCGACGCGACGACCCTGCGGAGCGAGGCGAGTTCGTCCTCCGCGAGGCCGTCGGCGTCGTCGACGACGAGGACCTCGCCGTCCGTCACCTGCGACGGGCGCCCGGCGAGCGGCATCCCGCGCTCGTTCACCTCCGCCCGCAACGCGGCCAGCGCTGCCGTCTTTCCCGACCCGATCGGACCCGTCACGACCCCGCGGATCGGCAGGTCCACCGCCAGGAGCGGCATCACCGCCGTTTCCGCGAGGGCCGTCGCGAGCACCTGCGACGGGATGCGCGTCGTCGCCGGTGCGGCCGTGCGCGCGACTCCCGTGTGCGGCCACGCGTCCTGGTACACGTCACACCGCCGCTCGGGAGTCGCGACGAGACCTGGCCGTCGCCACGGGGATGGGCGACGCAGCAGGTGACGCCGTCTCTGCGGGGAGCGGAGGAGGAAGGAGCGCCCGCATCATCGCGGACATCACGCGCGCGAGGGCGCTGCGAGGCTGCGGCGGGACCGGCTCCACCGGAAGGGGCTCCCTCTCGTACAGGTCCGGCTCTCCTGCGGGCAGGGGTGAGCCGGCCGCCCCTCGGACGGCGAGGCTCTGGGGGTCGCCGTCCTCGTCGACGTCGACCCCCAGGATTTCGGACACCAGCTGCGCGACCCGCGGCATCCGTGCACCGCCGCCGGCGAGCGAGACTCCCCGCAGCTCCGACGGACTCACGCCCGCGCGGGCGCACAGGTCCTCTAGCGCGGCGACGCTGTCGCGGACGTCCTCCTCGACGAGTGCTTCGAGTTCGTCCCGGACGAGCCGCACGAGGTGCTCGCCGGCGGGGACGGCGATCGGGAGGACCGTCTCGGTGTCGAAGGAGAGCGCCTCCTTCGCGGCTGTGCACTCGCGGCGTGCGGCGGCGAGGCCCACCCATCCCGCGTCGTCCAGGGCGGGTGCGATCTCCCGGAGGTGGGCGAACACGGCGTCGTCGATGTCCGCGCCGCCGAAGTGAGCGAGCGAACGGGTGGCGAGCACGCGGACTGTCCGCGCCTCGACCATGACGATCGCGAGATCGCACGAGGTCGCCCCCAGGTCGTACAGCGCGAAGAGATCGTGCTCACGGCCCAGGGCGCGCATCCGATGGTGGGCCACGGCTTCGGGGGTCGTCATGAAGTGCGCCAGGATGCCGTGTGCTCGGAGTGCGTCCGCAAGGCTCCGCCGGCGGTGGTCTCCCCACGCCGCGGGGAGGATGACCGTGATCCCGTCGGGCCCCTCGCCGGCGGCGTCCGAGGCGGCTCCGACGGCCCATTGCACGACGCCGACGTACGCCTCCTCCGCCCGGATCGCCTGACGTCCGACCGTCAGCGGGACCTCGTCTCCGATGCGAGCCGCGTAGTCGCGGAGGACTTTGTCGGGGGCGGCGGCCGCTCGACGCGACGCGGCGTCGCCGTACATGGGTCCGTCGTCACTGATGAAGACGGCTGAGGAGGCGGCGTCGGTGCTGTGGCCGAGCCGGACGACCGCGGGACGCTCCCCGGCGTCCGGCCGCCCTGCGGCTGCTGTGACGCGGTCGCCGCCGATGTCGACCGCGACGTGTAGTGCTCGATCCGACACGTCCCACACCGTGCTTCCCAACCTGCGATGCGTCGTCGCACCGACTGTCCCCTCCCTCTTCCTACTCCTCCGGTGGTGGTGCGGGAATGGATCGGCGAGTCGTGAGGGGGTCGGTTGCGGAGATAGGGGGATAGGGCGCGCGAGCGTGGGTAGGGGGTAGGGGATCCGCGTCTCGGGGCCGGGGACGACTGTTGGCACTCGCGTTGCATGAGTGCCAACCGCGCTCTAGACTTTCGTTAGCACTCTCGGTAAGCGAGTGCTGATGAGTCTTGAAGCAGGACCCCACCAGCAAGAAAGAGGTAGAACGTGTCGGTTTCCATCAAGCCGCTCGAGGACCGCATCGTCATCAAGCAGGTCGAGGCCGAGCAGACCACCGCAAGTGGCCTGGTCATCCCCGACACCGCCAAGGAGAAGCCCCAGGAGGGCGAGGTCGTGGCCGTGGGCCCCGGCCGCATCGACGACAACGGCAACCGCGTTCCGCTCGACGTCGCCGTCGGCGACCGCGTCCTGTACAGCAAGTACGGCGGCACCGAGGTCAAGTTCGGCGCCGACGAGTTCCTCGTGCTCTCGGCTCGCGACGTCCTCGCGGTCGTCGTCCGCTGACACGCAGCACCTTCGACAGGGCCCGGATGCTTCGGCATCCGGGCCCTGCGTCTTCCCCTGGCAGGATCCGCGCGAACGTCGGCAGTCACGGTGCTGACGGCGGTGTCATGACCGTCGTAGGCTCGTACTCATGACACCGGAGGATGCCGCCCGCGAGAAGTCCCTCGGCGGCATCTTCGTCTTCTCGGCATACGTGCTCTGGGGCTTCCTCCCGCTCTACTTCGTCAGCCTCGCCCCCACGACGCCGTGGGAGGTCGTCGGCTGGCGCATCGTGCTGAGCCTCGTCTTCTGCGTCGCTCTGATCGCGATCACGCGCGGCTGGGGACGGATGCGCGTCATCCTCCGCGACCGTCGACTCATGCTGTGGACCCTCATCGCGGGTCTCCTCATCTACGTCAACTGGCAGGTGTTCCTCATCGGCACGCTGACCGGCCACGTCGTCGAAACGAGCCTCGGCTACTTCATCAACCCGATCGCGACGGTGCTCCTCGGTGTGCTCGTCTTGAAGGAGCGTCTGCGTCCCGCGCAGTGGACCGCGGTCGGCATCGCGGGCGCCGCCGTCGTCGTCATCATCGTCGCGGTCGGGAACGTGCCGTGGATCGCCCTCACCCTCGCCGCCAGCTTCGCGACGTACGGTCTCGTCAAGAAGCGGATCGGACCGTCGGTGGATGCCGTCAGCGGCCTCACGCTCGAATCCTTCTGGCTCGTGCCCATCGCCGTCATCCAGCTCATCGCGGTGGGAGTGACGTCAGGGCTCACGATGGGGCGCGAGGGCACCGGCCACACGGTGCTCCTCCTTCTGGCCGGAGCCGTCACCGCGATCCCGCTGCTGTTCTTCTCGGCGGGCGCCCGCCGAACGTCGCTGACCGTGGTCGGCATCCTCCAGTTCATCGCGCCGATCATGCAGTTCCTCACGGGTGTGCTCATCCTGCACGAGCCCATGCCGTTCGAACGGTGGATCGGGTTCGGCCTGGTCTGGGTCGCCGTCGCGGTGTTCGCCGTCGACTCCCTCCTGGCCTCCCGTCGCCAGCGCGCCCGCGCGGTGACGGCCGTTCCCGACCCGGTTTGACCCGGTCCGGCGGCGCTTTCGCCACCGTTATGGGAGCGTGCCCACCTCGTTACACATCGTTAACGAACGGCAACACTCGCGAGACGGGCTCACCGCTAGGTTGATCACACCGGGCCGGGCCCGATTCGACCCGTGTCACCACAGCAAGGAGCACAATGTCCGTCTTCACCCGATCGCGCGTTGCGAAGGCCATGGGCGGCATCGCCCTCGCCAGCGCCACCGCCCTCGTCCTCGCCGGCTGCGCCGGCTCTCCCACCGCCCCGGCGTCGTCCGCGTCGAACGGCCCCGCCGTCGAGCGCGACGAACTCACGCTCAAGCTCGGCACGGTCCTGCCCCAGACGGGCAGCCTGGCCTTCCTCGGCCCGCCCGAAGAAGCCGGTGTGCTCCTCGCCGTCAACGAGATCAACGAGGCCAAGAAGGGCATCACGGTCGACCTGAGCGCCGGTGACTCGGGCGACACCGACAACAAGGCCTACGAGACCACCGTTCCCCGCCTGCAGAACGAGGGCGTCTCGGCCATGATCGGCGCCGCGGCATCCGGTGTCACGAAGCTGTTCCTCGACAACAACGTCTCCGAGGGCATCATCACCTTCTCGCCCGCCAACACGTCGCCGGACTTCACCGACTGGGACGACGACAACCTCTACTGGCGCACCGCGCCGAGCGACCTGCTGCAGGGCGAGGTCCTCGCGAACAAGATCGCGGAAGACGGCAAGAGCACCGTCGGCATCATCTACATCAACGACGCCTACGGCACGGGTCTGCGCAACGTGGTCAAGGAGGTGTTCGAGGGCACCGGAGGCAAGGTCGTCGCGGAGGCCTCGTTCAACACCGGCGACACCTCGTTCGACGCTCAGGTCGCCACGGTCGCCGCTGAGAACCCCGACGCCATCGTCGCGATCACGTTCGACGAATTCGCCACGATCGCACCGCTGCTGGTCAACGCCGGTCAGGACGCGAAGAACTTCTACCTGGTCGACGGAAACCTCAAGCAGTGGGGCAAGGACGTCAGCGTCTCCCTCGAGGGCGCCCAGGGAACCACCCCCGGACCCGTGCTCGAGGACGACTTCGTCGACCGCCTGAACGCGGCATGGACGGGTGCCGGAAACAGCGAGCTCGAGGACCAGTCGTACGCGGCTGAGTCGTACGACGCCGCGGTCCTGCTCGCCCTGGCCGCACTGTCCGCGAACGACACCAGCGGCGCCGCGATGGCCGGCAAGCTGCAGGAGGTCTCCGGTGGCAGCGGTGACGGCACGAAGTGCACGTCCTTCGCAGAGTGCGCCGACATCATCCTCGACGGCGGCGTCGCGAACTACGACGGCTACTCCGGCCCGATCACCTTCGACGAGAAGGGCGACCCGACCGAAGCCACCATCGGCATCTTCCAGTACGGCGCCGACAACACCCACACGCGCATCAACTGATACGCGTCACCACGAGAACGGCCCCCGGGGAGCGATCCCCGGGGGCCGTGCTCGTTCCTGTCCGTCAGCGGAAACCGCCCGCAGACGACGACGCCCCCGCAGCCTTCGCTGCGGGGGCGTCGTCGTCTCAGTGGTCAGTCGGTGCCGAGCGTGCCGAGGTAGAGGCCGATCACCTTGGGGTCGTTCAACAGCTCGCGGCCGGTCCCTTCGTACGCGTCGCGTCCCTGGTCGAGCACGTAGCCCCGGTCGCAGATCTGCAGGCACCGGCGGGCGTTCTGCTCGACCATGATGGTCGTCACACCGGCCTTGTTGATGTCCGAGACGCGGATGAATGCGTCGTCCTGACGGACGGGGGAGAGCCCCGCGCTCGGCTCGTCCAGGAGGAGCACGGAGGGGTTCATCATGAGCGCCCGTGACATCGCCACCATCTGACGCTCACCGCCCGAGAGCGAGCCCGCCCGCTGCTTCAGACGCTTACCCAGCTCGGCGAAGATCGACGTGACGAACTCGAGCCGCTCCTTGTATGCGCTGGGACGCTGGTACAGGCCCATCTGCAGGTTCTCCTCGATCGAGAGCGAGGGAAAGACGTTGTTGGTCTGTGGGACGAACGCCACGCCGCGGCGGACGAGGCTGTCCGACTTCAAGCCGATGATGCTCTCACCGTCGACGTTGATCTCACCGCCGCGCACCTTGACCATGCCGAAGATCGATTTGAGGAGGGTCGACTTGCCGGCACCGTTCGGGCCGATGATCCCGATCAGTTCGCCCTTGCGGGCGACCAGGTTCGCGTTGTTGATGATGTTGATGCCCGGCAGGTAACCGGCGAGCAGGTCGCGGACCTCGACGACGATCTCGCGGTCGTCGACCGCGCCGACCTGAGGGGACGCCACTCCGGATGCCTCGGTCATTTGTCCTCTTTCTCGGCGTCCGCGATCGAGGACGCCTCCTCTTCTTCGATCTCCGCGAGCATCTCGCGCGCGGACTCATCCAGCTCTCCCGGAATGCGGCCGGTCACGACGCCGAGGTCGACGTCCTGGTGGCTGCCGAGGTAGGCGTCGATGACCGCCTTGTCCTGCATGACCGTGTCCGGCGGACCTTCGGCGACGACCTTGCCTTCGGCCATGACGACGACCCAGTCGGCGATGTGACGGACCATGTGCATGTCGTGCTCGACGAAGAGAACGGTCATGCCGAGCTCTTTGAGGTCGAGGATGTGGTCGAGGAGCGACTGCGTCAGAGCCGGGTTCACACCGGCCATGGGCTCGTCGAGCATGACCAGGTTCGGGTCGCTCATGAGCGCCCTCGCCATCTCGAGCAGCTTTCGCTGTCCACCGGAGAGGCTCGCCGCGAAGTCCTTCTCCTTGGCGTCGAGCTTGAACCGCGCGAGGAGGCCGCGCGCCTTCTCCTCGATCTGCTTCTCCTGCGTCCGCCACAGCTTCGGCACGAAGCTCTGCCAGAACTTCTCACCGCGTTGTCCGGGTGCGCCGAGCTTCATGTTCTCGAGCACGGTCAGCAGCGCGAGCGCCTTGGTGAGCTGGAAGGTGCGCACCTGCCCCATCCGGGCCACCTTGAAGGCCGGGATGCCGGCGAGGTTCTTGCCGTCGTAGGCCCAGCGACCACTGTTCGGCTTGTCGAATCCGCACAGGAGGTTGAACAGCGTGGTCTTGCCCGCGCCGTTCGGCCCGATGAGCGCCGTGATCGCGTTGCGAGGGATCTCGAGGTGCTCGACATCCACCGCGGTCAGTCCGCCGAAGCGTCGCTGGACGTCGTCGATCACGAGGATGGGGTCGTTCTTCGCGACACCGGGAACGTTGTCGCCCTTGGCCAGACCGGTGGTCTTCGGGCGACGCACCGACCCGGTCGGCGTTGCCGCCGCTGCCGGGTTCTCGGGGGTCAGATCACTTGACAAAGGTCATCTCCTTCTTGTTGCCGAGAAGGCCCTGCGGCCGGAAGATGACCAGCAGCATCAGCGCGACCCCGACGAGGATGAAGCGCAGGGTACCGGCCTGGATGCTCGTCATCGGCAGGAAGCCCTGCTGCGCGAGCTCGGGGAGCATGTTGCCGAGCAGCGCCATGACCATCCAGAAGAGGACGGCACCGATCGACGGGCCGAAGATCGTTGCGGCGCCGCCGAGCAGCAGGATCGTCCAGAGGAAGAACGTGAGCGAGGTGGTGTAGCTCGAAGGGACCACCGCCGACGGCAGCACGAAGACGATGCCGCCGAGGGCGCCGATCATGCCACCCACGACGAGCGCCTGCATCTTGTAGGCGAAGACGTTCTTGCCGAGGGCGCGGATCGCGTCCTCGTCCTCGCGGATGCCCTTCAGCACGCGGCCCCACGGACTGCGCACGAGCGACCAGACGACGAACAGCGCGATGGCCAGCATCAGGAGTCCGAAGACGCGGATCCACAGGCCGTCGGCGTTGAACGTCCACGGTCCGAAGCCGTACGTGCCGTCCGGGAACGGGTTCGCGTCGCGGAATCCGGCGTGGTAGTTGCCGAGACCGTCGGCCGAGTTCGTGTATTCGTCGAACACCTGCGTGGTGAAGAGGAGTCGAACGATCTCCGCTGCCGCGATCGTCACGATGGCGAGATAGTCGGCCCGCAGTCGCAGAGTCGGGATACCCAGTACGAGAGCGAAGACGGCTGCGAGCAGAAGCCCGATGATCATGCCCAACCACCACGGCAGGCCGAAGCTGAGGACGGAGATCGCGTAGCCGTAGCCGCCGAGGGCCATGAAGCCCGCCATGCCGAAGTTCAGCAGGCCTGCGTAGCCGAAGTGCACGGCCAAGCCGGTCGCCGCGAGGGCGTACGCGATGGTGATGGGACTCAGCAGATAGCTGAGCGTGTTTCCGACGATGGCACCCCAGTCCACGGGCTACCCCAATCTCTCTTTACGGCCCAGCAGACCCTGTGGTCGCACGAGCAGGATGAGGATGAGTACGACGAGAGCGCCCGCGTACTTCAGGTCTGAGGGGATCCACAGCGTCGAGGTCTCCACGACGATGCCGACGATGAGGGATCCGAGGAGTGCGCCGAAGGCGGTGCCGAGCCCGCCGAGGGTGATCGCCGCGAAGATCAGCAGCAGCATCTGCGTGCCCATGTCCCATTTGACGCCCGGGCGGAAGTACGCCCAGAGCACGCCAGAGAGGGCGGCGAGCACGCCCGCGAGGATCCAGACGATCCGTACGACGCGGTCCACGTTGATGCCGGAGGCCGCGGCCAGCTGCGGGTTGTCGGAGATCGCCCGCGTCGCCTTGCCGATCCGGGTTCCCAGCAGGAAGTACGCGACGGCGAGGATCACCAGGATGCTCACACCCATGCTGATCAGGTCGATGTACGACACGGAGATCGGGCCGAGCTGAATCGGGGCGGGGCTGGCGCCGGGCAGCTGGTACGTCGACCCGCCGATGACGAACTGGTACGTGTAGCGGAGCGCGAGCGAGAAGCCGATGCTGACGATCATCAACTGCACCACCCCCAGTCCTCTGCGGCGGAGGGGGCGCCAGATCGCGGCATCCGAGGCGAGCCCCAGCGCCGCACCTCCCAGGAGCGCCGCGATGATGCCGAGCCACAGCGGCAGTTGCCACATCGTGCTGAAGATCATCGCGATGAGAGCACCCCAGGTGACGAGCTCGCCGTGGGCGAAGTTCGACAGCCCCGTCGTGCCGTAGATGAGTGCGGCGCCCATCGCCGCGAGAGCGAGGAGCAGACCGAAGTTCAGTCCGTTGAACAGGCGCGACGCGAGCTGATCGACGAACGACTGGGTCTGCCGCTGTCCCTCGCCGAGGAAGAGGTTGACGATCTTCGAGCCGGTGAGCCCGAATTCCACCTCCTGCGAGGCGGAGTCGCCTTCGACGATCACGCCCTCGGGGAGCGTCGACTCGTCGACCGTCAGCGTGTACGCGGCCTTCTCGGGCACGTAGAGCCGCCAGCGACCGTCCGTGGTCGTGATGGTGGATGCCTCGAATCCGTCACCTTCGACGGAGATGCCCACGTCGGGCACGGGCTTGTCATCGAAGGTGATGACACCTGCGAAGTAGAACGAGGTCTTCTCCTGGTCGTCTCCCGGATTATCGGGAGCTGCTGCGAAAGCCGCGGTGGGCATCGCGCAGAGGAGCACGATCGCCGCGAAGAGTAACGCGGCGAGGGCGGACACGCGATGTGTCATCCGCCCCGGGCGACGGACAGTGCGCGTCGTCGGGGTGATCGCCACTGGCACCTCCTGAGTTGAGTGGTCGAACGCGCCGAGGGGTACCAGTGTTCGGTGGCTTCGGCGACACCTGAACGTATTGGTTGATTGTTGCCTGCGTGTTTCGGCGGCGCAACTCGGACGCGCGGGCGAGGAATACGGCGGACGCGCCCGACGCTTAGAATCATCGAGACCGAGAAGGAGCGCGCATGAGCGACCACAACGACCCGTTCGGATTCGTGGGACTGACGTACGACGACGTCCTGCTGCTGCCCGGCCACACGGACGTCATCCCGTCCGAGGCCGACACCTCCTCCCGGGTCACGAGGCGCATCACGGTCGCGACTCCACTGCTGTCGGCGGCGATGGACACCGTGACCGAAGCCCGCCTCGCGATCGCCATCGCACGCGAGGGCGGCATCGGCATCATCCATCGGAACCTCTCCATCGCCGATCAGGCGAAGATGGTCGACCAGGTCAAGCGCAGCGAGTCGGGCATGATCACGGACCCGATCACGACGACGCCGGACGCGACGATCGAGGAAGTCGACACGCTTTGCGGGCAGTACCGCATCTCCGGGCTCCCTGTCATCGACGACGACGGCAAGCTCGTCGGCATCGTCACTAACCGCGACATGCGCTTCGTCTCCGGGTTCGAGCGGCAGACCACCAAGGTGCGCGACGTCATGACGGTCGACGGTCTCGTGACCGGGCGAGTCGGCATCGGCGCCAACGAGGTGATCGCGCTCTTCGCCCATCACCGTGTCGAGAAGCTTCCTCTCATCGACGACGACGGCAAGCTCGCCGGTCTCATCACCATCAAGGACTTCGACAAGAGCGAGAAGTATCCGCTCGCCACGAAGGACGACCAGGGTCGGCTCCGCGTGGGCGCGGCGATCGGCTTCTTCGGGGACGCATGGGAACGGGCCGAGGCGCTGCGGGATGCCGGTGTCGACGTCATCGTCGTCGACACGGCCAACGGTCAATCCGCCGGAGTCATCGACATGGTGAAGCGGATCAAGGCGGACGAGTCCTTCGCGCACATCGACGTGATCGGCGGCAACGTCGCCACTCGTGAAGGTGCGCAGGCCCTCATCGATGCAGGAGTGGATGCCGTCAAGGTCGGCGTCGGACCGGGCTCGATCTGCACCACGCGCGTCGTCGCGGGTGTCGGAGTCCCCCAGGTCACCGCGATCTACGAGGCATCCCTCGCCGCGCGCGAAGCGGGCGTTCCGATCATCGCGGACGGCGGACTCCAGTACTCCGGTGACATCGCGAAGGCGCTCGTCGCCGGTGCGGACACCGTCATGCTCGGCTCCCTCCTCGCCGGCACCGACGAGTCCCCGGGTGAAGTGGTGTTCCAGGGCGGTAAGCAGTTCAAGCTCTACCGGGGGATGGGATCCCTCGGTGCGCTCCAGACGCGGGGCAAGAAGACGTCGTACTCGAAGGACCGCTACTTCCAGGCGGACGTTCCGAGCGACGACAAGCTGATTCCCGAGGGCATCGAAGGCCAGGTCGCGTACCGCGGACCGGTGTCCGCCGTCGCGTACCAGCTCGTCGGGGGACTGCGTCAGTCGATGTTCTACGTCGGCGCCCGCACGGTAGAAGAGCTCAAGGCCCGCGGCAAGTTCGTGCGGATCACCTCGGCGGGCCTCAAGGAGTCCCACCCGCACGACGTGCAGATCGTCG